>Ga0080064_1000959_pt1 | contig 65939 bp, 41 predicted proteins | sample Subgrocontami54m_FD_69260 | JGI IMG/M metagenome (GOLD analysis project Ga0080064, IMG submission 69260) | Subsurface groundwater microbial communities from S. Glens Falls, New York, USA - GMW46 contaminated, 5.4 m (SPADES assembly) (version 2) ... | reverse complement strand
GACGCGATGTACGTCGCGCCCCAGGGCGACCGATGACGAAGTCGCAGAAGAAGCGGATCGTTGCTCTCGCGCGGTACGCCATCCTGAGCGCGTGGGCGGTGATCGTGGCCTTCCCGATCTATTGGATGGTGAGCACGTCGTTCAAGCCGAGCGAGCAGTGGTTCGCATGGGCGTACCAACTGCGCCCGGACCGGAGCCGCGCGGAGTTTCTACGTCACAACTACTATTACCGATGGCGAAAGCTATTATCACCGCCAGGATTACGCCGAAGGGCAACTTTTCATGGCGCCAATGGGTAATTTTTTGGCGGGTTGATAGACGGGTCTAAAAGAAAAATGCCACGAAAGTGGCGTATTTGCTTGCTACTTGGCGGAGAGAGCGTCCGCTTGGACGGTGTCCAAAACAATCCAAATTTGTCCAACGCACTCACGTTTCATAGAGGGAGAATTCCCCTTATTGTCTTGACTCGTCCATTCCCGTCCACTACTATCTTAATATATAACGTGGGTGGAAACGGGGGTGGATATGAAGCGCCAACTGCTCAGACTGTCACAAAAGGAAGTGGTCAACAAGAAGATACCCGGTTACTACCCAGACGGTGGCGGGCTATATCTGCAAGTGATCGAATCCGGCAGCAAGTCTTGGTTGTTTCGCTTCGCCCTGAATGGCAAGGAAAGGCAGATGGGGCTTGGCCCGCTGCATACCGTTGGGCTCGCCGATGCCCGGGCCGCGGCGGTCGAGTGCCGCAAGCTACTGCTCGCCAAGACGGATCCAATAGAGGCGCGCAACGCCAAGCAATCTGGCGAGGCGCTCAACGCGGCGCGCTCGATCACATTCACTGAGTGCGCGACTGCGTACATCAAGGCGCATCGGGCGGGATGGAAGAACGCGAAGCACGCCGATCAATGGACGAACACCATCGCCACCTACTGCGGGCCGGTGTTTGGCGCGTTGCCCGTTCAAGGCGTGGACACTGGCCTGGTTCTAAAAGCGCTTGAGCCTATCTGGACAGCAAAACCCGAGACAGCAAGCCGGGTACGCGGGCGCGTTGAGTCGGTTCTTGATTGGGCGACGGCACGGGGTTATCGCACTGGCGACAATCCCGCGCGTTTACGAGGCCACATAGAAAACCTGCTACCCGCAATTAGCAAGCGGCGGCGTGTGCAGCATCACCCCGCCCTGCCTTTTGACCAACTGGGCGAATTCATCGTTGCCTTGCGTGCGCAAGAGGGCATCGCAGCGAAGGCGCTTGAATTCCTGATCCTGACGGCAGCGCGCACCGGGGAAGTGATAGGCGCAAGGCCGGGCGAATTCGACCTTGGCGCGGCATTGTGGACGATTCCGGGCGAGCGCATGAAGGCCGGGAAGGAACACCGGGTCCCGCTATCACCCAGGGCCGTGGCGATCATCCGCGAGATTGAAAAGGCGCGCAAGGGCGATTACGTATTCCCAGGAGGAAAGGAAGGCAAGCCACTATCCAACATGGCCATGCTGGAACTTCTGAAACGCATGGGACGCGACGATCTGACAGTACACGGCTTCCGGTCAACCTTCCGCGATTGGGCATCCGAGCGTACCAATTACAAGCGCGAAGTCTGCGAGATGGCGCTGGCGCACACCGTGAGCGATCAAGTTGAAGCTGCCTATCGTCGCGGCGACCTATTCGAGAAACGCCGTCGCCTGATGGCAGATTGGGCGAAGCACTGCGAGAACACTAAGAGCACCGGCAAAGTTATCCCGCTGGCGCGCAGCGCGTGAAGCAAGCCGCGCCTGACGCGGCGCCGGCCACAACTGGACTGCCTGCACCACCGTCAACAAGCTCGCGCACATCTACTACGCCACACTGCGCAACGCGCAGCCGTACGGCGACCCACAGGTGCGGCATTGCGGGACCGAACAGGAGTTGACCATCATGGCAACCAAAGAAAGCGTGGCGCGCCAGCGAAAAGCCAAGGTACGAAAACACTCATCTTCATCTTTCGAGGTCCACAACGTCGACTACGACGGTTTTCGCGGTCCAGATCCAAAATGGCTGTATCCCTCAACGAAACAACAACTCAAAGGACTCCGACGCCAAGTGTCGCTAGACGTAGCGGCCAAGCGGTACCAATCCCCAGAAGATGCGGAGCTTCTATTTCGTCGGTACTTCAACAGCGAGAATGACCCAATCAATAACGAAAACGCCCCAATCGAGGATTTCCCCTCGAAGGGCGACAAGCCGGCCGTGTTCGAGCTAGCAATTCTGTGCCGTCAGATCGCCGGAAAGGGGATCAGGCGTTCACAGCTGCTCTCACTGACGCTCAGTGACCCGCTGCTGCAAATCGAATTCGCTAGAGACGTTAGTCTTGAGCAGTCCAGGAGAGCTAAAAAAGGCGGAGGACCTGCGCTCGCCGATGTGATCGCGCCCATTGTCGAAAAGAACCCCAACATCAAGCCAAGGCAACTGCGTTACGCGCTACAGAATATGCAAACGGGCGGCGTCATCATAGTCGTGAGTGCGACTGAGATTAAGTGGCGAGGTAAGGACGGCGAAGAACATACAACTAGGGTCTCGAATCTGAAAAACTACCTGGGGACGGCTCGCAAAAAACGTCTTCCTAGCCAGGCCAAGAAGCCGACTTCGTGACGCCTTGATACCGATCCAGTATTTTCTGTCCATCGGACGCCAATGCGTCCCTCTGGATGGAGAAAGAGATGGACGCGATTGTGATCGAGTTGGTGCGGAAGGCGCGGGCTCTAGCGATTACTGGTTACCGGCACGCCACTTTCCAAAGGCGAATACAAGAGGCGCTGCTGCCACCGCCTGTGAAAATTTCTGAGAGATGCAGCGCGTGGCCGCTTCACGAGCTTGCAGCAGTGAATAGGGCCATCGTTGCCGGCGCGTCGCCTGACGAGATCAAGCGCCTCGTCACCCATTTGGTCGAGTCTCGCAGACCTTCAGGGAACGATCCGAACCGAGACCCGACATGATCTCCGGCAGTCAGCGCTTGTGGAAGAAGGCCGGCCACGCAATCACGGTCTCTCGCGCCGAGGATATAGCCACTGGACAGAATGTCATCCTGGAAGCACCGGAGGCGAAATGCGACCGAAACGTGTGAGCACTGAGCCTGAGGAGTCGGACGTTCCGCCCGCCATCGAGCGCCCATTACGGCTCATCGAGGTTCCAGATGACCGAGACACCAACGGCGAATTTGAGGTCGAGGCTGCGCATAGTTGGCCGCTTCTCCCTGATGCGACGTACCTCACGCGATATGTTCGCACCGAGGTTACGAGTTTAAGAATGTTCCGGGGTGCGACGCGAGCGTTCGTTCATTTCCAAATCGTCGAGCCGGGGTCATGGCATGGCACACGCCTCTATGGTGCGTGGCCGGTTAAATCTTGCATATCGGGCGGAAAGACACGCTTAACCGTCAGTCCTCGAAGCGACCTGCACATCATGCTGTGTCGGGTTCTTGGCAACCGGGTGCGCCAAGACCGAATCAGTTTCGCCCCCCTTCGGGGATGCGTTCTCCGCGTCAAAACGCGAACAGTTCGAAAGAATTTTCGTCAGCGGCTGCTACCTGAGTGCCTGCAGTATTCCGTGGTGGATGACATTCTCAGCATCGAGGCGGGGGCAATATGAAGATCATCGGCGAATTGGAGACGCAATTCTACAAGGTGACCGTTATGACGGACACACCGCCGTCTCGGTTCGAAACCTTGGAATCTCAATGGATCTACATCACCAAACGGGACGGAAATGGAGCGATCGGGCGCCAGAGTATCGGCATCGGGATGTCGAGTATCGATCCACTCATCAAACTTCTTGTCGAAGCAAGCTCCCAATACCGCGGAAAGCGAAAGGAGTTTCGAGTTGTGGGTGATGAGTTTGTGCAGAGAGCCATGAGCTGAGAGTAGAGAACAGCGGAAAACACCCCAACGCAATGATCAGCAAACACAATTCGGTGGGCGTTTGGCCACCAAAATAGCTCGGGCCTTTGGACAATTGCAGCGGCCCGGGATTCAGACCATCTGAAGACTGCGGCCCCTGGGGAGAAATCCTCGGGGGTTCCAAAACATCGCACTTTCCACTCAACTCATTGGCTACTTCGGGTGGGAATGACGTCACGAGAACGACCGGGTATCAGAAGCGACGGAACTTGATTATTTTGATCAGGATTGCCGCATCATTTGCTTGCGGCGTTCCTCGTACCGTATCGGGGTTTCAACCGGCAGAAACATTTCATCGAAACCAGCTTTGAAGTTGCGCCCCATTGTTTCAATTAGGTTAGCAGCATGCGAGGTTGACTCAGACGTTTCGCGGATACGCTGCTTCGGTCGGACAGTGGTATCACCGCTCTCTTTGATATAGCGCTCGTCCACCTCGCCACCGTTGTGTTCATAGACATGGCGCCTAAGGAACATGCGAGTAATAAACGCTACGTCATCGTCTTTCAGGTTTTCGAAGAGGTCAATATCGAATGCCGCCAGTAGCTCCTCGGCACGAGGTTTGAGATTGTGGAATAACGCTCGTTCAAGCGCCGCTTTCCGTTTGGCGCGCATGGGGACTCTGGCCGCGAGCTGTTTGGCCAGCTGTCTGGCAAAGCTGTCGAAGGCGGACACCACGTCGCTCAACGCACCTTCATAGAATTCTGCAGCGATGCGCGCCCTGGCAGCGACCAAGTCGGCCTCAATCTCTTGAAAGCCATTGTGTGTGCCGCAAATCGAGCAATACCCATATCGGCCCAGTATGTCGTTTTCCCCACGACACGCAGTGCAAGTGAAGTATTTTTGCTGTCGCTGCTCTGCATAATAGAACTCCGGCTTCTTCTCTTCCGCAACCGCGTCAGCTATCGCATCCATGTCGATGACTGATTCACCGATGAAGTCGCTACGTATGATTTCCTCGAAACGTTCGCAGCAGGACGCGACGTATTTGCGTTGCGCATCGGTGAGAAAATTGTGTGTGCCGGTCCGTACTGCGCAGTACGGGCACGTCATTGGCCATTCTGATGGCGCCCCACCGGAACGCCAATATCCCTTACAGCGGGAACACTGATGGCCGAACAGCCCCTCGCTGTCTGATGCGATAAAGACGGTGTATCCATGTGCATGTGCCGGTGGTCCTACCCCTGGATCTGCGAGCCCACCAAAGCGCATGGTCGCGAATGCCCTGCCAAGATCGTCTGCGATGATGGCGAACAAAGCAGCCGGCGTCGGTCCCGAATGGCGGAAGCCGAACGAGACCAGCCTATGCCCGCGCTCGTCTGTTTCGGTGTGAATCGTTATCTGCCCACCGCAATGGGCGATTTCTTGAAATTCGCGGTTCGCCTTTGAAGTCATGGCGCTACGTTAACACTTGCCGTCAGTGTAACAGCGAGTGGAAAGACTGGAGTGTCGCTCATCTACCCTGCTTCACCAGGTTTCGACTCGCTTGCGCTGCCGGCAGGAATGTACCGACGCATGCGTATCGCCATAATCGGATCATCGCGTGCTAATCTTTTTAGGAACTCAAGGGTCTGTTCGGAAACTCGCTTTTCGTCTTCTTCAGCATCCTTTAGCTTTCCAATTTGCAGCAATGTTTTTAGCCGAGTTCGAAAGAGACGGCCTTCTGTGCCGCGTAACAACGTCTCGATCTCACCGGGACTCGCCTTGCCAACAATTCGAATGTCCGCTGGATTCCAGCCTCGGTCAAAGTCGATGCGATCGAGAGCTTCCTCAATCGAGGGTGGCGCATTGTGTTTTTCACTTTCCGCTCGCAGTCGATCAGCGAACGCTCCGCTGAATTCACTACGAAACGCGCCGTCGACTTGATTGAATATGGCCGGCCGGTGTTGATTGCTGGCAATGAACAGTTCACACAAATCCGCTGCGACTTCGGGCTGACCCGCTTGCGAGAACACTTCAAACGCGAGCTGCAGATCGCTGGGGCCAATGACGTCTATCGCACGAATAGTGACCTCGAGAAGTTCCTTTAGCAGCTGCCCGCCATTGCCATCCAGGGAATGCCAGAATTTGGTCCAAGCTTCGTGGTACTCAGCTTGCAACGTTTGGGCCACTAAACTGGCTGACAATTGCTGTGCGAGCGGAACCAACGCGATCCGGTCGAAGTAACCTCGTTGCACCGCACGCCCAATCTCTGCGTCAATGGCAGAGGTCGTGCCATACCCATAACGCTCTAATAGCGCTGCCCACGCCTTCAACTTGCGGCTTTCCTCTGTTTCTTCTTCCGCCTTCCCGGCATTATCATTCTTCAAGTAGTGAGCCCACTCGAAATCAACTCCAAGCGTCATGAGATGCTCCACCGACGGAAAGCCGTCGGTTGTGAGAAACTGGGCTGCTCCGAACAGTGCGAGTGTTTGAATAGCGTCTTGTAGTACGCGCTCGTGCTGCCCTTCAAGTATGCAAGCCAAATCTGCAGCCATGTTACTTAGCCGGCTGATCACACGAATATTCGAGATTTCAAGCTTCTCAATCCGCTCACGCAACAGTGATCTCGCCAGATCCGGTGTTTCACCCAACGCGATCTTGCAGGCTTCGTTTGATGTTGGGGCAAAATGCACAGTCTCATCTACGACTTTCTCGAGGTATAGCAAAAGATCATCTTTATCGTCGCGATCGAGCTTCTCCTGATTCGAGATCAGGATGACCCTGCAATTGCGCTCTTCTTTGAGAAAGGACGCTAGTCCGAATATGTCAGCAAGGCGGAGGCCAGCACCTCCTCGCTCAAGGTCGTCAAAGCAAATGACTGCATTTCGCACCGATGAGAACGACAACTCGTTAACCAAACTTTCTAACTTCCCGAGATACGGAATAATAGGCAATATCTTGATGATTTGAAGTGGCTTCAACTTCCAGCCTGCTTCTTCAATTGTCTCCCCCACAGTGCCTTCCTTGCCGGGAAGCTTTATGGCTGCGACTGTTTCTTCTGCAACGCGCTTTCTGACCTCTGCGAGGCTCGTAAGACCGAACAGAGAGACGTATGCGTATCGTTGCTGATTGCCAGCAGCAACCGCGCGGTTAATAGCCTGCTTCCATTGATGCGTCTTACCTGCCCCCCACCCCCCCGTGAGGAGCAAGACTTTCGCGTGACCGTCTGTGAGAAGCGCGTTCAGTCGTTCTTCGACAATCTCTAAGGTCATCGCGGTGCTTCCATCCAATTAGGATCCAATTTCCCAGTCTCCGGCAAGTTTGCCTGCCCTTCCAAACTCCTACGCCTGCACAGGCTCATTATCCGCCCACAGTCCGCGTCTTGCAGCGATAGGCTTGACCTCGGTAACTACGGGCCTCCTTTCTTCCTTTGCCACGGTCCGGGACGGCGATGTATGCTTTCAGCGCAACTATGGACTGGCTTGAAACATTCGCCCTACTTCCCTTTGAGCAGCCGCTGATCTGGCTTCTTCTGTGGCCAGCGCCCTCGCTTTACGCCTGGGCCGAAGGGGAAGGCCATAAGCACCTGTACCTGGTGAATCTCCTGGTAGGATGGTTTCCACCGTTCTGGCTGTTCACCTGGTGGCTGGCAATATTTCCTCCGATACTTGAGCGCAACACGGCCAAGCTAAAGCGGCCAGAGATTTGAGGGGTTCGATACCATGCGCAAGCAACGCGGAACGATGAAGCAGTCCATCCGATTCCTTGGCACCTACACGTTGCCTAGTGGCCAGTCCGCGATCGGCGAACTGCGACTAAAGGGTTCGAGCACGTTGCTGAAGCTACACTCGGACGAATTCTTGACGCCCGTGGAGGCGGCCTCTAGCATCAAGGGAACCGCGTACACGGGTGAGTGCCTCACTCTCATCGACTCCTATAGTCCTGGCACAGGACAGACCAGCTTCAACGATGCGCCCACTAAGTACCACGCAAACATTTTCCCGCACTATGTTGCTGTTGGCAGGCGTCACTTCAACCCAGGTGAGCCTTACATCAGAGCGATCCACTTCACAACCACCGACCTGACCACGCTCTTCTACGACTTCGACGCCTTCAGCTCCGTGATCGACGCAAAGTCCATAATTGATGTGGTGCTTCAGGAGCGTCGCCGAACGAGGTCGGTCGACGCGGGCGAATGGCCTCACATCCTCTACTTCACTGGAAAGGATTGCATCGCGGAGGTGTCCACAGCGATTGGCAAAGTCTCCGTCCATCACCGTCCCCGGTACACCACGGGCGGCCCGACGGGGGTGTTCATCAAGAATCGCATCGTTGTATCGATTGAGCCCGACCAACCGATGACCTTCCACGAATCTCTTGCACGGATGTATAACGTTGCCTGCTTCCTTTCGATGGCGGCGGGGCGCGCCCAAGGCGTTGACCATGTTCACGTCACTGCGACTGAGGTGATCGACGACATCCCACATTCGCTCGCCATTTACCCGAGCTATCGCTGGAAAGTGAGCGACAAGAGCGAACAGAACAAGCCCCATCCGGGAGATGTCCCGCTGGATCCGATTCGGCATCGCGACGAGTTCGATGGGGTGCTGGCCGACTGGATCGGTCGGCACAGCGGCTGGCGAGTCGCACGATGGCGGTACATGGAGTGCATGCGTAAGGCCAACAAGTACGGTCCCGAACGCCTCGTCGCAGCGGCTAATATGTTCGACATCCTCCCGGCCGACGCCGTGCCTGCGGCTGCCGAGTTACCCGATGACTTAGCAGCTACGCGAGATGCGTGTGCCGCGATGTTTCGCGAGCACCCTGCCGGAATCGACCGCAACAGCGCCCTCTCGGCTCTTGGCAGACTCGGGCAGTCCTCGCTTCCCAAGAAGATCGCCTATCGAGCGTCTATCGTTGAATCGAAGCTCGGGGGAAAGTTTCCAGACCTGCAGTTCGTGGCCGGTATTGCTGTCAAATGCCGCAATTTCTTCGTTCACGGCAACTCCGTCGACATCGACTACCCAAAGGTAGACCCCCTTATACCGTTTCTTACCGACGCGATCGAGTTCATCTTCGCTGCGTCGGACTTCATCGAAGCAGGCTGGGATGCAGAGCGGTGGGGCTCCGACGCACACAGCTGGGGACACAGTTTTGCTCGCTTTCGCAGCGAGTACGACATGGCGCTCGCGGAGCTTCGACGCGCAACCGCTGCTTAGCAATCTGGTCCGGACGCAAGCGCCCGGGAGAGGCGGTTGCCCATACGCGCCGAAAGCGGGCGTTGCCTGTCAGATTGAGTCGCAATTACCCGCGCCAAGCGGGCAAGGGCACCCGGTCTTCGATTCACCGGATGATGTTGCATCGCTCGGATTATTCAAAGTATCACCTTGCATTACGGTGCATTGCAGTACACTTACGTCAGAAGCGCCGCTTGGGAGAGAACAATGGCAAACGCCATGAACGCCGCGCCAGGCTCTCATATCGAACTTGGTCTGATGGAATTGACGCCCGCGGCATTGACAATGCGCAGCCAAGCTACGTTCTGAAGACCCGCCCTTCGTTCCTAGAAAGAATGAATGAACGTCTTTGATCTGCGAGATCGCCTCGTTTCCGACTACGCGAGCTACACCCGCAGCTTCATCAAAATCCTCGATACCCGGATTTCTGACCATGTGGAAAACGCGCTGGGAGCTGGCGCGTTTTGGCCGGAGCCGCTTCTCCAGCTCAATCCGACGTTCCTGCCGGGGGGCACGATCGATGACCTCACAGATCAAGGCAAACTGCATCCTGAGTGCAAGCGCATATTCAGGATTGACAAGTCGGATACTGATCACACCGGCAAGCAACTACTCCTGCATACGCACCAGCGGGACGCCATCCTCAAAGCCAAGGAGGGCAAGTCCTATGTCCTGACCAGCGGCACCGGCTCCGGCAAGAGCCTGACTTACATCGTGCCCATCGTGGATCACGTCCTGCGTAACGGGTCGGGGCGCGGCATTCAGGCGATCGTCGTCTACCCCATGAACGCCCTGGCGAACAGCCAGAGAGAGGAGCTCAGCAAGTTCCTTGAGAAGGGTTACGCGGAAGGGCAGGCTCCCGTGCGCTTCGCCCGCTACACCGGACAGGAAAAAGCCCCGGAAAGGGAGGAAATCCGGAGCAATCCCCCGGACATCCTGCTCACCAACTACATGATGCTGGAACTGCTGCTTACGCGCACCGAGGATCGTGAACTGGTGAGGGCTGCGAAGGACCTTCGTTTCCTGGTTTTTGACGAGCTCCATACATACCGCGGCCGCCAGGGCGCCGACATAGCGCTTCTCATCCGGCGCTGTCGTCAATCCTTTGGCGGTCCGAACATGACTTGCGTCGGTACTTCGGCCACGATGGCCAGTGGTGGCACAACCGATGACCAGAAAAGTGAAGTTGCCAAGGTTGCACAAACGCTGTTCGGCGTGACGTTTGATGCTTCGCAGGTCATCGACGAGACCCTGGAACGAGCCACTCCGGAACTCGATTTTACGGACAAGAGAATCATCGAGGTCGTTCGTAAAACCATCGATGCGGATTCTGCCCCGCCCGAAGCCTACGCCGACTTCCGCCTTCACCCCTTGGCTTCCTGGATTGAAACGACCTTTGGCATTCGCGCAGAGGCCGGCACTGGCCGGCTCATTCGGCAGTTGCCGCGCCGGCTGCAGGGCGAGATGCTGGAAGGGCAACAAAGTGCCGCCGCAGAATTGGCCGAACTGACCTCATCCGACCCAACGCGCTGCGTCGGGGTGTTGCGTCGTTTCCTGCTTCAGGGCGCTAACCTGCGGCGTAGTGAATCCAGCCGCTTCCCAATCTTTGCTTTCCGCCTACATCAATTCTTCACTCGTGGCGATACGGTATGGGCCACTGTGGAAGCTGAAAGCCTGCGCCATCTGGAAATGGCCAAGAAAGGTTCCAAACCAGGCGAACCCGACAAACCGCTATTCCCTTTGGTCTTCTGCCGACAATGCGGTACTGCCTACTACCGGGTCAAGGTCGCCACTGATGAGCATGGCAAGGCTCTCATCCCGAGAGAAGACCGCAGGGAAGAGAGCGATGACGGCAGCGGCGATGGCTATCTCTATCTATCGGAGTCTGCACCGTGGCCGCGGACAGATGGACCCGAACTGCTGAGCCGATTGCCGGCGGCGCTCAAGGAAACATCACCCCAGGGTGCGGAGCGCCTCCGCCCAGATGCGAGAGGCGATTTGCCAGAGCCGGTATTCGTCAATCCGCAAGGCCGGATTGTTTCCGATGGCGAGGGCTTGGCGGCGGCGCTTATCCGCCGAAACTTCCTGTTCTGCCTCAATCCTTCCTGTGGCGTTGCTTATACCAAGAGCCAGCGCTCTGAGCGCCCGAAGCTGGCGACACTCGGGGTTGACAACCGAAGCACCGCCACAACCATTCTCGCAGTGCGCTCACTGATCGAATTGCAGCGCGATCAAGATCTCAAGCCTGAAGCGCGAAAGCTCCTGAGCTTCACGGACAACCGGCAGGACGCCTCGCTTCAGGCGGGGCACTTCAACGATTTCGCCCAGGTGGCCCTGTTGCGCTCGGCGCTGCACAAGGCAACCCGAGACAAGGGCAGCAAGGGCCTTACCCATGGCGATCTATCGCGCAATGTGTTCGATGCAATGCAATTGCGCTTCGACGAGTACGCTTCTGACTCGGAAGTCCGTGGACCGGCACGAAACGCAACCCATGACGCCTTGCGTCGCGTCATCGATTACTACCTCTACCGCGATTTGCAACGCGGCTGGCGCGTGACGGCGCCGAACCTCGAAGACTGCGGCCTGCTGGCATTCGATTACGATGGACTTCGGGGCAACGACGGGTTGCTGGGCGAAGCGGCCCTGTGGGATGCCGGCTTTACAGTCAAGCTTGACCGCGATCGCGAGGAGTTCGTTGAAACGCCCGCCGCGCTGCGCGCCTGCTCCGTGGAGTTACGCGAGGAAATTCTCCGTACGCTGCTTGATGTCTTCCGCCGATCGCTCGCGGTCAAGGTAGATGTCCTGGACCCACAGAGACAGCTCGATCTCGTTGAGCAAACGAAGCCTCGGATCCTGGAGGACACCGTCTGGTATCTTGAGGATGCCCGCGATCTTGAGAAGTCGGTCGTCGCCTACCCTCGGCCCAGAAAACAACAGGATCGCACGGGCCTCTTCGTCTCTTCCCATGGCGGCTACGGGCGATACCTCAAGCGTTCCCTTGCCCCGCATGCCACCCCAGGACAGAACTTCGGCCGGGTCGAGGTGGATCAAGCCATCCGTTTTCTGCTCCTAGCTCTGAAGCGCTACGGCATCGTCGAGCAGGTGCGCAGCGGCCGGGACGAAGCAGATCCGGGCTATCAAATCAATGCAGACGCCTTGCGTTGGCTTCCCGCTGACGGTGAGATTCGCCCGGTCGATCGCACACGATTGCTGGAGGCAGGAGAGATTCCGCCTGAGGTCAACCGCTATTTCGTCGAGTGCTATCAGCGCTTCGTCGATCTGAAGTGCGTGCTCGAAGCGCGCGAGCATACCGCCCAGGCCACAGCCGAAGATCGCGAAGAGCGCGAGGAAAGATTCCGCACCGGAGACCTGCCGTTGCTCTTTTGTTCACCGACCATGGAACTGGGAGTGGACATTGCGCAGCTAAACCTCGTCAATCTGCGCAATGTGCCGCCGACTCCCGCCAATTATGCCCAGCGCAGCGGTCGAGCCGGGCGGGGCGGGCAGCCGGCGTTGGTCTTTACCTACTGTGCCGGGCGCAGCCCTCATGACCAGTACTTCTTCCGCGAGCCGAGCAAGATGGTCGCCGGCGCCGTCGCGCCGCCGCGCATTGACCTGCGCAATCGCGATCTGGTGCGCTCTCACCTCAATGCGATTTGGATGGAAGTAGCCAAGCTGGATCTCGGCAAGATGCTCACAACAGTGGTCGATCTTACGCCTGCAGATGGCAAGCTGCCGCTGCCGGTCAAAGACGCGATCGCCCGCGAACTGAGGAGTCCGGCACATCGTGCCGCCGCGCTCGCCAAGGCCAATCAGCTCATCGCCAGCATTCGCGCAGAGTTGTCTACAACTGCTTGGTTCCATGACGAGTGGAGTCGCGAAACCCTTGATCAGGTCGAGCGCGCTTTCGATGCAGCCTGCGATCGTTGGCGCAGCCTCTACCGCTCGGCTGTTCGGCAGCGCGAATTGCATCACAGGATCATCGGCGATCACGCCCGACCGGAGATCGAGCGCACACATTCGCGACGATTGCGGGCGCAGGCCGAAAGCCAGATACGACTGCTTACCGAGGCCGAAGGCATCTACGAGGGTGACTTCTATTCTTACCGGTACTTCGCTGCGGAAGGGTTTCTGCCAGGCTACAACTTCCCTCGCCTGCCACTATCCGCGTTCGTGCCCGGCCGTCGCCAGCGCAGAGGGCGTGACGAATTCATCTCACGACCTCGCTTCCTGGCGATCTCGGAGTTTGGTCCGCGCGCACTGATCTATCACGAGGGTGCTCGGTATCGTGTCTACAAGGTCAATCTCGACTTCGGCTCCGACGACATCGAGGCAACGCATGCCTTGGTTACTGCGACGATGAAGCGTTGCCCCAGTTGCGGCTATGCGCACCTTGAGCAGGGCAATAACTTGGCGGAGGTATGCGACCGCTGCGCCGCCGCCCTGGACGGGCCGTCGCGGGTTGAAAACCTCGTGCAACTTCAGAACGTCACTCTGAAGCTTGCCAAGCGAATTACCTGCGACGAAGAAGAGCGCCAGCGCTTCGGCTACAAACTCGTCACTTCCTACCGCTTCCCGGAGATCGGCGGAAAGCTCGACCGCAAGGATGCCGAGGTGTATTGCGGCGATACGCTCGCAGTGCGACTAAGCTACGGCGACGCTACCGATCTTTACCGTATCAACCTCGGCTGGTCGAACCAGCGCGGCAACCAATCCCCAGGTTTCATACTGGATCTTGAGCGCGGCTACTGGTCGCGCAATCAGGCCGATGACGAGGACCAGGACGATGCCACGGCGCAGGCACGAACCCAGCGCGTCGTCCCGTACGTGAAAGACACCAAGAATGCGCTGGTAATGCGCTTCGAACCGCCACGCCCGGTTTCCGAGATGGCGAGTCTTCAGGCGGCATTCAGACAAGCCATTCTGAAGCATTTCCAACTCGAGCCGCGGGAACTGTCCTGCGAGCCGATGCCTACGGCACAAAACCGGCAGGAGATTCTTTTTTATGAAGCTTCCGAAGGCGGCGCAGGCGTACTGCGCCAGATTGCGGAAGACCCTTCAGTGCTGCCGCTGCTGGCACGGCGCGCACTAGAGATCTGCCACTTCGATCCTGACACCCTCGCGGACAGGGGCGCGAAAACCTGCGGCAAGGCTTGCTACGAATGCCTGCTGGATTATGGCAATCAGCCCGATCACAAGAATCTGGACCGCTTTCTGATCCACGAATTGCTGTCGGAGTTGTCGCACAGCGAGTGCCGACCATCCGGGGGTGCCGGATCACGCGCCGAGCGCATGGCTGCTCTGCGCAAACGCTGTGACAGCCAACTGGAAAAGAGGTGGCTCGATACGGTGGACAATTCCATGCTGCGCCCGCCCAGCGACGCGCAGTACCTCATCGAAGCATGTTCAACGAAGCCTGATTTTTTCTACCGAGAACACAATGCCGCGATCTACATTGACGGCCCGCATCACGACGAGCCGGATCAGATTCGTGCGGATGACGTCATTACCAAGCGGCTGATGGAGATGGGCTACGCCGTGGTTCGTTTCCATCACAAAGCCGACTGGAGTGATATTTTCCGCCGCCACCCGGATATTTTCGGGACACCACAGGGATGAGCACCGCGACGCTTTCCAAACCAGGGACTCTCATCCATGCGCGCGGCCGCGAGTGGGTCGTGCTACCTGACTCCACCGATGACCTATTGATCGCGCGCCCAGTGGGCGGCCTTGATGAGGAAGTCACCGGCATTCTGCCAGCAGTGGAGCAGGTCGAATCCACCACCTTCCGACTGCCAACCAATGCCGATCTGGGTGACTTCGCCTCGGGGCAACTCCTGCGCGACGCGGCACGCTTGTCAACCCGCGCCGCCGCCGGGCCGTTCCGCAGCTTTGGCCGCATCGCGGTAGAGCCTCGACCGTACCAGCTCGTACCGCTGATGATGGCTCTGAAACTCGACCCCGTGCGGCTGCTGATTGCGGACGATGTGGGCATCGGCAAGACGATCGAGGCGGCGGTCATCGCCCGCGAACTGCTGGACCGTGGCGAGATTCGGCGCCTGGCCGTGCTCTGCCCACCGCACCTGGCCGAGCAGTGGCAACGTGAATTGGCCGAAAAATTCCATATCGAGGCCGAACTCGTACTGAGCAGCACAATCCAGCGCCTGGAGCGGGATCTTCCCCTCGGTGTCTCGGTATTCGAGCGCTACCGTTACACGATTGTCTCCACCGACTTTATCAAGACTTCGCGCCGCGCCGAGGATTTCGTGCTCAAGTGCCCTGAGTTTGTCATCGTGGACGAGGCGCACGGCTGCACGCTGGCAGGAGGTGTCGGGCGCGGCCGGCAACAGCGTTTCGAGCTTCTGCGCCGTATCGCGGAAGACGAGTCCAGGCATCTCCTTCTTGTCACTGCGACGCCCCACAGCGGCAACGAGGACGCCTTCCGTTCCCTGCTGAGTCTGCTCGACAGGGAGTTCGTCGACTTGCCTACCGATCTTGACAGGGCCGGACGGGAAGGAATCCGTCGCAAGCTGGCGCGGCACCTCGTGCAACGCCGGCGTGCGGACATCCGCCACTACCTTGATACCGACACCGCCTTCGCGGAACGCAAGGACAAGGAAGCCACCTATACCTTCAGCAAGGAATACCGCGCGCTCTTTGACGACATCCTTGATTTCGCACGCGACTATGTGTCGGAGAAAGACGGCGGCCAGCGCCACCGCCGTGTGCGCTACTGGTCCGCGCTTGCCCTGTTGCGTTGCGTATCCTCCAGCCCTGCTGCGGCTGCCGCCACCCTCCGAAGCCGCGCTGCTGTGGACCAGGCAGAGGAGGCAGACGTGGACGAAATCGGCCGCCGAACCGTGCTCGATCAGGGTGATGACGATGACACCGTTACGCTGGATTTCAGCCCTGGCTCCGATACCGAAGGTGGCGCCGAGGGCACACGCCGGAGGTTACTGGAGTTCGCCCGCCGCGCCGAAGCGCTGCCCGCCGAAGGCGACCTCAAGTTCCAAGGCGCGCTGCGCGAGATCAAAGCGCTGCTTAAGGACGGCTACCAGCCTGTCGTCTTTTGCCGCTTTGTGGACACCGCCGATTACGTTGCCCGCCAACTGCGCGAATCGCTGCCCGCGAAGATACGGGTCGAATCGGTCACCGGTCTGCTGCCACCCGCCGAGCGCGAGGCGCGTATCGCAGATCTGGTCGCGGAATCGCGCGAGTATGTGCTGGTGTGTACCGACTGCCTGTCGGAGGGCATCAACCTTCAGGAACATTTCAACGCAGTTTTGCACTACGACCTGGCGTGGAATCCCACTCGCCACGAGCAGCGTGAAGGCCGTGTCGATCGATTCGGTCAGGAAAAGAGCGAGGTTCGTGTCGTCACCTACTATGGAACCGACAATCCGATTGACGGCGTGATCCTTGAGGTGCTTCTTCGCAAACACAAGAGCATCAAGAGCGCGCTCGGGGTCACCGTCGCCGTGCCTGGCTCCAGCGAGCAGATTGCCGAGGCCCTGTTCGAAGGCGCATTGTTCAAGGAGAAGACCCGCGGGCACCCGCAACAGATGGCGCTCGATTTCATTGATGACCTGGAACCGAAAAAGCAGGCCATCCACGCCGAATGGGAAAATGCCCGCGACCGCGAGAAGGCCAGCCGCTCGCGCTTCGCCCAACACACCCTGAGCCCCGAAGCCGTTGCAACGGAATTGCAGAGCGTGCGAACGGCCATTGGCCGCAGCGAGGATGTCACGCGTTTCTTCAACTCCGTCATGCACGCTGCGACCGTGCCTGTAAAGGTCGAGGGCAAGGCGGTAACACTCCAACTCAGCACCGAAGTCCCTCGGGCGCTACGCCAGGCCATCGGCCGAGATGAGCCGTTCACCGGGCGCTTCGATCTCCCGCTTCAGGAAGGCGAGGTTTACCTCGGCCGCACCAGCCCCGTGATCGAGGGCCTTGCGAGTTGGACCCTCGATCAGGCGCTTGACCCAGCGGCCCGCGATGTCCGGCCCATTGCCGCACGCTGCGGCGTGGTTTCAACCTCCGCAGTAAACACCCGCTCGATGCTGATCGTAGCGCGCTTCCGCTATCACCTGCAGATCGCCGGTGGCGACGCCGAGACTATTTTGTGCGAGGAGATTGTGCCGCTCGCCTGTACTGGGGCGGCGGACGCGCCGCAGTGGCTCACGCCGGAGGACGGCGAACGGCTACTTGCTGCGCGCCCTGAGCGTAACCTCATTCAGACCGCCATTGACCAGCAGCTCGGATTGCTCTTGCCAGCACTGCCGAAACTCCAAGAGGCGCTCGCATCTGTCGCCAAGGAACGCGCTGCCGCTCAGCTCGCAGCCCATGAGCGCGTGCGAGAAGCGTCCCGCACCAAAGGGCGGGTGACCATTCAACCTGTACTGCCCGTGGATATTCTCGGTTCCTATGTCCTCTTGCCAAAGCTGGGATAAGGCAGCGTGAAACCGCTCAGCGAGTCCGAGATCGTGGCAGTTGAGCGCAATCTATTTCCACGTGTCCGGCCGCTCGTGCGCAGTCGGCTGGACTTTCCGTGGCACCGTGACCGCTCCGGTACGATAACAGCAAGCCTGGTGCAATCATCACAGGCGCTTGCGGTGGAATTCTTCGGCACAATTGACGCCGTTGGCTCCCGCGATGCGATTCTCAATGCGTGGCGGGCCGAGCTCTCGCTTTCCGTCAAAGGACCTTGGAAGATTGAACTCGAATTTCCCCTACCACGCGATCTGCTGGGCGAATCGCGCCCTACGCAAGTCGACGCGCTCGCACGCGGTGACGGCGGCCTGATCCTTTTCGAGTGCAAGTTCACCGAGCCGGATGGCGGTGGGTGCAGCCAGCCGATCCCCCTCGCCGAGGGCGCGCATAAAGGTATCCGGCAGTGCGATGGCAATTATGTGGACCAGCTCAATCCTGTATCGGGACTCCGTTCACGCTGCGCGCTGACCGGAAAGGGAATTCGCTACTGGGACCTCGTGCCGGAAGTTCTCGACATCGACTCGGCGAGCGAGCACCGCCCCTGCCCGTTCGCCGGAGGTTGGTATCAATGGATGCGCAATCTCGTCGCTGCGAGGGCGCTTACGCATAAATGCGGGGTGCCGGCGGCGTTTGTGGTCGTTTATGCCGACGGCCCGTTTCCCATGGCGCGCAAAGTTCGCACGGAAGAGTGGGCTGCGTTGATAAGGTTGACTGAAGGGCGCGCGGTTCTGTTCCGCGCCGTGTCGTACCAGCACCTACACAGCGTCGCGGCCGCGGCATCGTCAACGCCAGACAGGCCCGAACTCGACGAACTCAGTGCATGGATGGGTCAGAAATACAAGACCGTATCCGCACAGGTGGAACCTTAACCATGGCCCGCCGAGGCCAAAACTTCCAGACCATCCGATCCGAGGGCGGTCTGCTGCCGGCCGACCTCTTGCGGCGCGTACTCGACCCCACAGCTAAGCTCGACGGCACGCGGCCGGAGGATTACGGTCTGCCGCATGGCGAGCGGCTGAACGAAGTGATCACCCAGTCGTGGAATCGTTTGCGGAAACACTGGACGGAATTCCGTTCCACTTCCGCGAACCTGCCGGAAGGCGAACCGGGCACAGGTCTTACCAACGACAAATGGACTCTGCCGCTACTGCGCGAGTTGGGCTTTGGCCTACTCCCCACCAGCGCCGGCCCCGAAGTCGGCGGGCGTACCTACGCCATCAACCGCTTCTTCGGCCCAGTACCCATCCACCTCGTCGGCTGCGGTCTGAGCCTCGACCGGCGCGCAGCCGGCGTGCGCGGTGCCGCCACGATCAACCCCCACGGCCTGGTGCAGGAGTTTGTCAATCGGAGTCCCGGACACCGGTGGGCGGTCGTGTCGAACGGGCTGCGCTTCCGCGTCCTGCGCGATAACCAGGCACTCTCGCGACAATCTTTCCTCGAGTTCGACTTGGAGGCCATGTTCGCCGGAGAGGTCTTTTCCGACTTTGTGCTGCTCTGGCTCATAGCGCATGCCACGCGATTCAATCCTCGCGAGGCCGGGCGGCCGGAAACCTGCTGGCTGGAGGAGTGGACGAAGCTCGCTGAGGAGCAGGGCACGCGCGCGCTGGGTGACTTGCGCGGAGGCGTCGAGCGCGCGCTGCAGATCCTCGGCGAGGGCTTTACCAGCAACCCGAGGAACACTGCGCTGCGCGACGCCCTTCGCACCGGACAGGTGTCGCTCATCGACTTCCACGGCCAGCTCCTGCGCGTGGTCTATCGCCTGATCTTCCTGTTCGTCGCCGAGGACCGCACTCTCGACGGCCAGCTGCTCCTACATCCGCGCGACAACGCCGATGCTGCGCGCACGGCACGCGAGCGCTACTCCGCTCATTACGGCACCGTGCGCCTGCGGGAATTGGCCGCAAAGATCAAAGGCAGCCGCCACGGCGACCTATGGCGCCAGTTTCAGCTCCTGGTGGGAGCGCTTTCTGGTGACGCAAAGTTTGCCGCCGCACGCGAGCACCTAGCGCTTCCCGCACTCGGCAGCTTTCTTTGGAGCCCAGCCTCAACCGCCACGCTTAACGACGCCGAGCTGACCAACCACGACTTTTTGGAAGCTCTTCGCAATCTTGCCTTCACCCGCCAGGGCAAGGTGCTGCGCCCTGTAGACTACAAGAATCTCGGCGCTGAAGAGCTTGGTGGTGTCTATGAAGGTCTTCTGGCGCTTACGCCGCAGATCAGCGCCGACGGCGCCCGCTTCACCTTCGCCGAGTTTGCCGGCAATGAGCGCAAGACTTCCGGCTCCTACTACACGCCCGACTCGCTGGTGCAATGCCTGCTCGACTCTGCACTCGACCCTGTAGTGGCGGAGACAATTAAGGGCAAGACGGGCGCTGAGGCTGAGGCGGCCATCCTTTCGCTGAAGATCTGCGACCCCGCCGTTGGCTCAGGCCACTTTCTGGTCGGCGCGGCACATCGGCTTGCGCGACACCTAGCCCGTGCACGCGCGCTGGAGCAAGGTGAGAGTGAACCGTCGCTTCTCCTATACCAGCACGCGCTCCGCGACGTGATCGGGCGGTGCCTGTACGGGGTGGACGTGAACCCGATGGCCGCCGAGCTGTGCCGTGTGAGCCTGTGGCTTGAAGCCCTCGAACCCGGCAAACCGCTTTCCTTCCTCGATCGCCACATCTGGATCGGCAACAGCCTACTGGGCGCCACGCCGGAGCTGATCGCCGCGGGCTTGCCCGACGACGCATTTTCTGCCATCGAAGGCGACGACAAGAAAGTTTGTGCTGTCTTGAAGAAGCGAAACAAGCAGGAGCGTGAAGGCCAGATGGATATGGTTCACTTGATGGTCGCCGAGCCAAGCGCCGATTACAACTCTATAGAAACGCGAACACGCGGAATAGACGAATCTCCGGACAACACCATCGACGAGATTCAGCGCAAGTCGGAGCAGTTCAGTCGGCTCATTGTGTCGCCGGAGTATCGGCACCGTCAGCAGGTCGCCGACACTTGGTGCGCGGCTTTCGTATGGAAGAAACTGGCCAACACCCCTGTTGAACCGATCACCACTGATGTCATTCGCAGACTTGAAGCGGATGTCAGCGCGCTCTCACCGGCGCAGAATTGGGAAGTGGAGCGCCTGTCTCATCAATACCAGTTCTTCCACTGGCATCTGGCCTTCCCGGAGGCGTTCGCCAAGGGAGGTTTCGATTGCGTGCTCGGGAACCCGCCGTGGGAGCGGGTGAAACTCCAAGAGAAGGAGTGGTTCGCCGAGCGCAGCCCCGAGATCGCCAACGCCCCCAACGCCGCCGCCCGCAAGCGGCTCATCGAGGGGCTCAAGGCGGGCGACCCCAGGCTCTACCAGCAGTTTCTCGACGACTCCCGCAAGGCCGAAGGCGAGAGCCACCTCATGCGCAACAGCGGCCGCTATCCGCTCTGCGGCCGGGGCGACATCAACGTCTACACTGTCTTCGCCGAGGGGATGCGCACGCTGCTGAACGGCCGGGGCCGCGTCGGCTGCGTGCTGCCCACCGGCATCGCCACCGACGACACCACCAAGTTCTTCTTCCAGGACGTCGTAGAGTCAAAGTCGCTCGCCAGTCTTTACAGCTTCGAAAACGAGGAGTTCGTTTTCCCGAGCGTCCATCACGCAACACGTTTCTGCCTGTTCACCGCCGGTGGCGGCGCGCGGCCAATCGCTGTCATCGCCCAGTTCGTGTTCTTTGCCCGCCAGGTTGAGCATCTGCGCGACCCCGAGCGCCGTTTCACCCTTTCCGCCGAAGACATCGCGCTACTCAACCCCAACACCCGCACCTGCCCGATCTTCCGCTCCCGCCGCGACGCCGAACTCACCAAGGCCATCTACCGTCGCGTGCCGGTGCTGATCCGCGAGGCGCAGGGCGAACGGCCCGAGGAGAACCCGTGGGGCATCCGCTTCAGCACAATGTTCCACATGTCCAACGACTCCCAACTTTTCCGCACGCGGGAGCAGTTGGAGGCCGATGGTTGGCGGTTGGAGGGGAACGTCTTCCGGAAGGACGGCGCGGAGTATCTGCCGCTGTATGAGGCGAAGATGATCCACCACTTCGACCACAGGTGGGGGACTTACGCGGGGCAAACGCAGGCGCAGGCGAATCAGGGCAAACTGCCCGAGTTGGACGAGGCGATGCACGCCGACCCGCACTTGTTCTCGCTCTCCCGTTACTGGGTTAGCGGCACTGACGTTCATGCCCAAGTTGGCAGTTGGTCCCATACCTGGTTGTTCGGGTTTAGGAACATCACTGGTGCGACCGTCTTGCGCACCATCATCGCCACACCGACTCCTATGGTGGCCGTGGGACATTCGATGCCGCTGATATTCCCAACAATAGAAGCAACGCAATGCGCCGCTCTAGTGGCGCTCCTGACCTCCTTCGCCGCCGACTACGCCATGCGCCAGAAGCTAGGTGGAATCAACCTGACCTATGGCTATTTCAACCAGCTTCCTGTATTGCGACCCGGGGACATGCTTCGCATTTGCCCATGGGCAGACCGGTCGACCAGTGCGAGCCGCTGGTGCCTCCCCCGCGTGCTGGAGTTGACACACACCGCGTGCGACCTTGCGCCGTTCGCGCAGGACTGCGGCTGGTCGGGCCCGCCGTTCCGCTGGAACGAGGAGCGCCGCTTCCTGCTTCGCTGCGAACTGGACGCCGCCTTCTTCCCCTTCTACCTGCAGGCCGAGCCGAACGGCGACTGGCGCCGGGCGGAGGTCGAGACGGCAGAAGACCTGACGCGGCTTGCGGCCAGTTTCGCGACCCCGCGCGAAGCTGTAGCCTACATCATGGACACCTTCCCCATAGTTCGCCGCAGGGACGAAGAAAAGTTCAACGGTGACTATCGCACCAAGCGCGTCATCCTCGAAATCTACGACGCCATGCTGGAATCCATCCGCACCGGCCAGCCATACCAGACCCGCCTCGACCCGCCCCCAGCCGATCCGCGTTGCTGCCACCCGCCGAGGGAACGCGCCACAACATGACCACGGATTTCCTCTGGCCAAGCCTGGACCTGCTCACGCAAGAGTACGTCCTCGTTCAGGCGTGGAAAAAGACGGTCTCCTACATCCGTTATCACAACTGGTACGCGGACACGCTGGAGTTGGATCGGGCCGCGGTTAACCTGCCACGTTTTCTAGGCGCACTGGCGGAGCGCTTTGCCGCACCCGAGCAGTGGACCAGCGATCCGCTGCGTATCGTGCCAGCGCCCAAGAGCCAACTGTGGCAGGTGACGCTCGGGTCCAAGCGGTGGGGGCCGGTGGATTCGCGTAAGACGGCGGTGAAACTCCGGCCCCTCGCGCACGTCAGCCTGACGGATCAGGTTGCCGCCACGGCATTGATGCTGTGCATCGCGGATCGGGTGGAGACGCTGCAAGGCGATCCGCGTGACTCGGTCGCGGACGCTGGACGACGCAAACGGGTCATTTCCTATGGAAACCGCTTGTTCTGTGACGGGAACGATGAGGGACTTCACCACCGCTGGGGTTCGACCAAGCTCTACCGGGCTTATTTCCAAGACTACCGAAGCTTTCTGTACCGACCCGAGGTGGTTGCAGAGAACGCCATCATCCTCGACAAGAACGGCGTAGTGGATCTGGATCAACCGTTGGATCTCGCCGCTGCCGGCAGGGTTGTAGTCGTGCACTCTGACCTCCGACAGTTCTACGACCGGGTGCATCCCGATCTGTTCGCCTCGAAGCTCGGTGCGCTCGCGCAGCCGGGAGACGATCCCGGCTTCTTCACTCTCGCCGCACGTTTGTTGAACTGGGGGTGGGACCCGAAGGACGCCGCTGAGGTGACTGCCCATGCACGGCAGGCGGGCCTCACGGATTTCTCTAGGGTTGCACTGCCTCAAGGTCTGGTCACGGCCGGATTCTTTGCCAACGTGGCATTGCTTGATTTTGATCAGGGGCTCCGCCGGGCGTTCTCCACAAAGATTGCGCCAGATGTCCAGCTACATGACGCGAGTCGCTATGTCGATGATCTGCGCATAGTGCTGACCGTCGGCTCGAACCAACCTCTCACTGAGATCGAAGCCCTGGTAGTGAGTTGGTTGCAAGGGCTGCTGGACGCGCACGCACTTGGATTGCAGGTCTCGGCCGAGAAGACCAGAGCTGCTGTGTTCCGTGGCGACGAGCGCCCACTGATACGGCAGAGCCGCAAGATGGAGCGTATTCAGGGCGCAGTATCCGGCGGCTTCGACGCTATCGGCGGGGAAGAAATCCTGGATGCCGTCCAGGGGCTGATCCGCTCGCAGCAGCGCTACTCGGAGAAACGAACGGAGCATCAAGGCTGGCTGCTCTCCCCGATCCCAGATGTGCGCGATGCGACGGTGTCGCGCTTTGCGGCAGCGCGTTTCCGCAAGACCTACCGCTCGCTCAGGCCCTTGCTAGAAGAACGCCGCGGCCCTGGGGCTGCGGAGGGAAACAGTGATCTCGACGAGTCCGAGGATATGTCGCGTGCGGCCCGCACTCAGGAGGACCTCGACGATGAGGCGCGAGCCTTTGCGCTGGGGTTAATCGAGAACTGGGTTGAAGATCCGTCGAATGTTCGCCTGCTGCGCATTGGACTGGACCTTTGGCCTGCTGCTGACATCCTGACCAGCGTGCTGGACCTGCTGCGACCCTTCACTGTGAAGGCGGGTCGGCGCAAGGCGCCCAGACGGGTGGCATGGTATTGCCTGGCCGAAATCCTTCGCGCCGGGGCCACCGAGACCGGTTTCGTGGAAAACGGCGAATGTCTGCCGGCCGGGGTCGACATTGCTGCCTATCGCCAAGTGCTTCTCAAGGAGGCTGTCCGCCTGCTGTCCGTACCACCGCAGAGCCTGCCTTGGTATCTGAAGCAACAGGCACTGCTGTTCCTGGCGGCGAACGACCCGACCCAAGCGCCGTTCCAACGCACTGGCCACCGAGAGGAAACGGCGCGCTATCGAGAGCTGATCCGATTTATTCGGGGCGAGGGCAACAACTTGCAGGGTGCGGACTTTGCCACGCTGGCGGTTCTGGCGCGCCGATCATTCCTCGACCGGGATAAGGCGGTTCAGCTTGCGGGCACGGGAATTACGTCCCGCCGACTGGAGGAGATCGCGGAGCGAGACCCGGCCTTTGCTCTTGAGATTCTCGGCGATCGGTCGGACCTCACCTCGGGCGTTTCTCCCCGATTGCGGGACGATTTATCCCTCGATCTGCGCGCAGGTAGCGACGACTCGCTGTCGCTGGCGGAACTTGTTCTCCGAGATGGCCCACATAACCTGCTTCGCAACGAGCCCTCAATACTTGGCTTCGCATCGAAATTTCTGGTTGAACTGGCCGAAGCGGAGGGTGCCGAGGCGATCACCCCTTCGGACGTCCTGGTGAGGGTTGATGAGAAGACGGGGAAATTGGATGCGGTCAAGATCAGGCAGAGCCGGGTATCGCCGACGGGCTCAATGTATCGGCCACCAAGCTGGTGTCCCAGCGAGGAGCGGTGGCGTTTCCAACTTGGCTATCTCATGCGCTTTATTCTGGCCGCGCGACCGGACTTCACCAGGCTGGTACGCCCGTCGCCTTGGAAAGAGGGCACAGCGACCTACCGGGCACCCGAAAGCCACTGGTATCAGCGGTTGTATGGGCTGTTCAGTGGACATGCCGCGTTCGGCGATGACTGGCTGCCAATTTCGGGCTGGACCGAGCAGTTGCTCTTCGCATTGCTGAGCTGGCCGGGGTGTCTTTCGCCCGGAATGCCGGAGGTTCGCGGGGGACGCGAAGCGACACGAGCCAGTATCGAAAATCGAATTCGGGAGTTCGCCGAAGAACAGGGGCCGTCCAAGGGCGTGCCGATGCTCCGTCAGGCGGCGCCGCGGCCCGACGGTTCGTCCGCGCGTCGGCCGCTGCGTGCCTGCGTCGTGCAGACCGTAATCCCGGCGCCGGGTGACTTCCCGAGCCCAGATGATTTGAAGCGGGAGGATCTAGAATTCTCTGACCCTACTTTCCGCAGACGGCATCGCAATCATCTATCGGCCGCCTTGGCGGCGGTCAAGCGAATGCTCGATCTGCGCGAGACGCATAAGGGACGAGCGGGCCGGCTGGACTGGCTGATTCTGCCCGAGTTGTCGGTCCATCCGGACGACGTCAAGACGCATCTCCTGCCATTCGCGCGAATGCACAAGACGATCATTCTGGCGGGGCTGACCTACGAGGAATTATTCGCGGGCCAACCGCTGGTCAACTCGGCGCTTTGGGTGATTCCGGAGTGGACCGCCGCTCACGGATTGCAAGTCTTTACGCGACGCCAGGGGAAACGCCACTTGTCGCCGGAAGAGGAAAAATTCAACTCGAAGGGTCCGGCCTTCTTAGTAGGATTTCGGCCTTGTCAGTGGCTAATAGGCTACCAGTGGTCGAATCGCCCCGAAGACAGGCCGCTCTGGCTGACGGCCGCGATCTGTTATGACGCCACTGATCTCTCGCTGGCAACCGACCTGCGGAACCATTCAGATGTTTTCGCGATTCCGGCACTCAACAGAGATGTGAAAACCTTTGACCAAATGGCGCTGGCACTCCACTACCACATGTTCCAATTGGTCATTGTCGCAAACAACGGCACCTACGGTGGCAGCAATGCCTACACTCCCTATCGCGAGGACTTCCAGCGACAGGTATTCCATCTACACGGGCAGCCGCAAGCGTCGGTGGCCTTTCTGGAAATCGACGACATCGAAGCCTTCTTGCGGCGCAAAGCAGATGCGCTAGACCAGATTTCGCCGTCGAAGGACCCTGAAGCGTCAACACCTTGGAAGTTTCCGCCCGCGGGTATGTGAGATGATCTTTGGGATGCCGTTTGTCAAATTCTGACCTGGACAAAATAGGAGTGATATGGCCAAAGCTGAAGCCACCGTAGAAGAACTCATCGGCATGATCGAGCGCGGCGAGTTGCGCCTGCCGGAAATGCAACGGCGCTACGTCTGGCGCTCCACCCGTGTTCGCGACCTGCTCGACTCGCTTTACCGTGGCTACCCCTCGGGCGCGATCCTGCTATGGGAGACCGACGAGGCCGTGCCGCTACAGGAGTTCGCCGTCGAACAGCAAAAGAACCCCTACCAGAGCACGCGCCTTCTGCTCGACGGCCAGCAGAGACTCACCTCGCTCTCTGCCGTGATCCGCGGCGGGCAGGTAACTGTGCGCGGGCGACAGAGACCTATTGAACTGCTTTTCAACCTCGACCACCCAGACCAGCTTGCGTTCGTGACCGAAGTGATTGAGGACGGTGCCGATGAAGATGAGGACGACGATCTGATCGACGACGAGGCGGATTCGAGCGAGGACGAATTGCAGAAGCGCTTCGATCGCATGACTTTTGTTGTGGCCACGCGGAAGCTAGAACAACTGCCACAGTGGGTAAAGGTCACCGATGTGTTCAAGACCGACAGCGACGCGCCCTTCCTCAAGCGCGCAGGTGTGAAAGGCTTCGAGGACTCGCGCTACGAAAAATACAGCCAGCGTCTCGCCCTGCTGCGTGGCATTCGCAAATACGTCTACCGCATGGACGTGCTGGAGCGGAAGCTCTCCTACGACGAAGTCACCGAGATCTTTGTGCGCGTGAACTCGCTCGGCGCCAAACTGCGCAGCTCCGACCTTGCGCTGGCGCAAATCACCGCCAAGTGGCGGGGCGCGCTGAAAATATTCCAGGGTTTTCAGGGGCAGTGCACCAAGGCAGGCTTCGATATTGACCTTGGTTTGCATTTGAAGAACATGGTCGCATTTGCCACCGGGCAGTCGCGCTTTCTGACAGTAGGTGGACTTCCGGTCGCGACTTTGCAAAAGGCGTGGAAGGAGAGCGTCCCCGGTATGGAGTTCGCGCTCAATTTCTTGAAGAGCAACGCCGGCATCGAGAGTCCGGCACTGCTGTCCTCGCCGTTCCTGCTGGTAACGCTCGGCTACTACGGTCACAAGCGGAACTATCAGATACCGGCAAAAGAGGCTCAGCATCTGCGGTATTGGGTGCTCGTTGCCAACGTCAAGGGACGCTATTCGCGCGGCTCCAGCGAGACGCTCCTTGACCAGGACCTATTGACGCTGCGGCAAGGCGGTGGCGCCAAGGAGTTAATTGACCGTCTGCGGCTGCAGATGGGGCGGCTTGATGTGACCCCGGAAGAGCTGGAAGGCCGGAACCAGCGCAGCGCAGTATTTAAGACCATGTTCCTGGCCTTCCGCGCGGCGGGTGCCAAAGACTGGCGCTCCAACCTCGCTATCGCCCTGGACCACTCCGGCTCCACACACCGCCTACAGTTCCACCACATCTTCCCAAAGGCTGTGCTGAAGAGCGCCTACACTGGCCGCGAGGCGGACGACATTGCCAACTTGTGTTTTATCAGCGGCAAGACGAACCGACAGATCAGCGACAAGGAACCTAGCGAATATTTTTCGCCCATGATTGATAAGGCAGGCGATTCCGCGTTCAAGAAGCAGTGCATACCGACAACCAAGTCATTGCTGGGGACGGGTGGCTACAAGAAATTCCTTCAATCGCGGCGTTCGCTGATCGCGAAGCGACTTAACGAGTTCCTTTCTGAGTAAGAGTTGCCCCCGCCTCTACTGCACGATTCAACTGCAACGCTAACCGCGACGTTCAACAAGGTGTATCGGCGACTGAACTGCAATGCATACGCGGCGAGAAGTCAGACAACCCGGCAAAAAACACTAGCGCCCGCGCCGGTTGACCCGATGTAGCTCGGCTTCGACTAAACCGATAATTTCCTTGGCCGAGCGGTTCAGTGCTTTAGCGAGCTTGAGGATCGTCGTCAAGGTCGGCTGCTGTTGGCCAAGTTCAAGGATACTGACATAGGTGCGCCGCAGATCGGCTTCAAAGCCAAGCGCCTCCTGCGTCAGGCCCGCATCCAGGCGTAGCTGACGCAATACCCTCCCGAACGCGACCGCTGGCTCCACGGATTCCTCCCACTATTGGAGGAATTAGGCCAAAGGGCTATGATGTTGTCGTCCCACAATCATAGGAATTGCGATAGGGACAAGATTTCGGTCCCCTTCTTGGCTGGCTCAATATGTAGGCGGAAGCCAAATGCGCCCATGAACCTTCGTTCGCCAAATTACGATCTCAAGGCTTTTAGCGAATCCGTAGTCGACTTGGATGTCTGGGAAATATTTGACGCAATTTCCAAAGAGATTCATGCCATCGCTATGCAATGCCAAAATTTTGGAATCAGGATGCCCAAGAAGGGCACAAAGGCTAGGCAATATTTCGACGACCTAAAATTTCTCGTACCACTATATACAGGTTTGCCACCCACTTTCCGCGATGGCTACGTCGAGGACGCTTGGCCGATGCTTTGGAAGATGTCGGGACGCCTTGTAGCTCTTTCGAATTTTAGGGAAAAATGGTCGCATCCGATGTTCTCATTCAGCAAAGAAGCTCTGATAGAAATGGGCCGTGAGCATTGGAAGGAGTATCTTCCGCAAAAATACCAGGACCTAGAGACCAACGGGACGCTCGACCAGGAGTTGTCGGCAGCGGCAGAAATGACGCTGCAGGCGATGCAAGTTGATCAGGAAGCGGGGTACAGCCAATTCGAGGCATGGGAGGCAAACCGGGAACACCACCTGATACTACCGGCAGAGGACGACCCGGAGGAAGATGAGGAGGAGCTACCGATCACACCGCTATACGACGCCATGGTCGAAATGAACCGATCGCTCCGTGAATCGGAGGATGACCAGGAGGACGAAGAAAATTCAGTTAATAAGAATCTCCTCAACGAGGATCGCGGCGACGGCACAGTGAACTATCTGAATGAGCAGGACGCGGTGAAGATCAGGCTGCAGGCCCAGGAGTTCCGGGCGGCGGGGAACCTGGACGAATCCCTGGTACAGACGGTACTGTTCCAGTGGAAGGAGGGCAGCCCGGAGATGGTGGCGCGCCTGGAGAAACTGGGGATACTGGGGGCATACGCGGTGGTGTGCGTGGGCCGGAAGCAAAAGCTGGAGAAACGGTACCTCCGGTCGGGGATGTCGGCACCGGACTCGGCGGAGCAGGCATCACTGGAAACGCTCCTGCTGGAGCCGGAGGACGACTAAGAGTAAGAGGCAGAGCATGACCGACCAGGTAACAGAAGTCGTGATCGTTCAGGGCGAGGAACTATGGATGTGTTCCGATCCCCTCGAAGCCTACTTCGTGTCAGCAGGAATCAAGTCGCCTTTCAAATGGCAGAGCACAGACTGCCGGCGTGGCTACATCGGCACATGGGCCATTGAAAACGACCGCCTCTATTTGAAATCCCTGGAAGGCCGAACAGCGCACGGCACGCCAATCGGGCTGGCGCATCTTTTCCCGCACCACCCCGACGGCGTGTTTGCGAATTGGTATTCGGGAGAGATCCGTTGCCCTGCCGGAAAATTGCTTGAGGCTCGACCCGTGGGTTGGCCCTGGCCCAATATCTACGAGAAGGATCGGTTCTTCACGATCCGAGAAGGCGTGGTCACTGGCCAGCACATCGTGACAAACGATCTGCCGGAAGATATCGACGACGTGCCGGAATCCCAGAATTTCCTGGGGAAAATATTTGAGATTTTTGGAAGGCGCTGATCCGCTTTCCTTGCATGGCTTGCTTTTCTAGGGGGACCGAAGCGGAGGGACACAACCCGCTCTCCCAGCACCGTCGAGTATGGGACCCGCGGCGACGCGATGCCGGTGGTGCTGTGCAGGCACATCGAGGACGGCGTCGGCGCGGCGGCCGGCCAGGTTCGACCACAGCCCGCGTATCGGCCGCGCGAGGCATCCGCATCGATGGTCAGGCCGACTCGCTGATGGTGGGCGGCAACGCGATCGGTCCGTATCGGCCTCGATGCACCCTCGCCAGCGGAGTCGGGAGCGGCCCGCGGTGAAGGCGTATGGACGCCCGTTGCATGGTCGCCGCGGAGAGGCCCTCCCCCTGCGCTGCTCGCAACAGCTTGATGCTGTGGTTGATCTGGCGGTAGTGGACCGTCTACCCACGTTCTGACCCACGATTGCGCTCAGGGCGCGCTTCAGAACCGCGCCTTGGCCTTGGCGACTGGTCTGATGGCGTCCTTGGCCTCGGCTGGCATCGGCAGTTGCCGGGCCTCGGTCAGCTTGCCGGGCTTCGCAACGTCCTCGGTGATCGTTCGGCCCTGGTCGATCGGCGCGCCCAGCTGCATCGTCTGGCCGCCCATGTTGATGTTGAAGATCGCGGCAACGCCCGGAGGCGCTTTGTGCTTCTCGAAGGCGCCCTTCGCTTCCAAGAGGGTACGCGCGGCCGCGTGCTTGTCGTGCAGCCGCACCTTGCGCACCAGGCCGTACTTGGTCGGGGTCTCGCTGTAGCTGGCGACCGCAGCAGCCGTGTCGGGGTCCCATTGGTCCGTGCGCAGGAGAGTGCCGTTCCGGTCGAACAATCGACGAATGTCGGCATGCGCCAGGCGGCTCAGGACTTGCTCTGCGTGCGCAAGCGTCGCGCGCGTGTGGTCCACGAAGCGCTCGGTAACGCGGTGAATTTCGGCCTGGATACGAGGGTCGGCGAATAAGCGGCGCGCTTCTGCCCTTGCTGTAGCCACGCTCGCACGCGGATAGGCGTGCTGGTACGCCTTGATCTGATTGCGATTGCAGGCCCAATGCTCGGCAAAAGCCTGCATTGCAGGCGTAATGAATGCTTGGGCTTGCCGATAGGTGTCTTGATGGTGATCGACGGTATCTTGGTCGCCGTCGGCTTCTGGTGCAGGCACGGTGTCTGCGTCCACGCTTAGAGGTTCGTGCTGTCGCTGGTTCATTGGGCGTCATCGAGCGTTTCAAAAGAACGCCACCCCCACCCCTCCCTTACAGACGGAATCCCTACAGTCGGACTATGCGCCCAGGCAGATGATCGCGTCAATGCCCGCCAGGGGCTCTGAATTGTCGGCATTGCCCAGAATCACCGGAGGGTCGGTTGAGTGATGGTTGAAGGCGGCCAGCGATGCGCTGGTCTTGTCGCAGCCGCAGGGCTTGCGCTGCAAGTGCCGTGACTTTGCGGCGAGCCTGGCGCTTGATACAGGCCGGCAGCGAGATCGCCTACATCAGGCGCGAGCGCGAAACGTGAAACACGAACGGGAGTAGAAACGTGGGTATATTATCTTCTACTCTTACAAACATAATGTAATCAATACATTATGCACAATACTGGCGGAGAGAGCGGGATTCGAACCCGCGATACGGTTTAACCCGTATACACGCTTTCCAGGCGTGCGCCTTCAACCGCTCGGCCACCTCTCCTGCTGATCGTCGAGTCCGCAGTGGCTGCCAGATCCGGGCTCTTTGCGAAGGTGCGCAGCTTACGCCAGAACCCCCTGTAAGGCAATGGAAAAACGCCTTCCTGGATTCCGGTGCATCTGCTTTTCCGCGCGCCGCGCGTCGTCCTTCCGACCGGAAAAAAGCGGGGGCTTGCGCCCCCTCTTTCTAACCTTGCGCTCATACCGGGCTACAAAAAGGCTCAGCCCTCCTTCTGCACGGTGGAGCGAATGATCTCGACCACATCGGGGTTGGCGAGAGTGGTGATGTCCCCGGTATTGCCCTTGGTGGAGATGGCTGCCAGGATCCGGCGCATGATCTTGCCCGAACGGGTCTTCGGCATATCCGGAACGATCCAGACATGCTTTGGTTTGGCGATGGGGCCGATGTGCTCGACAATGGCCGTCGCGATCTTCGCGCTCAACTCCGGGCTCGCCTTGAAGCCCGGTTTCAGGGAAACATACAGTTCGGGGACGCGGCCCTTGATCTCGTCGGGAACGGGCACGACGGCCGCCTCCGCCACTTCGGACACGGTGAGGGCGGCGCTCTCCAGCTCCTTGGTCCCAAGCCGGTGGCCCGCCACATTGATGACATCGTCAATGCGCCCGAGGATGCGGAAATAGCCGTCGGCCGCATAGACCGCCCCGTCTCCCGCGAAGTACGGCCAGTCACGCCAGTCCTCGCTGCTCTTGTCCTTGCAGTAGCGCTCGAAGTACTGCGTCGTCATCCGCTCAGGGTCGCCCCAAATGGTTTGCATGAGGCCGGGCCACGGGTTGCGGATGCAGATATTCCCCGCCTTTCCGGCTCCCGCCGCAAGCTCCTTCCCGTCGTCATCGTAGACGATGGGGTAGATGCCGGGTACGCCGGGTCCGGCACTGCCGGGCTTCATCGGCGCGATGGCGGGGACGGTGCTGCACAGGAATCCTCCGTTCTCCGTCTGCCACCACGTATCGACGACGACGGCCTCCCCTTTTCCGACGACATTGTAGTACCAGCGCCAGACCTCCGGCTCGATCGGCTCGCCGACCGTGGTCATGTGCTTGAAGTGGTAATTGTACTTGGTGGGAGTGTCTTCCCCCGCGCGGCGCAGGGCGCGGATGGCAGTCGGGGAAGTGTGGAAGATGTTGACGCCCAGCTCCTCGGCGATGCGCCAGGGGCGCCCCGCGTCCGGATGGGTGGGGACGCCTTCATAAACGACCGACGACGCGCCGAGCGCAAGGGGGCCATAGACGATGTAGGAGTGGCCGGTAATCCAGCCGATGTCTGCCATGCACCAGTACACATCCTCCGGGTGGATGTCCTGGATATACTTGGAAGTGCCCGCGACATAGGCAAGATAGCCGCCGGTGCTGTGCTGACAGGCTTTCGGGCGCCCCGTGCTGCCGCTCGTGTACATGAGAAAGAGAGGATCCGTGGCCAGCATGTGCTCGGGCTCGACGCGCCGGCCGCGGTACTTCGGCAGGATGTCGTTCACGATAAAATCGCGGCCCTGTACCAGCGCGGTCTGGGCGGAGTACTTGCCCGGATGCCTCTGCCAGATCAGGACCTTCTCCGGGCGGGCCCCTTCCTCTTTGGCTTTGTCCACGGCGATGTCCGCCAGCTGTTTATGATCGAGCAGCTTGCCCGCGCGGTAGTAGGCGTCCATGGTGATGAGCACGCCGCTCTTCGAATCCGCGATGCGTTCGCCGCACGCCTGGCCCGAGAACCCGCTGAAGACCTGCGAGTGGATGATGCCCAGGCGCGCGCAGGTCAGCATGGTAATGGGCAGTTCGGCAGTCATAGGCAGATGCAGCGTTACGCGGTCGCCGCGCTTCAATCCGCAGAAGTCGCGAAGAATCGCGGCGAACTCGTTCACCCGGACCCAGAGCTCCTGATAGGTTATGTGCTGGATCGGCTCGTTTTCGGATTCGGGGACGAAGTGGATGGCCGTCTTGTTCCTGTTCTTCGGCAAATGCCGGTCCACACAATTGTAGCAAGCGTTTAATTCGCCACCCACAAACCACTTCCAGAAAGGAGGATTGGAGGTGTCCAGGGTCTTTTCCCAGTGCTTGTACCAGGTCAGGAGGTCGGCGTACTCCTTGTAGCACTCGGGGAAGTTCTTTTCCGAGAACCTCTCCAGAATGTCCGCGTCGGTCATGTTTGCCTGCGCGATAAAGCTGGCCGGGGGATAGTAGTACCCCTCTTCCTTCCAGTGAACGGCCAGCTGCGCCTCGGTCAGTTCGGTAGCGTCTTTTTTTGCCATCTTGTTTCCTCCTGTTTGGACGTCGTTGCGGCGTATCAAGTGTAACAATGAGTCAAACGGGAGTCTATTCCAATATGGTATAAGCCTGAACCGGGTGGCCGCGCCTTTCGTGTCCGGGTTTCTGCTCCTCCCCTATAACCACGAAGTCAGTGGGATGGTGATTTTTATTGTCCTATTTGCACTGGGTGCTGCCGTGACTTACCGCGGCTGCCAGGCTTCCAAATCATCCGTTGCCCGCGGTTTCGCGTGGCCGCCATCGCGTTGACGCGGCTCGCGCAATGATGGTAACTTCGACTGCGCCTGATGCGGCGCAGCAGCCCTTGACCATGCCCGGCTCTCTCTCGTTCCCCAAATCGACATGAAACGCCCACTGGACGGCATTGTCGTCGTTGCCCTCGAGCACGCAGTCGCCGCGCCGCTCGCGACCCGGCATCTGGCCGACAACGGCGCGCGCGTGATCAAGATCGAGCGCCCCGGAAGCGGCGATTTTGCGCGCGCCTACGACCAGCGCGCACGCGGCCTCGCCTCGCATTTCGTCTGGACCAACCGCGGCAAGGAAAGCGTCACGCTGGATCTGAAACACGCGCAGGCGATGCCGGTGCTGCAGCGTTTGCTCGAGCGCGCCGACGTGTTCGTGCAGAACCTGGCCCCGGGCGCGGCCGCCCGCCTGGGGCTGGATGCCGCAGCTATACACCGCATCAACCCGCGCGCCATCGTCTGCGGCGTTTCCGGCTACGGCGAGGGCGGGCCCTACCGCGACAAGAAGGCCTACGACCTCCTGATCCAGGCCGAAGCGGGATTCCTCTCCATCACCGGCAGCGATGGCGAAATGGCGAAGTCGGGCATCTCGATCGCCGACATCGCGGGCGGCATGTACGCCTATAGCGGCATACTCAATGCGCTCCTGTTGCGCGAGCGCACCGGGAAAGGCAGCAACATCGAAGTGTCGCTCCTCGACTGCCTCGCAGAGTGGATGGGCTATCCGCTCTACTACGCCACGGACGGCGCGGCGCAACCGGCGCGCACCGGCGCCATGCACGCGACCATCTATCCCTACGGGCCGTTCCAGGCCGGGGACGGAAAAACCGTCATGATCGCGATTCAGAACGAACGCGAATGGGCGCTGTTCTGCGACAAGGTGCTGGGCGCGCCACAACTGACGCACGATCCGCGCTTCGATTCCAACGCCACGCGCAGCAGCAACCGGCAGCAACTCGCGCCGATTCTGCACCAACGGCTGGCGCAGTTGCGCGCAGCCGATCTGATCGCCCTGCTCGATGCGGCGAGCATCGCCAACGCCTCGGTCAACACCGTCGAGGGCTTGCGCGAGCACCCGCAGCTGCGCGCACGCGAGCGCTGGACCGAAGTGGCCTCGCCCGCGGGACCGCTCCCCGCCCTGCTGCCGCCGCCGCTCAGCGATGCCTACGCGCCGGCGATGGGAAACATACCGGCGCTGGGCGAGCACACCGACGGCGTGCTCGCCTGGCTCGGCTACAGCGCGACTGAAATCGCGGCGCTGCGTGCCGACGGTTTGATCTAGCGCAAGCGGCCGCCGCGTGCGCGATTTCCCGCGCTCCAAAGGTGGTAAAATTTGGCAACTGCAGATTGAGCGATCTACAGTCGTGCGGTCCCCGGCCCGGTAAGCGATTGCGCCAATACCGGCACCGCCGGCGCGCATTGCCGCTGCAATCCACATTGCCTCAGCGATCCACACTTTGCCACTCCAATCAACGAGACCAACATGACCGCCATCAAACAGGAAGACCTGACCCAGAGTATTGCCGATGCGCTGCAATTCATCAGCTACTACCATCCGAAGGACTACCTCGCCCACCTGGGTCGCGCCTACGAACGCGAGCAGGCGCCCGCGGCCAAGGACGCGATCGCGCAGATCCTCACCAACTCGCGCATGTGCGCCGAAGGCCATCGCCCGATCTGCCAGGACACCGGCATCGTCAACGTATACCTCAAGATCGGCATGGAGGTGCGCTGGGACGGGTTCAAGGGCTCGATTGCCGATGCGGTAAATGAGGGCGTGCGCCGCGCCTACACCAACCCGGATAATCCGCTGCGCAGCTCGGTTCTGGCGGATCCGCTGTTCACGCGCAAGAACACCAAAGACAACACGCCGGCAGTGGTGCACATGGAAGTGGTCCCGGGCAACACGCTCGGGGTCACGGTCGCGGCCAAGGGCGGCGGCTCGGAGGCGAAATCGAAGTTCGCCATGCTCAATCCTTCCGATTCGGTGGTGGACTGGGTGCTGAAGACCGTGCCCACCATGGGCGCGGGCTGGTGTCCGCCCGGGCTGCTTGGCATCGGTGTCGGCGGCACCGCGGAGAAAGCGATGATGATGGCTAAGGAAGTGCTGATGCAGCCACTCGACATGCACGAACTGCTCGCGCGCGGGCCGAAATCGAAGCTGGAGGAACTGCGCATCGAGCTCTACACCAGGATCAACGCGCTGGGGATCGGCGCCCAGGGCCTGGGTGGCCTGTCGACGGTGCTCGACGTCAAGATCAGCGACTACCCGACCCACGCCGCCAACAAGCCGATCGCGATGATCCCCAACTGCGCCGCCACGCGCCACGCGCATTTCGTGCTCGACGGTTCCGGCGCGGTCTCTCTCGATCCGCCCTCGCTCGAGGACTGGCCCAAAGTCACCTGGGCCCCGGCCGCCGGGGCGAAGCGCGCCAACCTCGATACGCTCACGCCGGGCGAAATCGCAAGCTGGAAGCAGGGCGACATCCTGCTCCTGTCGGGCAAGATGCTCACCGGCCGCGACGCCGCGCACCAGCGCATCCAGGACATGCTGGCCAAGGGCGAAAAGCTGCCGGTGGACTTCACCAACCGCGTCATTTACTACGTCGGCCCGGTGGATCCGGTACGCGACGAAGTGGTCGGGCCGGCCGGTCCCACCACCGCCACGCGGATGGACAAATACACCGAGATGATGTTGGCGCAGACCGGACTGATCGGCATGATCGGCAAATCGGAGCGCGGCCCTGTGGCCATCGAAGCAATCAGGAAACACAAGGCCGCCTACCTCATGGCCGTGGGCGGCGCCGCCTACCTCGTCGCCAAGGCGATCCGCAAGTCGCGCGTGCTCGCGTTCGGCGACCTGGGCATGGAAGCGATTTACGAGTTCGAAGTGAAGGACATGCCCGTCACCGTGGCCGTGGACTCAAGCGGCGCGTCGATTCACAAAACCGGACCGGCGGCGTGGGAAAAGAGAATCAAGGATTTCAAGATTCCGGTGGCGGTGGCGTGACGCTGTTCGCCTCTGGTTTCGAGATCGAATAGCGTTGCAGGGCAAACCGATTCCGCGCTGGCTGAGCATAGCGATACTGCTCGCCATCGCCACGGTCTTCGGCGGCAACCACATCGCCGCGCGCATCGCCTTCGATCACGGCGTCATCGTCACCACGGCGGTCGCGGTGCGCTCGATCGGCGCGGCGCTGTTCGTGGGGGTGCTGCTGGTCGTCAGCCGCGTCCCGCTCGTCCTTCCGGCTGCGACGCGCTGGCGCGCGATCGCGGTCGGCGCGCTCATCGCGGTGCAAAGCTATTGCCTCTACTCGGCGGTGGCGCGCATCCCGGTGGCGCTCGCGCTGCTCGCCTTTAACACCTTCCCCATGATGTTCTCTCTCCTGTCCTGGGCCGCGGATAGCGAGCGTCCGGCACGGCGCGCCCTGATCGCGATGCCCATCGCGCTGTGCGGGCTCGCACTCGCGCTCGATGTGTTCGGCGCGAGCGGCGACGTCGCCGGCCGCTGGGCCGAGATCGGCGCCGGCGTCGGCTTTGCTCTGGGCGCAGCGGTGTCGTTCGCCGCGGCGCTGTTCCTCACTTCGCGCTGGCTGAAGGAGGTGGATGGCAGGCTGCGCACTCTCCTCACCATGAGCACGGTCGCAGTGCTGCTGCTGGCGGCAGGCGCGCTCACGGGCGATCTGGCGCTTCCGACGAACCCCGGCGGATGGCTCGGGCTCAGCCTGCTCACGCTTTTCTACGGCACCGCGTTCACTGCCTTGTTCGTGCTGCTGCCGCGTCTCGACGCGTTGAACAACTCGGCGGCGCTGAATTTCGAACCGATCGCGGTGCTGTTTCTCGCCTGGCCCATTCTCGGCCAGAGCGTCGCACCGCGGCAGATCGTGGGCGCGCTCATCGTGGTCGGGGCGGTGATCGCGCTCGGCACGGCAAAGCACTGAGTGCGCATGCCTTCCGCTGCAGACACGCATCTCATCGCCATCCGCCATGGCGAGACTGAATGGAGCAGCCAGGGCCGTTTCCAGGGGCATCCGAACAGCGTGCTCAACCGGAAAGGCCTGGCACAGGCCGAAGCTCTGGGCGAGTACCTGGCCAGGGAGCGCTTCGACCTGTTGCTCTCCAGCGATCTTGGCCGGGCGCGTGGCAATTGCAAAGCTGGGGCGACATAGGCCATCTCGAGCCGGCGCTGGACGACCCGCAAGCGGAGCGCAATCGCTGACGGCGCCGAGCGCAAGCATCGGCCGGCGATGCTAAAATCGGATCCTGCAAAGGGGATCGCCTTGCTGTCATTGCCGCGAGCCAAAGGAGCACCATGCCGAACTACACCACCGAAGCCATCCGTAGCGTCGCCCTAGTCGGCCATGGCGCGGCCGGCAAGACTACCCTGGCGGAAGCGCTGCTCGCACAGGCCGGCGCGATCAAGTCGCCCGGCAGCGTCGAGCGCGGCAATACCGTCTGCGACTACGATCCCCTGGAGAAATCCTACGGCCACTCGCTCAGCGCCGCGCTGATCAATTTTGCCTGGCGCGATACCCGCATTCACCTGATCGACACGCCCGGCTATCCGGATTTCACCGGCCAGGCGATAGGCGCGCTCGCCGCGGTGGACACCGCGGCCATCGTCATCAACGCGCAGACCGGCATCGAACTCGCCACGCGGCGCATGATGAAGTGGGCGCAGGCGCGCAGGCTCTGCCGCATGATCGTGGTCAACAAGATCGACGCTGAAAATGTCGACCTGCCCGCGCTGCTCGCCGATATCCAGCAGACCTTCGGCAAGGAATGCCTGCCGATCAATCTGCCCGCGCATGCAGGCAAGGACATCGTCGACTGTTTCTTCAACCCGGACGGCGAGTCCGATTTCTCTTCGGTCAAGTTGGCGCATGCGGCGCTGGTCGACCAGGTGGTGGAGGTCGACGAGGCGCTGATGGCGCTCTATCTCGAGCAGGGGGAGATCAACCCCGAACAACTGCACGCGCCGTTCGAGAAAGCATTGCGCGAAGGCCATCTGATACCGACATGCTTCGTCTCGGCCAGAAACGGCGCGGGCGTCGCCGAGCTGCTCGACATATTCGCCGGGCTCGCACCCAATCCCAGGGAAGGCAACGCGCCGCCTTTTCTCAAGGGCGAAGGCGCGAACGCGGTGGAATTCCATGCCGAGCCTGATCCGGCCAAACACGTGCTCGCCCACGTGTTCAAGATCATCATGGATCCGTATATGGGCAAGCTCGGCATATTCCGCGTGCACCAGGGCACGGTGAAGCGCGACTCGCAGCTGTTTATCGGCAACGGCAATCGGCCATTCAAGGTGGCGCACCTGTATCTGCTGCAGGGAAAGGATTACGTCGAGACCGACGCCTTGGTGCCGGGCGATCTGGGCGCGGTCGCGAAGGTGGAGGAAATCGAATTCGATGCGGTGCTGCACGATTCCCACGACGAGGACCATATCCACCTGCGCCCGCTCGAATTTCCCGCGCCCATGCACGGACTCGCGGTGGAAACGAAGAAGAAAGGCGACGAGCAGCGCCTGTTCGAAGTCCTGCACAAGCTGGAGCTGGAGGACCCGTGTTTCCGCATGGAACGCCATCCCACGACCAACGAGACGGTGATCCGCGCCCTTGGCGAACTGCACCTGCGCACCAAGCTGGAGAAATTGACCCAGCAATACAAGCTCGAATTGGATACCAGGCCTCCGCGCATTCCCTACCGCGAAACCATCAGCCGCAAGGCCGAGGGCCACTGCCGGCACAAGAAACAGACCGGCGGTGCCGGCCAGTTCGGCGAGGTGTTTCTCAAGATCGAGCCGCTGCCCCGCGGCGCGGGCTACGAGTTTGTCGATCAGGTAAAGGGGGGCGTGATACCGACCGTGTTCATCCCGGCGGTGGAAAAAGGCGTGCGCATGGCGCTGGATGCGGGCGTGATCGCGGGCTACCCGGTGGAGGATCTGCGCGTCATCGTGTATGACGGCAAGAGCCATGCGGTCGACTCCAAGGAGATCGCCTTCGTTTCCGCAGGCCGCAAAGCGGTGATCGACGCGTTCTCCAAAGCCGGGCCGATCATGCTCGAGCCGATCGTCAACATCGACATCGACGCGCCGGAGGCATACGTCGGCGACATGACCGCCGAAATCGCTTCCAAGCGCGGCCAGATCACGGGCACGCAGCAGCGCTCCGCCGATGTCATCAGCACCACGGGCCAGGTGCCGCTGGCGGAACTAACCGACTTCCAGAACCGCTTGCGCTCGATCACCGGCGGACAGGGCTCGTACTCAGTCGAGTTCAGCCACTACGCTCAAGTGCCGTCGCAGATGCAGCAGCAGCTGACGTCGCAGTACAAGGCGGCGCGGGAGGCGGAATAGAAGCAGCGCCTTCGTGGGAGCGAGGGCGTGCCTCCCACAAGGCCTGAAAGCTTGTCCGGACGCCGCGCTCAGCGCGGAGCGAACAGGTTGCAAAAGCGCAGCGCTTCGGCATAGGGAAACACGTCCTGCATCTCGCCCGCGGCGATGAGCTGCTGCATCGCCTGCCAGGATGCGACATCGAGCAGATCGCCGTGATGGCGCATGAAACAATCGCGCACCCGGTCGTCGGTCAACAGGAAGGTGGCGAATTCCTCGGGAAAGATGTCCTTCGGCCCGACGGAATACCAGGGCTCGGCTGCCAGCTCCTGCTCCTCGGTCTGCGCTTGCGGCAGTTTGCGGAAGTTGCAGTTGCTAAGGTAGTCGATTTCGTCGTAATCGTAGAACACCACCCGGCCATAGCGGGTCACGCCGAAGTTCTTGAACAGCAGGTCGCCGGCGAAGATGTTCGCTGCGGCAAGCTGCTTGATCGCGCGGCCGTACTCCTCGATGGCGTGCTCGCGCTGCCGGTCGTCGGCCTGGTCGAGGAAAATGTTGAGCGGCACCATGCGCCGCTCGATATACAGGTGCTTGATGACGATGGTGTCGCCTTCGTCCTCGATCACCGAAGGCGCCAGAGCGCGCAACTCGTCGAGGAGTTCGCGAGTGAAACGCTTCTTCGGAAAGGCGACATCGGAGTATTCCAGCGTATCGGCCATGCGCCCGACGCGATCGTGGTGCTTCACCAGCCAGTATTTTTCCTTGACCAGCTGGCGCGTCACTTCCTTGGGCGGCGTGATCACGTCCTTGATCACCTTGAACACGTAGGGATATGAGGGCAGCGTAAACACCGACATCACCAGGCCGCGGATGCCGGGCGCGTTGATGAAATCGTCGCTGGAATGCCGCAGGTGGTGGAGGAAGTCGCGGTAGAAAAGATTCTTGCCGTGCTTTTGCAGCCCGAGCAGCGTGTAAATCTCCCATTTCGGCTTGTACGGCAGCAGGCCATGCAGGAACTGCACGTAGGCCGACGGCACCTCCATGTCCACCAGAAAATAGGCGCGGTTGGTGCTGAAGAAAATATCGAGCTGCACTCGCTCCAGCAGCACCGTGTCCAGGAACAGCTTCCCCTCCCGGTCGTGCAGCACCGGGATCACGAACGGATAGTCCTGATTGCCGTTGATCATCCTGCCGACGAGGTAGGCGCCCTTGTTGCGATAGAACAGCGATGACAGGATCTGTATCTGGTGGTTCGCCTCCAGGTGCAGCGGCCGCGGCAGGATCTTGCGCCACATGCGCAGCACGTGGCCGAGGTCGCGGCGAAGGTCGACGAACGGGCGCTCCAAGCCTATGTCCTGCAGCATGCGCGCGAGCGTGCGGCGCAGGCCGTATTTGCGCGGGTAGTAAGAGCGATAGGACGGCGGGTCGGCGTCGATGTGCTCGGTCGACACCGCCGGCCGCACGAAAATGAAGGTGTTGTGAAAATAGGTCCGCTGCAGGATCTTGCAGCACACCGAATTGAAGAAGGTCTCCGCGCACTCCGGTTGCTTGTGATAAGTCAGCAGGCCGATGTAGTGCAGCTTGATCTGCTGCCAGGCCGCATCGTCGAACGAATCCGGGTGGAAGCCGCGCTCGATCCGCTCGACCGCCTCCATCACGCGCTTGTCGTAGAAATCGATGCGCTCGCGGTAGGCCCGCTGCACCGCGGGCCAGTTGCCGGTCTCGAAATGGCGCTTGGCCGCCTGGCAGGCTTCGCGAAAGATGCGGTAGTGCTTGTTGAACCCCTGCAGCATCACCTGCGCGATGCTCAGCGCAAGCTCTTTCTGCCCGGACGCGACGAGGGGCTGCGGGAGGGACTGCTGCATGCTGCGAGACGGCGGTGCCGAGGCGCTCGCTTAGCCCACCCGCACGCCGTCCTCGAATTTCTCGCCGGAATCGTCCCCAACCAGGAGCTCGACCGGATAAAAGGCGCGGAAATCGGCGTCGACTTTTTCGTAGGGGAAATCCGACCAGACGCCGTGATCCTTGACGTATTCCATGTGGCGGCGCTGGCGCGCGTCATAGGGCTGAAAAATTGCGTCAGAACGGCCGTCGAACTCGGTCGGGACCACGCCGAAACGGGTGCACAGCTCGATATTGAACGCCGGCGCCGCTTTCACCCACCGGCCCTCCAGGTACAGCACCGCATAGCCGTGGTGCATGAAATAAGTCGTGCCGCCCATGCGCGCCTTGAGCTTTTCCGTAGTCAGGTGATTGACCACATCGGAGAGGCCGATGGCGCAGGGGACGCCCAGCGCGCGCGCCGCAGCGGCAAGCAGGATGGCCTTGGGGATGCAATACGCCGATTTCGCCGCAAGCACATGGCTCGCGACGTAGATGCCGGGCTCGAGGCGCAGCGCAAACGGATCGTAGCGGATGCCGTCGCGCACCGCGTAGAACAGCTTGACCGCGCGCCCGGTGTCACTCGTTTCGGCGCCCGCCGCCTGCTGCGCGAAGCGGCGCACGGCGTCGCTGTCCGAATCGAGAAAACGCGTGCTCTGCAGGTATTCGGGGCCGGGTTCCGGCTTGCTGCCTGGGGGTGTATGGATCATAGACCGGCATTGTAGCAAGTTGCCGGCCTATTTTTTCCCCGTCATGGCCTCCGGCCGCACCCAGGCATCGAACTGCTCCGCCGTGACATGGCCCAGCGCCAGCGCCGCTTCCCGCAAGCTCTCTCCTTTCTGGTGGGCCCGTTTGGCGATCTCGGCCGCCTTGTCGTAACCGATATGCGGGTTGAGGGCGGTTACCAGCATGAGCGAATTCGCGAGCAGCGCCGCAATGCGCTCGCGCCTGGGCTCAATGCCCGCCGCGCAATGCGCGTCGAAGCTGGACGCGCCATCGGCCAGCAAGCGTGCGCTTTGAAGAAAATTATAAATAATCAATGGCTTAAATACATTAAGCTCGAAATTACCTGAAGCTCCGCCGATGTTGATCGCGACATCGTTGCCCATGACCTGGGCGCAAAGCATGGTGAGCGCTTCCGCCTGGGTCGAATTGACCTTGCCTGGCATGATCGAGCTGCCCGGCTCGTTCTCGGGGATCGCGAGCTCGCCGATGCCGCAGCGCGGTCCGGAAGCAAGCCAGCGCACGTCGTTGGCAATCTTGGTGAGCGAAGCAGCGAGGGTCTTGAGCGTGCCGTGCGCGTGCACCAGCGCGTCGTGCGCGGCCAGGGCCTCGAATTTGTTGCGCGCCGTCACGAACGGCAATCCGGTGCGGCGGGCGAGTTCCTTGGCCACGCGCTGGCCGAATTCCGGATGCGTGTTCAGGCCGGTGCCAACCGCGGTGCCGCCAAGCGCGAGCTCGCACAAATGCGTCTGCGCCGCCTGCGCGTGCGCAATGCCGTGCTCCAACTGGGCGACGTAGCCGGAGAATTCCTGTCCCAGCGTCAGGGGCGTGGCATCCTGCAGGTGGGTGCGCCCGATTTTGACGATATCCGCAAATGCGGCCGACTTCGCCGCCAGCGTATCGCGCAGGCGGCGCAGTGCCGGCACCAGCGCGCCGCTTACCGCCTGCACCGCTGCCACGTGCATGGCAGTCGGAAAAACATCGTTCGAGGACTGGCCGCGGTTCACATCGTCGTTGGGATGAACCAGGCGCGCTTCGCCGCGCTCGCCGCCCATCAGCTCGGAGGCGCGGTTCGCGAGCACCTCGTTCAGGTTCATGTTGGTCTGCGTGCCCGAGCCGGTCTGCCACACCACCAGCGGAAACTCGCCGTCCCACTTGCCCGCGAGCACCTCGTCCGCGGCGGCGGCGATGGCCTCGGCCTTGGTCGCGTCCAGCGCGCCCAGTTCCGCATTCACCGTCGCGCAGGCGCGCTTGACCAGCGCCAGCGCCAGGATCAGCTCACGCGGCATGCGCTCGCCGGAAATGCGGAAATGCGCGAGCGAGCGCTGGGTCTGCGCGCCCCAGAGGTGCGCAGCCGGGACTTCGATCGGGCCGAAGGTGTCGCGTTCGATACGGTGTGCCGCCATGATTCTCTCCTATGCGTGGCAACTTAAATTGCGCCCGCCGTTGTTGCAGCGTTGCGATTTTGAATAAAACCCCAGCACTGCCATTGACTTTATCCATAACCGTGTATTTGGTGCGGATGCGCTTTTCATCCGTACCAAATACACGGTTGGCGCGCGGAGCGCGCAATGGCTGCTCCTCGACAGCCCCCAGATATACTGGGGTAGTTCGAACTGCCGCGGCCCCGCTTGCATAAAACCCCCGCGCCTTGCTACCGGGCCGGTTCGACCCTGAGCCAGATGGTCACCGGTCCGTCGTTGGTGAGGCTCACTTGCATGTGCGCGCCGAAACGCCCGGATTCGACCGCGGAATACGAGGCGCGTGCCCGGGCGACAAGGTAATCGAACAGTCGCTCGCCTTCCGCAGGCGGCGCAGCCGGCGTGAAGCTGGGGCGCATGCCCTTATGCGTGTCCGCGGCGAGCGTGAACTGCGGCACCAGCAGGAGGCCGCCCCGCACTTCGCGCAGGCTCAGGTTCATTTTGCCGTCGGCGTCGCCAAACACCCGGTAGCCCAGCAGGCGCTCGAGCAGGCGGTCGGCTTCCGCTTCGCTGTCGCCGCGCTCGGCGCAGACGAGGACCAACAGGCCCGGACCGATTTTGCCGACGCTTGCCCCGTCGACCTCGACTTCAGCCTGCGCGACGCGCTGCAGCAGCCCAATCATCGGGAAATCAATCGGTATGCCTGCGCCCGGCGATGCTACCAAGCGGGCGCGTCCGCGCCCGGCCGATTCTACGAAGCGAGCGCGTCCGCGCCGGCTTGTGCAATCTGCTCGTCCTCATGTGACTGCACGCCGGAGACGCCGATGCCGCCGACGCATTCGCCTTGGTACATGATCGGGATTCCCCCTTGTACCGGCAACACGGGCATTTTCAGCATCGACAAACGCCCATCCTTGATCCGATCTTCCCACATCTTGGTCGAGCGGCGCGAGATCGCGGCGCTGCGTCCTTTCTGCGCGGCGATCTCGGCATTGGCCGGGGTGGCGCCGTCCATGCGCTGAAGCATCAGCAGGTGGCCGCCGTCATCGAATATGACGATGACGACGTTCCAGCTGTTCTTGCGCGCCTCGGCCTCGCAGGCCGCCATCATTTTCTTGCAATCGTCCAGGGTCAGGCAGGGTTTAGTTTTCATAGGATTCCAAGTAAGTTCGTGCTTTAGTTTTTGATAATGTGAGGCGGAATTTCAGTCCGAAACGACAGCAGTCCGAAACGGCACCGGCCCGCTCCTCACGCTTTACCCGCTATCGCATCGCGTACCTGCTGCAGCGCGCCCGGGTCCTCGATGGTGGTGAGGTCGCCCGGATCGCGCCCGTCGCAGATCGCCTGAATCGAGCGGCGCAGCACCTTGCCCGAACGCGTCTTGGGCAGCAAGGTCACGAAATGCACCCGCGCCGGCCGTCCGATCGCGCCGAGCTGCTGGTCCACCGTCTTCATGATGTCGCCTTCGAGCTTCATGCGCCCTGCGCTGCTTTCGATCTGGCTCGGGTCCTTGAGCACGGCAAACGCCACCGGCACCTGCCCTTTCAACTGGTCGGCGGCGCCGATCACGGCGACTTCTGCGATCGCCGGGTGCGAACTGATAGCCTCCTCGATTTCGCGCGTGCCCAGGCGGTGCCCGGCGACATTGATCACGTCGTCGGTGCGGCCGAGGATAAAATAATAGCCGTCCTTGTCGCGTATGCCCCAGTCGAAGGTCGAATACACCAGCTTGCCGGGAATGGTTTCGAAATAGGCCTTGACGAAGCGCTCGTCGTCGCCCCACACCGTGCTCATGCAGCCCGGCGGCAGCGGCGGCACGATGACCACTACCCCCTTCTCCCCGGTACCTAGTTCCTCGGACGTGGCTTCGTGCAACAGCTTCACGTTGTAGCCATAGGCGGCAAAGGACGGGCTGCCGAACTTGATCGGCGTCTGCTCCACGCCCGGCACCGAGGTCATCAGCGGCCAGCCGGTTTCGGTTTGCCAGTAATGGTCGATCACCGGCCGGCCCAAGCCCTCGGTGATCCAGCGGTGGGTCGGCTCGTCCAGCGGCTCACCTGCAAGGAACAGGTAGCGCAGCGAAGACAGGTCGTATTTTTTCAGGTAGGCCTGATCCTGCTTTTTCAGCACGCGGATGGCGGTGGGCGCGCTGAACATGACCGTGACCTTGTACTTTTCCACGATTTTCCACAAGATGCCGGCATCAGGACGGACGGGCGTGCCCTCGTACATGATCGTGGCCATGCCGGCGATCAGCGGCCCGTAGATGATGTAGGAATGCCCCACCACCCAGCCGATGTCCGAGGTAGAGAAATAGGTCTCGCCGGCATTGCCGCAATAGATGTGTTTCATCGATGCGGCAAGCGCGACCGCATGCCCGCCGACGTCGCGCTGCACCCCCTTCGGATGGCCGGTAGTGCCCGAAGTGTAAAGAATGTAAGAGGGCTCGTTCGACTCCAGCCAGACGCAAGGCACTTGCGCGTTCATGTGCTGCGCGCGCAGTTCGACCCAGTCGAGGTCGCGCCCGGCAACGCGCGCCATATCCGGATCGAGACCCCGGTTGAGCAGAATCACCTTCTGCGGCGGGAACTTCGCCAGGCGGATCGCTTCGTCCAGCAGCGGCTTGTATGCCACGACTTTGCCCGCACGTGAGCCTGCGTCGGCACTGATGATGAGCTTCGGACTGGCGTCGTCGATACGGCTCGCCAGGCTGTGCGAAGCAAAACCGCCGAACACCACCGAATGGATGGCGCCGATGCGCGCGCAGGCGAGGATCGCAAAACAGGCCTCGGGGATCATCGGCATGTAAATCAGCACGCGATCGCGTTTGCCCACGCCCAGGCCCTGCATCATGGCGGCACAACGATTGACCTCGGCATGCAGTTCGCGGAAGCTGTAGGTCTTTTCGGCATCGGTTTCGGTGGAAATGAAAATCAGCGCATTCTGGTCCGGCCGGTCCTCGAGGTGGCGGTCCACCGCGTTATAGCAAAGATTGGTCTCGCCGCCGACGAACCACTTGGCAAACGGCGGCCGGCTGTAATCCAGCACCTTGCCAAAGGGCTTGTGCCAGTGGATCAGCCGGGCCTGTTCACCCCAGAACCCTTCGGGATCGCTGATCGAGCGCTGGTGGAATTCCTTGTAAGTGGTCATCGTTTCCTCCTCCTTGCTCTTACCCTCCGAGGGAGAGGAATGGTTAGGCCGCCAGGTCGACCACGATGCGCCCCTTGCCCTTGCCTTTGATGAAGTCGTCGAACACCCCGGGCAACTGGTCGAAGGCGATGGTGCGCGTCATGCCGGCGAGGTGCCTGGGCTTCATGTCCGTGGCCAGGCGCTGCCACACCCGCTGCCGCAACGGCATGGGCGTATAGCCGGAATCGATGCCGAGCAGGCAGGCCCCGCGCAGGATGAACGGCAGTACGGTGGTGTTGAGCGTGGGACTCGCCGCGAGGCCGATGCTGGCGATGGTTCCGCCCTGCTGCATGGTGCTCGCGATCCAGGCAAGGACATCGCCTCCCAGATTGTCCACGGCGCCCGCCCACAGCGTCTTGTCCAGCGGCCGGATCTTGGCCAGATCCAGGCTTTGGCGCAGCTTCACTTCTTTCGCGCCCAGGCCCTTGAGGTAATCAGTTTCGCTTTCCTTGCCGGTCAGCGCGACCACGTGATAGCCCAGTCCGGCGAGGATATCCACCGCGATCGAGCCGACGCCGCCGCTGGCGCCGGAGACGATCACCGGCCCGTTGGCTGGCGCCAGGCCGTTTGCTTCCATGCGCACCACGCCCAGCGCGGCGGTATAGCCCGCCGTACCCAGCGCCATGGCCTCGAACAGATTCAGGCCGCGGGGCATCGGCACCACCCAGTCGGCCGGCACGCGCGCATATTCCGCGTAACCGCCGTGGTGCGCCACGCCGATGTCGTAGCTGGTGGCGATCACGGCATCGCCTTTCTTGAACCGCGCATCGCCGGACTCGACCACGGTACCCGACAGGTCGATGCCGCCGACGCAGGGGAAGCGGCGGATGATCCTGCCCGCGCCGGTGACGGCGAGCGCGTCCTTGTAATTGACGCCCGAATAGGCGACCCGTATCACTACCTCGCCAGGGTCGAGATCATCGAGTGTCATGTCGACGAATCCGGCGACGGTCTTCTTCTCCACTTCGTTGATGCGGAATGCCTTGAACTTGTCCATGCTGGAACGCCTTTCTGTTTGAATGCGAAGACTGGAAGCCCGAGACCGGAGAAATACCGGCCCTAAGCGCCGCTACATATGCAATGCACGTTTATCCACCGCGAGCGCCGCCTCGTGCACCACCTCGGACAACGAAGGATGCGCGTGGCAGATGCGCGCGATGTCCTCGGCGCTGGCGCCGAATTCCATTGCCATCACCGCCTCGGCGATCATCTCCGAGGCGTGGGCTCCGATGATGTGAACGCCCAGGACGCGATCGGTCTTGGCGTCGGCAAGGATTTTCACGAACCCGGCGGTCTCGTCCTGGCCCAGGGCGCGGCCGTTGTGCGAGAACGGCACTTGGCCGACGCGATAAGCGACGCCTTCGGCCTTCAACTGTTGCTCGGCTTTTCCCACCCAGGCGATTTCCGGCGCCGTATAAACGACCCAGGGGATAGTGTCGAGATTGACGTTACCTGCCCGGCCGGCGATGCGTTCGGCCACCATCACACCCTCGTCCATGCCCTTGTGCGCAAGCATCGGGCCGCGCACCACGTCGCCGACCGCGTACACGTTGGGCAGGCTGGTGCGGCAATATTCATCCACCTCGATCAAGCCGCGCTCGTTGATTTTCAGCCCGACCGTCTCGACGCCGAGGTTGCGGGAATTGGGCACGCGCCCGACCGACACCACCAGCTTGTCGCAGTCCAACGCCTGCTTGCCTTCGCTGGTTTCGTACTCGACCGTGACTCCGCGCTTGCCGCGGCTGACGTTGCCGATTTTCGCGCCGAGCTTGATCTCCAGCCCCTGCTCCTTGACGAACACCTTCCACGCTTCCTTCGCCACCGCATCGTCGGCGGCGGCAAGAAAATTGGGCAAGGCCTCGAGAACGGTGACTTTCGCCCCCAGTCGGCGCCACACGCTGCCCAGTTCCAGCCCGATCACGCCTGCGCCGATGACGCCGAGCTTTTCCGGCACTGCATTGAAAGCAAGTGCGCCGATGTTGTCGCAGATGGTCTCGTTGTCCACCTCCAACCCCGGCAAATGGCGCGCGGTGGAGCCGGTAGCGAGGATGACGTGGTTCGCCTCTACGATCTCGGAGGACCCGCCGTCAGCGACTTCGACCATGTATTTTTCACCGCTGCCCGCGAACTTGCCGTGGCCCTTGAGCCAGGTGATCTTGTTCTTCTTGAACAGCATCTCGATACCGCCGGTGAGCTGGGACACGATCCTGTCCTTGCGCGCCTGCATTTTGGCGACATCCATTTTCGCTCCGGTGACGGAAATACCGTGATTGCCGAATTTATAGGCCACGCGCTCGTAGTTTTCCGATGATTCCAGCAATGCCTTGGAGGGAATGCAGCCTACATTGAGGCAGGTGCCGCCGAGTTTAACTTCGCCCTTGTCGTTCTTCCACTCCTCGATGACTGCGGTGGAAAAACCGAGTTGGGCGCAGCGTATCGCCGCGACGTAGCCGGCCGGGCCGGCACCGATGATGACTACTTCGAATGACTTGAGCATGGTTGAGGCTTCCGGTTAACCGCAGTAAGCGCGCAGAGGACACGCAGGGGAATAGGGTTGCTTTTCCTCTGCGCCCTGTGCGTCCTCCGCGGTAAAAATCAAAGCTCCAGCAGGAGGCGCATCGGGTCTTCCAGCGCGTCTTTCATCGCCACCAGCGACAGCACCGCCTCGCGGCCGTCGATGATTCGGTGGTCGTAGGACAGGGCGAAATAGTTCATCGGCCGGATCACAATCTGTCCGCCCTCCACCACCGCCCGCTCCTTGGTGGCGTGGATGCCGAGGATGGCCGATTGCGGCGGGTTGATGATGGGGGTGGACAGCATCGAGCCGAACACGCCGCCGTTCGAAATGGAGAAAGTGCCGCCGGTGAGCTCGTCCATGGAGAGCTTGCCCTCTGCGGCGCGTTTGCCGAGATCGGCAATGGCCTTCTCGATCTGGGCAAAACTCATCTGGTCGGCGTCGCGCAGCACCGGCACCACCAGCCCGCGCGGGCTGCCCACCGCGATGCCAATGTCGAAATAGCCGTGATAGACGATTTCGTTGCCGTCTACCGAGGCGTTCACTATCGGGTATTTCTTCAGCGCGTACACTGCCGCCTTGACGAAAAAGGACATGAAACCGAGCTTCACGCCATGTTCTTTCTCGAACTTGTCCCTGTGCTTCGCGCGCAGATCCATCACCGGCTGCATGTTGATTTCGTTGAAGGTGGTGAGAATCGCGGCAGTGGCCTGGGACTGCAGCAGGCGCTCGGCCATGCGTGCGCGCAAGCGCGACATCGGCACGCGCTGCTCGGGCCGGTCGGCAAGCAGCTGGTCGACATTGATCGGCGCCGGCACTCCGGGCAGCGCGGGCCTGACGGCCGCTGGCGCTGCCGGGGTGGGCCGAACCGCGGCACCGCCCTCCATGTGAGCGATGACATCGGCCTTGGTGACGCGGCCGTCGCGGCCGCTGCCGGCGATAGAGTTGGGGTCGAGCTTGTGGTCCTCGACCATCTTGCGTGCCGCCGGCATCAGGTTGCTCTGGTCTGAGACCTGTTTTGCCGCTTGCGCCACCGGAGCCGCGGGCCGCTCGGCCGCCTTGGCCACGGCCGCGGCCGAGTCCGCCGCGGTATCGATCATGGCGATGACCTCGCCCGAGACCACGGTGCCGCCGTCCGCCTTGACGATCTGGGTGACGACGCCGCCCGCGGGGGCCGGAAGCTCCAGCACCACCTTGTCGGTCTCGATATCGATGAGGTTTTCGTCGCGGGCGACGGCGTCGCCCACTTTCTTGTGCCAGCTGAGCAGCGTTGCCTCTGCTACCGATTCGGGCAGCTGCGGTACTTTCACTTCCACCAACATGACGGCTCCGTTCAGTTTTTTCGCTGCCGTCGGGTATCCCTTCGGCGGCGTACCGCAAAAACAAGTGCGCGCTTCGCGCCCGGTTATTGCCCTTTTCGCCTGACGCCTGCTTCCGCGCCGGGGATCAAGATACTACAGAAAACCGGTTGCCGCAGAGGCCGCAGAGGACGCGGAGGACAAGCCTTTTTTTCTTTCCTCCGCGTACTCTGCGTCCTCTGCGCCCGAACTCGCTACTTCGATGGCGCCGACGCCTTGAACTTGCCCAACGCCGCCGTGACCAGTGCCTTCTGCTGTTCCTGGTGCTTGGCGTAATATCCGACCGCGGGCGAGGCCGAAGACGGCCGGCCGGCGTACAGCAGCTTCTGCTCCTCGCGCATGTTCTCGACGAAATAGTGCCGCGTCTGGTACCAGGCGCCCTGGTTCTGCGGCTCTTCCTGGCACCAGACCACCTGGGTCGCATTCGGGTAGCGCTTCATTTCCGCGACGAATGCCTTGTGCGGGAAGGGATAGAGTTGCTCGATGCGGATGATGGCCGCGCCCTTGATATCGCGCTCGCGGCGCTCCGCCACCAGATCGTAGTAGACCTTGCCGCTGCAGCAGATGACGCGTTTCACCGAATCCGGGTCGACGTGCTCGACCTCGCCAATGACGGTGTGAAACTGGCCCTTGACGAACTCCGACAGCGGCGACATCGCTTCCTTGTTGCGCAGCAGCGATTTGGGAGTCATGATGATAAGCGGCTTGCGGAACAGCCGTATCATCTGCCGGCGCAGCAGGTGGAACATTTGCGCCGCGTTCGAAGGCACCACCACTTGCATGTTGTGCTCGGCGCAAAGCTGCAGATAGCGCTCCAGACGCGCCGAGGAGTGCTCCGGTCCCTGCCCCTCGAAACCGTGCGGCAGCATCATCACCATGCCGCAGACCCGGCTCCATTTGGTTTCACCGGATGAAATGAACTGGTCGATCACCACCTGAGCGCCGTTGGCAAAGTCGCCGAACTGCGCTTCCCAGATAACCAGTTCGTTGGGCTCGGCCGTGGAATAGCCATACTCGAAACCCAGCACCGCCTCCTCGGACAGGACCGAGTCGATCACGGTGAACGGCGCCTGCTTATCGGTGACGTGCTGCAGCGGGATGAACGTGCCCGAATCCCACTTTTCGCGGTTCTGGTCATGCAGCACGGCGTGGCGGTGGCCGAAGGTGCCGCGGCCGGAGTCCTGGCCGGAGAGGCGCACCGCATAGCCGCTTGCCACCAGCGTGGCGTAGGCGAAGTGCTCGGCCATACCCCAATCGACCGGCAGCCGGCCCTCGCCCATCGCCTTGCGATCGGCAATGACCTTCCCCACCAGCGGATGCAACTTGAAGTCGGCCGGAACGCAGGTGATGCGCTGCGCCATGCGCTGCAGTTCGGCCGGCGGCACCGCGGTATCGGCGGCATCGGTCCACTTGCGCTCGAGAAAGGGCACCCAGTCGACCGCATACTGGCTCTTGAAATTGGAGATCACCGGGTCGGCGCTATGCTGTCCGGCATCGAGCGCGGTGCGCATGCTCTTGATCAACTCCTCGGCGTCCTGGTCCGCGATCACGCCCTGCGCTGCCAGCTTGTCGGCGTAGAGTTTGCGCGTGCCGGGGTGCGCGGCGATTCTCTTGTACATCAGCGGCTGGGTTACCGAAGGCGTATCCTGTTCGTTGTGGCCCAGTTTGCGGAAGCAGACGATGTCCACCACGACGTCGCGGTGGAACTCCATGCGGTAATCGAGCGCGAACTGGGTCACCAGCACCACCGCCTCGGGGTCGTCGCCGTTGACATGGAAAATCGGCGCCTCCACCATCTTGGCCACGTCGGTGCAATACAGGGTCGAGCGCGAATCGCGCGGGTCGGAGGTGGTAAAGCCGATCTGGTTGTTGACCACCACGTGCACCGTGCCTCCGGTGCCGTAGCCGCGGGTGTTCGACAGATTCAGGGTTTCCATCACCGCCCCCTGGCCGGCGAACGCGGCATCGCCGTGCAGCAGGATCGACATGACCTGGGTTCCGTCCTTGTCGCCGCGGCGGCGCTGACGCGCGCGCACCGAGCCTTCAACCACCGGATTGACGATTTCCAGGTGCGAGGGGTTGAAAGCGAGCGACAGGTGCACCGGGCCGCCCGGCGTGGACACATCGGAAGAAAAACCCTTGTGGTATTTGACGTCGCCCGAATGCAGATCGTCGCCGTGGTTGCCTTCGAACTCGGCAAACAGGTCCTTGGGCACCTTGCCCAGCACGTTGACGAGAAGATTGAGCCGGCCGCGGTGCGCCATGCCGACGACTATCTCCTGCACGCCCCGGCTGCCGCAGCGCTGGATCAGCTCGTCCACGCAGGCAATGACGCTCTCCCCGCCCTCGAGCGAGAACCGCTTCTGTCCGACGTACCGGGTATGCAGGTACTTTTCCAGGGTCTCGGCGGCGGTAAGCCGGTCCAGAATGTGTTTCTTGATCTCGGCCGGGAAGGTGGGCACGGAGCGAATCGACTCGAAGCGCTGCTGCAACCAGCGCTTTTGCGCCGGGTCGCTGATGTACATATATTCGATCCCGACCGAGGCGCAGTAGGTCTCGCGCAGGCCCTTGATGATCTCGCGCAGGGTCATGCGCTCCTGGCCGAAGTACAGGCTGGCGGCGTCGAACTGCGTATCCATGTCGGTTTCGGTCAGATCGTAGAACGCCGGCTCCAGTTCGGGAATCCGCGGACGCTCCCGGCGCTTGAGCGGGTCGAGCTGGGCCCAGCGCGAACCGAGCACGCGATAAGCGGCGATCAACTGCTGCACATAGACTTGCTTTCGTGCAACGCTCAGGTCGGTCCGGGTAGCCGCCGGGCGCAGCGTGCCTTGCTTGGCGCGCATGGCAAAGGATTCGATGATAGGCGCATGCGCCACGTCGCGGTCCTCGGCGCCCTTGCCTGGGCCGGGCACAAGCTGCATCTGATCGAAATACTCGCGCCACTGGCCCGGCACCGAGCCCGGATTGTCGAGGTAGGACTCATACAGGTCCTCGATGTACGGGGCGTTGCCGCCGAACAGGTAGGAGTTGCTCTGGAATTGTTTCATCATCGCGGCAGCTCCCAAGAGCGGGTGACGGGAAAAACGCTGGCTCCAAAAAGACACGAAGGCCACGACGGAGCGCCGGATTTTCTTGGCGCCTCCCTCGTACCCTTCGCGGTACGGCTTTATCTTCTCAGTCTTCTCAGTCTTCTCAGCGTTTGTCGATAGGCTTGACGTCGCGACGGGTTTTGCCGGTGTAGAGTTGGCGCGGCCGCCCGATTTTGTACTCGGGATCGCTGATCATCTCGGTCCATTGGGCGATCCAGCCTACGGTGCGCGCCAGGGCAAAGATGCAGGTGAACATCGAGGTCGGAATGCCCAGGGCGCGCTGCACGATGCCGGAATAGAAATCGACGTTGGGGTACAGCTTGCGCTGCACGAAATAATCATCCTCCAGCGCGATTTTCTCCAGCGCCATCGCCAGCTTGAACAGGCGATCGTCATGCAGGCCCAGTTCGCTCAGCACTTCGTGGCAGGTTTCGCGCATCAGCTTGGCACGCGGATCGTAATTCTTGTACACGCGGTGGCCGAACCCCATCAGCTTGACGCCGCTGTTCTTGTCCTTGGCTTTCTTGATGAATTCGGGCACGTGCGACACGTCGCCGATTTCCTCCAGCATGCTGAGGCAGGCCTCGTTGGCGCCGCCGTGCGCCGGGCCCCACAGGCAGGCGATGCCCGCGGCGATGCAGGCGAAAGGATTGGCGCCGGAGGAGCCGGCGAGGCGCACCGTAGAGGTCGAGGCGTTCTGCTCGTGATCGGCGTGCAGGATGAAAATGCGGTCCATTGCGCGCACCAGCACGTCGTTGACTTTGTAGTCCTCGGACGGAACGCCGAACATCATGCGCATGAAATTGGCCGAGTACGACAGCTCGTTGCGCGGGTACATGAACGGCTGGCCAACGGAATATTTGTAGGCCATGGCCACGATGGTCGGCATCTTCGCGATCAAGCGGAAGGCCGAGATCTCGCGATGCTGCGCATTGGTGATATCGAGCGAGTCGTGGTAGAAGGCCGCCAGCGCGCCGACCACCCCCACCATCACCGCCATCGGGTGCGAGTCGCGGCGAAAGCCGCTGAGGAAGCGTGCCAGTTGTTCGTGCACCATGGTATGGTTGACGACGGTCTTGTTGAACTCGTGCTTCTGCTGTTTGTTCGGCAACTCGCCATTCATCAGCAGGTAGCAGACTTCCATGAAGTCGCTGTGCTGCGCCAATTGCTCGATCGGGTAGCCGCGGTACAGCAGCACACCCTGATCGCCATCGATGTAGGTGATTTTCGAACTGCAGCTCGCGGTCGACAGGAATCCCGGGTCGTAGGTGAACACGCCGGTCTTGCCGTAGAGGGTGCGAATATCGATGACATCGGGGCCGACACTGCCGCTAAGCACCGGGAACTCGATCGACTTGCCGTCGCCGTGAGTGAGCGTGGCCTTACGAGTAGACTCCACCATCATCATCTCCTTTGCCTTAATTGAATAACCAGAACTGGCACGGCCTCAGCAGTTGCGCATCCATTCCACCACCTCGGCGAGTCGCGCATCGCGGCACTCTGCGCGCGCGGATCAGGTCCAACAAGTCATTGTCAGTATAGTCCAAAAGGGTCTTGAACGAGGCCAGGTACTCGCCCTGGAGCTGGTCCAGATGTCTCTCGAGAAAGTGCTCCAGCACCAAGTCCAGTTCAAGCAAACCACGGCGGCATTGCCAACGCAAGCGGTTCGGTTCCTCCGTCCCCGTTTGCGTACTCCGCTCCACCCTGCCGGACCGTATCACGACGGTCAAATCAGCCAGTCCCGATTTTCGCGGAAGATAAACCGCCGACATTGATTTGCATCAATGTTGGCGGCAATTGTATTGCCATCAGCGGGATTTGCGGCGCCTGACCGCGGGAAGGAAGCAACGGCTGGCTCGGGTTACCCGAGTTCGTTCTTATAATAATGCTTGTCGGTGCGATAGAACCCGCGACGAAATTCCACCGGCTTGTCGCCATAGCTGTAGGCAACCCGCTCGACGCATAGCAGCGGGGCGCCCTCGCGTATGCGCAATAATTCCGCCGCCGCCGCGTCCGCGGCAACGGCGCGGATTTTCTCTTCGGCACGGATCATGCGCGTCCCGAACTCGGTCTCGAACAATTTGTACATCGAGCCCTTGTATTCGTTGAAGATCGCGGCACTAAGGTTCCTGAACAGGGTTCCCGGCAGGTAGATCTGCTCGAACACGGTGGGCTCGTCAGCAAAATTGAGCACGCGCCGGATCACCACCACGCCGTCACCGGCCCGCAACTCGAGCAGGCGCGCGATTTCGGCGCTGGCGCGTGCACGCTTGCAATCCAGCAGCCGGCTGGCGGGGTATTCCTGCTCCCCTGCGTCCGGCATCAGCCGTAAAAAGCGGAACTGGGCGCGCGCTTCGTCGTGGGTTGCGACGAAGGTGCCCTTGCCTTGGCGGCGCAGAAGATAGTTCTCGGCGGCAAGTTCATCGATCGCCTTGCGCACCGTGCCCTGGCTGACCTTGTAACTCGCGGCCAGTTCGATTTCGCTCGGAATCGCCTCACCCGGGCGCCATTCGCCGGATTCCAGGCTGTGCATGATCAGGCCCTTGATCTGTCGGTACAGCGGGCTGAAAGTCGGTGCCGGAGAGCTCATGCCGGCATTTCAGCACAAAAACCCTGGATGCGTCCATCTGAGGTTTTATATCTTATATCTGATAGCGATATACCAGCGATAGCGGTTGACACCCGCACGCTTTGAATCTAAAATTTCCGACGCCAAGCGGGGGAGTTTTCGTTGTTCGTTGTTCGTTGTTCGTGCAGCGCGCACCAGGCGCACCTTGCGACTCAACCCAGCGACTCAGCCCGCCACCACGCCAACCACTTTCCGCTCACCCTCCCCTTTCCCCTCACACTCCACTTTTTTTTCGTCAACCTTCTTTCGGGAGTTATCACATGTCCAAATCACCCGTACGCGTCGTAGTCACCGGTGCCGCCGGCCAGATCGGTTACAGCTTGCTGTTTCGCATCGCCGCTGGCGAAATGCTGGGCAAGGACCAGCCGGTCATTCTGCAGATGCTGGAAATTCCAGACGAGAAAGTGCAAAAAGCCCTCGCCGGCGTGATGATGGAACTCAACGACTGCGCCTTCCCGCTGCTCGCCGGCATGCTTCCCGCCTCCGATCCGATGGTGGCGTTCAAAGACGCCGATTTCGCCATTCTGGTCGGCGCGCGCCCGCGCGGTCCGGGCATGGAGCGCAAGGATCTCCTGGAAGCCAACGGCGCGATCTTCGTTCCGCAGGGCAAGGCGCTCGATGCGGTTGCGAGCCGCAAAGTGAAAGTGCTGGTTGTAGGCAACCCGGCCAACACCAACGCCCTGATCACAATGAAAAACGCGCCCAGCCTGTCGCCGCGGCAGTTTACCGGGATGATGCGCCTGGACCATAACCGCTCGCTGTCCCAGATCGGCGCTAAAATCGCCAGACCGGTAACCAGCCTGAGAAAGATGACGGTTTGGGGTAATCATTCCGCCACCCAGTATCCGGACCTGTTCCAGGCCGAGGCCGACGGCAAGAAGGTCTGGCCGCTGATCAACGACCAGGCCTGGCTGGAAACCAATTTCATCCCGACCGTGCAAAAGCGCGGAGCCGCCATCATCGCGGCGCGCGGCCTGTCCTCGGCCGCCAGTGCGGCCAGCGCCGCCATCGATCATATGCGCGACTGGGCGATGGGAACGCCTGGAGGAGACTGGATCTCCATGGGCATCCCCGCCGACGGCAGCTACGGCATTGCCGAAGGGGTGATCTACGGCCATCCGGTCACTTGCAAGAACGGCGAAATTCAGATCGTCAAGGGCATCGACATCAGCGAATTCTCGCGCACGCGCATGAACGCCACGCTCAAGGAACTGCATGAAGAGCGCGACGGCGTGAAACACCTGCTGGGTTGAGACCGCGTCGATAGCGAAACCCTGATCCGGAAATCGCATGCCCTATTTCCGGATCGCCTTGCTCCGATTCCACGCCTGGCCGCCTGGAGGCCGCGCGTGAGTGCGCCCCTGCATCCGGGCGCAGCCCTGTTCAAGGGCGAGAAGCCCTTCCCCGTGATTCCTTCGTGCGACCATTACGCCGGCAGCGAGAAGCTGATGTTCAGGGCGCTCGAACTGCAGGACAGCATCGGTCCCGTCTTCGATCTCACCTGCGACTGCGAGGACGGCGCCCAGGCAGGAAGGGAAAAGGAGCACGCCGAGATGATCGTGCGCGTGCTCAACAGCCCCGCAAACAAGAGAAAAATGGCCGGCGTGCGCATTCACGACCCCGGCCACGCGCACTGGAAACAGGACGTGGATATCCTGGTGAGCGGCGCCGGCGCCCTGCTCTCCCACATCACGGTGCCCAAGGCCACCAGCGCGAAACAGGTGGCGGAGGCGATCCTCTACGTGCAGCAGGTGGCCGCGCAGCACCGCGTGCGGCGCCAGATACCGATTCATGCGCTCGTCGAAACCCATGGCGCCCTGCGCGAGGCCTACGACATCGCCGCCCTGCCGTGGATGCAATCGCTCGCTTTCGGGCTGATGGACTTCGTCTCCGGCCACCACGGCGCGATCGGCGCCGCTGCGATGCGCAGCCCCGGCCAGTTCGAGCACAAGCTGATCGTGCGCGCCAAGGCGGAGATTGTTGCCGCGGCGCTCGCCAACGGCATCGTGCCCGCGCACAACGTGACGCCCGAGCTGAAGGACACTGCCGTCGTCTACGACGATGCCCGGCGCGCGCGCAACGAGTTCGGCTTCCTGCGCATGTGGTCCATCTATCCGGCGCAAATCCAGCCGATCGTCGACGCGATGAAGCCGGATCACTCCGAAGTCGAAAACGGAGCCGCGATCCTGCTCGCCGCGCAAAAAGCCGGCTGGGGCCCGATCCAGTATGCGGGCGAATTGCATGACCGCGCCACCTACCGCTATTATTGGGAACTGCTGCAAAAGGCGCGCGTGACCGGCGTCGCCATACCCGAGGACGCGAGCCGTGCATTTTTTGAATAAGGCATCCACCGCGGAGACCGCAGAGGACGCGCAGGATAATCCCTTGTCCTTCTCCTCTGCGCCCCCCGCGTCCTCTGCGGTCAAACAGAAGGGGTAACACATGCCACAACAGCAATCCGCAGGCGCGAAGTTCCGCGCCGCGATGAAAGCAGAACAACCGCTGCAGGTGATCGGCGCGATCAACGCCTACCACGCGCGCCTGGCCGAGCGCAGCGGCTACAAGGCGATCTACCTCTCCGGCGGCGGCGTGGCGGCGGGTTCGCTCGGCGTGCCGGATCTGGGCATCAGCAATCTCGATGACGTGCTCACCGATGTGCGCCGCATTACCGATGTCTGCCAGCTGCCGCTGCTGGTCGATGTCGATACCGGCTTCGGCGCCAGCGCCTTCAACGTCGCGCGCACGGTGAGATCGCTGATCAAATCCGGCGCCGGCGCGATGCACATCGAGGATCAGGTTGGAGCCAAGCGCTGCGGCCATCGCCCCGGCAAGGAGCTGGTGTCCAGGCAGGAGATGGCCGACCGCATCAAGGCGGCGGTCGACGCCAGGACCGACCCGGATTTTTTCATCATGGCGCGCACCGACGCGCTTGCCGTCGAAGGCCTGGACCGCGCGATCGAGCGCGCCGTGGCCTGCGTCGAGGCCGGCGCCGACGCGATTTTCCCAGAGGCCATGACCGAGCTTTCGATGTACCGCAAATTCGCCGCGGCGGTGAAAGTGCCGATACTCGCCAATATCACCGAGTTCGGGGCCACGCCGCTGTTCAGCGTCGACGAACTGCGCTCGGCCAATGTCGCCATCGTGCTCTATCCGCTGTCGGCCTTCCGTGCGATGAACAAGGCCGCGCTCGACGTCTATCAGGCGGTGCGCCGCGACGGCACGCAGAAAAACGTGGTCGACAGCATGCAGACCCGCAACGAGCTGTACGATTATCTCGACTACCACTCGTACGAAACCAAGCTGGACCAACTTTTCGCAAAGGAGAAATCATGAATCAAGTCCAAGTGGAAAATGCGACCCCGGTCGCGCCGAAGGCGAAGAAATCGGTCGCGCTCTCGGGCGTGACCGCCGGCAACACCGCGCTGTGCACGGTCGGGCGCTCCGGCAACGACCTGCACTATCGGGGCTACGACATCCTCGACGTCGCGGATGCCTGCGAATTCGAGGAAATCGCACACCTGCTGGTGCACGGCAAACTGCCCAACCGGGCGGAACTGGACGGCTACAAGCTCAAGCTCAAGTCCCTGCGCGGCCTGCCGGCCAACGTCAAGGCGGCCCTCGAATGGGTGCCGGCCTCGGCCCATCCGATGGACGTGATGCGCACCGGCGTGTCGGTGCTGGGCGCGGTGCTGCCGGAAAAGGACGACCACAACCACCCCGGTGCGCGCGACATCGCCGATCAGCTGATGGCCTCCCTCGGCTCGATGCTGCTCTACTGGTACCACTACAGCCGCAACGGCCGGCGCATCGAAGTCGAAACCGACGACGACTCGATCGGCGGGCATTTCCTGCACCTGCTGCACGGCAAGGAACCCGGGGACCTGTGGGTCAGGTCGATGCAAACTTCGCTGGTCCTCTACGCCGAGCACGAGTTCAACGCCTCCACCTTCGCTGCCCGAGTGATCGCCGGCACCGGCTCCGACATGTACAGCGCCATCTGCGGCGGCATCGGCGCGCTGCGCGGGCCCAAGCACGGCGGCGCCAACGAAGTCGCATTCGAAGTGCAGAAGCGCTACGAGAACGCGGACGCAGCCGAAAAGGACATCGTCCAGCGCGTGGCCAACAAGGAAGTCGTCATCGGCTTCGGCCATCCGGTCTACACCATCGGCGACCCGCGCAACCAGGTGATCAAGGAAGTCGCAAGGACGCTGTCCAAGGCGCGCAGCGACATGAAAATGTTCGACATCGCCGAGCGCCTGGAGAGCGTAATGTGGCGCGAGAAGAAAATGTTCCCCAACCTCGACTGGTTCTCCGCGGTGAGCTACCACATGATGGCCGTACCCACCGCCATGTTCACCCCCCTCTTCGTCATTTCGCGCACCAGCGGCTGGGCGGCGCACATCATCGAGCAGCGCATCGACGGCAAGATCATCCGTCCGGCCGCAAACTACACCGGGCCGGAGAACCTGAAATTCGTGCCTATCGAAAAGCGCAAGTGACGATCCGCACGGACGGATTCTTCGTCCGTGCAGGTTCTCCCAAAACCTGCGCGCTACGCCGCGAAGCTCTCGATCCCCCTTGAGGGGAAAGTCCTCTTGGGGGGCGCGCGCCAACCGTGTTTTTGCACGGATGAAAAGCACATCCGTGCAAAAACACGGTTATGGTTAACATCAGACAGGACTTGAGGGTTTTATACAAGATCGCCGATTGCGCGCGGATGTGCTTTTCATCCGCGCGCAATCGGCGATCCGCGCGGACGGCTTCTCGTCCGCGCAAAGAATCGCACCCCTGCAACAACAGAGGCGCGATTTAAGTCGCCGCGTATAATTCAAGCGACATACCGGATTTTCAGCTCCCAAAGGAACAGCATGTCGTCTCCCATCTCCAACGTGCGCCCGAAACCGGACCAGGTCCTGCTGGACATCGCCGATTACGCCTCCAGGTTCAAGATCAAGAGTGCCGAAGCCTACGACACCGCGCGGCTGTGCCTGATGGACACGCTCGGCTGCGGCCTGGAGGCGCTGGAATACCCGGCCTGCACCAAGCTCATGGGCCCCATCGTTCCCGGCACCGTCGTGCCCAACGGGGCCAAGGTGCCCGGCACGCAGTTCCAGCTCGACCCGGTGCAGGCTGCGTTCAACATCGGCGCCATGATCCGCTGGCTCGACTTCAACGACACCTGGCTTGCGGCCGAGTGGGGCCACCCTTCCGATAACCTGGGCGGTATCCTCGCCAGCGCCGACTGGCTGTCGCGCAACGCCGTCGCCGCGGGGAAGCCGCCGCTCGCGATGCGCGACGTGCTCACCGGCATGATCAAGGCGCACGAAATCCAGGGCGTGATCGCGCTGGAGAACAGCTTCAACCGCGTCGGCCTGGATCACGTGGTGCTGGTCAAGGTGGCCACCACCGCGGTGGTGGCCAATATGCTCGGCCTCGCGCGCGAGGAAATCATCAACGCGCTGTCGCTCGCCTGGGTCGACGGCCAGTCGCTGCGCACCTACCGCCATTCCCCCAATACCGGTTCGCGCAAGTCCTGGGCGGCGGGCGATGCCACCAGCCGCGGGGTTCGCCTCGCGCTGATGGCAGCCAAAGGCGAGATGGGCTACCCCTCGGTGCTGTCCGCGCCGACCTGGGGTTTCTACGACGTTTTGTTCAAGGGCAAGGAATTCAAATTCCAGCGCCCCTACGGCTCCTACGTCATGGAGCACGTGCTGTTCAAGATCGCCTTTCCGGCCGAGTTCCATGCGCAGACGGCGGCCGAGTGCGCCATGGCGCTGCACCATCAAGTCAGGGACCGTCTGGGCGAGATCAGGAAAATAACCATCCGCACGCATCAATCGGCGATCCGCATCATCGACAAGAAGGGGCCGCTCAGCAATCCGGCCGACCGCGACCACTGCATTCAGTACATGGTCGCGGTGCCGCTGATCCATGGAAGGCTGACCGCGGGCGACTACGAGGACGCGGTTGCCGCCGACCCGCGCATCGACGCCCTGCGCGAGAAAATGGTGTGCGTCGAGGACAAGGGTTTCAGCCGCGATTACCACGACCCCGACAAGCGCTCGATCGCCAACGCGATCACGGTCGAATTCAAGGACGGCAAGAAAACCGGGGAAGTCGTCGTAGAATATCCCATTGGGCACCGCCGCCGGCGCAAGGAGGGCATCCCGCTGCTGGTGGAGAAGTTCAACACCAACCTGGCGCGCCGTTTTCCGGAAAAGCAACGTAATGCGATCCTGGCGTTGTGCCAGGATGCAAAGACACTGGAAGCGACGCCGGTCAACGAGTTCGTCGATATGTTCGTAATTTGATTTGCAACGTGCGGTTTTATCCAAGATCGTCGATTGCGCGCGGATGTGCTTTTCATCCGCACGCAATCGACGATCCGCGCGGACGGGGCGCCGGCCGCGCAAGCGGGACCGCCACGGCCCGAGTTGCCAGAATGCATGCGGGTGCCATCAACGAACAAACATCGCGCGCTGCGCGCGCCAACCGTGTTTTCTGTACGGATAAAAGGCGCATCCGTACAGAAAACACGGTTATGGTTAACACCAAACAGGACTTGAGGGTTTTATACAAGATCGTCGATTGCGTGCGGATGTGCTTTTCATCCGCGCGCAATCGACGATCCGCGCGGACGGCTTCTCGTCCGCGCAAAGCATCGCAACGCTGCAACAACCGCAGGCGCGGTTTCAATCGCCACGTATAATTGGTTTTTTGGAGATAGCAATGTCACACAACCTGCACAACACGCTGCGACAATTCAAGCTGGCCTCCGGCAAGACCGGCAACTTCTATTCCCTGCCGGCCCTGGAACAGGCCGGCATCGGCAACATCTCGCGCCTGCCAGTATCGATCCGCATCGTGCTCGAATCGGTGCTCAGGAATTGCGATGGCAAGAAAGTCACCGAGGAACACGTCAGGCAGCTAGCCGGCTGGAAGCCAAACGCCGCGCGCGCCAATGAGATCCCGTTCGTGCTGGCGCGCATCGTGCTGCAGGATTTCACCGGTGTGCCCCTGCTCGCCGACCTCGCGGCCATGCGCGGCGTCGCCCACAAGATGGGCAAGAACCCGAAACTGATCGAGCCGCTGGTGCCGGTGGACCTGGTGGTGGACCACTCGATCCAGATCGACCACTACGGCAGCAAGAATGCGCTCGACCTCAACATGAAGGTGGAATTCCAGCGCAACCGGGAGCGCTACCAGTTCATGAAATGGGGCATGCAGGCGTTCGACACGTTCAAGGTCGTGCCCCCCGGCGTGGGCATCGTGCACCAGGTCAACCTCGAGTACCTGGCGCGCGGCGTGCACCAGAAGCACGGCGTGTACTATCCGGACACCCTGGTCGGCACCGACAGCCACACCACCATGATCAACGGCATCGGCGTGGTCGGCTGGGGCGTCGGCGGCATCGAGGCCGAAGCCGGCATGCTCGGCCAGCCGGTGTACTTCCTCACGCCGGACGTGGTCGGCGTGCACCTGAAGGGAAAACTGCGCGGCGGCGTCACCGCCACCGACCTGGTGCTCACCGTCACTGAAATGCTCAGGCAAGCCAAGGTCGTGGGCAAGTTCGTCGAGTTCTTCGGCGAGGGCGCCGCGAGTCTCGCCGTGCCCGACCGCGCGACCATCGCCAACATGGCACCCGAGTACGGCGCCACCATGGGCTTTTTCCCGGTCGATGACGCGACCATTGCTTATTTCGAGGGCAGCGGCCGCAGCGCAGAGGAAATCGACGCGTTCAAGTCCTATTTCAAGGCGCAGGGCCTGTACGGCATCCCGAAAAAAGGCGCCATCGACTACAGCCAGGAGCTCGAACTCGACCTCGCCAGCGTGACGCCCTCGCTCGCCGGCCCCAAGCGTCCGCAGGATCGCATCGAACTGGGCAAGGTGAAATCCAAATTCGCCGAACTCTACGCCCAGCCCGTGGCCGACAACGGTTTCGCCAAGAAACCCGAAGATTTGGGTAAACGCTTCAAGACACGCAGCGGCGTGGAGGTCGGCTCGGGCGACGTGCTCATCGCCGCCATCACCTCCTGCACCAACACCTCCAACCCGAGCGTGCTGCTCGCCGCCGGCCTGCTCGCGAAAAAGGCGGTCGAGCGCGGCCTCACGGTCAAGCCGCACATCAAGACCTCGCTCGCGCCCGGATCGCGCGTGGTGACCGAGTATCTCACCAACGCCGGCCTGCTGCCCTATCTGGAGAGGCTCGGTTTCTTCCTCGCCGGCTATGGCTGCACCACCTGCATCGGCAACGCCGGACCCCTGGCCGAACCGATCGAGGAGGCCGTCGTCCAGAACGACCTGGTGTGCGCGGCGGTACTGTCGGGCAACCGCAACTTCGAGGCCCGCATCCATCCCAATCTGCGCGCCAACTTCCTCGCCTCGCCGCCGCTGGTCGTGGCTTACGCCATCGCCGGCACCATGCTGCGCGACCTGATGACCGAG
>Ga0080064_1000958_pt1 | contig 65949 bp, 58 predicted proteins | sample Subgrocontami54m_FD_69260 | JGI IMG/M metagenome (GOLD analysis project Ga0080064, IMG submission 69260) | Subsurface groundwater microbial communities from S. Glens Falls, New York, USA - GMW46 contaminated, 5.4 m (SPADES assembly) (version 2) ... | reverse complement strand
ACCACAAGTACAACAACGTGCGATATCATCATTCATTAGGTTACAGACGACCGGCAGACTATGTTAGGATACTACAAGAAAAGAAAGGAGGAAGTGTTACGGTATCTATATGTCCATGACATTAATTTGACAACCTCAGCAAAATTTGTTACGCTTCTTACTTGATTACGCTCTATCTCGTATTTGCGGGTTATGAATAGATCTTCAAACGCAATAACCCTAATCTTCAAAAAAATCACCAAAGAAGTTGTTGGTTTTTCTGAGTTCGTATTCTACTATATACGAAAAAAGGTTATTGCTTTTTCAATTAGATTCGAGAAAAACAAGAATATACTTGTTAAGTTCTTTATTATGAAACGCGGCCGCTACAACCGGCCTTTTTTGCATCTTGCAACGATGGGGGTATTGGGAACAGGCGTATTGATTGCTCCGTTTATTGCCGACACATACCCGATTTTTTCTTCAAAGGCCACTGCACTTGATCTAACAGCATCCTCTCATAACAAGCAATCAATTCTCGTTGGAGAAGAAGTATTCCAAACAGAAATCTCAGATAAGCCGCGCGACAAAGTTATTACCTACTCTGTTGAAAAAGGAGATACAATATCGACAGTTGCAAGAAAATTTGGTATCTCTGAGGACACAGTCCGCTGGGCAAACAACCTGAGTGATGATAGTTTAAGTATAGGGGATGAGCTAAAGATTCTTCCTGTTACAGGAATTGCCCATAAGGTGGAATCGGGAGAGACTATCTATTCAATCGCGAAGAAATACGACACAGATCCTCAAAAAATAGTTGATTTTACTTTTAATGAGTTTGCCGGAAATGGCGAGTCATTCGCTTTGGTCACAGGACAAATGCTCATTGTTCCAGACGGTATTAAGCCATCTGAGCAGCCGTTTATCAAGCGTCAAGTGTATGTGGCTCAAGGACCTATCCCTGTTGCAAGCGGAGGTTTTACGTATCCTGTTCGAGGGGAGATCAGTCAATTCTTTAGCTGGTTCCATCGGGGAATTGATATTGTATCGCCTATCGGTACTCCTATTGTCGCCGCGCATAGCGGGACAGTTACTCAAACAAATGTTGGTACATATGATGGGGGATTTGGAACAAATGTCTGGATTAGCAGTGGCGACAGAACTCAGTCCCACTATGCGCATATGAGCGGAGTCAATGTAGGGGTTGGGCAGTCAGTCATTGGTGGTAAAACCGTTGTAGGCTGGATCGGAATGACCGGAAGAACAACAGGTCCTCACGTCCATTTCGAAATAGAGCGAAATGGCGCATTAGTTAACCCTATCTCTTTCCTTCAGTAAAGAATCCGTTGTAGTATAATAAGATATAAATTGAGTCTTTTTAGGCCTGTGGTTGAACGGTACAACACTGCATTCGCACCCGCCTGCCATAGTGCGGGCCGATAGCTCATCTGGTAGAGCGCAGCATTCGCATTGCTGAGGTGGGGAGTTCGAGTCTCCTTCGGTCCACAGGCGCGGCGGGCAGGTTGCAGAGGTCCGGGTTTCCGCCAAAGGCGGATCCTCCTAACATTGCAGCACGAAGCGTATTCGAATAGAATTGAGAAGCTGAGTGCTAAAATGAGGAGGACAATTCCCGGCAGGTCCACCCATTCGTCGCTTCGCTCCTCAGGGCAAGCAAAGGGCAAAGATTGACTAATAGATCAGGGCCGGTGGCGCAACGGTAGCGCACTTCCAGGCACCCGCCCTTCGTAATAAGGGCTCATAGCTCAGTTGGTAGAGCGCTTCTATGGCATAGAAGAGGTCAGGGGTTCGAATCCCCTTGGGTCCACCAAGCGATAGACTTAAGTAATGAAAAGTGAGTCTAAAAAATTGGGGGATAATCTCAAACACATTAGAACATCAAAGGGCATATCGCAGGGCGATATCGCCCGGTCGCTTGAAGTCAGCCGGGGATTTGTCAGCAATATTGAAAATGGCAAGACAAGCCCAACGCTTGCGACTATCGCCAAACTCGCAAAAGCGCTCGGCGTCTCGGTTGATAAACTGCTAAAATGAACATATGACCTACAAAAAACCAGCAAAATTGAATCAAGGCAATACTGTGGCGATTGTGTCCCCGTCTTGGGGCGGGCCAAGCGTTTTTCCGCATATCTACGAAAACGGCCTTAAAGTTTTGCAAGAATGGGGTTTGAAAATTAAAGAATTTCCTACCGCACGAATGGACGCCGCGTTTACGCGCGCCAATCCGCAAATTCGAGCGAAAGACATCAATGACGCTTTTGCCGACCCCGAAGTCAAAGCCATTCTCGCATCAATCGGCGGTGATGACTCCGTTCGGATTCTGCCTTTTCTCGACAAGAAAATTATTGCCGAAAACCCAAAAATTCTCATGGGATATTCCGACACCTCAACGCTCCATGTTTTTTCAAATTTGCAAGGACTCATAACTTTCTACGGCCTTTCGATAATGGCCGGATTTTCGCAAATGGAGAGTTTGCCGGAAAGTTTCAAATCTCATGTGCGAGAAATCCTTTTTGAGCCGAAAGAAAGTTATGAGTATCAGCCGTATGGAACATACTGCGACGGCTATCCTGATTGGGCGAACAAGGAAAATTTGGGTAAGGTCAATCCGATGAAATCGGATGACGGCTGGCACTGGCTTCAAGGAAGCGGCAGTATCCAAGGTGAGTTATTTGGCGGTTGTATAGAAGTTTTAGAAATGATGAAAGCGACAGATTCTTGGCCGTCGCAGGATTTTTGGAAAGGCAAAATCTTTTTCCTCGAAACTTCCGAAGAAAAGCCGTCAATTCAGTACATTGACCATGTTTTGAGAAACTACGGAATACTTGGTGTGTTTGACCAGATAAGTGGATTTATTTTCTCTCGCGCAAGAGATTATTCCGACGAGGAAAAGAAAGAATTGGAGGAGAAAATAGTTTCGATTGTTGCAAAAGAATTCGGCAGGCCGAATTTGCCGATTGTCGCTAACTTTGATGTCGGACATACCGGCCCGCAATTAGTTTTACCGCTTGGCGTAAGAGCGGAGATTGACTGTAAAAATAAGAAAATTAGTCTAGCAGAGTCTTGGTTGGAATAGCTATGCAAGCGTCAAAACCACTACAAGGAAAAATCGTCCTGATAACGGGAGTCGGCAGACGCGCCGGAATCGGCGCGGCGATTTGCCGTGAAATCGCCAAAAACGGCGGCGATATTTTCTTTACCTATTGGCACCCCTACGACAAAGAAACTCATTCCGAAAATAGTGAGAATGACCCAGCCGCTATTGCCGCTGAATTGAAGCAATTCGGTACGCGGGTTGGAAATGTCGAAATTGACTTGTCGGCTCCCGATTCCGCCGAGAAACTTTTTCAAGCGATTGAGAATGAATTAGGCGCACCCGCCATTCTCATCAACAACGCTTGCCACGATTTTGAAATCCCGTTTGTCGAACTCTCGCCAGAGATACTAGACAAACACTATGCGGTGAACGTCCGCGCCGTGGCCATGCTGTGCAAAGAATTCGTCAAAAGAGGCAACGCGGGAAATATAATCAATATGACATCAGGGCAATCTCTCGGACGCATGGGCGGGCACAAAATTCCTTACACCATAACAAAGGCGGCGCTCGAAATGCTTGTGCCGCAACTCGCGCCCGAACTTGCCGAGCGCGGCATTGTCATAAACGCGCTTGACCCAGGACCGACCGACACGGGCTGGATGACGGAAGAACTAAAAGAGCAGGTTCGGAAAGAATCAAAGCACGGAAAAGTGAATACTTCCGAAGACATCGCGCAGTTGATTGTTTCTATTTTGACCGAAAAGAAATACCAAACCGGCGAAGTGATACACGCTGAGAGGTAAGGGAGCCAACCCCCGGCGTTTTATAATGTCTCCTAAAAACGGCGGGGGTTGTTGTGTGCGCATTGGGCGGGACGTGCGGTACTCCGCGCGTGGCGGGATTCATCATTGGCACTCAATCGGAGCGTACGATGCAGTCCCAAGCCACCACGCACGCGGAGCGTGCGAAGTCAGGGGTTCTGCCGGAAATGGGTTCGGACTTTTTGATACAATGACCACAAACTTTGATGGATATTGTGAATAAGGTTGAGACCTGCCTGCCCCGTACCGAAATGGTGCAGGGTCTGCCGGCAGGCAGGGTTCGAACCCGCCTGCAATTGCAGTCGCAAAGCGATGGCGGGCAGGTCTTTTCCGGTCCAAACCTCACATAGTTCAATGTAAGCAAGCTTGTAAACGATCTATTACTATACAGTATTAGGCATTAAGTTACAGAAGGTTTTTAGTAGTTTGCCTAGGTGCTTCCTCCCAATTGAGTATAATAAATAGACCGGCCTTTGCCATGAGCGAAAAGTAAACCTACAGAGGCAAGTCTGGCAAGATCCCTTGATGCTGTAATTTGAGACACTCCGAAGACACTCTGGACTTTTTTATTGGTTATTGCACTCCCGGGCTGGTCAAGCGTTGCCAGAATCGCTTTCTGCCGGTCATTGAGCTCAAAGTAGGAAGAGCGCATATCAGTTTGGAAAGAGAGTAAATCAAGAGATCTTATTATCTCTTCAAGAGAGGCGATAAGTCCCTTCATTATAAATTCAAGCCAAAGAGTAATACTTCCTCCGGCCGCAACTTTCTCATATTGCTGATTAAAAGCCAACATATTCTCTCTCCAGTACTTCTCGAGTACCAATAATCCTCTAAAATCGTACCCGTATTTATACAACAGGAGAAGTGCCAGAAGCCTGGCTGTTCGGGCATTACCTTTTGTAAACGGCTTCATCCGCACTAGTTCGCTATATGCAATGCTTGCAGGAATGATCGGGTTCTCAGGATTTGCCTGCAGGAAGTTGAGCATCTCGCGCATTGAACTTTCTGATGATTTAAGTCTACCTTCTGAGGCTAAGCTATGGAGTTTTACTACCGTTTGAGATGTGACAGGTTTATCTGAAAGGAGCCAATTTTGATAGATATAGTCAAGTGCTTGCTTATAATGGAGAACGTCAAGTTCATTACTCGCAAACTTTTTTTTATCCTTTACTATAACAGGCAAAGAATTTTGCTTATTTAAGAGGTTAACGACATCTTGCTTCCTCATACGGTTGTTGCTTAAATACAAGGAGTTTTGGATACGGGATATAGTTGCTTCCCATCGAAGCCTTATTTCTATACTTGGCGGAAGAGGGGAGAGAACAATTTGACGACGCATTGTTTCAATTTTTTGAAGAGATTGTTTAATAGGGGGAGAAATATTGTATGACAAGCTTTGCATAAAACTTACATTAGCTCACGCAGAAAGGTTTGTCAAGAAAATACTCTTAATAATTGAAACACAAGTGTAAAATCTGAGGACAGCTATGAATTTATATATAGAATTAATGGCGTGATTATGATAAGTATAAATACTTTTATTGATCAGCTACCGATGATTTGGACCATACTATGGTCAAATAACCATAAAGCATTATAGAAACGGATATAAGAGTTTTTTTGCCTGGTGAAAAATGTCTCATTTGCTATAAATAGGATATCTGATATAATACAATAGTTATATCCGGTTCCAAGGTAACGAAGTAGGTGTATACCTCTCCCGATGGTAGTTTCCATCGGGATCCCGATGACAACGATCATCGGGAAAGAGTCGCTTAGGAGATCAATCCCGAGTTCCCCCGATCAAATCGGGGTTCAATCGGGAGCAACGGAAAAAATATAAAGTTAAGGGGGTGAATCCTAAGTGGCATTTTCAAATCAAACAATTAAATGTAAAGATTGCGGTACAGATTTTACCTGGACTGCCGAAGAACAAGAGTTCTATCAGCAAAAAGGTTTTAACCCACCGCTTCGATGTAAAGATTGTCGTGCAAAAGCTCGTGCAAACTTTAACGGTGGACAAGGAGGGGCAAGGCAATCTTTTCCTATAACTTGTTCGGAATGTGGTAATCAAGATACAGTGCCTTTTCAACCGAGAGGGGATAAGGCAGTTCTCTGTCGCGATTGCTTCCGAAAACATAAGGCTCAAGCAGCTTAGACCTTCTTTAATTACTCAAGCTATTTCAGCTTATCTTTAAAAGTATTATGCTTTTATGGCATAAATACTCAACTTAAACCTGCAAAAATGATCCTCCTTGATCTATTAAACTATGGTAAATAGTACTAAAGGGAAGGTGTTGGTTCTGCTTTCTTTGCAGGAAGCGGAGTAACTTTAGGCGCCTGGATTTTTACTCGAGGATTTCTCTCGGGCAAGCTTCTTGAAGGCTGATTAATCCCCAGCGGTTGTTGTTCTTCATCACTTGCTTTTACTTTTTTGGATGGATTAGGATTTGCTTGTTGGCCTATTTTTTCTTTTAAGTTATCTATGTCTGCTGCTACCTTCTTACTATTTTCAGCATCTTTTTCAACAAGAGTCTTGACAATTTCGTAGGCATTAAAAGCTCCCTGCAATTCTCCCTTTGATTCAAGTGCGTGGCCTAAGTTATAGTAGGCATTCGCATAATCATTTTTCAAGTTAATTGCAATCTGGAATTGACGAATTGCTTCATCGTACTGGCCTAATTGGTAGTAAACTCCACCAAAGTCAACATATTGCTGGGGATTATTTGGATCAAGAGCAATTGCTTGTTGCAGAGTAAGTAGTGTAAAGCGGTCGGCGTTTTGACCAAAGCCGATGAGGCTTCGATAGACAGTTGATAAATTATTCCAATTGAATGAGGTAAGAGGGGAAACCGTGGTGGCGTTTCGTGCGGCTGTAATTCCTTGTTGGATGAGTTGAACAATTTGCTGCTGCGTCTGTGCGCTTGGGCTGCTATCTTTCTGCTGGTTTCTTGCCAGTGCATTCGCTAGGGCGAGGTTGGTTTGGGAAAATGAACGATAGTAAATATCCCGATAGGGAAACGTGTTTATTGATGCAACTTGCAGGTTATATGTCTGAAGTCCATTGTTTTGAGAGGCAGCAATGAGTGATTTCTGAAATGTAAGATCCGACATAAAAAATCTCATTGTGAAGTAGAGTGGGACTCCAGCAATAAGAAGGAGAAAAAGAAAAAACATTGAAGGCAGAAATTTACTGTATCTTTTTTCCTTATCGGACAGCGGCAATCTATCTTTTTTTGGGGATGCAACGAAAAGACCTCGTTTTAATGCTACAAGGTAATAATCAAACTCTGAATATTTTTCAGGGTTATTAAGAACCAGAATTGCCTCAAAAATTCCCAGAAGAATAAAAAATAAGGCAACAAGCGTGAACGAGAACGGGAGAAGTAAGGCTGCGACTATTGCAAGGATAACAGGAAGAAAAAAGTTTCCTGCTCTGAAAATTCGATAAATGAGGAAGAAAAAAGCTGCAATACCGAGAAGGCCTGTTGTCGCCAATAATTCGAGCAAAAAACTACTAGACCTAAAGAAGGTAAAAGCCCAAAGAGTTGGGTTAAGATTATAGGCAGCAGGCTTATACCTAGTAAAATCGGTAAGGTATGTTCCTATACCACTTCCCAGAATAAAACCCTTAAACACCTGTCCGGTATCCTGAGATATCGCCGCAAATGCTGTCTGAAGCCCTATTTCAAAAGGGAGGATGAGTGGTTTTTGGCTGGTTAAAAGCATGGAGACTGTTAATGCCAGAGAGACTGCGATTATGACAAATGCAAAGCTAAATAATACTGTCGTACCGCTTACTCGCTTTACACTTTTTTGGTGAAGTGGAGAAAATAAAGATCGTCTATGGACTGTCTGAGAGCCGGCAATAAGTGTATACGTATAGTAGCCTGCAATAGGCAATACTAGTGCAAGATAGACAGCCTGATCAAGTAAAAACCCAAATGTTGAGAAGAATTGTGAATGAGTATATGGGAAGGGTAAGAGGAATATCTTAAAGTATGAAAAAATACTTAAGAGACTTGAGAGAACAGCACCCAAAACGAGACTTGAGAGAATAAAGAGTAGCTGTTTTTCACCTTTGACCACGTTTATGATACCGAAATAGAGAATACTTACAAAAAGAAGGGGAACAAATGAAGTTAAGGCATCAAAGCGGTTAAGGCTAAAAATAGCAGAAAGCAAGACTACGAGAATAAAAAGAAAAACAGGTAAATGAAAAGGCGAGTTTCTCAATTTTAATCTCCCATCAAGAATTGTTTTGATTCCAAAAAGGATAACAAACAATGAAGTCGCAAGACTGAGGGCAATTTGCTTAGGCAGAACAAAGGCATCGGTTGTTACGCTTAAAAAGAGCAGTGGAAAAAGAAGAAGAAATACACCCACCACAAGGAGGCTCATGTTTTCAAAATACGAAGACAATTCTCTTTTTGATGTATCCATATATTTATTATACGTAGTAAAGAATATCCCTGAGTGTAGAAAAAATATGCCTTTTTACACACTATCAAGATGAGCATATAATGTCAAGTATAATCTTTAATTAATTATCCACCAGTTTAACTTAATATCTCTTGTAACGGGAGTCGGGATTTGTATGGTAAATGACCCTTTAGTATTGGAGGCTGGATCTTCTTCAGTTTGTCTTGCTATATATGGTGTAAGCCCTTGTGTATCAGATATAGGCGTAATATAAATAAGTGAGTCACGGGTTACATAGGGACTAACGATTGTACGTTCTTTCTCATTCTGGATGATAACTGCCCATCCTGCAGAGCCACTAGCAACTGTCTCTGTGAGAGATGTATCGGCTTGTGCTCCTCTGACAATATTGAGTGCCTGTGTTGCTATGCTTCCAAATTTTCCGCTTCCGGATGCCAAGATATCGCCGAGTTGATTGATACTCAATTTCTGAGAACCGCTTTTATCTTTTACAACAAGTGATGAACCAGGTTTGTTTCCTTCACTTGACTGGCCTCCATCCAGTTGAACCACCAAGTCACTGTCAGGTACTGGTCTTATTATATTAGCGGCCAACTTTCCTCGTACCGTAACATCCTTACCAAAGGTAGCATTGCCCGAGACGTTTAGGTTCCCATCGGTATCGACTGTCAATAGCCCACCCATAATCGAGAGATTTCCTTGACGAAGCGATTGTATCTGTAGGGTTGTGCCTAGAGTATTGATTGAATTATCTGCCAAGACCATGTTTGCGCCGATACTAAGCTGGCCGGTGACTGAGACGTCCGAAAGGCTCGATGGTCCAAACACCATGAGCCCCTGGTTAATACTGGCGAACTCCGATTTGAATCTGGGTACATATGCAAGCTCTGCAGAGAAGCTTGCACCGCTTGGATAATCGGTCATAAGTTTTTGGCCTTTGGTAATCAGTGATAAGTAAGGATCATTTTCAAGCAGTCCTGAAAAAGACGATGTGGGCGAGAATAAAGCAGAGTAACTAGCTGGCACAGGAGTAATTGTTCCGCTTTGAGATGAAATAGTATTATATATATTGGTTATGTTTGTAGTACTAGAAGCAGTTGCAGTATTGTCTTGACTTAGTTTTTTGATCCTTCCATCAAGACCCTCTATTTCATCTGCAACGATTTTCTTAGCATGTAAAGTGCCACTCAGCGTTGCATCTCCTGTAACAAGGTCTTTCGCAGATAGGGTACCGCTGAAGGTGGCTCGCCTCGCTTCAATATCTCCGGCGAAGCGGGCATTGCCATGGTTATCAAATGATGCAACAGCTGAAGTCGTTGCATTTTTATCAGCATGGAGAGTCAGCTTTGAATTCTCAAAGCGAAGCGAAATTTCAGAATCAGATGAGAGTGGACTAATTACATTAGTCGCAAGAGTATCAACTTGTGCTACTCCCGAGATGATTTGGGGAGTAAATAATCGGTTTTGAGTATTTCTTATCGATTCTTCAACAATCTCTGTTATATAGTTTCGTATAGTTTGGCCTCCAACAGTTATATCCTCAGTTGCTAGAGCAAGTGATTGAGAACTAATGTGTTGCGTTTTGATCAAGCCTGCCTTTATATTGCCAATAATAGTCTCAGTGAATATTCCGACTCGACTAATTGGGTTTCCGTTAGGATCCTCTAGATTGAACTGATTTTCTCCACGGGAAACGATATTTACACTTGGAATTTGACTCATCTCTGCTTCAGGGTCAAACCAGCTTACGTGAATTGAGACTAAGATACTTCCAAGGGCATTCGGATCATCACTAAAATAGCCTTCTAAGGCTCTCCCTACTATTATACCCGCTTTGTCGGCTTTAACCCCAACCCCTGATATATCAGATAAGGTAATCATGTCTCCCGGCTTAATCTCACCGTTTTTGCTTGAAACCCTGGTTTTAACAAGTCCTGTCAGTCCTACAGGTACAGAACCACTGCCTCTATTTTCTCCAGCGATAACTGTTGGGTGTTCTGAGGCGACACCTAATATCTTGCCATCAGACTGATCGCAAGCATAGGTATTGCCGCTCTCACGGATACAGACAAGTGAGCCAAAGGGGATTTGCTCTTCTGAATCTTTCTTCATGTACTCGGCCCAATCAGCGATACCGCTTTGTGCAAGCTGAATTCCTTTCCCACCATTTCCCTGAATTGATCCGACAATCCCAATCCCTGCTGTTTCAAAGCTAAGGAAGTGATTGGTCGTAGCCACAGTTGTTGTTAAGCTGTTTCCAAGCTTTACGATCAATCCGTCAGCATCAGCTCCTGTGTTTGTGTTAAAGAACTGAGCTGCAGCCGTCGCCGCTTGAGAATCCTGAACATCAAGCTTGAAACCCGGGGAAGTAGTATTGATGCCGACATTGCCTGTGATACTGACAACGCCTGCAGTTGTTCCATCAACATATGCTGAGGAATTGAGGTTATATCGAGTGCTGAAGGTATTTGCCCAATAGTTAGCGCTTAATCCCATACTGAGTCCGGCATTTCCCGGATAGAAGTTCCGCTGGAAGTTTATCGGATTACCGGTGCTGCTAAAGATAATCTGCTGATATTGAGTTCCTGAGAAATCCGCTCCCGACCAAGTCGAAAGATACAGATCATTTCCTCCTGCTTCCAAATCAAGTGCCGATCCTGAAGTTCGGAGTCGATAGGCTTTTGTTTGTGTTGCAGCATCCTGAACCTGAATACCGCCCACTACGGAAAGCTTTTGTGCAGGGATTGTCGTGCCAATTCCAACACTGCCTGCGTTATTGATAAACAGAGCTGTTGAGCCTGCTGGGGCTAGAGAGATTGAACCGGTTGATGAAGAGCCAATTGTTATATTCTGCCTGTTGGTAGTGCCCAGTGTTCCGTCTCCCGTTAAATAGGTAGCATTATTGCCTGAATTTGCAGAGATAGATGCAGTTGGGGTCCCTCCGGCAACATTGATGAAACCGAATTTTCCGGATGTTGTTGCCGTTGCACCCAATAAAAGGTCTAACGTAGTATTGATAGGGTAGACTGCACCGTTGGTACTTGTCCACCAATTTGTTGCCGATCCTAAAGCACAGTTAGCCCATGTAGGAGCCCCTCCACCGCTTGATATAAGGCATTGGTTACTGCTTCCAGCCGTAGTTTGTGCCAGAACTCCTGAGCCATTGGCGTAAGCTAACCCGCCATTTGTTGTAAAATTTGAAAAGGTAACTGTTCCTGTACCATTGAGGGGAGACAAGACAATATTACCTGTAGTATTTCCACCCAAGGTCAATGTCTGGTTTTTAGTCGTAGTTATATTTCCTGTAGTATTGAAAGTAAAGGTTCCGGATGTTGTTGCATTACCCGTGAGCCCGAAGATCTGAAACAATGCACTTTTTGTACTACTTCCTGCTACTAAGAAGTCGTCTGATATATTTAATGGAGCAATTGCACCTATATTTCGCTGGAAAAAACCGCTTGTCGTGGCTGAAGAGGCACTAAACAAGTTAGTGATATAGCCATTATTCCAATAATTGCTTGAAGATCCCAGGTTATAGGTATTGTTTGAAGAAGGTACGAGATTTGAAGCAACATTCCCAGAAACCGTAAGACTTTGTCCTGAAGGAGTTGTTACACCTGCATTAAAGGTGGCAAGCTTTGTTACAGTGAGTGAGTTATTCACTGTTGTTGTACCGGTTGAAGCTCCCACAGAGACTGATGTAGCTGCACCTCCTACATTCAGAGTGGTTGTAGTTGCATTTGCAAAATTAAAAGTTGTTGCAGTTGTCGTGAAATTATTCCCGTTTACTGCCAGATCACTGGCAAAGGTGCCTGCTCCAGCGTTGCTAACCGTAAATTTAGCAGCCCCACTCGTTGAGGCGCTAATTAATGGGCCATTTGAGTTTTGGCTGATAGTAAGGGCTGATTGACCACTGGAGGTAGCTAAAATAGCAAAGATATCATCCACCTCAACGGCTCCGAGTGCTGTTGACACATTGTTATAGTTTGATGTATTTTGTAAAGGTTTCTGAAGATCAATAATACCCGAACCGTCAGGCGCAATTTTTATGTTTGAGTTTGATCCCGTATTAGTTGTTAAGAGAAGAATTTGGCCGGATAGTTTAAATTGTCCTCCTGTAGCTTGGAAGGTCGGAGTTGCGCTGCCTCCAATGGTTAGATTCCCTGAGGAATCAAGAGCAAGAACAACATTATTTGTACCTGCATTTGCCTGAGTAATGGGAGGTAGTCCTTGAAGAGTTGCTGAATTTTGGGCATAAGCAACCGACGCAAGTTGTTGTCTAGGCACAAGCTCAGCATCTGTTCCTACGGTTACACCTAAGTAAAGGGCTGAATTGTTGGCAAAAAGACTTTGACTGATGGGTGATTGTTGCCCAAGTAAGGTTGAAAAAACTCCATCTTGGTCAGGAGTCACGGATTGTTGCTCTTCCCAAAGCAAAGCCGAACCTGAAGCTGTCTGGCTATTATAAATTGCAAACCGCAGGGGTGTTGCTGAGGTTATAGGATTATTTGAAGCATCAGTTAGGCGTGCCTGAAAAGAAAGGATTCGTGGAGACCCTGAGGGCAGAGCGGCGAGTACAGGTTTATTTCTGGAAGGGGATTCAATAAATGATTGGTAGAGGCCAAATCCAATTGCTGTTGCAAAGATAATAAAAATAGCAAAGTGAAAATAATGAACAATTGAGTAAGAATGATATTTATTGTACCACTTAGGTCTACTATGGCGTAGAAAGTAGATTATTTTTCTCTTCAGAGGTAGATGCTGAGTTGAAATCCGAAGGGGAGCGTAAAACGACTTAGGAATATTACGTATTCTGTTAAACCCGGCCTTATTTTCTATAAATTCGAGCCTATTTAAAAACTTTTTAGCAAATATAACACTCTTACTGCCAGTTAAAAGATTTGACTTTGCTGGGAGGACTGAATCAGTTTTTTCAATCTCGGCTTCAACAATATCTTTCAGAGGCAGAAATACCTTTCTGCCTGTTGCCTTCCAGAAATCATACTTAATAGCCTCAATTGACTTGATTATTGATAAAAGAATTAGCGAATCAAATAAAAGAGTGACAAGTCCTTTGCTTTTTTGAAAAAAGCGCAGCGGACCAAATCGTGAGTATTTATGCTCAAGTTTGTGGCTTTCGTTGTCAGAATCTGCTTCAAGATCATTTCCACTAGAATTAGGGTCTTCAAGCTTTATTAGGCTTTGTAGAGATACTTCAGGCTTTTCAATATTGTTTTCCTGAGTTTGATCAGGTTCATTATTTAAATTGCTTTCAATTCTTGAAGGTAGTTGAATTGGATTTTTTATGATGTTTTTTTCAGCGGCCCAGTTTAGGTATTTTCTTAAAGATGATAGCTTTCTGTTTATGGAGAGAGGGGAAAGGTTCGATTCTCTAAGCAGACGGTCTTTATATTCTTCAATAAGAGGGGCATTTAGCTTGTGTAAAAAAGGTTCATCTCCATCTAATTCTCCGGAGTTAGCCAAGACTTGTTTGGCCCAATTCAGAAAATGGCGAACGTCTACGATATAGTTTTTAATAGTAAGATCACTTGCTTTGGATATATAGAGATAATCTTTGAATGCTTTAAGGTCCAAAGGGTCAAAAGCTTGTTTGGCTTTGATTACTGATTCCTCAAAGGGGTTGCTTGCTATTATGGTTTCTGATTTGAGGTAGTAGAAAAACTTTCTAAGAGATGAGAGATACCTTTTTACAGACCTAGCTGAAGGAGCAGCTATGCCTGTTTGCTGATCTTCCACGGAATAACTGTTTATCTGGTTCTTAAATGCATTTGCAACTTCAAACGTAACAAACTTAGGATCAAATGGGTGATTATACCGGTTCTCAAACCAGTGAATAAACTTGCGCACATCTGCAAGGTAATTTTTCACAGTCACACCGCTCGGCTTATTTTTTTGGTCTAATAAATAGACCTTAAATTTAGTATCAAACTCCATAGTTTTTACCGGGTTTTATACTTGCCTGAAGGATATTGAAGAGTAGGAGATAGAAAAGATTTATAGTATTCGATAGCCTCAAGATTATACCGATTATACGGATTATCTTATTCTTCTGTACTACTATTAATAGAATAGAAGAGTTTATAATAACTTGTCAATAGTGAAAATAAAGGGATAAATGATATATTTATATATTATTAGATAGGGTAAAATTGTAGCTTAAAAAACTTTTTTTCTGTCTAAAAAGATTGATTTCGTATGAAAAGTTAGATTTTCATATATTTTTCTAAAATATTGAGGCTAGACTAATTCAGGCAAAAAAAGTTGCTGCAATAAAAGTACAAAATGATTTTTCCTTAAATATTAAGTCGAAACAAATACGAAAATTAATTAAGCTTCTTTAATTTTGACTAAACCATCTGTAAATTATAAATTACTAATATGGGTTATTATATCAAAAGAGAGGAACAAGTAATTCAAAAAAGCTTTTTTTACAAGTCGACGAATTTTGTCCAAAAAAGCAGATTAAAAGACATTTTAGCAGATAATTTATAATGTTGCTAGTTTTTATAAAGTTTCATTTGTCTTTTTTTATCAATGAAATTGGTTTAGAAGAGTTCAAGACGGAGGATTTTAATACTTGTAAGCTTTAGGAGATAAACATTTAAAATCTGCGTACCTTTCCTTATCTGCCTTCTAATAGAGTTTAAATAATGAAATACTATATTAACCTTTCAAATGTTCATAATAACGACTTCAATGCCGATAATAGATATGTGCAATAATATTAATTCTTCTGCCTTTCCATAATGACTTTTGGACTATTATTTTTTACTTTAGCCTTAGATAAAAAGTAATTTACTTTGAAGACTGTGAAAACAGATGGATAGGGGATAAATAACCTATATTTAAAATTAACGATATATAATTCGGTAATTATTAAAGACCTGTATTATAGTGATTTAAATTCAGATTGAGTATTCTCAATATTGCATAACGCTTTCTTAAGACAGAAGAGTTTTTAACTTTTTGAATAAGATAATTTCTTTCTTAAGATTTCCTTTAAAGATAAACAGGCTTGAAATAATATTTCCCATGCCTTTTTAGTTATCTAATTATATACTTTGATATATTTTTAATTACTTTTATGATTTAGAGAGAAAAATAGAAAAAATAGTTTTGAAAGTAGGATTCTTAATGTATGGAACTACTCTTGCATTAGTACCCCTTCTATCCTAAGCTTATGAAGATGCAAAGATTAATCATTAGTAAAAGCCTATTATTAATTATTATTCTGGGGATCGTATTTCTTAGTTTGACTTTAGTTAGTCCGGCTTATGCGAAAGAGACAATTGCAACAAAATCAGGTTCCCAATCTATTAAAGCAACAGTTGGAGGTATAAGGGTAATAGCCTCAGGTTTTATAGCCCCATACACCTCGATTGTCCTTTCTTCAGATGGTAACGTATATCGTACGACGGTTTCAGATGAGAAAGGATTCTTTTCTATAGAAAACTTACTGCCAATAGGTTTCTCTACTGTTTGTTTTAGCGCAGTTGATGCAAAACGTCTTGGTGAATCATATTCGTGCCTTTCTCCGGAAATACCTAAGGGAGATTTGATTTTAAAAGATATTTTTCTCCCGCCAACAATAGGATTAAATCATAACCAAGTTACTGAAGGAAGTGATGCACTTATATACGGTTATACTATGCCATCTGCTCGTGTGAAGATTAAGTTAATGGCTGGAAAAGAAACTTTTATTACTGCTGATAACTTAGGCTACTATGAGTATATATTGAAAAAAGTAAAAGCAGGCTCTTACGAGCTTTTTGCAGGCGCAACATACAAAGGAAAAGACTCACAAGAACCTATCAAGCCGGCAGTATTAAAAGCTGTAGCAGTTGCTTCTTCGTTCATAGATTCTATAAAGCGAGCCTGGGTTCTAATTGCCGTACTGATTTTGGTGGGAATCCTTGTTATACTGGTAATGAGGCACAAAAAACTTTTAAGGCTAACGGGAAAGAAACTACGAGCACTGCACCATGCTTGGTTTATAGGGTATTAAGCATAAGATAACTTATCCACCCCTATAGTATAGTTGTTAACATCTTGTAGTAAGTTTGAGTTTTTGCAGCTATGGATTGATGAGTAAGTTTTACTTTTTGTCTTTTTGCTGTCTTTTTTCATACTCTTCGGCTACAACGTCTTGTACATGTTTCTGCATGGTTTTACTTAGTTTGCTTCTTTGTTTTGGCTCTGCTAGATAAAGCGCACTTGCTATTCCAACTATGCCTATTATTCTTTTTCCTGGTGCTTTTGCTCTGGAAATTTGAGGTACTAATCCCTCTTTAATTAATGGGTCAATCCAGGTTTTTTTAAGTTTATCAAATGCATTATTAACAACATGGGTATTTACCGGTTTTCCCGAAGGAAGTTTTTCGGCAATTTGGTCTAAATAGTAATTGATTTTTTCCCTAATCTCAGGATCACGAGCCTCAAGCTCTCTTATATGGATCGTAGTTTCACGTCCACCAGATGTTGAAGATGATATACCTAGCCTAGATTCAATATCTAAATTCTTAACTCTCGGGTCATGTTCTTTTTGCATACTGATTCTGTAAATGAGCTCAACTTGAGCGATTATGTCATAGCTATGAGTTTAGTGTCAAGGAATTTTGATTCCTATTGATATATATAGATAATAATTTACCTAGTTTGAGGACAATTTTTGTTTAACCCGAAAATAAATAATAAGAACAATAATAATAACAAGAAACACTCCAAGGGCAAACTTTAGTGGAAAAGCAATGAAATGAATGGATTTTGTATATAACGGGCCTTTATCAGAAAGTGCCAGGCTAAGGGAGGCGGTATAGAAACCTAACAAGAAATTTTCTCTCCAATAAGCTTTCGAAGGTGAAGATTGATCTGCGGAAGAACCAGCTTTTTGCTGCTCTGAGTCTGTGAGTAGTCGTGAGCTTCCGGCAAGAATGTTTGTTTCGGGAATATTTACCCGTCCGACTGTTTGACCAAACATGTTCTTAATAAGAATTACTCCTTTTGGACTCATAAAGTGACTGCCGGTATTTTTCACACGAATTGAAAAGGGGACGGGTCCGGCTTCAAGATACCAAGGTGCCTGGAACTCCTCAATAATCCCTTTTGGTTTGTCATTTGGTCCGATTGACAGGAGGACATTCATGCCGATTCCGCCAAGGGTCAACGTCTGGCTATTTTCTTCAGCCTGAGTAGGGCTGGCATCTTTAGAAATATTATTGTCGCTGAGAAAGAGAATCGAGAAGTAATAATCAGAGAATCGTTCTTCTTTTGGAACTATAATTCGAAGCTCAAGTTTTTTTTCTTGCTTTGGGCCAAGCTCAAGGTTGTGAATCGCAAAATTGTTATCAACGACTTGAACATTTTCAAATATCCCCGGATTTGCACCCGGAAAGGGATCTTTTTCGCTTAGAAATCTCACCTCTCCGTTTTCTTTCTCAGATCCTTTGAAGAGCTTATATACAATTTTGAGCTTAACAGAGTCAAAGCCTTGATTTTCAATGGTAAAAGGAGCCCGGATATCGGAAGGAGGAACAGCTTCAATTTGTAGGATTGGGGGCCAGATAGAAAGGCTTAAGTCATCGGCCTTTGCTTGTTTTGTAGCAAGTAGCAAGTAGCAAGTAGCAAGTAGAATAAGGACAGAAACATTTACTAGATACTTAATTCTTAATACTTTATGCTTCATACTTTCAAAAAGAGGGCGTTGCAAGATAGGTTATTCTGTTGGAATAAGCTCCCGGACGCTGAGTGCCTGAGATATTTACTTTATAGGTAATTTCTGATTTGGCCTTCTGATTTGGTGCAGTTGCTTTCATGACAATTTGAGGTGAAGCTTGTTTTTTTGAATAATCGGTGAATTGTTTAAAGTAATCGGCTTGTGCAAATGAAGCTTCACAGTTAGTGCCGGCAACATTATCACACCTGTAGCCAAAGCCATATGTTAGAGTATTTGTCCAAGGAGCACCTGTTATCTCAGTACAGGAACCATTATCGCATGTGGTATTTGGAATAACTGCGTTGGCTGTTGAACGGAGCGGGTGGTTCTCATAAACGACTAATTGGTAGCCTGAGGCAGTGCTTGAGATAGTAATAGTCGAGGTTCTTGTAACAGAATTTGTTGGAGAGAGCAGCCCAAAGTCAATTAAGGCATTTGAGAGGGAAAAAGTGAATTGGGACACATTTCTATCGCCAAAGTCGAAACCAGACGTTACTTTATAATTTTTTCCGGTATAGACTCCAGGAGCGTTTCCTCCAATAGTTGCGGTAATTTTATGGGTGTTGTTTGATGCCCTGCCTGATCCCGAATTAAAGTCGCCTTCAATTATATAGTTGTCATTGGACATAGTAAAGGCACTAACGTGCCTTAAGTTTAAAGTTAAAAGTGCAAAGTTAAAAATTAAGGTGATGATTATAAAATTTAGGGCTTTTTTAGCAACTTTGCATTTTGAATTACAATTTTCCATTTTCCATTTTCCATTTTGCACTTCCATAAGCTTATTGTTCCAACTTTTTGGCTTGTTCTACGATATCATGCAGTTTATCAATATTTTCCTCTTTGAAGTCTTTACCTTGACTTTTTACAAGCTCAGATACATCTTTTTCAATTTTGGAGGCAGACTGCTCAATTACAATTTCTTTTCTTTCACTTACTTGCAATCCCTTGCCAAAAAAGTAGGCAAGAGGGCAGAGAAAAACTAAGGAGAAGATTTTTATTCCATTAGCGAAGAGATTTCCTTCCACAACTTCAGGAAAGAAGAGGATAATTACTGCTATGGTGAAAACGAATGCGGTTTCGGGCACAAGCATCAAGGCAAGATAAAAATTTATAAAGTACAAGAGAAAAAAAAGAGCCGAGTGTAAGCCGCCCGTTGATAAGATGATAAGAAGCGCGCTTGTATTTAGTAGAAACACGCTTAACAATTGATTTTTATCCCGTCTATCTTGACTAAAACTTCTTTTTTTAGACCCAAGCTTTCTTCGCAGGGAGAAAAGAAGATAGATGGATACTAAAATGCCTAAAAGAGGTACAGTATAAACTGCAAATTCACTTTTTTTCCAGAGAAATACCAGGATAAAAGAAACGAGAATAACTAAAGAATCCAAGAATGCCCTTTTCATAAAGGTATATATACATCATAAAAATTAAAACAATAAAAGTCAAAGTTCAACTGTTTAGGAAAAAAATAATTCTGCCAGTATTTAAAACTACAGGTTATTTAATTGGATAAATCTAGCAATAATATATTAAGAATAAATAAAGATTTCAAAAATTAGCTTCAAAAAAATATATCCAATAACATCAAATAGCATCATAATTAAATAGAGTATGTTTATTAAATTTAATTACAGGATTAAATACTTAGATAAATTTTGTATTAAAAAGTCTACTTTTTTCTGATAGGTTGGTGTGCTATACTTCAACAAATGGAGAAAATTAAGGCTAAAATAGCTAAGAATAGATCTAAACCAGAGAAAGAGACATATGCCCCATCTATGATTGAGCCGAAATGGCAATCCGTTTGGCAAAAGTCCGGTATCTATCAGCCGGATCTAGCTTCTGCTAAATCCCCCTTTTATAACCTTATGATGTTTCCATATCCATCTGCTGAAGGACTCCATATTGGAGGAGTCCGTACATTTAGCGGAGTAGATATTTATGGAAGATACAAAAGGATGAAAGGAAATGAGGTTTTTGAGCCTTTCGGGCTTGATGGTTTTGGAATACACGCTGAGAATTATGCATTAAAAATTGGAGAGCACCCCATGGAGCATGCGAAGGTGACTGAAAAGAATTTTTACCGGCAAATTAGAGAGGCAGGGATAAGCGTGGATTGGAGCCGCACAGTTGAGACATATAAACCAGAGTATTATAAGTGGACTCAATGGCTTTTCGTTCAGCTATTTAAGGCTGGCCTTGCCTACAGAAAGAAATCGCCTGTGAATTTTTGCCCTTCCTGCAAAACAGTTCTTGCTGATGAGCAGATTATTGATGGGAAATGCGAGAGATGCGGCTCCGTGGTTGAAAAAAGAAACCTGGAACAGTGGTTTTTTAGAATTACCAACTACGCAGATCGATTGCTCCGAAATATTGAGAAGCTGAATTGGACCGAAAAGGTGAAGCTGGCGCAGAAAAACTGGATAGGACGATCCGAAGGTGCCCGGATCGAGTTCAAAGTGCAATCCTTCGGCTCCGCTCAGGACAAGAATTCAATCCCGATTAAATCGGGATCAAACTTCAAAATTGAGGTATTTACTACTCGTCCTGATACATTAGTTGGTGCAACGTTCCTGGTAGTCTCTCCCGAACACCCTTTTGTGGCATCAATTCCATATTCTGCAGAATTAGAAGCTTATATCAAACAGGCTGTCAAAAAAACAGATCAAGAGAGGCTGACAGAAGGCAAGGAAAAGACGGGAGTGTTCAGCGGAGCCTATGCCATCAATCTTGTTAATAATCAGCAGATACCTATCTGGATTGCTGATTATGTTCTAATGGGTTATGGAACAGGAGCGATCATGGCTGTTCCGGCACATGACCAGCGGGATTTTGAGTTTGCAAAAAAGTACAATCTCCCTATAAAACAGGTAATAGCAAAAGATCGGAAAGAAGAATTAAGCTTAAAAGAAGCCTACATAGGACCCGGAAAAATAATCAACTCCGGTGAATGGGATGGTTTGGAGGTACCAAAAGAAATAGGCAAAGTAGTTGATTGGCTCGAGGAAAAAGGCTATGGTAGGCGGGAAGTGACTTATCATCTGCGAGACTGGCTTATTTCAAGACAAAGGTACTGGGGACCGCCAATCCCGATGATTTACTGCGAGAAGTGTGCAAGAGAAGGGAAAGGTGAGCAGAAAGACATGCCTGGCTGGTATGCTGTGCCTGAAAAAGACTTACCGGTCAAGCTTCCGTATCTTGAAAATTACAAACCCTTAGGCATCCATTCGGCAAGCTCAGGACAAGTAGCCAAGGGACCGCTTGCGAGCGATCCGAAGTTTTACAAAGTAAAATGCCCTTATTGCGGAAGCGAGGCTATACGAGAAACCGATGTTTCAGACACATTTCTGGATAGCGCGTGGTACTTTTTACGCTACACCTCAACGGATTTCGATGATCGGCCTTTTGATAAGGAGAGGGTTAAAAAGTGGCTGCCTGTAACCATGTATATCGGCGGAGCAGAGCATTCGGTCCTGCATCTTTTGTACGCACGGTTTATTACTATGTTTCTTTATGATCAAAGGCTTGTTCCATTTGATGAGCCTTTTGCCAGGTTCTACGCTCATGGGCTTATAATTAAAGAAGGCGCGAAGATGAGTAAAAGCAAAGGAAATGTCGTGACTCCCGATGAATATAGCAGAAAATATGGAGCAGACACGCTTCGAATGTACCTTCACTTCCTGGTTCCATTTAACCAAGAAGGTGATTTCAGAGATACCGGAATTGAAGGAATGAATAGGTTCCTGAAAAGAGTTTGGAAGCTCTTTTCAGAATTTCCAATTTCGAATTTCCAGTTTCCAATTTCGAAGGAAAGGAATTCTATGTTACACAAGACTATCAGAGGGGTAACTGATGATATGGAAAACCTGAGGTACAATACTGCAATTGCAAAGCTTATGACATATTACAACTTTCTTTCCAAACTGCAAACGCTCTCAAAAGACGAAGCTGAGGCTTATCTTAAGCTTCTTGCACCCTTTGCGCCTCACATGACAGAGGAATTATGGGAGAAAATCGGTAATAAGCCCTCAATTCATACAAGTACTTGGCCAGTCTATGATGCCTCTTATCTTGAGGAAGAGACCGTGAAAATCCCTGTCCAGGTCAATGGTAAGCTTAGAGGAACACTTGAACTTGCAGCCAATGAAATAGGAGATGAGACAAAAATAGAGCTGATGGCAAAGGAAGATGAAAGGATTGCAAAGTTTTTGGATGGCCGCGCAGTTAAGAAAATGATCTATGTTCCCGGAAAAGTATTGAACTTTGTCGTTGACTCAAATTGAAACTGGTGCTACAATCTCACCTCATGTCGAAAGAATCGGAAAGAACAATCTTAAAAGCAGGTGTAGGTGGCCCAAAAGAACAATCACCGCAACAAGATCCTTGGGCTAGGTTTAAAGAGTGGATGGAAGGTTCAGACAGCACACAATGGAGTGCATTGCTCCATAGGTCATACCTTCAACAGGGTCAAGGTATACTTGATCTCCAGGCAGCAACTCCGAGTTCTCAACTAATGGAAGGAGATCGGTTAGAAGAAGCTGATGCTCGGTCGTTATTAAATATGCACGCAGATCTTAGGGAAGAAAACATGAGTAAGAAGGACTACGCTAAGGCATACACAGATTTCAGTCAAATATTTGAAGGTGATCTATTAAATGCTGAGGAACAAGCAATCGACTCCCAAGAGATGTACCTGGATAAAAGAAAAGCATTGGCAAGAATTAATTTGGGAAGAAAACTAAATGGCATGGCAATGGCTGGTTTGGATAGAAGCCTCTTTACATCTTGACTCCAAGGCTTTATTCTATATTTGATGGATTTTTCTGAGCTTCAAGATAAATATACTCCTTTTGTTAAGCAGAATTTTATTCCTCTTGCTCTTGGTTTTTTTGGTTTGATGTTCTTAGGATATGGTTTGATAGCCTTTTCCGGGCACAAACAAGAAAACAAAGATATTTTATTTGAGGCAGCCCAAGACGAATCGCCTCTTGTGAAAAACTCATCTTCATCAGCAAAACAAACAGAGATAACAGTTGATATAGAAGGAGCTGTTTTAAAACCAGGTGTTTATAAGTTGCCGGGGGATAGTAGAGTCCAGGACGGCCTTATCGCGGCAGGTGGCTTAGGGGATAATGCCGACCGTGGAAAAGTCACAAGAGGTCTCAATCTAGCTGCCAAACTTGTTGACTCGGGAAAAATTTACATTCCCTTTCAAGGCGAACAAATAGCAGCAAGTTCTCAGAATATCCTCGGTGTATCCTCCTCAAACGGTACAGTGAATATCAATACAGCAAGTGAGCAGGAACTTGATGGACTCTCAGGTATCGGTAAAGTAACAGCCGGAAAAATTATCAGCAACAGGCCTTACGGGGCAGTGGAGGAGCTTTTGGAGAAAAAGATTGTTGGAAAGAAAGTGTTTGACCAGATCAAAGATAAGATTTCAGCCAATTAGCCCAAGCACCAAACCTTTTTAAGGTTTCTTATGTCCATAGCAAAACTAACAGTTATTGCTTTTTTCCTCCTTGTGGTTTTATCTGTTAGGATGATCTTTTTCTACGGTAACCTGCCTATCTATAGAGAAGGCCAAAAGATCAAATTTTTCGCAAAGCTTTCTGAGGAGCCGCAACTTGTATCAGGTAGGCAACAATTCAGAGTTAAAACACCTGATGGACTAGGACTGAGTATCGTCACAGGTGCATCGCCAATATTTGCGTATGGTGACCGAATTTCAATTGAAGGAAAATTGAGGCAGAAATACTCTCGTTTTGTGATCTATTATCCATTAGTCAAAAAAGAGGAAAGTGATAAGAATATTATAACGCAAATTGCAGTACTAATTCGTAAAAGGGCAAAAAGCCTCTATGAAGGAACCTTGCCACCCGTCTCCGCAAGCTTACTTTCAGGTATACTATTTGGCGGAAAACAGGGTATGCCTGATGATTTTTTAAGAGAACTCCGAAGCGTTGGGGTTCTTCATGTAATTGCTGCATCGGGCATGAATGTCAGTTTTGTTGCCGGAGCGCTTATTTTTACCCTTGGCTCTCTTTTCAAGCGTCAACTGGCACTGGTCTTGGGAATTTTTGGTGTTATCTTCTATGCGCTCCTTGCAGGCTTTGAGCCATCGATTCTTCGGGCATCAATTATGGCAATTCTTGCTTTCTCGGCAAGTCTCCTTGGCCGGCAAAACATAGCTTTGCTCTCAGTCTTTTTGACAGCCTATGTCATGCTTTTTTTCAACCCTTTGCTTCTGTCTGACATCGGTTTCCAGCTCTCTTTCCTTTCAACGCTTGGCATTCTTCTTATAAAACCGATTTTGCCTTTTGGTCAAAGTATTATTCTCTCAGATGATATAGGTACAACAATCGCCGCACAGATTGCTACTTTGCCTGTTATGTTGATTGTTTTTGGAGAATATGGCCTTCTATCTATTCTTGTCAACGCGTTAGTTTTGTGGACAGTGCCAATTCTGATGTTTCTTGGATCGATTGCATTGCTAGTCGGCTTGTTTTTTGAACCGTTAGGAAAGCTTATCCTTTTTTTCACCCTCCCATTCCTTCTGCTTTTTGAAAAGATCGTTTCGTTTTTTGGAGGCTTTGGATTAAGGCTAACTGTTGATTCGTTTCCAACTGCCGGAATAATCGGATACTATTTACTACTTTTGGGATTTATTTTATTTTTAAAATCAAACAAAAAAGCCATGGAAATTACAAGTAGTGAGTCAAGGCCGAGGGAGATAAAATGAACAGGTATCTCCTTATGAGCGTTCTCGCCCTAACACTCCTAGGCGGAATATTTTTATACCAGTACACAAAATTTAACGACGGCAAGCTCCATATCGTCTTTTGTAATGTAGGCCAGGGGGATGGTATTTTTATAAAAACTCCAGATAACAAATATATTCTCATAGACGGGGGACCGGATAAAAAAGTGTTATCATGTTTATCCTCACACATGCCTTTCTGGGAGCGGACAATTGATCTTGTCCTCCTTACGCATCCACACGCAGATCATTTCTTAGGGCTATATTACGTTATAGATCGATATAATGCTTTATCTTTTGGTACTGAAGATCTCTCAAACAAAACCGGCAGCTTTCAGGAGTTGATAAGAAGTATTGCTGAGAAGAAAATCCAAAAACGGCTTGTATCAAAAGGGGCGAAATGGACAATTGGCAAGAAGCTAGTTCTTTCTATCGAGTCTCCGACAACAGAATTTCTACGATCAACAAGCCCTAATGGCTTAATTGGAGAAAGCCGTGAATTTGCATCCCTTATAACCCACCTCTCCTACGGCTCGTTTGATCTTTTATTAACCGGGGACAGCCAGGCAGGGGAGTTAGGACGCGTTGGGGATAGGTTGCAGGGCAGAATTGATGTACTCCAAATTCCTCATCATGGCTCAGGAACCGGTTTGACACAACAGGTCCTTGAGAAGATTAATCCGAGGCTTGGGATAATATCTGTGGGTTCTAGAAACCGTTACGGCCATCCAAATAAGCAGATATTGAGTCTCTTAGGGGACAAAAACATACCGATTCAAAGAACGGATAAGGCAGGGGATATAGAGATTGTAACGGATGGTGAGAAGTGGAGGGTTGTGCAGTAGCTTATTATAGGAATTTGTCGTTTATAGGAGGAGTTATTTCTGGGTGACCTAAATTTTCTAGATTAGAACAAAGCTCGAGCCCATTAAAAAAATCTTGTCTCCTCTGACGTTCTGTCTGATTACCTTGTTGAGAGTCTAGCTCTTGATTAAGAAGGATTCGTGTTTGCCCTAACATCAAAGCATGTCTGAGCTCTTTGAATGATTTTTTTTCAATTCTATTTTCTGTTCGGTATCCAAACTTCGAAAAGTAATTTTCAAAAAAATGCATATGACCCAAATTATCAATTTCATCAGCTTTCTGGAACAACCCTTCCTTGCTGTCTATTTCATCAATACTTACAACAACGTCAGTGACAATTTCTAAAAACCTCTCAGGTAAACCCTTAAATCTAGGATATTTATTAATATATTGATTAATTTGATCGCTTTTGGCCTTTCTTTTTTGCTCTGCAATGTCATTAGGTTTGGGTACTTCACTCATACAACTAAATTATACATTAAATTACAAGTTTTTGATACAGATTTATATGCTAAGGTAGTAATAAATATTATTAGTTGGTGAGGTTTTGGGGTTTTTGTACTGCGAGACGTGGAGGCGTTAACGCTGATTTGATGGATAGATGGATAGGAAGGGTGAAGGTAATTGTCGTGCCGTGTCCCTCTTCCGAATCCAGACTTACTGTTCCTCCATGCGCTTCTATAATTCCCTTGACGAAATACAATCCAAGTCCGGTACCGACATGAGCGTTTGGCGTTGAGACCTGGCTGAATCTGGAGAAGAGAAACTTCTGCTTCTCTTTAGGTATTCCGGCTCCGGTATCCGATACGCTCACAACCACTTTTCCACGCATTTCTTTTGCTTTTACATGGATTGACCCGCCATGTGATGTAAATTTAAGGCTATTTGAGACAAGATTATTGATAACTTGACCGATGTGATTTGGATCAAATGAGAAGTGGGGAATGGAAGGATCAACGTCGACTACAAGTTTGACCAGCTTTTCTTGTGCTTGAGGAATAAATACCGCAACTCTATCTTTAATAATTTTCGTCAGATCAGACGGAACCTTATTGACAGTGAATAAGCCGGACTCAAGCTTTGCGGCATCGAGGATAAGAGATACTTCATCAAGTATTTTATTGGTTTGATCTTTGATGAGGTGGATTAGTTTCCCTTTTTCCTCATCGCTTAGCTGTGTTTTAGGAGATACGAGGAGCTGAGTACTCGCTTTAATAGCGGTTAAGGGACTTCTGAGCTCATGGACGATAATGTTTGTAAAGTCCTCCTTCATCTGAGCGACTGATTTTTGAAGGCTTATGTCATGCAAAAGAATTGATGCGCCGATAACATTTTGACCCAATGTTCGGCTCGCATCATGGACCGGGGTGATAAAAATCTGAAATGCCCTCTCTCCAACTATGACTTCTTTTTCTTCAATAGGTTCGTTTTGACTGATTGCTCGTTTAATTTTGCCTGCAAAATCATAGGTGTTTGGGAGAGCAGCTAATACATCAATAATCGTCGGATCCTTTTTCCGAATATTGAGAAAAATCCGAGCCGCGTTATTTATGATAGTTAATTGACTCTCCTCATCAACCATAAACACTCCATCGGTGAGGCTTCCAATCATTGCCGTCAGCTTGCCTTCTTCACTGGCCAAAATAGTCTCAAGACGAGTAAGTGATTCTGAGGCAAGATTGACAATTTTATAAATCTTGACCATTTCCTCTTGTGTAAACGCGTTCAATTTAGTTGATGATACGCCAATAATCCCGAGTGCTCTTTCTCCGACAACAAGCGGAGCCTGGAAATAAGAGACGGGAAGAAATTGATTTGTATCATCAAGCTCGACTCCCAAGTGGTGTTCCTCAATGGTGTCAGGAAGGCCGTCAGGGGATAGTGATGAGAGAGATCTGTGCATACTATCCCTCCTTTGATTTATATAGATATGACTTACCGGCTCCAGCGTGTGAATTTTGAACACAAGCATTTCATTTTTTAGATCAGTTGTACAAACGGAGGAATATTTAACCAGTTTATCGAGGTTTTCGGCAATCACCGCAAGGACCTGTTCAACATCAAGCGAATGAGTGATCGTATCTTGAATTTGGCTGATAATCTCGGATTCATACTCTCGTTGTTTCTCCTGCTCTTCCTGTGTATGAAGCAGTTTTTTTGTTCTTTCTTCTTCTCTTGAGAAAATGAGAGCAATCGTTCCGAAAGCTATAGACGCAATAATTGCAATAAAAATGGGCAGGCTCATGATAAGTTTAAAATTTAAAGTGTAAAATGCAAAGTTTTAATTTTTTTAACTAATACTTTGAACTTCTAATTTTGAACTTTGCATTTCATTGTCAGCGGGAGGTGGGGCAGGCCCGCCTTGATCCCCGTCTCGACTCGGTCGATCCGAGGCAAACGGCGAGGCAGGCATAACTTGAGAAAAAGAATGAGTTTGCGGATTTAAACTTTGACCAAGTAAAGGCTCTATTGTCATTTTGACCACACTTTCTGACAATTCCTTAAACTGTCCCAGGAGTTCACTCGTGACATCCTGCTGGCTGCCTGATACTTCAACAACAGTTCCATCATTTGAAAGGGTGAGTCCTTTGATAGTTCTTACTTTTGCCAATGTAATATCAGGACCAAAGATTGTAATGAGCTTTTTAATAACATTATTTAATAGTTCTTTATATTCCTGATCACTTTTAGGCTGCACTTTTTGCTCCTTTTGCCAAGATTTTTATCTTATGTACGAGGTCTTCCGGTTCAACTTGAAACTTGAGGATATAATCTACAGCTCCTTTTTGAATAGCATCCTTCATGAGGGCCTCTTCACTGTAATTGGAAGCAATTGCTACCGGAATTGTAGTCGTTTGAGGATCTTTTTTTAAAATTTGAAGCACATCATTTCCCTTCATGTCAGGCATAATTTGATCAAGGAGGATAAAATCAGGTTTGTCTTTCTTAGCAAGTTCAATACCGTCTTTTCCTGTTGTTGCGAAAATGACTTCAAATCCTTCCGCTTTTAAACTTTTTGCCCAAAGTCCTGCAACTACTGTATCATCATCAATAATAAGAATTTTCATATCTATTTTCACGCTATCAGGATTTTTTTAAAAATGCAAGTGCGAAAATGCTATAAACACAGTGAAAGCACCTTAGTTGATTATAAAAAGTTAAACATTCAGACTCCTTCCTATACACTTTAGCTTCTATGTATATTAATTGATCTATAAAGTAGTAGAAGTTTTTTGCTTGTGAAATCATGTATAATTGTTTTGCAATGAATACAAAACAGCAATTAGTCTCCGAACTGCGAGAGGTAGCTCCGAGTCTTGGGATCAAGGATATAAATCCCCAAGTTGAATATCCGGCAGATTCGAGTCATGGTGATTATTCCACAAACATTGCTCTTATTGGAGGTAAAAGCACGGGAAAAAACCCAATGGACCTTGCCCTTGAAATAAAAGAAAAACTGGAAGAGAGAAAAATAGCATTCCTTGAGAAAATTGAGGTAGTCAAACCGGGATTTATCAATTGTTGGATAACAAAAGAAGAATTATTAAATAATCTAATAAACATTGTTAAGGGAGATGGTGAAATAATTCCTCAAAACGGAGAAGGTCGTGAGGTAGTGATTGAGTATTCATCTCCAAATATAGCAAAACCTTTCACAATAGGTCATTTAAGATCAACAATTATTGGAGATGCAGTTGCAAATTTACTTGAGGCGATAGGTTGGAAAGTTCATAGAGATAACCACCTAGGTGACTGGGGTACACAGTTTGGGAAGCAAATTTACGCGATCAAAACCTGGGGCAATGAAGAAGAGATTGAAAATTCTGAGCATCCTATGAAAATACTTGTTGATTTATATGTCAAATTCCATGAAGAAGCAGAAAAAAATCCAAAATTAGAAGACGAGGCAAGAGAGTGGTTTAAAAAGCTTGAAAATGGAGACGAGGAGGCAAGGAGGCTCTGGCAGAAGTGCGTTGATTGGTCATGGAAGGAATTTGACCGGATTTACAATGAGCTTGGGGTACGTTTTACCGAGAATGACGGAAAAGGGTATGGAGAATCATTTTTTGACGATAAAATGGCTCCGGTAGTATCGGAACTTGAAGAAAAAGGGCTCCTCAAAGAAAGTGAAGGAGCTAAATTGGTATTTTTCCCGCAAGACAAATATCCACCTCTTATGATTATGAAAAAAGACGGAACGACATTGTATGCAACGCGTGATCTGGCAACAGATAAGTTCAGGGTTGATCAATACGGAAAAGATATTACTATCATCAATGAAGTTGGTTCCGAGCAGTCATTGTATTTCCAGCAGCTTTTTGAGACCGAACAACTTCTTGGGTGGGTTAAAAAGGAGCAGCGAATCCATATTAAGCACGGATTGTATCGTTTTAAAGATGAAAGAATGTCAACCAGGACGGGAAATGTGGTCTGGCTTGATGATGTACTTGAAGAAGCAGTAGATCGTGCGAAAAAGCTTGGGGAGGATGTAAGTAATGAAACAGCCAAGGCAGTTGGAGTAGGGGCAATTAAGTGGAATGATTTAAAACGCGAAGCGAAACAGGATATTTTATTTGACTGGGATGACCTCCTCACTATGCAGGGTAACTCCGGTCCGTATTTGCAGTATACCTTTGCTCGAACTCAAAGTATTCTGCGGAAAGCGGAAACTGTGAATTTCAAATCCGATTCAATCGGATTCAAGTTTCAAAGCTCCGAGATTACGTTGCAATCTGAAGAGCGCGATCTATTAAGACTTCTTACGAGATTTGCAGATACGGTTGGTGAGGCTGCCGAGAAGTATGCGCCACAACTCGTCGCTTCGTATCTTTTTGATCTTGCGCAGGCGTATAATCTTTTCTATCAGAAATTTCCTATATTAAAAAAGGAGGAGAGTGTGAGGAATTTTCGGCTTTCGCTCACAGCTGCGACAGGGCAAGTAATAAAGCAAGGGCTTTCGTTATTGGGAATTGAGTCGCCTGAGAGAATGTAAAAATCCCGGATCATCAACCTTTCTTACTCATCTATTACGAATTTTTAACATATTTCTTACGAGACGTCTTTATCATTGAGAGAATTGTTTTAACTTCGATTAAATCGGAGTTGACTCAACAATAACTTTCTCAAAATCTGCTCCTCTGCCGTCGGAAGAAGGAAAAATTTCAAAGGTATATGAAAGAACGACCAAATTTCCAAAGAACAATTTCCAGAGCCCGCGAAGGCGCGCAACGAGCCGGAGAAACTTTAAAACCTCTTGCACATGAAGCTGCAGTAAAACTTGGAGAGAAAACCTATCAAACTGTAGAGAAATTAAAAGAAGTTCGTGAACACAGACGAGAGAGAATCCAAACTGAAGGATCGCTCTTCAGAGATCTTGGAGATGTTGTTGCAGCACATGTGTCACCAAAGCTTGGAAAACTCAAGGAAAGAGCAGACGCGAGGATATTATCAAGATACGACAGACCTGAAGAGACAATTAAGTCTGAGTCTTCAGCTAATGATCCTGAAGAAGTAACTATTACATCTCAACCGGAAGGAATGACCCCAATTGTTGCTAGTATTCCTGTGAGAGATGCGTTAAATGTAATAGACGCTGCAGAGGAGAGAGAAATCCCAGAACAAAACAATCCGGATTCCGATACAGACAAAGAACGTAGGCCTTCTCGATCCAGAAGGACACACAGAAGAGGAAAGGCAAGGAGCGTAATGTTTGCTGCAGCACTAGGAGTAGCAGGTGCCGGTGGTGCCGTTGTCAGTAGCGGTGCATATGGATGGGAGAAGCATCCCAAAAAACCACCAACTGAACAACCATCAAAGGAAAATGAAACGATTAATCAATTGCAATCTCAAGTAGCCAAGGTTTCTGTACAAACAAATCAATTGACCAAGGTTAATCAGAGCCTAAATAATAGGATAAATCTGGATAATAAAGTAATGACAGAGCTTGGTAGCGAGTTAGCAGCAAAGCAGGGAGCCTGTCCTGCAGACTGCAGATGTGCCAAGCACGCCGGTGGTGGTGCTCCCTCACGCGCTCAAGGTGTGTCAAGCCCATCACGCCCAAGAGAAATCGTAAGACAGATTATAGAACGAATCACTTTGCAACAAACACTAAATCAGTCAGTTAATGTAGAAAATAAAACAAATGTTAATGTTGAACTTGCTCAAAAACAAGCCAATCAGGTTGAGCAAAAAAAGGAGGTTAAAAAACCACCTGTAGAACAACCAAAACCAAAAGAACAGCCAAAGCCTGAAGAGAAACCTAAGCCTGAGGAGAAGCCAAAGCATGAAAACGATCATGAAAATAAGGATCATGGAAAACATGACCAGCAAAACGGTGATAAGAACAAACACGACCAACAAGACAAAGGAAAAGATAACCAAGGAAATGACCACCATGGTCACAATTGGGGTTCACACCACAAACACGATTGATTTAGCCTCAAAGTCATAAACTGCCACACCCGACAAGCAACTGCTAATTGTCAATTACCCTCAAAACTGGTAGAATAAACCTTCTGCAACAAGTTAACAATTGACATTTAACATTTAACAACAAGGAAGAAGTTATTATAATTCTTTTTCTTAGGGTCAATTGTGAACTGTTAAAGGTTAACTGTTAATTACTATGCAATTTTCAAGAAAAGTTCTACCTAACGGTCTACGTCTCCTCACTATTCCTATGCCCTCTTTAGAAAGCGCCACAGTCCTTGTCATGGTTTCCGCAGGAAGCAGATACGAGACCAAGCAAAATAATGGCATTTCACATTTTCTAGAGCACATGGCTTTTAAGGGAACTGAGAAACGCCCCTCAGCCATGGCAATCTCTTCCCTCATTGACGGCATGGGAGGAGAGTTCAATGCTTTCACAGGCAAAGAAACCACCGGCTACTACATAAAATCAGCCAAAAACCGCATTGAGACCTCAATTGATGTTCTTTCAGACATGCTTATGCACTCCAAATTGGACCCTAAGGAGATAGATAAGGAGCGGGGTGTGATTATGGAAGAAATTAACCTGTATGAGGACATGCCTGCACGGAAAATTGGTGATATCTATGAGTATCTTTTGTATGGTGATACACCGATGGGATGGGATATTGCAGGCGAAAAAGAGAATATTCAAAAGATTAAGCGGGAAGATTTCCTCTCATACATGGGTGAACTCTATAGCGCAAATAATCTGACAGTTGTGATTGCCGGCGGAATTGATGAAGATGCGAGTACCAAGCTCGTTGAGAAATATTTCGGATCTATGAAAACATTCCCGATCAAAAAATATGAGCCCCTTAAAGAAAGCCAATCAAAACCCCAGCTCTATATCAAACAGAAACAAACCGAACAAATCCATATCGCTCTTGGAGTTCGGACAATATCGGTGAACTCACTTAAGAGGTATCCATTATCAGTTCTTGCTGCGATTATGGGGGGTGGCATGTCAAGCCGATTATTCCATGAGGTCCGTGAGAAAAGAGGTCTTGCTTACTATGTCCGAACGCTTTCTGATGAATATGCAGATGCCGGAACACTTGTCAGTATGGCGGGTATTGATCCAAAACGTGTTACCGAAGCAGTTGAAGTGATGGTCGTTGAGTACAGCAAAATCTCGGAGGGCAAAATGGGACTGACAGACACTGAGCTTAAGAAGGCGAAAGAATTTCTCAAAGGACATCTCGTTTTGGATCTTGAAGACAGTCGGTCTGTTGCAGGGTTCTATGGCCATCAGGAACTTTTGGAAGAGCATATTGACAACCCTGATGAGTTAATCGGAATAATTGATAAGATATCAATTGAGGAAATCGAGGCAGTCGGAAAAGAGTTTTTTGTTGATAAAACCCTTAACTTGGCACTGATTGGAAATTATCCTGATAGACAGAAGCTTGAGAGCTTGCTAAAATTGTAATTGTCATTCTGATCCGCCAGCTGGCGGAGAAGAATCCCAATGAGATCCTTCACATTTGTTCAGGATGACAGGAATCAAGGTATGGAACAGACTGTAGTACTTATTAAACCTGATGGATTGAAAAGAGGCCTGATTGGTCAGGTAATACGCCGCATTGAACGCATGGGTCTTAAGATCGTTGCTCTGAAAATGGTTTGGCCGAATGACGAGCTTTTTCACAAACACTACGGTACGGATAAAGAAGCGACGATTTTACGCCTCGGAAATAAGACCCTTGAGACCTACCAAAAATACGGGAAAGACGCCAAAAAAGACCTCGGAGCAGATGATCCAAAAGAACTTGGAAAATTGGTTGTGGGGTGGCTGATCGATTATGTTCGGTCAGGTCCGGTAGTTGCCATGCTTGTTGAAGGACGACATGCTGTTGAGAATATCAAAAGCCTCGCAGGACCGACAATGCCCTCAGCAGCACCTCCTGGCACAATAAGAGGTGATTTTTCGACTGATTCCGCAGCCTATGCCAATGAAGAGAAAAGAGGTGTGAGTAATATTGTTCACATTTCAGGCAGTATTGAAGAGGCGAATTTTGAGAAAGCTGTTTGGTTTTTACCGGACGAGATCTTCGAATACAAACGCGTTGAGGAACTAGTATAGTATTTTGTATTTGGTATCTAGTATTTAGTATCCGCTTGCTGATTTTATATCCCTTTTCAAACAATTACTGACTTGTCGGGGTGGAGAGAATTGCCTGTCCACCTGAAGTCGCTCCATGAGGCGTTCCGCCAACTGGCGGATGAAAAGCCGAATGGCAAGACTAGGTGGAAACTCCTATGATCCCGAACCCCGTAAAATTTTCTGTCGGAGTGCTGGGAATCGAACCCAGTGTCTCTGCGTCCCCGCCTGCACTTGCCTTGTCGGAGACCGGGGAATTGAACCCCGTACCTCTCGGTCCCGAACCGAGCGTTCTGCCGATGAACTAGTCTCCGTGTTATGGCGGGCAGGCCGAACGCAGCGTGATGCCAATTCACTACACTCCGAAAATTTACGGGGCAGGCAGGTCTACCGACCCGCTTCGCCATAGCTTCAGCGAGGCGAGTGACCTACACCCCGTTTCGCTTCGCTCAACGTAAACTAGTTTACACTGAACAAAGTGAAGTGTATCCCTGAGAGGAATCGAACCCCCATCGACGCGTTAGGACTGCGTTGCTCTATCCATTGAGCTACAGGGACATTTGACGATACTCGTTGTATTTTAGCACAAAAAAGGGATAGAATAAGGGTTATGGCTCGACAGGAAGCCCGATTTAACCGAGGTGAAGCAATACGATTTATCCTTCTCCATAGTCTTGGCAACTTTTTAATTCTTTTCAGCCTCTACGGCGTCATTGCGACCTTTGGACCTGCGCTGTATTACGAAGTGCAATTCCGTGTGATTCAAGCCAGGGGAATTCATTTTACCGTAGCAAACGATGTCATCCTGAGCGATGGTGAAGGATCCCCTTCAGGTCGGAAACGAGCAGGGGATTCTTCGGTCGCTTCGCTTTCTCAGAATGACAAAAGAACTGGGCCGAGCTTTGCCGATATCCTGGCAGGAGACAGAGAGCAAAGATTGATACCAAAAGATCCACAGTTTAGTATTTTGATACCAAAAATAGGTGCACAAGCGCGTATATTTCCAAATGTTGATTCAAGTAATCCCAAAGAGTTTCTGCCAATTCTTCAACAAGGCATCGCTCATGCAAAAGGAAATGTATTCCCTGGTATGCACGGTAATATCTACCTCTTCGCGCATTCTGTGGATAATTGGTGGAATGTCGGTCGGTACAACGCGGTTTTCTATCTGCTCAAAGATTTATCTATCGGAGATGACATTATCGTGTATTTTGAGGGTAAGAGGTACGATTATAAGGTCTCATCACTAGTCATTACGGAGCCGACAGATGTATCTTTTATAGCGCGTGATCATAATGGTCCTGAGCAACTTGTCCTTCAAACCTGCTGGCCGCCTGGCACTACTTGGAAGCGTTTATATGTAATTGCAGTTTCAAAACCGTCATAACATAATCAATGAACTAAAGTAAGGCGAGCCTCGCCTTTGGCGGGCCGCCGGGGACAACATGGAAGAGGCTGTACGTTGTAGCTAAGCCGAAAGGTAGTTCTTAAACAGTTAAATTTTTGCCAAGAGGGATGAAGTTCAAAGTGCAAAGTTCAATTCACTGTCATCCTGAGCCCTTCGGTCATCCTGAGCAACGCGAAGGATCTCAGGGCAGGCTCCGTGAAGGATCCCAATCAGGCTGAAAAGAGCATGAGATTCTTCTCCGCCAGCTGGCGGGTCAGAATGACAAAGAAAGATCCTTCCAGTCCGGATTCTTCGATTCTATTAAAGCAATTTTCTTTAGCCTTAGCCAGCCTTTCAGTTTCTTTTCGGCAGCGATAGCATCATTAATATTAGTAAACTCCTCAAAATATACGAGTTTAGTTAAGTTATATTTTTTGGTAAAGCCTTCAATAGTTCCGCGTTTATGCTCATAAACTCTTCTTTGCAGGTCATTTGTAACACCAATATAAAGAACCTTATTATACTTATTTGTGAGTATATAGACGTAATATGCTTTCATAGCTAATAATGAGATCCTTCATTCTGCATTGCAGAATTCAGGATGACAGGTTGGTAAATGTCATTCTGAGATTTAGCGAAGAATCTACTCCTTGTGCATACATGCAGGGGATCCTTCAGTCGCTTTAGTTCCTTCAGGATGACATGCTGTTAGTAATAGTTCTAGGTATGTCAATTAACAATCCACCAGTTGAACTTGACGTCGCGGTCAGGGGCAGCGTCGACCTCGACTGTAAATGACTTTCCATCAACCTGCGAGGTGACAGAGAGCGGCAAGCTGGTTTTTGATCTCGGTGTAACAAATATCTTCGATTTATCAGTCACTGCAGTTGTTTTAATCGTCACAAGTGTTTTGCCTTTAGGCAGTGTGCCTTCCCCGACTGAGGCTGACAGCACGTCGGTTGTATCTACATTGTACTTCTTGGCTGTTACTTCTGCCTTAACGTTCAAGTTGCCTTTGGTATCAATGGTTATTTTTCCATTGAGGAAATCAACGCCCGAGACGCCGAGGGATTGGAATTTGAGAGGCCCACCGACTGTATTGAGTGACGCACTGTAACACTTGTCATTCTGAGTCGAAGACGAAGAATCTCCCAGAGATCCTTCACTTTGTTCAGGATGACAGGAGGAAGGGTCAAGGCCGTTGATTGACAGTAATCCTACATTTAATTTCCCGGTGATGCCGACATCTGAGAGGACTGTCCTGCCAAGAACAGAGAGTGAACCTGAGACAGTTGCATCGGTGGTACTGAGTAGTGAATCAGCCGGCTGGCTGAGAGGATTAGTTAGAGACGGTAGGTTAGCCGATGCGCTGGCTAATAACGTTGAGAATTGCTCCAATGATCCGACACGCTTTGCAAGATCGTCAAGTGATGCAAACTTGGTCGTGAATTGACCACTCAATGATGCCACTTCATCTGCCAGTGCTTGATTACCGGATCCGGTGCTTGGGCCAGAAATTGTTGTTTGTCCGCTAAGCGTTGCGATATTAGAGTCAAGCTGTGAAATCTTATTTGTCAAAATCTCAAGCCCCTCGATTTGATTTGCTTTAATCTTATCCGCTGTGAGTGTTCCTGCAAATGTCGCGTTGCCGAAGCTGTCAAAGCGAATAGCATCTTTCCCTTGCTTACCTTTAATATGGAAAGTGCCGTCATCGTTTAGATCAAGTGTTATATCCTTTCCTAGAGCAGGCCGGATCGTATCAACGTTTAAGGTTTGCGTTTTAAACTCAAGTCCTTCAATTGAATCTGCTTGGATCGCCTTCGAGCTCAGTTTGCCTGAGAAGGAGGCATTTCCCGAGCCATCAATTGTTACTGCAGACGAAGATGCATCTTTGGATTTAATAACGATCTTATTACCTGGATCAATTTGAAGCTCTAAATCTTGATTGGGCAGTGCTGTTATTTTTTTGCCAAATATCTCCTCTGCCTTAACTTCGTTTGCAGAGACGTTTGGAGCTGTCTGCTGCGGGACTTGGTTTACTTCCAGAGGCTGGTAACTTAATGGTATACCTCCAATCGAGACATTGCCTGTATCTGTGAGTTGCACTTGCGGATCGTGCCATGTCCTACTTACATATATGAGGATACTACCAACCGCATTCGGATCAGGATTATCATAATTTGCCAACGCGCGGCCAATAACCTCTCCGGCATTTGTGGCCTTTACCGCAACTCCCGGGACATTGGATGCAGTAAGCACGTCACCATTTTTGATCTGGCCATTGGCATTTGAGACCTTCAGATGAAGTTGTCCAAGAAGTCCGACCAAGACTTTATCCTGTCCACTTTCTCCTCCCGAGAAACCCGGAGCATCGGAGATAACACCAAGAAGCTTAGGATGAAATGTTTGAGTGCAAGGAATAACGCCGTCTCCACCTTGACAGACCAAAGTTCCGATCGGGAAGACAGCCGCTTTATCGGAATCGGTATAGTTGGCCGGCAGGACATTTTTATCAACAGAGAAAAACTCAGCGTAGTCAGCACCACCTGTTTGATAGGTAACTCCTGTAGCTCCATTTCCTATGATTTGGCCTCTTCGTTTTCCATCTCCTCTCAGGAAGTTGATAAAGGCATCATTGGCATTCGGATTTGTTGCTGAATTGGCAGCACCAAGTTTTATAAGAAGGCCGGTGTGACCAGCAGTATTGTTAGCAGATGGGTTCCAAAGAGTTGCTGCAGCGGTTGCCAATGGACTAGTAACATCAACATTAAAGATTGTAGTGCCTGAAGAATCTTGCACTTGGAAAAAGCTAGGATTATTTACATCTGAAGACTTAAAGATAAAGCCCACAAGACAAAAGGCACAGGCATCTGATTTCGCATCAAATGTCACGGTTCCTAAATAAGAATCAGTAATATTTAATGTTCCTGTGTTTGAACCATTAAATCTAGATAATGTGAGGAGTGAGTCCGTGTTATCACTAGCAATGTGTAGAACAGAAGAAGGTAATTTTGTCCCAATTCCAACACTGCCGTTCTGCTTGACAACAAACCGATTGAGGCCTGATGAAGAAGCAGTGAAGATATCGCCGAGGCCTGAGTTATCAACTACCAGAGAAGCAAAAGAAGTTGCTCCCGAAACTGAGGCGACGGGAATTGTTCCGCCATCAGTGGTATTTGCGCGGATATCATGGGTTGCAAGGGGAGAGCTAGTACCGAAACCAACTCTGCCTATCCCATTTGGATTGATGAGGACATTGCCAGTGGTGTTGTAGGTTGAGGAATTACCAATGGTGAGTGTACCTCTATTTGTCGTTGCGAGCGTCCCGTCACCTGTGTGGTAGGAGGCATTGTTTCCCGAGTTTGCAGAAATGGAGGCGGTGGGTGTCCCCGAATTGACATTCAAGAATCCGAACTTCGCACTCGCTGTGGCAGTGCCTCCAAGCAACAGATCATGCACTGTCGCAATTTTTGGATAGAGTGCGCCATTTAATCTATCCCAGTAGTTGACCATGTCATTGCTCCACGAAAGTGTTCCTGAGCCATTGGTTGCCAAGGTATATCCGGTAGGTCCGTCTGCGCTTGGCCACGTGTAGGTGACAGTATTAAACTGTGTTGTTCCAATATTGACTAGATTACCACTGGAGTTTATTCTCTGGGTTCCTCCACCTGCACCGGAGTTGATCCCGGTTGTGCCGTTCAGTGTGGTTCCTGTTATCGTATTGGCAGTTGCGATTGTGCCAAAGCCTGAGGCAATTGAGCCGGATGCTAAAGCACCAACGGTCGTTAAGGAAGAAGTCGTGACACCTGTTCCTAAGGTCGTTGCCGATAAGACATCTGTTCCTGCAATCTGATACGTTTTCCCAGTGGAGAGGTTAAACGTGCCGGTGTTTAATGTTATCCCCGATCCATTGAGGGGAGAGAGGGTAATGTTGCCTGTTGTCGCACCCCCAATAGTTAAGGTTTGATTCTTCGTTGTCTGCAACGTCCCCGCTGCGTCCAAGACAATGTTTCCTGAGATGGTTGCTGTTGGAGTACCACTATTCACATTGATGAAGCCGAATTTGGCAGAAGCGGTTTAAGGTTTGATTCTTCGTTGTCTGCAACGTCCCCGCTGCGTCCAAGACAATGTTTCCTGAGATGGTTGCTGTTGGAGTACCACTATTCACATTGATGAAGCCGAATTTGGCAGAAGCGGTGGATGTCCCTCCAATTAAAAGGTCAAGGGTTGCATTGATTGGGTAGAGGGCACCATTCGTCGAGGTGAAGTAGTTGGTTCCGAGTCCACACGTGCCAAAGGAGGGAGTTGTTCCTCCTAAGAGACATTGACCCGTTGTCCCAACAGCTGAAAAGGCATAGGCTGTGCCGGTTGAGTAAGCAACTGATCCGGCTGAGCCAACGGTTATTGCGTTTGTGCCTCCATTGAGTATTGGTAATGTGCCTGTCACATCAGCGGTTAGTGAGACTGCTGAGAAGCTTGGGCTTGTCCCACCGTGGAGAACCTGGGTCGAAGTTCCCGCTGTTGCCTGTGAGAGAACACCTGATCCATTGGTGTAGAGGGGTCCACCGTTCGAAGAGAAGTTATTGATCTGAACATTACCGTTATTCAGAATGGTGAACTGCGTTGCTCCTGATTTTGAAGCCGTGAAGAGATCGCCCAGACCTTTATTATCAACAACCAGTCCGGCAAAGCTGGTCTGCCCGGAGATTGATGCAACCGGCAGGGTTCCGCTTTGGCCGCGGACATCAAAGGTTGCAAGGGGAGTTGAGGTATTTAAACCGACAGAGTCGCCGGTATTCGCAAGATAGGTCGTAGTTCCACTGCGTTGCCATGGACCAGCAGTACAGCCGCTATTACAGGAAAGCGTCCCCTGAATATTCACATTACCAAGTACCTCAAGCTTATAAGCAGGATTTGTTAAGCCAATTCCTACATTGTTTGCTGGATTTATAATTACGTTGCCTGTAGTCGTGCTATCTCCAAGTGTCAGAGTTTGGAGTGCTGTCGTAGCCAATTTTCCAGAAGCCGTAAGATACACTCCTCCACTTGATCCTGCTGAAAGACTGGCAGTTGGGGTTCCCGAGTTGACATTCAACACGGCAAACTTTGCTGCTGAACTGGCGGTGCCACCGACTAGTACGTCAAGGGTACTATTAATTGGATAGATTGTACCATTTGCTAATGTCCAGAAAGTCGTTGCCAAATTGGGGGAAACCCATGAAGGTGAAATTCCGGTTCCATTTGATTGGAGGACATAGCCTGATGTGCCAGGCGTAAGAGACGTTAGGGAGGCTGATCCATTGGCATATAGCACTCCATACGTTGTGAGTCCTGATGCAAGTGTTTGATTGATGGTTAGCTTTTTGTTTGAAGTGTCTGATGAAAGCGAAAGCCCGTCACCTACGGCAAAGGTCAGCGTGTCTGTGTTACTTCCCGCCGAAATACTGGTATCTCCAACTTTAATCGTCTTAAATATTTTTTGACTTGATCCCGGGTCACTGTTGGTTATCGTTAAATCCGTATCGCTAACAGTGATCCCTGTTCCTGCTTTCAATTTCAAATCTCCCGATTGGCCTTGAAGTGATAGTACACCACTGTTTGATATAGTTGGGTTCTGGAGATCGCCTGAGGCAGTAATTCCTTTTCCAGCGATTAGGGAGTAGAGGATATTTGGCGCGGTCAATTTTCCTTTGACATTAAGGTTTGCCGAAAAAGTACTATTGCCGTTGACAAGTGTATCCCCATTGATTGTGACTTTATCATTAAAAATAGCAGGAATGTTGAAGGAGATATCCCCAAACAATCCATACGGCTTGGTTGATTCACCAAGGACGTTTTGGTTTGAGTCTGAAGTATCCGAAACGTTTGCGTTTGCTAAGTCAGAGTCTTTTTTTTGAGGAAAAACTGATTGAAAAGCTTGTTTTATCGTTTTCAGACTCGGCAGACCAACTGATCCGGTAACTGCTGCATCTACTAAGCCGAGTGAAAAAAGGCCAAGAAGTAAAACTACCCAAACGCCGACAAACTTTTTTAATGGATCTTGCGGGTTTATGCTCTCTTGCGAAAGCTCGGGTTTGAAAAACACCGGTTCAGGGGCAGGAGTAGGAAGTGAAGAAGGGACAACTGCCTTATTTTCTTTCGCTTTTTTAAACGCTTCTATTTGCTCAAGACTATAACGTCTTTGATTTCCTTTTGTTCGCTGCGGAACTAAGAGGCCGGCCTGATCCCACCTTCTCAGCGTTTTTGTGGAAACATTCAGAAGTATGGCAGCTTCTTGAATTGATAGTAGTTTCTCGTTCATGGGCAGTTCTTTTAAAACTTAGACATAAATGTTGGACATTAAGCTCAATGTCTAAGTTTTAGACTACTATTATTACGACATATATTAATAAGTTTGTCAAGGATGAGTTTAATCTTATCGTATTCTTATCATATTCAGCATTTTAGGTTCAAATATATGATTTACATACACACTCAAAAAATTTGTATTTGGTATTAAGTATTTTGTATGATAATAATTTTTCACAAACTTGAATGCTTGGAGAAAGCCTCATCAGCTTCTGATAAGGATTTGTCTAGATGGAGAGTTTTATAACATTTTTTTGACGAGGTTATAGGTAATTCTCACCTGCTTATCTCTAGGTGAAATATCTTTTTCCTCTGTGAGCTTTATATCCCTAGTTTGGTATTGCAGAGAGAGTGCTGAAATTGTCATTCTGACCCTTGAGCAAAGCGAAGGGGAAGAATCTCCTCTAATGTCATTCTGAGAGTTAGCGAAGAATCTCATGAGATCCTTTACGGAGCCTGCCCTGAGATCCTTCGCCTTGCTCAGGATGACCGAAGGGTTCAGGATGACAGGAATCAAGGGATGGAGCAATCAGTTCTCTTTCAACATTAAAAATTTGCACTAAAAATACTGTTGCTACTGGGGGTGTTTCGTCTTAATTTTAACCCTATCAATTGGGTTTATTAGCACATTAGTATCGACTTCGCCAGAAAAATGATTCATCCAAAATTATCTTTTAGCTTGACCTGTAGTTTGTGAAACATAGAGAACAAATAATAATTTATGCCTTGTAGGAGGATCTTTTTAAACTTAGACAAAAATGTTGGACTTTAGCCTCAATGTCTAACTTTTACACTAGAAAAAATCGGATGGGTTTATACTTATCATATTGTTATCAATATTTTATTTTTTAGGTTTAATTATCCAAAAATCTTACAATGATCGGGGACTCATACTACTTAGAATCTATGGACTGTCTTATAATAGATTTGCCAAAAAACTAGAAAATAGGGGCTATATATAATAGTATACTATTATAGTATGGATTTTAAACCGATGAGGATACGGACATTATCTGCAGTAACTTTGATTACCCCTCTCTCAAGAGGAATTTTTTTCTCGCTGCCGTCTTCTTTGTAAATGATAACCATTTCCTTAATAAGGCTTATGAAATTTGTATGGAAGGGGAGCACATCAAATTTACCTTTATCGTTAAAGGATGTTACAGCTTTTGCTGCTCCTTCAAAATTTGTACTTCCTGGCTCCTTCACAGTTACAAAAAGTATATTCTGGCCCCGATTAAATCGGGTTTGAATTTTATCATCATCCATTTTGTAACTCCTTTAGTGTACCTATCTCTATGAGTGTCGATGCATCAGCATCATCACATTTTCCATCAAGTATTGTCGCAACGTCTGCTACTATATCCGAAAGCTTAACAAAATCACCTTGTTTTCCTGTTTGTGCCTGGATGACCGAAAATTTTTGAGTCATGTAATTTTTCAAAAGCTTTGCTCTGTTGAAGGTTACTTTATCGATCTCATTTAATTCAGATTCACCGATCAAGGACGCAATCCTTTCAAGGTTGGCTGCATTGCTCAAAACCTGTTGGGCCCTCATTGCGGTTTTTGCGTGAAACTCTCCAACAACATCCGGCTTAAGTGCGGAGGATGTAGATGAAAGAAGATCAATTGCAGGATATCTTCCTTCTTGATATATCGAACGCGACAAGACAATTGAGGCGTCAATATGGCTAAACACCGATTGAACACCATGATCGAGTATATCGTCTGAGGGTACATAGATTGCCTCGAATGACGTGATACTGCTTGCCTTGGTTGAGAAGAGACGTTCATGGAGAGAGGCCATTTCAGATGAAAGCGTTGGTTGGTAGCCCCCCTCTGAGGGGATTGTGTTCATAAGCATTGAAAGCTCATACCCCGCCTGGACGAAGCGATAAATGTTGTCAATAAAAAACAACACATTTTTTTCAAGAACATCACGAACATATTCAGCTTGTGAAACGCTCGCAAGTGCAGTCTTAAAACGGACTGTCGCGTGATCTCCCATATGCCCGTATATCAAACTGACATGATCTAAAACCCCGCTTTGCGAGAGTGCTTCATAGAGTTCTTGGCCTTCGCGTACCCGCTCACCGACACCGGCAAAAACAGAGACTGTGTTTGATTCTTTTTGACCGACTACGTTGTTTATAATCTCAGTTAAAAGTACGGTTTTTCCAACTCCCGCGCCCCCGAAAATACCAATTTTTCCGCCCCTTATAATAGGTGAAAAAAAATCAATTGCCTTAATACCGGTCGGAATAACTTCTTTTGATAAAACCATCCGGTCAAAACCAACTTCATTATTATAAATTGACCTTTTTTCACTATCTTTTATTTTTCCCTTATCGTCTAATGGTTCTCCGAATAAATTAATAACTCGTCCCAAGACTTTATCTCCAACAGGAATTTTGAGAGATTCTTGTGTATTGATGACTTTGGCTCCTCGACGGAGTTTATGAGGGTGAGATAGTAAAAGACAGTAATATGTAGTTGGACTGGCTGAGCTATACACCTCCATCATGACAGATGAATCATCTTCCAGTTGCAATAGGTCGTGCGTACGAGGGCTGCCTTTGAGAAATTCCACCTCGGCAACCTGTCCTTTTATTTGTCTGATTTGTCCTCGATCATCCATAAAGTTTGTATTTTGTATCTAGTATGCGTTGCTGATTTAATAAGATCATTAAGTTTATCTCATTCGCTTATTCCATAAAGGTCTGCCTGCCAGTAACGCAAGCTGTTTTCTGTTCATGTCCATTTCTCTAAGCCTTTTCTCTCTCTTGGTAATTTTTTTAAGTTGCTTTTCGATGTTGGTTTGTGCTGATTCCATAGCTTTGAAACGGGAAGCAAAGCGGGCAAGGCTAGACTCGTGGACCGTTTGATCCAGAAGGAGAGAGAAGATCATAGTTTCGAAGAAATCCAGTACCTCCTCAAGAGAGGGTTCAAACAGAAACTCCAACTGCTGCTCTTTTGTTGTGTGATCATCCAGTTTGGTGCCTGAGACATCTATTTCTACTGCCTCCTGAGAAACAATATTGATAAATTTACCACAAAAGACAGTCACCTTCTCGTAAGGGTAGAGAGCATCGCGAAGAGAATAAACAATATTCTTCGAAATACCCCGATCCGGCATTTCAAAATACGTATAGTTTTTCTGCAAGTCGGATTCTTCCACGAATTGTTTGCCTTGTTTTCCTACAATTACAATATCTGGGGTGATTGCCCCCTCTGAAGAGCCTCCTTTTGCTTTCTCAAGGAATAATTTAAAAATTTTCGGGATTAAGTCTCCGTAGAGTTTATTATTTGGGCTCATTAAAACAATCACTTCCTTCTTGTTTTTATTGTACTTAAGGTTTTTAACGTTCTTTTTTTGCTGAAGAAGCCTCAAGAGCCTATTTTTATAAGAACTTTTCACATTGAATAAAATTTCATCAAGCTCGCGAACAAACTCTCTTGATCCTACAATGGAGTAGCGCTCCAGGTTAATTTGTTGTACTGCATGCTCTTGATAGGCTTTCGTGAGTAACTTTAGGTCCGAAGTTGCCAGTATTTCTTGTTTTAGTTTTTTACCCTGTTGCATAAGTTTAATATTACTTCTTTATTGTCTTTTACAGTTTTTAGAAGGTCATTAAATGAGTCTCCTTTGAGAAAAGACTCGAGAAGAAGCCGGTTTTTTGGCTGTTGACTGATTTTTAATAGCTTATCTCGGGTGGCATCTATTTCTGACTCTTCATTTATTATTTGTAGCCAGATAAGCGCAAGCAGAATCAAATAAACTTCTTTTGAGATAACCATCCCGGGAGGCTGATTAAAAAATAGGTTTATTTTCTGACCACTTATTAAGGTACTTTTAACGCTTTCTGAGAATTCTGAGCCAAAATGAGAGATACTTTCTAACTTTTCATAGATTGAAAACAGTGTATTGAGCTCACGGTTTATATTTCTCATTAATTTATCTTGTGTTTGTCTTCCGACACGAGTCACCGATAAAGGAATATTTATGGAAGGATGTCTTCCTTGAGCGAAGACAGTGGTATCAAAAAAAAGATGCCCGTCGGTTATGCTCATAAGATTTGATACGATATAGCCTGTAAAATCATCTTCCTGAGTTTCAACAATAGGGAAGCATGAAATAGCAGCTGTAGCCTTTTCTTCCAGTTTAAAATTACCGGCTCGCTCAAGAAGCTTAGCATGGACATGAAATATATCACCCGGATATGAATCTCGCCCCGGGAATACCTCTGCAAGAAGAGAGAATTCACGGTAAAATTTTGCATGAGTGAGTAGGTCATCCATAATAAGTAAAACATTACGGCCCATATCTCGAAAGTATTCGGCTATAGTCATAGCGCTGAAGGGAGTGAGGAAGATAAGACCCGGTGAATCAAACGCTGTTGTTGCAACGATCAGCATATTTTTTCTTCTGTCACCTACATTCATGAACGCCTCAAGTTCCTTAATATCCGATTTTTTCTTGCCAATCGCCGCATAGATCGCCACCGCACCTTCTTGTATCTGGCTATCAATGGTTGAAAGAACAAATGTGCTCTTACCGGTTTTTCTGTCCCCAAGGATAAGTTGTCTTTGCCCGACTCCTAAAGGAATTGCAATATCAACAACAGCAGTGCCTGTTGTAAGAAGCTTAGTAATTTTTGCACGCTTGGAAATACCGGAGGGAGCCGTATCAATGGACCGTTCGGATTCAGCCTTTAGAACCGAGCTATCAGTTGGTGAGAGGGGAGTCGCAAATGGGTTAACAATCTTGCCAAGGAGGCTCTTTCCTATTGAAATACTCAATTGGTTGTCTGTTCTGCTAAGTCTGGTACCTACCCTTATTCCGGAGCGCGAGAAAAGCATAATACGGACAATATTTTCATGGAGACTGATAATTTGGCCTTTTTCTCCAGATTCAAAAAACACGAGCTCGTCGATCTTGGCTGAAGGCAAACCAATTGCAGAAATAATCGGATACTTTATCTCCGTCACCTCTCCATACTCTTTGTACTTTTTAAAAAAGTAAGAATAATCCATCATAATTTAGAGCACATCTTGATTTCGCATCATGGACATCTGGCTTTTAAGTGAATAATCGTTGGCTTTTCCATTGAAGCTTACGACACAGCCTCCAATAAGCTCCGGATCGTAGGTGATATCAAGGAGCATTAATTTTTTGAAATTATTATAAATCCAATTATGAATGAGGCTCACGACCTTCTCAGTTGGCTCAACTGCCACAATAACGTGAATAACCGGTAGGGAAGAGGTAATGTCTTTCAGGTGTGAAAAGAAAAGTTCTACATGTTGTTTGTTACGCATGCTTTCACCGGTGCCCTCAGCTACAGATTTAAGCGTTTTTCCTACCTCGTAGGACAAATCCTGCGAAAGGAGTTTGTCAAAAGACTTTCCGTTTTTCTTAAATAGATCGGCTGATAGTTTCTCCAAAAGATAGATAAAGTCATTTGCATCATTTTTTGTTTTAAGAAATTCGCGAAGCGGTAGGGGGTCTATCTTTTTTTTCATATATCAAACATCCCTTCTTCTTTTGCTTTCTCCAAACTTTTTACAATAAGCTCCTTTTGGATCGATTCTGGCATACTTTGATGTAGTACTTCTTTGTATGTATTTCGAAGCAGCCTGGTCACAAGCTCTTCTATTTTTGAGAGCCGCATTTTTTTATATTCGGCAACTTCCTGCTCGGCTTCCTCAAAAAGCTCCTTAATTTTTTTATCAATAGCTTCTTGTGAACTCGTTGTTTGTTTAAGGAGGTCATTTGTATATCCTTGAAGGGTTTTAGCGAAATCTTCTTGTGTTGTTTCTATCATCTTTGATCCCTTTGTATCCATTAGTTTATGGATATTTTCTAACTTTTCTCTATATTCTTTTTCAAAGAGCTCGGTTGTCTCCTTAAGATGCTGGATGTGTTTTTCAGAGATAGTCTGGAGTACGTGATCAAGCTCTTCGACTACCTCTTCATTGGTATTTTTCGTGTCATGCACTATGTTGGCGGATGCGTCAGATGTCTTTTCCAGAAGAATCCTTGCCTGACGATGGGCATTCTTGATTATGTTTCGATATTGTGAAAGTGTTTTTTCCTCTTTCTCTTGCAGATCTCGCTCTTTTTTTAAAATACTATAGATAAAAAAAGCAAACGCGCCCAAAAGAGAGAGAGCGCCAAAGATGAACAGATAGTCAATTAATACAGAATCTATTTGAATCATATAGTGTAGAGTTACACAGGCTACATGTTGCTATAGCCTTAAAATAACATACGCGATACTTACTCCCGCTAATACAATTATAACGATAAGAAAGATATTAAATGCAATAGAAAGTTGTATCATTCTCCCGGCCAGCGGATTTCTCCCTAGTGCTTCGATACCAGTGTTGACCGCCCGTGCAAAAATAAGAAACCCTGAAGCGAATGAGATAATCACAATAAACCCTGCCACAACATATTGTATAACTTTTAGTGGCTTCTCATACGTTGCAATCCTCCCAACATTAAAAATACTTAAAAGCGAGTTTCCTGTAGAAGATGATGTGTTTTGCGCTTGAAGATTAAGCATAATGGGAACTATTTTGACTTCAGTTGGTTCCGAGAACGAGACAGCTTCAACCGCACTACCAATGCTATTGTTATTCTCTTCTGCTTTCATGCCCGTTCCCGGTATAGAGGAGACTGCAATAGGATCATTTCTTTTTATATTGCCGTTGGTGCCGGTTACCTTGACATTGACAGTGCCTGATGTGATAACTGGATAGCCTCTCTGGCCTCTTAACTTGAGAACAACAGCAGGAGAGAGAGAAATCACACCAGCCGCTCGAGGATCATAGGCAACAGTGCTTATAAAATAGCCTTTTGGAGAGGTAATAATAATACTCCCGTCTTCTATCGGCTTACCATTTACCTGTAAATAGATTGCAACCCCAATTGAGCCGATATTGGCAGCATAGGCGTCTTTTGCTGCAAGGCTCAAGCAAAAGAGCACAAAAATAAGAGCGAAGCAAATCGCTTTTGATGTAAACTTCATTTATGTAAACCTTCTCTTTTTATAGTACAACTGTTTTAAGATAATTTGCAAGTTTAAAAATGATTAAGATCACAACTAAAACTACAAACTACAAGTGCAGGTATTGAGGAGGCTAGTCGGAACGGTTACTTAAGCCCGATTGTGTAAAGAGTAGGAGAGACACTAGGGCTGTTAAGGTTTGTGAGTATAACGAGCTTGGAACCGTCAGGCCATGGGAAAACATAGCGATCAATAAACGGTCCTGCGTAACTGGTCGTCATGTTAGAACCATCAACTTCAACAAGGTCAATTTTCTTCTCGTGGACATAAATTAAATGTTCTGAGTCAGGGAACCAGATAAATGGTTTGGCACAGTTCTCTTCACCGTCTGTGCATATTTGATCAATTACATCAACAATTCTCGTATTAATATCTTCCTTGATGTCATAGACATAGATAGCGCCTTTTTTTAAATCTCTTCGTTCATAGAGAAGGTTATTGCCGATCCGGCGGGGTTTGAGAAAAACCGGCATTTGGCTCGAAGCCGAAGCCTGATAGAAAATCTTATTGTCATCGGGTGACCATGAAAGGATACGAAAGTTCTTATGGGCAAATTCCGAGATAGCAGGCTTTAGTCCTTTGAGACGTGCTGTTTCTTTATCAAGGCGTTGCGTTTGCCAGGCATCGGTAATGCTTGGTAGCGTGGCAGTGACATCGGAGGGTGTACTGTTAAAGCCATCAGCGTTTAGGAGGTAGTATGTAGGAGTGCTGAAAGCCCCTGAGGTGCTCGCTAGGATCTGCTTGCCATCAGGTGACCATGAAAGTGTTGCTTTAGAGAAAAAGTCGGTTGTATCATCAACCAGCTGGGTTGAGCTGCTTTGTCCCGCAAGGACAGGAAAGCTTCTCGTCGTCATATCAAAAACATAGACGCCATTGCGGCGTGCCGAGTTTGAAGCTATCTTGAAAGCAAGTTTTGTCCCTGAAGGATCGGCAACTACGGATTTTACTCCAAAGGTTGAAATGCTTTGCAGGCTTGGCAATTTTGGCAGTAAAAGTGCATCAACGCTTAAGACGACTTCTTTTTGAATCTCGACATCTTTTTGCCAATCGCTGTAGCCGTCTTTGCTAATTTTTATCGTGTATTTGCCCGGGGTAAGATTGATGGTGTTGTTGGTAGCAGTTGTCAGGTGGCCATCAATATAGACTTCTGCACCGGTTGGAGTACTTGTTAGATGGAGAAGCCCGGTTTTGGATAGTTTTGGTTCTCCTTTCTGAAATCCAAATCGATACCCGCTACCGTAAAGTACGGCAGCAAGGGTACTTAATACCAAAAAGCTAATAATAGAAGCAGAGATTAAGAGCTGCTTTCTTACTGAGGATTTTTGTATTGGTTGATCGGTAGGTTTTTCTTGTACCATAGTCCATTTAGGAACTCTGATAAATTATACTCTCTGAAACTAGCCCTTGCAACTAAATTATCCATTGCTATGCCCCTTCGCTTTCAAAATATAATTCATTATACCTCGTAGCTTTGACTTTAGATGAGATCTATATTCAATTTATCAAACTCATTTGAAAGCTTCGGGGGCATACACCACTGTTTGTAAAGTCAAAGCGAAGTGGTATATAATCAAACTAAACGCGGCTAAAGTGAAAATTAATACAGTAAAGTAGTATTTTGATATGTTATTTTTGAGGCGTTTCTTATCAAAATCTATAAGTAAATTACAAACGCTATGGCATTTTCTCTCTCATTTCCCAGCAACAAACGGATAGGCATTGATCTTGGTACTGCCAATACACTTGTGTATGTGGTTGGAGAGGGCATTGTTCTCAATGAGCCGACTGTGGTTGCTGTTACAGCCGAGGAGAATAGAGTCGTTGCAGTTGGTCATGAAGCCAAAGAAATGCTGGGTAGAACACCCGGCAATGTGACAGCGCTAAGGCCCCTTCGCAATGGTGTTATTGCTGACTATACAATCACAGAGGCGATGCTTTCATACTTCATTGATAAAGTCTGTGGGCGTGCTCGATTCTTCAAACCGGAGGTTATGGTTTGTATCCCATCCGGAGTAACGCAAGTTGAAAGAAGGGCAGTTTTGGATGCAACGATGTCCGCAGGAGCAAAAATTGCTTATTTGATTGATGAGCCTCTTGCCGCAGCGATCGGTGCAAAAGTACCTATCGCACAGGCTGCGGGGAATATGATTGTCAATATTGGCGGTGGTTCGACAGAATCGGCAGTTATTTCTTTAGGAGGCGTTGTTGTGCATAGCTCGGTAAGAGTGGCAGGAAATAAACTTGATGAGGCAACTGCTTCATATATAAAGAAAAAATTTAATCTTTTGATAGGTGAGACCACAGCAGAAACGATAAAGATAGAAATCGGCAATGCATACGTACCCGAGAACCTACATGCAGGCCAGAAGCTTAAGTCAATGGAGGTTAGAGGTAGAGATAGTATTACAGGCCTACCAAGAACTATTGTCCTGGACGAAGCGCAGATGAATGAAGCCATAAAGCCTGTGCTTATGGAGATTGTCAAAGGAGTGAAAGATGTCCTGGAACAGTGTCCGCCCGAGCTTGCAAGTGACATTATCGATAAAGGTATTGTTATGTCAGGCGGAACGTCACTATTGACAAACTTTGATAAGCTCATGACAGAAATGACGGGGGTGCCTTGTCACGTCGCTGAGGATTCAATTCTCTGTGTTGCGCGCGGAACCGGTGTCGCAATGGAGAATATAGAACTCTATAAGAGGAGTATTAACAAAAAGTGAAAAGTTCAAAATGCAAAGTGCAAAATTGCAGTCCAAAGTCCAAAGTTTTTTATAATTATGAATTCTAAACTCTAACTTTTAATTTTTAACTTTGAACTTTTAATTTTAACATGTCCTGTAAAAGTATAGCAAACGCATAATATTTCATAAAATTCATAAAATGTAAGAATAGTTTTCATAAAGTGTAAGATCTTATAATTATCAAATAGGCAAATTGCATGAAAATTAAGTATTTTAAACCCAACATATAAAATAAAAGTAGCTAATTTTTGTACATAATTTATATTCAAAAGATCAAAAAATTAAAAAATAGATTCAAAAATAACGTCTTATAAAACCTCGTGAAATATGTTAAAAACAACTGAGCTATTTGGAGTAAACATTACTAACGAAAGAGAGTCAAAAATCTTAGAGTATATACTACAGAGATTAAAAAGTAGTAACAAAAAACTCATTATATATACACCTAACCCCGAGATATTGGTCTATGCCCTCAAGCATAATGAGTATAAAAAGATCCTTAACAAGGCTGATATTGCCTTACCGGATGGGATAGGTCTTTTTATTGCTGCGGGGGTTATGGGACGACCCTTTGAAGAGCGAATACCCGGAGTCGATTTCATTGAAGAACTGTGTAAAGCAAGTGAGGAAAAACCTATATCCATAGGTTTATTGGGTGGAAAAGCTGGGATAGCAGAAAGAGCGGCAGAGTGCTTAAAGGCAAAATATCCTTGGATTGATGTAGTTTTTACCGGCTCCGTTTGGCCATATAAATTATCTAACCCTGCGAATTTACCTATTGATATTCTTTTCGTGGCATTTGGGTTTCCCAAGCAAGAAGAGTGGATCTATAAAAATTTAAAAGATCTACCAGTTAAAGCAGCAATGGGTGTTGGGGGAGCATTTGATTATATAAGCGGAGAGGTAACACGGGCACCTTTTTTAGTCAGAGCTATAGGATTTGAATGGTTATTCCGCCTCATCCGTCAGCCCTGGAGGATAAAGCGGCAGCTTGCCTTGATATCATTTGCCGGTCTTGTTTTGAGGGAAATTGTGGGAAAAATAAGTTTGAGGAAGGTGTCTTAAGCTTTGCTTACAAAACCTTTACTGCAAAATGCTAACGATTATATTACAATATGCTCATCAAAGCTATGAGAATCGGTGTCGTTGGTCCTATTTGGCTCAATATTCCACCTCGAGGCTATGGAGGAACTGAAGATGTAGTTTATAATCTAGTCAATAATCTCAGCCAACGAGGCCATTCAGTAACCCTCTTTGGTCCAAAAACATCGAGAGTAAAGGCAAAACTTCATCCGACAGTGGATTTTGCGCTTAGAGATAAAAATATCGACTGGTCAAATATCTCTTATTCTTTAATCCACATCACAGAAGCCTTTGATAGAGCGGATCAATTTGACATATTGCACGTACATCTTAATAAAGCTCAAGATAACATTGCTTTGCCGCTAGCTTTAAATTCAAAAACCCCTGTCCTATTCACCCTACATTTTATGCTTCCCAACAATTCGGGTCCAGAGCGGAAAGATAGATATGCTGTTCTGAAAAAATATTCCTCCCTGCCCTTCGTTTCTATTTCAAATGCTCAAAGAAAACCTATCAAACTCAACTATATCGCTACAGTGTATAACGGAATAGATCTGAAGCTCTTCCCTTTTTCCAATAGGAAAGGTACATACCTGGTTTGGCTTGGAAAAGTTTCTCCTGTAAAAGGGACAAAAGATGCTATTCTTGCGGCAAAGAAAGCAGGTATTAAAATTTATATTATGGGAACAGTTGATAAAGGAGTACCCGAACTGCTATCATACTACGAAAATCAAGTGAAACCGCTCATTGATGACAAAGTTATTTGGCTTGGAGAGGTTTCGCATGCCGAGAAGACAAGCATTCTTTCGGGAGCAATAGCGTTTCTTAACCCGATTCATTGGGAAGAGCCGTTTGGACTGGTCATGGTAGAATCGCTTGCTGTGGGGACTCCGGTTATCTCATATGCGAGGGGATCAGCGCCTGAGCTTATTAAAGATGGGAGCACCGGGTTTTTAGTCAAGAATATGGGTCAGATGGTTAAAAAAATTAGGGAGGCTCAATACCTGGATAGAGGTGCAAGCCGAAGAAGCATTGAAGAGAAATTTACCATTGAAAAAATGGTTGATGGGTATGAGGAGGCATACAAACATACAATTGGCAACTGGAAGAAATTCAGAGAAAAGCAAAAAAGACAGTTAAAAGAAGATACGGTAAAATAACCAATAGTTTATCTTTTGATAATATAATTTATAGATTGATATGTTTTCTTTTTCAGATCTTAAGAATTTTATAAACAATCAGGAATATAAACTTATACTTGTATCGGATGGCGAACCTTATGCTTCTGAATTAAAAAAGGGTAAGATTGTTCATCATGTGCCGGCAGGAGGAGTAGCTGTTACGCTTGATCCTGTGGCAAGAGCGACAAATGCGCTCTACATCGCCAGAGCAAAAAAAGATGAAGAAAAATTGGTACTTGATAAAAATGATAAGATGATCGTCGGCAACACCGAGGGAGACTACACGCTAAAGCGGCTTTTTTTCAGTCAGCAAGATACCGCAGACTATTATTACGGTTTTTCCAATCAGACTCTCTGGCCTTTGTGTCACGTAGCTTTTCAAGAGCCACAGTTTCACAATGAGTGGTATGAGGGATACAAAAAAGTTAACCAGGAATTCGCCAGTGCTGTAAAAGCCGAGATAACAGGCAAAACATTCGTATGGGTTCATGACTATCAGCTGGCGTTGGTTCCATCACTCCTTGTTAAGCCTAAAGACACTCTTATCGGTATGTTTTGGCATATTCCTTGGCCGACGTGGGAGGTCTTTCGGATCCTTCCGTGCAAAAAAGATATTCTTGTAAGTCTTCTGACATGCGATTTTCTTGCGTTTCACAGGGGCTATCAGGTCCGCAATTTTCTTGATACTGTCGAGCGTGAGCTTGAGGCTCGGATTGACCAGGAAACACAAAAAGTCTACTTCAATAAGCACGTCACGACTGTTAGAAACTTACCGCTTGGTCTTGATATCGATGTTGTAAAATCTCTCGTTCATAAAGAAGAAGAAGAGACTCCGCTTGCCAGAACTATACGGGATAGGCTTGGAATTGAAGGAGCAAAAGAACATCCTCTCGACTGGTACTTTAAAAAATATAAAGTCATCTTTGCAGTCGATAGACTGGACTACACGAAGGGGATCCCGCAGAGACTGCAGGCTCTTGATAAGTTTTTTGAGAAAAATCCTCAAGATATTGGAAAAGTAATCTACCTTGGGATTATTGCTCCATCCCGTGAGCTCATTCCTTCATACAAAAAAGTGAAAAAGGAGGTAAAAGAGCTGGCAAGCGCGATCAATGCGAAATACCAAACCAGAGAGTGGAAACCAATCCATCAAATTTATAATCTTTTCACAAGGGAAGACGTACTCAATTTTTACCGTAAAGCCGATTTATGTATCGTCACACCACTTGATGACGGAATGAATCTTGTGTCAAAAGAATTTGTCGTTGCCTCATCATTATCTTCCGATCCTGGCATGCTTGTACTTTCACAGTTTGCAGGATCGGCAATTGATTTGACCTCGGCTCTTATTGTCAATCCGTATGATATAGACAAAGTTGCAGAAGCTATTAAAACTGGCCTTGAGATGAGCCGGGATGAAAAAGTCAAACGCATTAAACAGATGGCTGAGATGCTTGAGGAGAATAATGTCTATGAGTGGGGTTATAATTTCCTCAGAAATGCAATTCTGTCCTTTGGATAAGGTTTAATGAGGCGTGGCAGCTTGACAACTATTTGCCTTATTCTTTATCCTACATATAATGACAAATGCCAAAGAAGCAAAAAAGGTAAACAAGAGACCCAAGTTACACATAGCTATCATAACCTTGTTAGTAGTCATTGCCCTAGCGGCAGTAGGCTCGGGAATATATTTTTATCAGCAGTATCTCAAAAGCCAAGAGCTTTTGAAAAACCCCACACTCTCAGCAAAGCTACAGCAGGAGAGCCTAGTTGACAAAGTAGGAAAGCTTATAGAATTACCTACAGAAGAACAGCCCACAATCGCAACGGTTTCAGATGTAAACAAACTTAAAAATCAACCGTTTTTTGCCCATGCCAAAAACGGCTATAAAGTACTTATCTATACAAAAGCAAAAAAAGCTGTATTATATAATCCTCAAAGCAACAGAATTGTGGAAGTAGGGCCTATCAACCTGGGTCAGACACCAACGCCCGCTCCCGCGGCCGCAGCTGCACGAGTCGCGATTTATAATGGCACAGGGGTAACCAATGCGGCCGCAGCACTTGAGAAGCAAGTAAAAGAAAAATTCAGCAATATAACAGTCGTTGAAAAAGCAACCGCAAATAAAAGCGATTATTTACAGACATTGGTGATTGACCTTACCGGTAAACAGAAAGAGGCACTACTGCAGTTGACCAAATTCGTTAACGGACAGACCGCCGATTTACCTAAAGAGGAGGCAAAGCCCGCAAACGTTGATATACTCATCATTATTGGAAAGCAGTAGGTTTTTGTATCCGGCTTCTCCTGCCACTTATTCATAAAAGGAATTCTTAGAAGCATGGATATAAATACTATATACAGAAAATCGTTAAACTATAAGCAAAATGTGAAAAAGTCGGGAAAAATTCTTCTTGATTATTCAATACAGTTTCAGGTTTAATATTACTAATGGCTGATTTTCAGTTTCTTAAAAATCCGACATCTAATAAATGGGTCATTCTTGCTCCACGGCGTTCAAAACGAACAAATGTCGGTAAGAAACCGGATCTAATCTGCCCATTCTGCATAGGGCGCGAGCGGGAAGAGGAAGAAATCTATCGTATACCTGCCCGCGATGCTCCTGCCCGACATGCTTCGCAAGTCCAAGCAAGCGGGTCGCAAAGCGATGCGGGCTGGCAAATACGAGTTATTTCTAACAAGTTCCCGTTTACCCCTCATCATGAAATTATCATTCATTCACCCGATCATCATAAAAACTTTGAGGAACTGCCTTTTTCCGCAGTCGAGCTTATCCTTAAAACCTACCGTATCCGCTACCTGTCACATGAGAAAGACGGACAGGTCTATATATTTCACAACAGGGGCCATAACGCTGGAGAGAGCCTTCCTCATCCTCATACACAGCTGACAGTCGTTCCAAAGGGCGTACACCTTGATATTCCCGCACTTGATCTTGGTATCTATAATAGGTCTTCGAGGTTTAGCCTGTTTAAGAAGCCTAAAAAGATAGACTTTCTTGAAACGGAACAATTTCTTGTTTTCTGTCCGAACACATCCGAGTGGCCGGATGAGGTGTGGATTGCTCCCAAGAAAAACGGGGTAGCTTTCGGCTCGATTACCGATCAGGAGATAACTGATTTTGCTTTTATATTGTGTCGAATAATTCAAATCTTTGATCATCGCCACGGCAATGAGTTTCCCTTTAACTTTTACATTTATCCCGGCCGTAATTGGTATCTTCGTTTCATTCCACGGACAAAAGTAATTGGAGGATTTGAGCTAGGGACGCAAGTTATCGTCAACACACAAGACCCTTTGGAAACACTGGCATTCATTAAAGAACATTTCTGGGAGCCTAATCTTGAGAAAATAAAAACAGAGCATCAAGCAGAATACTTAAAGAGCGTATAGGCGGGTTATTTGGTGAGGAGGCCAATTGTTCCCTGTATAGTGCTGTCCTGAATTTCTTTAAAGTGTATTGCTCCTTTTGGTACATTAAGTAGATCCAAACGATGCTGTATGTTTTCTTCGTAGCACCAGCCCTCCCGAAAGAGACTTCCTTCTCCGATTAAAGTCATTGTTTCAGGACGTCCTCTAAATTCATAGAGCCCGGCAATTTGAGACGCGACGAGTGATGCAGACCGTTCAAATAAAGCCTGAGCCAAAGTTCCGGCGTCTGTTTCACTATTTATTGCCCAGTCTGTAAGCCTTTTACTGCTTGTAGTGCGAGGGACTAGGAGCTTCCTTTGAGAAGCGATTAAGTTAAAATGAAGTGGAAGGTACGGTCCTGAAAGCATTTTTTCAAATCTATTGTTACCCGGATTTTCTGATGCTTTATCAATTTTTTCAAGAATTGTATCTGCTCTAAAATAATCAAAATTGCCCGACTCTAAGTTAACATATACTTTTTCCATTCCTTGTTGTTCTCTTAAGGACATGTTAAATCCTGTGCCGATAATAACCCCGCCATCTTCGTCTCCATTTCCTGCTAGAGCCAAACAGATTGTGTCATTGGCAACGGTAACAGGAATATCTTTGTGAAACTTCACTTGATACATAGCGTTTACTCTTTGGCCTACCTCTATGCCATTAGCTCCCGCGAGTGCATGTTTTTTTGTGCCCTGGATTAGCTTCCCATCTAACTCTCCATGGGCACCCATTGCCGGCTCAAGAGGAAAAGCAATATTTATTCCAATCGCGTCCATATCCGGTTCAAGGCGTGCTTGAATGAATCCAAAGAGCGCATTGACTGTATCGAACGGTCCTCCTTTAGGCTTTTTTCGGTGGATGAATCTTTGGTTGTTTCTAGCTATCTTCACAGTAGAAAACTCGTAATTAGTACCTCCTATGACGATCGCCTGCATTTTTCCCTCTGTTATCAATGGCCGCTCGGGGAGGGGATGACGTAAATATGAGAGACTCAGTGGTTTTCCCTCGGATGCTAAAACAAGCTCTAAATGAAAGGTGCTTTTTATCTTTTCATAATTAGGGGGCGGTACGAGCTCCGACCATCGTGCATGATCCGGTTGAGATCGTCGTGGTGTGTCTTCAAGTCTTGGCATAGTATTTACGTTTAGTGCTTTATATCCACAATACTAATGCGCTGACAAGTACACTAGGATTGCTCTTTTATAATAAAAGTTTATACTTCCGTTTTTTGTTGAATGCCAAGAAGCCACAATACGGCTTCCTTTTTATAGCGGCGGTCGCCGCGGGAATTGATCCTGATCGCGGGGAGTTTACCCCTCTTTCCCCAGCGCTTGATCGTAAGAGGAGAGACTCGAAGTATTTCGGCGACCTCGCGGACTGTTAGAAGATCCGGAAGATTGTCTATGGAGATTTTTTGATTTACCATACTATTCGACTATGCTTATACCAATCAATATACTTAGTAAGTATATATAACGTAACAAACTATAACATGAATGTCAATAAGGAAAATATGGCTTTTTTGTGAAGTAGGCTTTTCAGATTTTCTCATAATCTTTTCTTATAACAAAAATACCCCATCATACTATTACGCACTATATTGTTTACATAATAGGAGATCGGGTATTTTCTTATTTAAGTTCAACTGTTGCGCCTGCGGCTGTGAGTTTCTCTTTTGCTTCATCCGCAGTTTTTTTGTTGACTTGACTCATCACTTCTTTTGGTGCAGTGTCAACTAAGTCTTTTGCTTCTTTTAGACCAAGTGTCGGAACAAGTTCTCGAAGCGCTTTAATTACAGCAATTTTGTTTGCACCGCTACTTGCGATAACGACGTTAAAGACCGTTTGTTCTTCTTTTGGAGCCTCATCTGCTGCTTGGTTATTTGCACCGGCTGCAGGTGCTGCCATTGTTGCAGCTGCCGAGACGCCGAATTTTTCCTCAAGCGCTTTCACAAGTTCTGAAAGCTCAAGAACAGACATGTCTTCAACTGCTTTTATAAGGTCATCTTTTGATAATTTTGCCATTTTCTATTCACCACCTTTCTTTTTAGTCATCCTGAAGCCGAAGGCTGAAGGATCTCTGTATGAGATTCTTCGCTGACGCTCAGAATGACATTTATTGTTTTTTGCTTTTTACAGCGTTAAGTGTCAAGACAAATTTCTGTAGATTCCAATTGAGCGCTCTGTGAAGTCCTGAGATAGGTGCCTGCATTTGTCCGAGTAATTGTGCTCTAAGGACAGGAAGGGGAGCAAGGGTTGAGAGCTTAATAACTTCTTGATCTGTGAGTACTTTCCCTTCAAGTATGCCAAATTTTATTGCAGGCAATTTCAGTTCCCGAATAATTTTACTTAATTCTTTAAGCGGTGCAATAATGTCATTGTAAAGGAAAAGTGTTGCTGTAGGCTGTGTGAATTTATCTTTTTCCGTTTCGATATCGACCTTATCTTTCAGGGCGCGGATAAGAAGTGTGTTTTTGGTTGCGACATATTCTGCCTCAACTTTTTTCAGAGCCTTTTTAAGGCGCTCTATTTGCTGATGAGTCATTCCTTGGTAATTGGTAAACACAAGCCCTTTTGCTTTTTCAACTTTTTCCAAAAGCTCTGCAACCACCTTTTCTTTTTTCTGCCTGCCTCGACTGACGCGAGTCAAGGCGGGACTGTTTTTGCTTACTGAATCTGTCATAAAAAAAGCACTCCTAAGAGTGCGTGTTATCGGTCAGTTTAATGACCAAACACCTCGGCGAGTCTTATTTTTCTGCCCACTGTCTTAGGATGAAAAGATTATAGCAGGGAAGCGAATGCTTGTAAATAGTTAAAGCAAATTAGAGAGAGGAAGCGTCTACTTTAATACCGGGGCTCATTGTGGATTTGAGGGTGATTGTTTTAATATTTTGGGCTTTAATAGCAGTAACTGCTGTTTTGATATTGTCTTCTAATTTCTTCTCGCCAAATGAAAGTTTTCCGACTGAAAGGTGAAGAACCGGGAATTTTGCCTCAGTTTTGAAATTAACCTGTCCTGCCTCAAATTTCTTTGCTATGTCCTGTGGCTTCGGAGTTACAGTGCCATTTTTTGGATTTGGCATGAGGCCTTTGGGACCTAAGACTCGGGCAACTTTTGCAAGCTTTGGCATAGTATCAGGTGTTGCTATGAGCACATCAAAATCAATTTTCCCGCTCTCAATTTTTTTAACCAATTCGTCAACGTGTTTTGGATCTTCTGAGAGGCTCGCTATTTCGACACGTGTTTTTTTACCTGTACCATGGGGGAGAGTGACATTTCCTGAAATTCCCGATTCCAACGTATTCACATGAAGTTCGACCGTCTCATCAAATCTAGCAAGTTTTACTTTAGAAAGTAACTGAAGCGCATCTGAAAGTATATATTTTTTGTTTTTATCAATTTCCTTGGCAACAGCGAGGTATTTTGAGGAGCGTTTTTGTTTGTTCTTTTTAGCTTGATATTTGGATTTCTTCGTATCTTTCGTGGCAGTTTTCTCAGCAGGCCGCTCGTCTTGTTTTTTCTCAGCTTCGACTTTTTCAGCTTGCTGAGGTTTAGCAGTTCCATCTTCTGAGGGGGTCCTTGGGCTTTCGGCCTCGGGATCTTCGCTGCTCAGTTTCTTCGCAGCCTCGACCTTTTTTGCCTCGGCGCGTTTTTGGGCTTTTTTCTTATCTTCCCGTTCTTGCCCTTCAAGACCTATTGTTTTAATTCTAACTTTTCCCATAAAGCTCCTTTCAAGAGAAATTCTAAATTCTAATATCTAAATCCTAAAAAGTTTTGAGTTTTAAGTATTTGTATTTTGATATTGTTTAGAAATTAGATCTTAGTGCTTAGAATTTACTCAACGCTGACGCCCATTGATCTCGCTGTGCCCTCAACGATCCTTACTGCCATTTCGACATCAGTCGTGTTTAAGTCTTCCATCTTATCTTGGGCGATTTTCTCAGCTTGTGTTCTTGAAAGAGTGCCGGCTTTTTCTCTGCCCGGTTTCTGACTTCCTTTTTCTTGACTGATTGCTTTTTTAATCATCTCGGCAACTGGCGGTTTCTTAGTGATGAAGGTAAAGGTCCTGTCTTCAAAAACCGTAATCACAACAGGCAGGACATTACCTTTCTGATCTGCGGTCTTGTCATTAAACGCTTTCACAAACTCCATAATAGGAAGTCCATGCTGACCAAGCGCCGGACCCACAGGCGGTGCAGGTGTCGCTTCACCGGCTTTTATATTTAATTTGATAAGTGTTTTAACTTTTTTAGCCATTATTTCTCCTTTGCTCGAAAATAGTTAATCCTGTATCGATGGCCTCTCCCGGATTATTGAATTTTCCCAAGGTAATGATTTTTTCTCCAACATTTTTTGGCTCTACATTTTTAATATTCTTACGCCTCCATAATTTCCATCTAAAACGTTTTTCTTTATACACCAATTTTGAAAATGTAACATTATAGAGACCATTTGGACGGTCTTTAAACCTCTTAATAAATCTAACTTTGTCTGCATGTATATAAGTTACTAAGGCTTCGGGATAATCTCTGTTCTCTAATACCCCTATTGCGCTATTATGACTTGCGTCTATTACTCTGTCCTTAAACCATAGAGCTTCACGCATAGTTTATATCTTTTTAACCTGCAAGAAATCAAGCTCGATCCTCCTGATCTTAGCATTCGGCTTTTCAGAACTATTCGTTCACGCCCCTGCCTGCCGGCAGGCCATGCTGCGATCTTAGGCGGATTTCGTTAGATTTCCTCATATTTTTTTAACTTGGAGGAAATCTAACTCAACAGGTGTTTCGCGGCCGAAAATACTTACCAACACTTTTAATTTCCCTCGCGTCTCATCAATTGAGTCAATTGTCCCCAAGAAATCCGAAAAAGGCCCGTCTGTAATTTTTACAGCCTCACTGACAGTAAATTGTACCTTGTATAGAGGCTCTTCCATATCCATAAATTTTTGGATTGCCTCGACTTCTTTATCGGATATGGGAGTAGGCTTGCTGCCTGAACCTATAAAAGAGGTAACACCCTGGGTGCTGCGGACCATAAACCATGTTTCATCATTCAAGACCATTTTGACCAGAACGTAGCCCGGGAAAATTTTCTCCTTAACTGTTTCTTTTTTGCCTTGTGAGACTTTAATTGTATTGCGGGTGGGGACTATAATGTCAAAAATCCTGTCATCAAACTTCATTGCCTCAATACGCTGTTTTAGCGAGCGGGCAACTTTATTTTCATGACCTGCGTACGTGTGAATGATATACCACTTGCCGGCATCTGATGCTTTTTTCTTATCTTTCTTTTCTTCAGCTGGTTGTGTAGTTGTCTGAACCATATTGATATATTTTTAGCTATTTTAATATAAAGCCCATTAATTTTGTAAATAGATAATCAAGGCTGCCGATATATATACCTATTAAGATACTGAGCGTAACAACAATTGCCGTAAGCCTCACTACCTCATTTCTCGTTGGCCATATTACTTTCTTTAATTCGTCATACGTTTCGACCAGAAACTCTCTCGGTGATGTCATTTAATTTTCAAACAAAAGAAAAACTTCCGCCAGTCCCTATTTATCTCAATGTATGAAGGTAAATTGGAACGTAATGCGGAGCTTTGAATGTAGTGTAATTGTAACAAATAGGAACAGGCATGTAAAGGGGAGGAGTATTCTATTTTACTGTAAGAGTGCCTTTCATGCCCATCTGGCGATGATTGTCGACTGAACAGTAATATTCAAATTCTCCGGTTTTATCTGCAGTAAATTCAACCGTATCTTCCTCACCGGTTGAGATTCTTTTAGATGCCACATGGAGCTCATCTATTATAAAGTCATGAGTTCCGCCGGAATTTTTAAACGTGATTTTCACTTTGTCTCCTTTATTAACAGTTATTTGGTCAAGGGAGAAGGAGAAATTTTGTCCTGTAACAGTAAACTCTTTTGTTGTGCTTTCCTTCATTGCTCCCGAGGGCTCACCTGATGGGGAATTGGTCGGTTGTGAGGTTACGGTTTTTTCTGTTGTGGGTGTTTGATTTTGTTGTGTTGATAGGCTGGTTTTCCTAGATTGCATGAGCGCAACTCCGAGGATTACAAGAACTACCAAAACACCAACAATAACAAGAGTTCTATTCATAAGAATTTCTTGAGCCACTATACAATAAATTTTTGCTCTTGTAAAGTACTTACGAGGTCTGAAGTGTAAATATTGCGTTTTTTAGCAACAGTGGTACAATTAAAGCACATCTATGACAGTTATCGAACGACATAACAGTATACCCCAAAAAGGTGCAAGAGAAGAAGCAAAGAAGATAAAAGCAAAAAGCCTAAAAGTGTTGGATTACATAAGTAAAACATTTGGGAAAGAAGGCTCCGGTAGAAGATTGACTCCACGAGAAGCATTACATCGTCCACCAGAAAGAATTCAATGGCTACAAGAGGAACAAACGATTTGGGTGGCTCGATTATTAGATGCTCAAGAAGAATTGCATGCTAGTAATAAGAGACGTAGGCGCAGGTAATTCGATTTTTTACTTCACTTTACAGTCACAGATTTTGCCAGATTCCGCGGCTTATCAGGATCAAGTTTCTTATCTATTGCAAGATAATATGCAAGAAGTTGAAGGGGGATAACTTGTGCGATCAGCGGAGAGCCAGTCTCCCGAACTTCTATCCATTCATCAAATACCGGGTGGGGTTTTGACGAAACACCGATAATCATCCCGCCGCGGGCTTTAATCTCGGTAGCATTGGACAAAATTGCATCATATGTTCTATCCTGTGGAGCAAGCACTATGCAAGGCGTTCCTTTCTCAATGAGTGCTATTGTTCCATGTTTTAACTCTCCTCCCGCAAGTCCTTCCGTATGAATGTAGCTAACCTCTTTTATCTTTAAAGCTCCTTCAAGTGCAGTTGCATATGATACGCCCCGGCCAATGATATAGATGTGTTCCTTTTGATATAGTTTTTTAGCAAGGCTTTTTAAATTTTTTTGAGTACTGTTTCTAAGCAGGCGTTTGGCCTCAACTGCGGTTTCCTGTAAGATGTCTTTTGCTTCTTTTTGTTTTTCGGAAAGCGCGTAGGCAACAAGTGTAAGAAGCGCGATTTTGGCAATATAAGCTTTCGTTGATGCCACAGCTGTCTCAGGACCCGCTCCAAGAAGCAGTTTATAATCTCCCATACGATAAATGGTTGAACCGGGTACATTCACAAGTGAAATTATCTTACTTTTTTTCCTCTTTGCCCGGATAAGAGGCTCAATCACATCAATCGTTTCGCCGGATTGGGAAAGGGGGATAATTAAACTCTCATCAGTTAAGAAATCTTCCAAATAATTAAATTCCGATGCAGGAGCGGTGTTGACATGCCTTTTTGCAATGTCTGCAAAGAGGTATGTTCCTGCCAAGCAAGCGTGAAAGGCTGTACCTGACCCGATAAAAAATGTCCCTTTTGCTTTTTTGATAAGTGATGCGATTTTATTAACTTGCTCTGTGTAGTTTTGTGCAAGTGCACGGATAATTCGTGGCTGCTCCATGATTTCTTTAAGCATGAAGTGCTTATACGCTCCCTTTGACGCTTCCTCAATTTTCCAAGTAATAGTATCAATCTTAGGTTTAATTTTTTCTCCCGAGGGCAGGGTAAAAACTTCAAGTGATGTTCCTAATTTAACAAGCTCATTATCTTTTAAGAAGATGACTCTTTTCGTGTAGGGGAGTATACCCGCAACATCGGAGGCTAAAAGCAATTCATTTTTCCCAATTCCGACAATTAATGGCGAGCCGCTTTTGGCGGCAACAATTTCTTGAGAGGTGGAATTGATTGCAACAATAGCATTTAGCCCTTTCAGTTTGATAAACGTATTTCGTAGAGCCTCAACAAATGAGTGTTTTTTTATGGAGTCTTCAAGAAGGTGTGCGATAACCTCGGTATCTGTTTGGGAAATAAATTTATGACCTCCTTTCTGTAATTGCTCTTTGAGCTCTTGAAAGTTTTCGACAATACCATTATGGAGAACCGCAATCTGTTTGGTGCAGTCTGCATGCGGATGGGAATTTGAAACAGTAACTTCTCCGTGAGTTGCCCATCTCGTGTGACCGATTCCGAGGTGAGAATTGAAAATTGAGAATTGAGAATTTGGATTTCTTTTTGGAATCTTGCCAATGTGTTTCTTAACTTTCAACTTTCCATTCTCAACTTTTACAGCGATACCCCATGAATCATATCCTCGGTACTCAAGAGTTTTTAATCCGGTGAAAACAAGTTGTGCGGCATTTTTCCTGGTTCCGATATATCCAAAAATACCACACATAGAAAGGTGAAGTGTATTGTAGGGTTTGAACTACTTCTTGTCAATTAGAAAGCTGTTTGTAACGCGAACTTTGAATTTTGATGTTTTTCCGAACTCTGAATTTTGAATGAAGGCGGGCAGTTAAGCCTTCAATCTAAATTTGTAAACAACTCTCCCCATTGATTCAATTCGGACTGTT
>Ga0080064_1000956_pt1 | contig 66074 bp, 40 predicted proteins | sample Subgrocontami54m_FD_69260 | JGI IMG/M metagenome (GOLD analysis project Ga0080064, IMG submission 69260) | Subsurface groundwater microbial communities from S. Glens Falls, New York, USA - GMW46 contaminated, 5.4 m (SPADES assembly) (version 2) ... | reverse complement strand
GGGCGGGGGGGGCCCCCCTGACCCGGCCCCCCCCTCGCGGGCTTCCCCCCCCCGCCCCCTGAGGGCCCCGCCCCCAGCCGATGGCGCGGGCGCGACTCCAGCCGATGGCGCGGGCGCGACTCCAGCGAATGCGCTAGAACTCGAATCCCAGCGTGAGCAGCGCCCGGCGGTCGAGCTTGTCCCCCGTTGGGTACTCCCGATGCTCGTGGTCCAGTACGTTCTGCGCCGAGAGCGCCACCTCGCCCGTCGACGACTTTCCCACCGCGAAGCGGTACCCGATCCAGACGTCGACCAGGTTGTACGAGCCCGCCTTCCCGTCCGTCGTGTCGATCTTCCCGACGTAGTGGTCCACGATCGTCGCCGAGAGGCCGTTTTTCAGGTTCATCCGAGCCCCGACGTTGAACTTGCTCACCGCCCCGTCCCGGATGTTCACCTCGAAGTGGTCATCCCACACGTCCGTGAACGAGTAGTTCCCGAACACGGACAGCCAGTCCGCGACCAGCACGTCCACCGCGACCTCGGCGCCGAAGACGCGCGGGTCGCTCTTATTAATGTAGGTGTTCCCCCCCGTCGTGATCCCCTGCGCCGCGAGCGCCGGGCCCAGCGCCACGTTGTAGAAGTTCGCCGTCCCCTGCTCGCCCCCCGGCGGCACCAGCCCGACGAAGTCCTCCGCCTCGAAGACCGGCCCGAGTGCCGGGCTGTTCCGCTGGAAGTCGACCTGCCCGCGGAGCCGGTTGTAGAACCCTGTCACTTCGAGCTTCAGCCAGTCGTTCGGCCGCCCCAGGTACGAGATCTCCCACGACGTCATCGTCTCCGGAGGCAGGTGGTCGTCCCCGACCGAGTCGATCGTGAACGGCGCCGACGTCGTCGGGAACGGCGGCGACGGCAGCGGGCCCACGGCGCCTGACACCGGGATGGCGAGGAACGCCTCCACCGCCGTGAAGTTCCGGAACGCCATCCCCCCCGAGGCGCGGAAGATGTGGTCCTCCCACGGCTCCCACACGAACGACATCCTCGGCGAGACGACCTCGCGGAACTCGGAGTGCGAGTCGAACCTCACCCCCGTCGTCAGCGTCTTGTCGTCGTCCAGGAACCACTCGTCCTGCGCGAAGACGCCGTGGATCCGGTGCGAGATTTCCTTCCGGAGGACCTGCAAGTCGAAGTCGTTCATGCGGAACGTGTACCCGCCCGTCAGGCGGTGGCTCTCCCCCAACTTCCGCGTGTACTGGAGCTCCCCGTCCCACGTCGAGGACCTCACGTGCGCCGTCTTGTCCGGGTTCGGCAGCCGCTCGTTCTCGACGTCGGCGTCCTGGATCCCGTTCCAGAAGACCTGCGCCTTCCACTCCCCGTCGTCCTGCTGGTTCTTGAAGTAGAGCATCGCGTGTGGGAGCGATCCGTGCCGCGGGAAGGCGCCGAGCCCCGTCAGGAACTCGTCGTCGAACCGCACGGTCCCGAAATCGAGCCCGAGCGTGGTGTTGTCCGCGGGCATGTACTCCAGCAGCCCGCCCGCGCGGTGGATGTCGTAGGAGTCCTCGCGGACCTTCTTGAGGTCCCCCTCGTGGTCCCCCGTCTTGTACCCCAGCGACACGCGCCATCCGAGCTTCCCGGAGCGCCCCGCGTGGAGGATGTCCGTGATCGCCGTGTCGTGCTCCCCTCCTGACGCGGTCACCTTGGTCCCCGTCCAGTCGCCGGGGTGCTTCGTATAGATGTTGATCACGCCGTGAAAGGCGTTCGCGCCGAAGAGGGCGCTGCCGGGCCCGCGGATCACCTCGATCCGGTCGATGTCCTGGAGCCCGAACGGCAGCGCGGGCCAGATGACGATCCCGAAGATGTCGAGGTAGACCATCCGCCCGTCGACGAGGACGAGGATTCCGCTCGCGGCAGTGGAGTTGACCCCGCGCGCGCCGACGTTCGGGTCTCCGGGCGAGCTGAAGTGGACCTCCATGCCGGGGACGGACCGAAGCAGGTCGGGGACCGTCACGGCGCCGCTGCGGCGGATGTCCTCGGAGGTGATGACCCAGACGCTCGCGGGGGCCTCCGTCCGCTTCTGCTCGACGCGCGCGGCGGACTGGACCGTGGGGACCTCCGCGAAGAGGAGCCCCTCGTCGACGAAGAGTCCTCCCTCCTCCTCGGAGGTCGTCTCGGCCGGCGGGGGCGCCTCCTGCGCGAACGCAGCGACGCAGAGCAGAGGAATGAAGAGAACGAGGTCCCGGCAGCGCATCGTCAACCCTCCCCCATCCTGACGCGGCCCCGGGTGGCGGGGCCCGATCAAGTGGCAGAGCGTAGGTTCCGGCACGGCCCGGGGCAAGGAATTCGGGCACCTTGGGTGCATGACCACCTCTGCGAATCCAACCCCTTCCCGTTCCCCTTCCTTTTCCCAGGCTACTCAACCCGCTGGGAAGGGGAAGGGGAACGGGAAGGGGAATGGGAGGAGCGGAAGATCACGAGCGGTCATGCACCCGGGCACCTTGCGCGCACCCCTGCGCGCCGCTAGAATGCGCCGGGCATCGAGAGAGGGACGGACCGAAGATGCGCTTCCCGGGCCTGACGGCCCTGATCCTGACGTTGGCCGCGTGCGCCCCTGCGCCCGCGGACGGGGTGCGCATCGTCATCGTCGACACCCCCGCGGCGGACCGCTTCGCCGAGGCGATGGGGAAGTTCCGCCAGGCCCTCTCCGCGCAGGTCCCCGCGGCGTCGTTCGACTCCAAGCGGATCGCCGCCAAGGAGGACCTCCCGAGGGTCATTGCGGAGATCCTGGCGGAGAAGCCCGCCCTCGTCGTCGCCGTGAGCAGCGGCGTCTGCGACGCGCTCCGGAAGGAGATCAAGGACGTCCCGATCCTCTTTACCATGGCGGGCGTCGCCGACGTGGAGGCCCTGGAGGCGGAGCGCAAGGCGAACAGCCCGAACCTCGCGGGCGTGACGATCCTCATTCCCCCCGCGGACCAATTCCGCATCATGGCGCAGGCGATCCCGGGCCTGAAACGCGTGGGAGTCATCTACACGCCGAAGAAGTCCGGGAAGATGGTCGAGGCCGCCCGGCGGGAGACCGTGAAGCTCGGGATCGAGCTGGTCGCGCAGCCGGTCGAGGAGCTCTCGCAGGTCTCGGACGCCCTGGAGAAGGTCCTGCCGAGCTGCGATGCGTACTGGCTCATCCCGGACCCGAACTCCTGCCAGAACAGCGCGCTCGAGAGCGCCCTTTCGCGCGGGATCACGCTCCGGAAGCCCACGGTCGGGTGCGACATCGCGCACGCGAGAGCGGGCTGGTACCTCGGGATCTACTGCGACCTCGGCGACGTCGCCGAGCAATCCGCGCGCATGGCGGCCGAGATCCTCGGCGGGCAGGCCCCGTCGGAGATCCCGATCGAGACGCCGCGCAGCCCCCGGTACGCGCTCAACCTGGGCACTGGGGCGGCGCTGGGGATCGACGTGCCGGGCTCGGCCCGCGACGGTGCGGCCGAGGTGTTCGGTAAGCCATGAGCCTCAGGGCGAAAATCACGGGGACGGCGTTTGCGCTCATCGTCACGAGCCTCGTGACGGTGGCGTGGACGTTCACCGCGCACGAGAAGGCGCTCCTCCGCGAGCAGCTCGATCTCCGCGGCCAGGTGATGGCGCGGAACCTCGCGCGGACGATCGTCCTCCCGCTCGAGGTCGGGCGCACGACGGAGATCGAGTCCCAGGTCGAGGGGCTCCTCAAGGAGGAGGACGTCCAGTATGCCGCGATCGTGACGCGGGACAAGCGGACCTCGGTCGCGAAGGGGAAGGACGTCATGGCGGACGTCTCCCGCGTGGAGCTCCCCGCCCGGCCGCCGGACGGAGAGGCGGCCGTCGCGACGCGCGAGCTGGAGGGGATCCTCTGCCTGGAGTTCGCCGTGCCGATCATCGGGTCCGAGACGGTCGAGGAGGGGATCGGCGACGAGCTGGTGGAGCGGCGGGTCGTCCGCGGCGTGGCCGTGCTGGGCCTGTCGGAGCGCGCGATGCTCCAGAAGGTCACCGAGGCGCGGGACCGCGTCTTTACGCTGATCGCGGGGCTCATCGCGGGGTCGCTCCTCGTCTCCGTCCTCCTGATCGGGACGATCGTCCGTCCGCTCAGGGAGTTGACGAAGGGGACGAAGAGCCTTGCGATGGGGAACCTGGACCTCGAGGTGAAGGTCCGCTCGGGCGACGAGCTGGGGGAGCTGGCGGAGGCGTTCAACCACCTGTCGAAGCGGCTGAAGGCCTCGTACGAGGAGATCTCCCAGTCGAACGCGCAGCTCGCGGTGGCGAACCAGGAGCTGAAGAACTGGAACCTGAAGCTGGAGGAGCAGGTCGCGGAGCGGACGCGGAGGCTCTCCGTTGCGAACGGGAAGCTCGAGAAGCTGATGGCGGAGAAGGAGGACTTCCTGCGGGCGGTCTCGCACGACCTGAACGCGCCGCTCAGGAACATCGCGGGGATGGCGGACCTCCTCGTGCGGCGCCACGGGGACAAGCTGGAACAGGACGTGAAGGACAAGCTCCAGCGGATCGTGGCGAACGTGGAGAAGGAGAGCGACCTGATCAAGGAGCTGCTGGAGCTGTCGCGGATCCAGTCGAAGCGCCAGGTGTTCGAGGAGGTGGACGTCGGCGCGTTGCTCGCCGAGGTGAAGCAGACGCTCTCGTTCACGCTGGACGAGAAGCGGGTGCGCCTGTCGTGGCCGGAGAAGCTGCCGCGGCTGCGGTGCGAGCGGAACCGCCTGACGCAGGTCTTCCAGAACCTGATCGACAACGCCGTGAAGTACATGGGGCCGCAGGAGAGCCCGGAGATCGCCGTCGGCTGGAAGGAGTCGCCGGAGGACCACGAGTTTTCGGTGAAGGACAACGGCATCGGGATCCGCGCGGAGGATCGCGGGACGGTGTTCAACGTATTCCGCCGCGGGAAGGACCCGTGGGCGGCGAAGGTGCCGGGGAAGGGGATTGGCCTGGCGACGGTGAAGGGGATCGTGGAGACGTACAAGGGCGAAATCGAGGTCGACAGCGAGTACGGGAAGGGGAGCACGTTCCGCTTCACGCTCGCGAAGTCGGCCCTGACGGGAGGACACGGGGATGGAGAAGCCGAGCCTGATTAGGATCCTGCTCGTCGACGACGACGAGGACTGCCGCCTCATGATCCGCGAGGCGATGAAGGAAGGGAACATCGAGAACGAGGTGTACGAGGTGCGCACCGGCGAGGAGGCCCTCGAGTTCCTCTTCCACCGCGGCAAGTACGCCGAGTCGCCGCGGCCGGGGCTCATCTACCTGGACATCGACATGCCCGGGATCAGCGGCCTGGACGTCCTGAAGGAGCTCAGGTCGAACGAGCAGTTCCGGACGATCCCGATCGTGATGATGACGAACCTGGACGACGACCGGGAGAAGATCCAGGCCGCGCGGCTGGGGGCGAACAGCTACACGCTCAAGCCGACGAGCCCCGTGCGGTTCATCCAGACGGTGATCGAGGCGACGAACTACTGGATCAGCGTTCACGAGCGTCCGAAGACGGAGGCGGAGTCGCGCCCATAGGAGCGGGTTGGAGTAGCGCCCGCGAGGGCGCTGTGGACTGACGCCCGCAAGGGCGTCAGAAGCGAATGAGCGAAGTGCGTCCTCCGGAACCGCCCGTCCCTGCCGCGCCGCGCCGCGTGCTGGTCGTGGAGGACGATCCCGACCAGGCGGAGCTGATTCGCGCGGCGCTCGAGGCCGATCGCTGCGAGGTCGAGCACGTCCACACCGCGGCCGAGTGTCTGGCGAAGGACCTCGCGACGTTCCAGGCGATCCTCCTCGACTACAACCTCCCCGACGCCGTGGGGCTCTCCATCCTCCCCCGGATCCTCGAAGCGGCGCGAGTCCCTGTGATCATGGTCACCGGCGAGGACGCTAGCGAGGTGGCGGTCGCGGCCGTCCAGGCCGGCGCCTCCGACTACATCGTGAAGGCAGGCGACTACCTCCGCACGCTGTCGCTGGTCGTCGACAAGAACATCGAGGCGGTGCGCATCAAGCTGGAGAACGAGCGCCTGGGGAAGGAGCTGGAGAAGCGCGTCGAGGAGCTCCACCTCCACACGAAGCGCCTCGAGGCGCTGTCGATCACGGACTACCTGACGGGGCTCTACAACCACCGCTACGCGCACGAGCGGCTGGAGTCGGAGCTGAACCGCGCGCGGCGGCAGGAAGAGCCGCTTTCGATCGTGATGCTCGACCTCGATCGCTTCAAGGGGATCAACGACACGTACGGCCACCTCGCCGGGGACCAGGTCCTCCGGGAGGTCGGGCGGATCCTCAAGGACACCTGCCGCAACTACGACGTCGCGGCACGGTACGGCGGCGAGGAGTTCCTCATCATCCTCCCGGGGACGAAGCTCGACGACGCGGTCATGATCGCGCGCCGCATCCGCGAGCTGATCGAGGCCTGCGACTTCCCCGCGGGCGGCAAGACGCTGCGCGTGACGGCCAGCTTCGGCGTGGCAGACTACATGCTCGACGGGACGCGCGCGAAGGACGAGCTGGTGGGGCACGCGGATCGGGCGCTCTACCGTGCGAAGTCGGCGGGCCGCAACCGCGTCGTCGCCTGGGACGGCAAGGAGGGCATCACGCGGTGAGCACGACCCGGGCTGGAGTCGCGCCCGTGCGTACCCCTGGATTCGCGCCCGCGTGCGCCCTTGGAGTCGCGCCCGCGTGCGCCCTTGGAGTCGCGCCCGCGTGCGCCCTTGGAGTCGCGCCCGTAAGGGCGCGGGGGGGTGACGCCCGTAAGGGCGTCGCGGCGCGGTCGCTCACCTTTCTCGTTCTCGCCTCCGCCTGCTGCGCGGGAGACCTCGCGCCCCTTGCGGAGCGCCTCGAGAAGGGGACGCCCGAGGAGAGGCGTGCCGCCCTCATTGAGACCGCCGCCGAGGGGAGCGTCGACGCCGTGCGCCTCCTCCTGACGCAGGCGCACGACCCTGCGATGCGGGACGCCGTGGCTGACGCCCTCGTGTCGATGCCGGGCACCGTTGCGATCGAGTGGCTCTTCGCCACGGGCCTCTCCTTCCCCGACCCCGCCATCCGCGCGGTGAGCGTCCTGGCGCTTGGCCGCTCCGCGCTCCGCCTGAAGCGCGCCCTCCCGCCCTTCCTCGACCTGGTCGATGACGAGGACCCGCGCGTCCGCGCCGCCGTCGCCGAGGTCCTCGGCGCGTCGGGCGACGTCGCCCACCTCGACCGCCTGAAGGTCCTCCTCGCCGATCAGGTCTGGTCCGTCCGCCTCGCCGCTGCGGAGGGCCTCTCCCGCATCGACTCCCACGACGCCGCCTTCGCCCTCCTCGCGACGGCCGGCGACCAGGACCTGACGGTCCGCCGCGAGGGCGCGAGATGGCTCGCCGAGAGCCCCAAGGCGCTGTTCGCCGAACAGGCGTTTCTCTTTGCCCACACTTCCGACTTCCGCGGGAAGGCGATGGCGGCGGACGTGCTCGCACGTCTCAAGCAAGCGCCCCGGGACTCCGTGGAACTTTGCAGGGAGCCGGACCTGGCTGTGGTCGCCTCGCTCGCGGCCTGGCACGCGCGTGCGGGGGACGTCGCCGCGCTCGTCGTCGCCCTCTCGACGCGCGCCGAACCCGACGTCCGCCTCGCCATCTCGTGGCGCTGCGTGCCTGCCGACGCGGCCCAAGCGAAGCGCCTCGTCGAGATCGCCTCCAAGGAGCCCGACGCCCGTGTGCGCGACGGCCTCCGCTCGGCCCTGCTGCGCGGCGGCCACGCCGCTCTCCTGACCGGCGACCTCGCCCTGCCCTCGGCCCCCGCCCGGGATCTCCCTCCCCTCGTGGCCCGTCGCGGTCCGGCGCTGCAGGGCCCCGAGGGTGCCGCCGTCCGCGCGGCCTGCGAGTGGCTCGCGCTCCACCAGGAGGCGGACGGCCGCTGGTCGTGCGCGAAGAACAACCCGTGGACCGGCGGTATCCCGTTCCCCGACTTCATCGAAGAGGACCGCTACGTCGATGCGGGCGTGACGGCGCTCGCCGTGCTCGTCTTCCTCGGCGACGGCTGCCGCCTCGACGGCGAGTTCGGCGGCGTGGCGCGCCGCGGCGTGGAGTACCTCATCCGCCGTCAGGCCCCGAACGGGAAGATCGACAGTGCCCCCCCCTGGGCCCCCTCGCTCACCGGGGGCGCCTCGCCGCACGACCCGAACCCCCACCCGAGCAACGCCTCGAACTACAACCACACGATCGGCGTGCTGGCGCTCGCCGAGGCCTACGCGATGAGCGGCGACGCGGCCCTCCGCGGGCCGGCCCAGCGTGCGATCGCGCACCTCTTCGACGCGGAGACGGCGGCGGACCTCCCGTGGGGAGGCTACCTGCGCGGCGAGGACGCGGCCCCGAGCGTCTTCGCGATCCAGGCGCTGGTGGTAGCGCGGGAGGCCGGCCTCGACGTCGACCCCGCGTGGCTGGACATGGCGCGCGACTACGTGCAGGCCCTCGGCGACCCGGCGACGGGGCGGCCGCGCTTCCACCACGTGATGCCCTACTGCCTGGGCGGCTACGACGGCGCGGCGACGCTCCTGACGGGCCGGGCCTTCCTCGGGATGCCGCTCGACGACGAGGCGGCGAAGGCCGCCTATGCGTTCATCGAGCCGCACCGCCCGAACTGGAACGCGCACTTCGACATCCCGAATGGGGTGCCGCGCAGCCCCGCGGACCGCTGGCGGAACGACGAGGACATCCTGAACTTCTGGTACTTCCGCTTCGCGACGCTGGCGCACCACGCGCGAGGAGGCGAGGCGTGGGACCGGTGGCATCGAGAGCTCTGCGAAGTGCTGATCCCGATGCAGCGCGTGGACGGCGACGACTGCGGCTCCTGGGACCCCGAAGGCGCCTGGTCCCGCGTCGGCGGCCGCGTCTACTCCACGGCCTTCTGCGCCCTCGCCCTCCAGGCCCCCCGCGCCTACGACCTGCAGAGTCGCTGACGGGTCACGCCCCGATGCGCGCGCGATCGGGGGCGGGCAGCCCGCTGACGGTCTCGCAGTAGGTCGCCTCCAGCGGAAGGGCGACGTGAAGGCCGGGCTCCAGGAAGACCGGTGCGTCAGGGAGCGGCCGCTCCACGACCAGCTCGACCGAGTACACCTTGTAGCGCGGAGGCGTCGCTTCGCACTCGAACGACGCGGCCTGCCTCGTGATCGGCGGCAGGCTCGCGGTCGCGCCCAGGGAGTTGGCGAGCGGCGAAGCGAACCCGTCGGGAACAAGTTTCGTCGGAGGGAGCAGGTCGAGGATCGTGAGGTGCAGGCCGCTCTCGATGTAGTCGAGCAGCTTCCTCGCAAACCAATCGGCCCGGACCTGGCTGTCCTTGTTGCCGGGCGACCCGACCTCGATCACCGCGACGCGTCGCTCGTCCCTGGCGGAGTACACCGCGATCCGATGCTCCTTGTGCGCGAGGATCCGAGGCGCGTCGATGACAAGCGTCGGCACGAGCGCGGCCCCGGTCCCGCGCGAATCCGGTGTCGTGCCCTGTCCGGTCTCGAGCGCCACGACGTCGGCCTGGTAGGGTCCCACGTACTCCTCAGTGCGCGCAACGTACCCGGTGGGGAGGACGGACGTGTTCATCGCACTCGCCAGATTCCAAAGCCACCCGAGGTGGAAGTTGTGGAACGCGGCGTCGGTCGACCGGGTCCAGTCGTGGAGCGGCATGTTCAGCCCATCCGAATCAGCCACCGGTCATGCTAGCGGCGCTCCGGATCGGCGTCAACCTCGCCATCCGCCGGGAGCGCCCGCCATTGACGTCCAGTCCGCCGGCGGTCTAGGATCAGCGCCGTCGGGGGACGAGAGATCGCGATGGCCGCAGAACAGCCTGTCCCCCAACCGCCCCCCGGCGACGCCCAGGACGGAAGCAAGCGGGACCCCTCCGTCGAGAGGACCGGCATCCTCTCCGCCGATCAGGTCAAGGCCGCCCTCGCGGAATCCGAGGCCGAGTCCCTCGCCACCGCGAACCTCGCCCCCGAGAGCGGCGCGACCATCGACGTCTCCGCCTCCAGGATCGGCCGCGTCCCCGCCCCCGCCCCCGACCCGCGCGACGAGCAGGGCAAGCCATTCGGCCGCTACCGCCTCCTCGTCGAGCTTGGCCGCGGCGGCATGGGCGTCGTCTGGAAGGCCTGGGACAAGGAACTCCGCCGGATCGTCGCCCTCAAGCAGATCCTCTCCGACGGCAACGTCACCCCGACCCAGGTCGAGCGGTTCATGCGCGAGGCCCGCCTCGCCGCCAAGCTCCGCCACCCCGGCATCGTCGGAGTCCTCGACGTCGGGGCCGAGGGCGGCCAGCCCTACTTCACCGCCGAATACGTCGACGGCCGATCGCTCGACGAGGTGATCAAGGGCGGCGTCAACCCGCGCCAGGCCGCCGATTGGGCCCGCCAGGTCGCCGAGGCCCTCGCCTACGCCCACGAGAACGGCGTGGTCCACCGCGACGTCAAGCCCGGCAACGTCCTCCTCGATGCCGAGGGGAAGACCCACATCATGGACTTCGGCCTCGCCAAGGAGGTCGACCTCGCAGGCGAGGGGGGGACGAAGGGCCCGAGCCTCACGCTGAGCGGCGCCCTCGTCGGGACCCCCCAGTACATGAGCCCCGAGCAGGCCGCGGGGAACCTCGCGAAGTGCGGCCCAGCGAGCGATCAGTTCTCCCTCGGCGCCGTCCTCTACGAGATGATCGCCGGCCGGCCGCCCTTCGACGGCGACGGGCTCCGCGACGTCCTGAACGCCATCTCCGAGCTCGACCCGGTCCCCGTGAGGCGTCTCCGACCGAAGGTCGACCGCGACCTCGAGACGGTCTGCCTCCGGGCCCTCGAGAAGGAGGTCTCGCGTCGCTACCCGACGACCCGCGACCTCGCTTGCGACCTGGGCCGATGGCTCGACGGGGAGCCGATCCAGGCGCGCGCCGTCTCGCTCTCGGGGCGCCTCGTCCGCCGCGCCCGCAAGCACCGCTGGGTCGTCGTCCCGACGGCGGCGGCCGTCCTCCTCGCCCTCGTCGGCGCGGGGCTCTTCGTCGCCTCGGAGGTCCGCCGCGCAAACGACCTCGACGCCGCGATCGCGGCGGGGAACGTCGCGCGGACGCGGGGAGAGGCCGTCGCCGCGCGGGACGCCTACCTCGAGGCGCAACGGCTCGACAGGGCGAGCGCGGAGGCCCGCGCGGGGCTCGCCTGGGCGGAGGAGGAGATCGCGAGACGCGCCGCCGGGGACAGGGCCGCGCACGACCTCGCCCTCGCGGAGAAGGCCGCCGCGGAGGCGCTCGCCGACAAGTCGGGCCGCGTGCAGAACGTCCTCGCGCGGTGGCTCCTCCTCGCCGACGCCCTCGCGGGGATGGAGCGCGCCTGGTACGACACGACGCGCGACGAGGCCGAGCGGCGCGACCGCGCGATGAAGCACTGGCCCGCCGTCGAGGGGTTCCTCGAGGAGACGCCGAAGGACCCGACGTCGCAAGCGACCGCGCGGGCCTTCGCCGCCTGGGCCCGCGGGCTCTCGGGAAACTCCGACGGCTGGGGGTGGTTCCAGGAGTCCAGGGACCTCGACCCAGACCTCCCGTATGGAGACCTCCTCGAGGCCTTCGCGTGCCTCTCGGAGTACCTCGCGGTAGCGCCCCTCCCGTCCGTCGCCCTCGGCCCGTCCGGGCCGCAGGTCGGGCCGATGCCCCCGGAATCCGATCGGTGCCGCCACCTCAGGGAGACGATGGAGGCGCACCTCGCCGCGGCCGCGAAGGCGCGTATCTGGGGAAAGGGGATGTCGGAGGAGTTCCGCCGCGTCGCGGAGGCCCTCCAGGCGCTCGCCTCGGGGCGCCACGCCGAGGCCGAGGCCGCGCTGACCTCAGCCCTCGGCACGGCGGCCGTCCGGACCTTTCGCGGCGACATCCAGCTCGCGCGTGCGAAGATGCGGTACTTCCTGGGGCGCTACGCCGAGGCCCTCGCGGACCTCGACCGGGTGCGGGACGCACGGCCCGACTGCGGCGACGTCTACTACTTCCGCGGAATCCTCAGTCACGGACAGGGAATGGCCGCGATGGTCTCGGGAGGGGATTGGAAGGCCTCCTACGAGCGCGGCGTGGCGGAATTCGGAAAGGCGATCCGCCTGCGTCCCGCGCTCGCAGAGGCGTACTCGAGCCGTGCCATCCTGAAGAAGGCGCTCGGGGACCTGGACGGGGCGATCGAGGACCTCGACCAGGCGGTGGCCCGTCTGCCGGGGAACTACGTCGCCTACGTGAACCGCGGCGTCGCGCGGGAGGCGAAGGGCGACCACGACGGGGCGCTCGCCGACTACGACGCGGCCATCGCGATTGACCCGACGGTGGCCGCCGCGTGGGCGAACCGCGGGGGTGTGAAGTACCACCGGGGGGACCGCGCGGGGGCGATGGAGGACTACGCGAAGGCGCTCGGACTCGACGCTGGGATGCCGCAGGCGTGGTTCAACCGGGGGCTCGTGAGGCAGGCGGACGGGGACGGCGAGGGGGCGGAGTCCGACTTCTCCGAGGCGATCCGCCTCGCGCCGAAGTTCGTCGGGGCGCTCAGGGAGAGGGGGATGGTCCGCGAGGAGAGGGGGAACCTCGACGGGGCGCTGGCCGACTACGACGCCGCGATTGCCGTGAATCCCGCGTTCGTGGCGGCGTGGTGGTCCCGTGCGCAGGCACGCTACCGGAAGGGGGACCTCGATGGCTCGATCGCGGACACCGAGCAGGTGCTGAAGCTGATACCCGCCGATGATCCGTCCCGCGGGGAGATCGAGGAGTCGCTGAGGAAGCTGCGCGAAAAGCGCTGACCGTGGTTGCCGATCAGGTCCGGACAGGCTCGGCGCCGTCATCCCCTGACGCGGTCAGCCGGTATTTCTTCATCTTCCTGTACAGGTGCCGCAACGTGATGCCAAGGTGCTTCGCGACACCCGCCTTGTCCCCGCGGAACGTCGAGAGGACCTCGGCGATGTGTCGCCGCTCCGCCTCGCGGAGCGTCAGCGGCGTGGTGGAGCCCGGCGACGCCGCGGTCCCGCGACCGATCGGCAGCAGGTCGGCCGTGACGAGGCTCCCTCGCGCGAGCAGCACGGCCCGCTCGATCAGGTTCGCCAGCTCGCGGACGTTTCCCGGCCAGTCGTAGGCCACGAGGAGCGCCATCGCCTCCGGGGCCAGCTCCTTCCGCGCCTCCCCGCGCGCGTGACGCGAGAGGAAGTGCTCCGCGAGCAGCGGGATGTCCTCGCGCCTTTCCCTGAGCGGCGGGACGACGATGCGGAAGACGTTGATCCGGTGATAGAGGTCCTGCCGGAACTTGCCCGTCCGGACCATCTCCTCCAGGTTTCGGTTCGTCGCGGCGATCACGCGGACGTCGACCTCCAGCTCCTTCACGTCCCCGAGGCGGCGGAACCGCCCCGTCTCCAGGACGCGCAGCAGCTTCGCCTGGCCGCCCGGGCTCATCTCCCCGATCTCGTCCAGGAAGAGCGTCCCGCCGTCGGCGACCTCGAAGAGCCCCGGCCGCGCCGTCATCGCCCCCGTGTACGCCCCTCGCTCGTGGCCGAAGAGTTCGCTCTCGAGCAGCGTCTCCGACAGCGCCGCGCAGTTGAGCACGACGAACGCCCCGTCGGCCCGCTTCGACGCGGCGTGGACGGCGTGGGCGACCAGCTCCTTCCCCGTCCCGGTGTCTCCCTCGACGAGCACGGTCGATTCGGCCGGGCCGACCTGCGAGACGAGCGACATCACCGCGCGGATCGCAGGGCTCCGCCCGACGATCTCGCCGCGCGGCTGCAGGTGCTTCGCCTCCTGCTTCCGCAGCTCGGCCTCGCGGCGGAGGACGCTCTTCTCGTACGCGCCGCGGAGGGTGACGAGCAGCTCGGAGACCTTGAGCGGCTTCGTGAGGAAGTCGTACGCCCCCTTCCTCATCGCCTCGACGGCCATCTCGATCGTCCCGTGCCCCGTGACCATGATCACCTCGAGGCCCGGCTGCAGCTCCCTGAGCTTTCCCATGAGCGTCACGCCGTCCATCTCCGGCAGGCGGATGTCGAGGACGGCGACGTCGAAGCGCTTCTCGCGCGCGGCCTCGATCGCCGGCGCGGGTTCGCCCAGGGAAACGACGCGGTTTCCCTCCATCCCGATCTTCTCGGCGACGGTCTCTCGGAAGTCCTGCTCGTCGTCGACCAGGAGGATGTGGATGGGGCGGGGGTTCATAGGCGGACCGGCTCCAGGCGAGGGAGTCCGACGCGCGCGCGGACCTCCTGGCAGTCGGGCCTGCCGGGCTCGAACTCGCGACAGACGGTCGGGCGCGAGGCGTAGATCGTGCAGCGGTCCCCCTCGCCGAGGAAGCAGCACGCCCGGTGGAACGGGAGGGGGTGGAGGCGGTAGACCCACTCGGGTGTCTCGAGGTGCTCGGCGAGGCGCCCACCCTCCGTCGCGATGCGAGGTTCGCGGCGCGCGTCGGCCTCGGAGACGAGGACAGGGCGGGTCCGGCAGCAGGCGGCGCACCCGTCGCACTCGTAGGTGGGTGCGGCGGGCTCGGCGGTGACAGGCGTGGCGTCGGCCATGGTCCCGCGCAAGCTACCCTCCGAGGCGTTCCCTGGTCAAGGCCGGGACCACGCTTGCGCTTCCCGGAGGGCCGTGGTACCATCCTGCCAACGTGAAGCCAGGGTCGGCATCAACACGGGCAGGCCTCCGGGCCGCCCCCCGCCGTTCATCCCACCCGTGCCGGTTGTTCCCCGGTCCGTGCGTTACGCACGTCGAGCCTTCACTTTCCGGGCGCACCACGCCCCCGTTCATGACGCGCCTTGGCGCGAGGAGCCTTCGTTGATCTCGGAACCCGAGACCCAATCCTTCACCGAATTCGGTCTGAAGAAGAACATCCTGCACGACCTGGCGGCGATGGGATATGTCACGCCGACCCCCGTGCAGGCCCGCTGCATCCCGCCCGCGCTCGAGGGGCGCGATGTGATCGGCCTTGCCCAGACGGGCACCGGCAAGACGGCCGCGTTCGGCCTGCCGATCATCCAGCACGTGGCGGACCAGATGGAGATGCGCGCGCTGGTCCTGGCCCCGACCCGCGAGCTGGCGCAGCAAATCACGGCCCACCTCCGCGAAATGGGGCGCACGAGCGGCCTCCGCGTGGCAATCGTCGTCGGCGGCATCCCGATCAAGGAGGACTACAAGGCCCTCCGCGCCTGGCCGAACGTCCTCGTGGCGACGCCGGGTCGCCTGCTCGACCACATCCACTCCCGCACCGTGTCGCTCGCCGACGTCCAGATGATCGCCGTGGACGAGGCGGACCGGATGTACGACATGGGCTTCATGCCGCAGATCGAGGGGATCATGGAGGTCCTCCCGCCGAAGCGTCAGACGTTCATGTTCACCGCGACGATGCCTGCGCAGGTGGAGAGGCTGGTGCGCCGCCACATGAACGACCCCGTGCGGATCCAGGTCGGACTCACGGCGCCCCCGCGGCGCGCGGAGCAGAGGCTCCACCTCGTGCAGGAGTCGGACAAGATGCGGCTGCTGCTCGACCTGCTCGGCGACAGCGAGGGGCGGGTCCTCGTGTTCGTGCGGACGAAGGTCAAGGTCGACCGCGTCGCGCGCGAGGTGGCCCGCCGTCACCGCGTGGCGAGGATCCACGGGGACCGCGAGCAGAAGGAGCGCGAGGCGGCGATGCTCGGCTTCCGCACGGGCGCCTGCCGCATCCTGATCGCGACCGACATCGCGGCCCGCGGCATCGACGTCGCGGACATCGAGCACGTCATCAACTTCGACTTCCCGCGGGCCGCGGAGGACTACGTGCACCGCATCGGGCGCACGGCGCGGATCGGCGCCGCGGGCCTGGCGACGAGCTTCGTGACGAGCATGGACCGCCAGTGCCTGTCGCAGGTGGAGCGGCTCATCGGGGCGAAGCTGCCGGTGACCCACTTCGGGTCCCCGAGGTCGACTGCGGGCGGGATTGCGCCGCGCGACGAGCACGCCGCGCCGGCGGCCGCCCCCGCGCGACATCCGAGCGCTCCGGGCCCTGCGCGGCACCCGAGTCAGCCAAGTTCGACGCGGCCCCCGAGTCCCCCGAGCCCGACGCGGCATCCGAGCCCTCCGATTCACGCGCGGCGCACGGACCACCAGGTCCACGCGGACCAACCCAGCCAGCCGAGCCAGCAGGGCCATTCGGACGAGGTGCGTCGCCCGCGTCATCCGAGCGAGCAGCGCCACCAGGACGACGTGCGCCGTCCGCGCCAGCCGAGCCAGCAGGGCCATTCGGACGAAGTGCGTCGCCCGCGTCATCCGAGCGAGCAGCGCCACCAGGACGACGTGCGCCGTCCGCGCCATCCGAGTGAGCAGCGCCACCAGGACGAGGTGCGCGGTCCGCGTCACCCGAGCGAGCAGCGCCACCAGGACGAAGTGGCCCGCCCGCGTCACCCGAGCGAAGAGCGCCACCAGGACGAGGTGCGTCGCCCGCGTCACCCGAGCGAGCAGCGCCGCCAGGACGAAGTGGCCCGCCCGCGTCACCCGAGCGAAGAGCACCACCAGGACGAAGTGCGCCGCCCGCGTCACCCGAGCGAGCAGCGCCGCCAGGACGAAGTGGCCCGCCCGCGTCACCCGAGCGAAGAGCACCACCAGGACGAGGTGCGCCGCCCGCGTCACCCGAGCGAGCAGCGCCACCAGGACGAAGTGGCCCGCCCGCGTCACCCGAGCGAAGAGCGCCACCAGGACGAGGTGCGCCGCCCGCGTCAGCCGAGGGAGCAGAGCTACCAGGACGAGGCGATCCATCGTCGTCAGCCGAGTCAGCAGGGCCACCCGGACGATGTGAATCGCCCTCGTCGTCCGAGTCAGCAGAGCCACTCGGAGCACCCCAGCCACCCGCGTCGTCGGCCGCGGCGATAGGCGCGGGCGGGACCGGCGCTTCCGCTTCTCCCCGGCGTGATCGACGTCGTCAGCCGCGGCAGGGGCGAGCTAGGTGTCACTTGGTCTTCGGATCCTCGAAGTAGACCGAGATCAACACCGCCTCGATCCTCGACACGTCCAAGTCACTGATCTTGTTCACGATCGTCTCTCTCAGCTTGGTCGGTTTCTCCACGTCCGTAGGTAGCCGGTCATAGAAGCGGTGCGTGCGCGTCTGGTTGAACTCGGCCTGGGCCACAGCGAACCCCTTGGGTAACTCCTGGGAGACCTCGAAGGTGTAGCACGACGGATCGTCGTCGGAGAAGCTGCGCGGGATATTGGTCACGGTGACGCTCCAGTTCCTGTTCGCCGTCCAATCATCCTGGTCAATCGGGTCGAGGTCATAGGTCACGGTGAGAGACTTGATGGCGCTCATGTCGAGGGCGACAACCCCGCTAATGCGATAGCGGGCCGTCGTCCCGTACTCTTTCCGCGTGATCGCGTGTTCGAACTTCCCACGGCGGAGTTGGAAGCAGACTCCATCCTTCATCTCTTCGTCTTCCACATCCAGCTCCAGAGTCTCGCTCCCCTCCTCGTGCGAATTCTCCGAGGCGTCCTCGCGGCCCGAGTAGTCCAATTGCACTGGAGCGGCGAGCAAGAAACTGAACCTGAGGCACGGGAGGGAATCCGGCTCCTCCTTGATCCGGTCCAGGACCTCCTGGATTCCATACTTCTTTGCCAGGGCTACCAGCCTGGCCACGACCTTCGGGTCTGCGTGTCGATCCGAGAGGGCCTGGTACATGTTGCCGAGGAGGGCGTTCGTCTCCGAGTAGCAGTCCCGGGCGTACATGTACCGCGAGGCGAACCCGTCGGGATCGTCGATCGCGTCCTCGAGCTCGTCGAAGACCGGGTTGGAGTGGAAGTAGACCGCGCGAAAGGCGACCAGCACGTCGTCGTCGATGGATCGCCGGAGGGAGTCGATGAAGCCGAGGATCTCGCCCGCCGCTTGCTGGCGGAGCAACGCCTTGTCCCAGTGGTTGCAGAGGATGAGGAGCGAGGCGGGGTCGGGGCGCCGTCCCGCGCGGAGGCTCCTGCGGAAGATCTCGACGGCGTCCGCCGCGTCGGGCACCTGTTCCCACGTCCCCGCGGCGTCGTCCCAGATCAACTGCGGCCTCTTCTCCTGCCCGATGGGGATGTAGACCCACGGGGGCTGCGACGGCTCGAACGTCATGCCGTCGTGGAGCTCCGGGAATCCACCCTTCAGAGCCTCGTCCATGGTCCGTGCCGTACCCGAGGCGTGGGCCCCCAGCCCGACCATCCCCTGGTTCCGCTCCTGGGCCAGCGTCTCGGCCACCTTTCCGGTCGCATCGAGGATGCCGCCCGTCATCTTCCCGTAGGTCTCGATGAAACCGCCGATGAGCGGAACCTCCTTCCCCACGTTGGTCATCACCTTCGAGATCACCCGCATCTCCGCGGCGAGGTCCCCCATGGTCTCCTGGTCCTTTGTCACCTGCGCCTTCATGTCGTTCAGCTCCTTCCACACCTCCTGCGCCTTGGTGACCGGGGCGACGGCGTCCGTGAACCGCTTGAGCGGCCGGTCAAACGCCTGCAGTTTCTTCGACACCTCGAGGATCTTGTCCAACGCGGCCTTCTTCTGCGCGGGGGCGAGGTCGGACTCCTTCAACTCGTCCTTGGCCGCCTCCAGGGCCGCGCGCGCCTTGCCGATGTAGTCTCGTTCCTTCTTCACGCTGTCCGCGATCGTCTTGACGTCCTTGGTGGCCTGGTCCATGGCCTGTCCGTACGGGTCGCTCTCTTGCGCCCACGCGCTCGCGATCAGGACCAGGCAAAGTGCCCCAGGCAGCCGAGCGAGGAATGCCCTCATCCGAAGATCTCCATTCTCATGAACTCCCGCCGATCGCGACCGATCGGGATCACTTCTTCTTCGCGAAGGCAGCGGGATACCGGTAGTAGACCTCGAGCGTCAGCGCGTTGATCGCCGTGGCGTAGACGCCGCCGCCCTCGAAGCCCCAACGGTCGTCCGCCTCCCAGGAGCCTGCCGCACAACCCGCCTCCGCCTGCTTCTGGTGCTGGACCAGCGCGTCGAGGATCGCGGCGTTCCACGGCTTCCAAAGGTGGCCGGATCCGCCGCTGCCGGGGCCGTCGAAATGGAACATGGCGAGCGTGCCGTAGTACCAATAGTAGTAGTCGTTCGTCTTCGCCTCCTGGTCCCAGGAGGGCAGGTCGGCCGCAGAGAGGAGCATCGCCGCGAGTTCGAGCGTCGGGTCGCTGCGGTCATGGTCCACGAACATCCGGACGACCATGCCCACGGCCGCCATCGCGCCGTGGTTCGCGTAGTCCTCGTTCTTCCCGAGGACGACGACCTTCACGCCCGCGTCCCGGACGTCCTGGTACCCGCAGTCACCCGTCTCTCCGTGTGTCACGTCGGCGAGGAACCCCCTGGCCTCCTCGAACGTGGCTTGAGGGACAGCCAGGCCCGACGCCTTGGCCGACGTGAGGGCCATCACACACCACCCGGTCACGGACGTGTCGTTCTCGCCGCACCTGGACGAGTAGCGCCACGCCTTGTAGGGGTTCTTCGCCTGGACGAGGTAGTCGATCGCCTGCTGCACAGGCCCCTTGAGGAGTGACGAGCCGGTCATCCCGCACGCTTCGGCGAGGGCCAGGGCGCAGATCGCGTGGTTGTACATCATCTTCGAGACCGGCGGCCCAATGCACCCGTCGGGGCCCTGCTGGCTGACCAGCCAGCGGACGGCCTTCTTTACGACCTCGCCGAACTTGATGGTGTTGCCGGTGACGTCGTCCATCACCTCCTCTTTGGACAGGTGCGTGTACCCGGCGCCGAGGAAGGCCAGGAGCGACAGACCCGTGAGCCCCGCGTCGTAGTCGGCGTAGCCGGGGCCGTCGCAATTCGCTCCGGTGCACTCGGCGCTGAATCCGTCACCGCTCCAGCTCCCGTCCTCGGACTGGTGCCTCGCGAGCCAGAGGAGGGCGGCCTTCACCGCCTGCTCGCTGCCGGCCGTGCCTCCGCCCCGCGCGACGAGGCCGCGCTTCAGGCCCTCGTTCTGGCGTGCCTCGAACGGCCCCGCGACCACGGGCGGCGCAAGAGGGGGCAACTCGTCGGCCGGCGCCTCCTCAGCCGGCGACTCCACATGAGGTGCAGCGTCTGCGGTCGCGTCAAGCCTGACCCACTTCGTCCACTGCGTCCCGGGGCCGTCCGTCGGCGTCCAGAGGATCTCGGCGGTCTCCCCGCGGACGTCGAAGCTGTACTCCACCGAGCCGCCGTCGTCGCCGCGGAACTCCGAGCGGCCCTCGAGGGCGTCCGTGCGCCCCTCCGCCGCGGCGATCGGGCCCGTGAACTCGCGCCGGTGCCGTCCGTCCGCGAGGGCGCAGACAGCCTGCACCTGGCCGTCCTGGAACTCCGCGGTGAGGACCAGGTCCGAGGAGAGGCATGTGTAGGTGTATTCTCCGGAGAGGGTCTCCTCTCTCGGGTCCTCCGCCGAGGTCGCGAGCGGGAAGGAGAGCGCCAGGGCGCAGAGCGCCCAGGGCAGGAGGAGGGTAGCCCTCGGGCGCGAGGGACGCTGGAGCGAGAGGGTGGGCATGGTTCGTCCCTCAGGGAGGCGACGTCGGGCGGCGGATTCCGCGTCGTCCCTGCGCAGGGCGGTTCCCCGCGCGTGCCGGTTGGAGACGGGCAATGCTACGGCCCCAGGCTTCCTCAGACAAAGGAAAGCTGCCGCAGGCGCTGGCGCGCAGGTCAACGCGACCGGACCCGCGAGCGGCTACATCCCGTGGGGGATGCCCTGCCGTGCTGCCTCGGCTGACATGGGCCGCTGAGGGCGGCCTCCAGCGCGGCGTAGAAGGCCTCGCCGTGCCGCCGCGGGTTCTTCACGGTCACTTCCCCTGCACGGCGGAGCGGACCTCGGGGACGTCGCGCACCTTGGCGAAGTCGGCGTCCTCCGCGATCCAGGAGAACTCCTTCCAGCCGTACTGGCGGGCCTTCCAGAGGCAGTCGGCGCAGCGCTGGGCGTCGCCGCGCAACGCCCAGATCGTCGCGAGGCCGTAGTGCACCCGCGGGTCGTTGCCGCGGAGCCGCCCCGCCTCCTCGAGGTCCGCTTGCGCGCCCTGGATGTTGCCGGTGCGATAGCGGAGGCCGGCGCGCCACAGGTAGTCGTCCGGCGTCAGGAGCCTCGTGAGGTTGCGCAGCTCCTGGTCGTGGCTGAGCTTGTCCCAGAACCCCATCAGCATCACCCCGACGTGGAGGTCCGTCTTGACCTTGAGCAGCTCCCGCAGAATCGCGAGGAAGTCCGCCAGCTCGGGCGTGTCAGCCTCGTATCGGGGAATGTGCTGCACCAGGTCCCTCATCGCCGGGTTGGCGTCGTTGACCGCGTCGTACGACTTCATCATGTCCCGGACCTTCTGGTCCTTCAGCACCATCGGGATGGCCCCGCGCACGGAGACCTTTGCCCGCGGCGCGAGGTAGAGCACGTCCTGGAACTCGAGCAGGCTCTTCCGGATGATCTGGATCATCATGATGACCGCGGGCTTCGCGAGTTCCCTGTCCGCCCTTCGGAGCAGGTCCGCGTACTCGGAGCCGCGCTCGATGTAGCGGCTCAGCTCCGCCCGGGCCTCCTCGCGCCGTCCGAGGCCCAGCAGGCACATGGCGCGAAGGGCGATCGACTCGTTGCGCTCCGGGTCGGCCGCCACGGAGCGATCGATCGCGGCCAGGGCCTCCTCGAACCTCCGCGCGAGCCCCAGGGCGACCCCGAGGTGACTCCAGTTCCGCGGGGAGGGCGACGTCTGGGCGGCCGCCTGGAACTCCGCGATGGCGTCCGTCATGCGCCCCAGCGTGAGCAGGACGCGGCCGAGGTCGTGGTGGGCCTCGTCCCACGTGGGCGCGATCGTCGTGACCGCGCGGAAGTCGGACTCCGCTCCGGCGAGGTCGCCAAGCTCCATGCGCATGAGTCCCTGGGTCATGCGTGCCGTGATGTGGAGCGGGTCGGCGGCGGCCACCCGAGCGACGTGCTCGTACGCGGAGCCGAGGTCGCGGAGCCCCTCCACGCCGCGGAAGACTGGCGTGCGAACGGGGTGGTACGGAAAGCCGCGCACGCCGGCGAAGAGCACGGCCGCGTCGGGGACGCGTCCCGCGAGGGCCTCGATCGCCTGGACCATCTTCGGCGGGGTGCGCGAGCCGCACGTCGCCTCCGCGAACAGGGAGGCGAACTGCGCGTACGGGTCCTCGGGGGCGTCGCGTCGCAGCTCCTCGACGATCCGCAGCGCATCGACGCGCCGTTCGTCGTCGGGGCCCGTGGCGACGATGAGTTCCAGGACCGCGATGCGCGCCCGCGCCTCGGGGAGGGACGGGTCCCGGCTCTGCGCCTCCCGGTACCAGCGGAACGCCTCCTCGGGCCGGCCGGTCCACTCGCAGAGGAGCCCGAGCCTGAGGCACGGCTCGGCGAGCGTGGAGGACTTCGCGGCGGACTCCGTGAGGAGCCTCTCCTGCTCGGTGACGCCGCCGTGGGCGAGGACGTGCGCGGGGTCGATCGCCCTTTCGTAGAGCGCCATCGCCTCCATCCGCTCCCTCTGGACGCGGGCTGCCTCCTTCTCCTGCTTCGCGTCGCGCGCGAGGACCCAGACTGTGGCGGCGCCGGCGAGGAGGAGGGCGGCCACGCCGCCGAGGAGCGCGATGCGGCGCAGGTTCTTGCGCACCTTCCGCGAAGTCCGCTCCCAGAACGTCGAGGGCCGGGCGCTGATGACCTCGAATCGGAGGAACCGGTCCAGGTCGTCGGCGAGGTCCCGCGCGCTCGCGTAACGTCGCGCAGGCTCGGCGTCGAGGCACTTGGCCACGATGGTCTCGAGGTCCCGGGAGACCTGGGGGGCGTAGGTGCGGAGGGGGACGAGTTCCCCCGCGGCGACCTTCTGGATGAGGGCGGGCAGGTCGGGGGCGTCGACCGGCGGGCGGTCGCAGACCAGCTCGTAGAGCGTGGCGCCGAGGGAGTAGACGTCGGAGCGCGGCCCGACGAGGTCCCACTGGGCGCGGGCCTGCTCGGGGGCCATGTACTGGGGCGTGCCCATGATCTCGCCGGAGACCGTGAGGCCCGCCCCCGCGGTGACGTCGCGGGCGAGGCCGAAGTCGGCGACCTTGACCACGCCGCGGGCGTCGATGAGGAGGTTGGCGGGCTTGATGTCGCGATGGACGAGGCCCTGCTCGTGGGCGTAGGCGAGGGCGAGTGCGGCGTCGCGGACCCAGCGGACGCGCTCCTGGAGCGGGGAGTTCTCTCGCCGCACGCGGCTCAGGAGGTTCTCGCCCTCGACGAGCTCCATGGCGAAGAAGCGGATGCCGGCCTGCTCGCCGACCTCGTAGACGCGGACGATGCCGGGGTGATCGAGCCTGGCGGCGGCGCGGGCCTCGCGCTGGAAGCGCTCGACGAGGGCGGCGCCGGCGAACCCGGCGCCGTGGAGGACCTTGAGGGCGACGATGCGGTCGAGGTCGACCTGGCGGGCCTTGTACACGGCCCCCATGCCGCCCGCGCCAAGCTCCTCGAGGATCTGGAACTTCCCGAGTCTCCGTGCGGCGATGGGGTCGTGCGGCGCACCGCCGGCGATCGTCGGCTCGCTCGCGGGCTCGCGATGCGGGATCGGCTCGTCGGCGCCGCGCAGGACGGTGGCGTGGCTGTCCGTGTCGAGCGCCGAGGCGGACGGCACCGTGGCGTCGCCGGGGGGCGGCGACGGCACGATCACGGTCTCTTCCGGCGAGTGGCGGTCGTCGGACATGACAGCGGCGATTCTACGACTCCGGCGCCCCCCCTGCCAAGCGGTCGTTTGCAGGTCCCTGCCCGATTGACACCCCAACCGAGCGAGTATAGACTCCTCTATATGAAACAGATACTGATCGAGCTCGACGCGGAGACGGCCGAGAGGCTCGACCGCGTCGCCCCCGGCTCGGCGCGGCGCCGTTCGGAGTTTATCCGCGCGGCCATCCGTAGGGCTCTCTGGGAGGTGGAGGAGCGGGCCACCGAGGAGGCCTACACCCGACAGCCGGACACGACGGAGGGCGCCTACCTGGACCCGCGCGTGTGGGAGTCCCCCGCCAAGGGCAAGCGTCGCGCGACGAGGTCCCGATGAACCAGTACGAAATCCGTTGGGCCCACCTGCCAGAGCCCATCGGAAAGCGTCCAGTCCTGCTCCTGACACGGGCCCGCGCCTACGCCTACCTCAACAAGGTCATCGTCGCGGAGGTCACGACGACGATACGCGGGATCCCCCAGGAGGTGCCCCTGGGTGTCGGAGAGGGGCTCCGACGGGAGAGCGTCGCGAATCTCGACAACACGCACGTGGTGCCCTTGTCGTCGCTCGGCACCCTCATCGGCCGCCTGTCGAGCGGACGCCAGCGGGAGGTCAAGCGAGCCCTCGGCTATGCGCTGGACTGGCCGGAACTCAAGGTGCTCTGAGTCAGCCCCCGCGCCGTCGCCGATGGGGGGACTCTCGCTGCGAGCCTGAGGGTCAGCTCGGGGGGGTGGGACACCTGGGGGGAGACCCGTGAGAACTGCGATGCTGCGCAAGGGCATCGTTGTCGGCCTCGCCGCCTGCCTCGTCAGTCTCTTTCTCGCCTCGTGCCGACAGACCGGGCGTCAAGCGGCTCCACGGCCTCGCGCCATCCGCTCCCTACCCCCCGCTGAACGCGACTGGCTTGTGGACATGCGGGACCCCCATCCCGCCGTGCGGTTCCTCGCGTGCCATCATGTCCACAAGCGCGGGCAAGAGGCCGTCCCCTCGCTCATTGCAGCCCTGCACGATCCTGACCCGAGAATCCAACTGGCAGCGATCGCCGCCCTCGGCCGGCTCGGCCCCGTGGCTGCCGCCGCCGCAGAGGAACCGGCCCATCTGCTGCCTTCGCTTGCTCGACGCGCTGGCGCGCCCACGGGTGTCTTCCTTCGCGCCCTTCGAGACCCGCAGATCGAGGTGCGTCGCACTGCCGTCATCTCCCTGGCGGAGCTCGGCCTCAGGTCAACAGAGGTGGCCGCGGCCCTTCTCAAGGCGACGCACGATGTCGAGGCTCTTCGGCATGGTGAGGAGGTGTCCGCCGTCGGCCTCGGAGATCAGGGAGCTCCTGACGGACAAGCGGCCTCTCGTCCGATTCGCGGGGGCTCTGGTCCTCGACCAGGCTCCGCTGACTTCGCCAGAGCTCGTCCCGCTGATCGCCCCGATCGCAGATGATCCGGAGGGGATCGCGCGGCTCAGAGGCGTCTGGGCCCTGGGGAAGATCGGAACGCCCCAGGCACTGGAGGTCCTCAAGGGCGTGGCCTCCGGTTCCGCTGAGAGCCGTCAGAGGCGCGCCGCGCGCTCCCTGCTGGAGCGCCTGAAGTAGGCCCGACAGGCGAATCGCCCCGCGCGGCGGGGCGCGCTACTTGTCGAACGCCTCGTACGGGGGCGTTTCGACCTCGACCCAGTTCCGGCCGTCCACGGTGACGTCGAAGGCCGCGCCCGCGTCGCCCTCGTCCCGCGGGCTCGAATACAGGTAGTGCACCTTGCACGTGTAGTGCCCCACCGGGAGCGTGATCGAGAACAGCCCGTTGTGCAGATCCGCGGACCCTCCGTCCACGAACTTGTTGTCCTTGTCGAAGATCCTCACCGTGATCCCCTGGCACGCCTGCTTGCTCTTGCCCATCTTGTTCTTGAAGTACCTGAACACGAAGATGTTCGCTTCGGCCTTGGCGGCCTCGGGGATGTCCTCGGCGACGACGAACTCGCGCTCGCACTTCGCCCGGCCGTTCGGCCAGGTGGCCTCGAGCTTGAGCGTGTACTCGCCCGCACGCTCGTACTTGTGCGCCGTCTTCTCCCCGCTTGCGCCATTCCCGTCGCCGAAACTCCACGTGTACTCCGCGTCCTTCGGGATTCCCTGCCCGTCGGCGGCGAAGTTGTACTCCGCCCCGATCACACCCGCGCCCAGGACCCCGCCGCTGATCTCCAGAGACTGCTCATAGATCGCGAGACGGACCGTCTGTCCCTCCTCGTGTTCGCTGGCGACGAGGACGTACAGCGCATCCCCCGCGGGGACATCCACCATCTGTGCCCTGTTCTCCTCGCGGTCGAGCCGCTGGGGGTCCTTGAAGCCGAAGGTCTGCTCGGTCACGACCGCGTTCGCGCCGCGCTGGTTGCCTGGCAGCCGCAGGATCTCCACCTTGACGTACTTCGGAGCGTCTCCCGACTCCTCGACGATCAGCGTCCGCGCGTTCCGCGCCCCCGAGGTCTCCGGCGCCACGCCGAAGTACCTGACCGTGTAGCCGCCGCGCATGTCGAACGACGGGTCTAAGGCGTGCTTGTCCAGGCCCATCGACTCGCACTTCAGCTCGCCCTTGTACGGCCCCGCGGGGTTGAACAGGAGGTACTTGGCGAATTCCCGGTAGCTGTTGCCGAGCGAGACCTGCGTCTTCTCGAAGAGGTAGTCCTCGAGCGACCTCAGTGTGTCCGACTTTCCCGCGACCGTCTCGAACATCTCCTTGAAGTCGAACCCGTGCTTACGGATCAGGTAGTCGAGGAAGTGCGCGCAGCGTTGGCCGTGTTCGCTCTCGCTCAGGGTGAAGGGCTCCTCGAAGAACGTCGGGTGGATGGACTTGACCAGCTCCGCCCCGCGCGCGACCTTCGAGGCGGCGTACTCGGCGGTCATGTCGAGCCACCACTCGCGTCCGGCGGCGGCGTGCATCTCCGTGTCCCAGTAGTACATGTTCTGGACGGCGTGGAACAGCTCGTGCGCGCTGCTGTTGAAGAGCTGCTGGGGACTGATGTTGTTGAAGCCCATGCTGATGATCTCGCTGAAGCTGTTGCGGGCGTCGCTGTCGGAGACGATGCCGGGGCCGATGTCCACGACAATCGGGACCGGGGGCATCTTGAACCCCGCGTCGCGATACGCCACGTAGGCCTTCTCGAGGTACATCACGAGGTCCAGCACCATCCGCGGCACGTCGGGCCATTCGCTGTAGGCCAGCGTGTTGCCTGCGCCCTCGGCCGGATACATGGGCGCGTTGGCAAGCTGCTCGGGCGTGGCGGTCTTCGGATCGGGTACGACGAACTGCTTGCGGTTGTAGACGACGGTGAAATAGGAGGACTTGTCGAAGACGTCGTATCCCAGCTCGATCATGAAGGCGCTGTAAATGGAGAGATGACGGGTACGGACGATGAGCTTGTGGTTCGCCTCGTCGACCGTGAAGGGGGCGCCGACCCAGACGCCGCCGTTCTCGGTGTCTAGGCGGCCGACCCACATCGCGTGACTCGGGGAGAGGTCCGCGCGCAGCTTCGCGGGGTCGTAGGCCATCTCGATCGTCAGCTCCTGATCGAAGGTGTGCTGCTCACCGATGCTGATGTCGTAGACGGCCATCTGCTGGAGCGCCCTCGACTGGGCCGGCGGGGCGTTTTCGACGACGGAGATCGTCGCCTCCCCGTGCTCCCCGAGCGCCCCGCCGGGCACGGTGACGGCGACGGCGTCCTCGTAGCTGACGACCTGGTCCTCGGGGGAGGACGCCAGGGGCTTCGAGGCGAGCTTCGAGAGCCTCATGCTCGACGGGTCCCATGCACCCGCCGGGGGCGTGATCGGCCTCCCACCGATCTGCGTGGACCTGCTTACGACGCGGAAGCCGAGGAGCTTGCTCCGGACGTCGGGTTCGCACCCCAGGCGGGAGACCACGCGAAGGCTCAGGGGAGTGCCGCCCCAGCACCCGCTCCGGCACGCGCGCCTGGTGAGGCCAGCCGAGTCTGAACACTCGGGGTCCGTCTTCCCGTCGCCGCAACGGGCATACCAACGCTCGTCATACCAGTCCGAGCACCACTCCCAGACGTTCCCCGCCATGTCCATCGCGCCGAAGGGTGACGCGCCGGCAGCGTACGATCCCACAGGCGCGGTGCGGACATGCCCATCGTCGTGAGCCGTGTCGATGTAGTCCCCGGTTTCCGCGCCGGCCAGGCTGTTGTCGGCGTAGTTGCTCTGGCGACCGTCCGGCTCCTCGTTCCCCCACGGGTAGCGCCTCGCGTCGCCCCCTCCCGCCGCGTACTCCCACTCCGCCTCGGTCGGCAGTTGGAGTTCCGCCCACTCACAGAAGGCCGACGCGTCCGCCCAGCTCACCGCGATGACGGGGAGATCATCCGCCGTGCCCCAGGCCGGCACGGGAGGAACGGCGCGCCCGGTCGCCTCGCAGAACCCCAGATACTGCCGGTTCGTCACCTCGTACTTCCCGATGCGATACACGCTCAGGCGGACCCGGTGGACTGGCATCTGGTCCGGGGAGTCCTGGCCCCCCATCAGGAACTCCCCTGCCGGGATCCCGACCATCCTCATCGACTGGCCATCCGGCAGGCGGTGGTCGTACTCCTCCCCCGCGAACAGCGGCGCGACCAGGAGGCAGGGAAGGAGGTAGAGATGACGCATGGACGGCCTCATGAAGTGATGCGGGCGAACGGGTGCGCGCAAGGCCGTGGCGGAGGTTCGTGCGGGTAAGGCTACCGAGAGACGGGAGCGAGTTCAAGCTCAGGTTCCGCGGGGCCTGTGCGCGTTGCGATCGCTCCCGATGGGCGGTACAATCCGCGCCCGCCTGGTTGCCGCTCGGTGCCACAGTCGAAGGATGGCTCCGCCATGGGGCGTCGCTGGAAGATCCTCCTGTTCCTGGTCGTCCCGCTGGCCATCGCCGGCTTCGTCGGGTTCAAGCTGCTGAGCCGCGGCCCCTCGCCCCTCTCCGTCTTCGTGGAGAAGATCCAGCAGCGCGACCTCGAGGCCATCGTCCGCGAGTCCGGCAAGGTCCGCGCGAAGACCAGCGTGCTCCTGAGCGCCAACACCCTGGGCCAGGTCAAGGACGTCCCCGTCCACGAGGGCGACGTCGTGACCACCGGGCAGGTCCTCATCCAGATCGACCCCACGCCGTTCGAGACCGCCATCGAGCGCGCCGACGTGGCCGTCCGCGACGCCGAGAAGCGCCTCGAAATCGCGAAGACGCAGCTCGAGCGGACGCGGAAGAAGCTCGATCGCGAGAAGGCGCTCGGCGTCTCGGGCACCCAGGAGAAGATCGACGAGCTCACCTCCGACCTCGCCGTGCAGAAGAACGAGGTCGAGGCGGCCGAGCTGCGCGTCGTCTCCGAGAAGGCCGCCCTGGAGAGCGCGCGCCACGAGCTGACCAAGGTGCGGATCACCTCCCCCATCGACGGCGTGGTCCTGCGCATCAACATCGGCAAGGGGCAGAACACCGTGATGGGCGCGATGAACTCGGCCGGGACCGAGCTGATGACCATCGCGGACCTCTCCGTGCTCCAGGTGGAGCTCGAGGTCGGCGAGGCGGCCATCCTGGACGTCCACGCGGGCCAGGAGGCTCGCGTTGCCATCGACGCACTGCCGAACCGGAAGCTCAAGGGGAAGGTCACCGAGGTCGGCACGAGCCCCGTCTCCCCGCCCGCCGGCCAGCAGGACCGGGGCGTCTCCTTTCGCGTCATCATCACGCTCGACGAGGTTGTGGAGGGCGTGCGGCCGGGGTTCTCGGCAAGCGTCGAGATCGTGACGGCGACCCGCACCAAGGCGCTCGCCGTGCCGATCCGCGCCGTCGTCGCGCGCGAGCTCCCCGTGGACGACAAGGAGCAGGTGATCACGGCGACTCCCGTCCCCGCCGGGACGAAGAAGAAGCTCTTCGAGGGCGTCATGCGCATGCGCGACGGGAAGGCGCAGTTCCAGGCGATCAAGGTCGGCGTCACGGGCAAGGAGCACTTCGAGGTGCTCGAGGGGATCGTGGAGGGGGACGAGGTCGTGACCGGACCGCACAAGACGCTCCGCGACCTGAAGGACGGCGCCCTCCTGCAGGGCAAGGCGGAAGAGTAGCCATGGCCGTCATCGAGACGCAGAGGCTCTCCCGCACCTACCGTGTCGGCGGCGAGGACGTCCACGCCCTGCGCGACGTGACGATCTCGATCGAGCGAGGCGAGTACGTCGCGGTCATGGGCCCGTCGGGATCGGGCAAGACGACCTTCATGAACATCCTCGGCTGCCTCGACACGCCGACCTCCGGGCGCTACGTGCTCAACGGCCAGGAGGTCGGCGGCCTGCCCGACGCGGCCCTCTCCGGGATCCGGAACCGCGAGATCGGCTTCGTCTTCCAGACCTTCAACCTGATGCCGGACGCCACGGCGCTGCACAACGTCGAGCTCCCGCTCGTCTACGCAGGGATGCCGCGGGCGGAGAGGCTTGCGCGCGCGATGGAGGCGATCGCGAAGGTGGGCCTGGAGCGGCGCGCGAAGCACACCCCCGTCGAGCTCTCCGGAGGCGAGCGCCAGCGCATCGCGATCGCGCGTGCGCTCGTGAACCGCCCGAGCGTCCTGCTGGCGGACGAGCCCACGGGAAACCTCGACTCCGTGACCGGCGCCGACGTCATGAAGGTCTTCGGGGAGCTCTCCCGGGGCGGCCACACGATCGTCCTGATCACGCACGAGCCGGACATCGCCGCCTACGCGAAGCGGCTGGTGCGCCTCCGCGACGGCGGTATCGAGTCGGACAGGGTTCAAGATGGTGCTTGAGGCGGTCCGCATCGCGCTGCGGACGATGTTCGCGAACAAGCTCCGCACCCTCCTGACGGTGCTGGGGAACATCGTCGCCGTGGCGGCGCTCGTCCTCGTGGTGGCCTTCACCCAGGGGATGAACGCCGAGATCTCGCGCGCAATCCTCGCGCGCGGCGCGGACACCTTCGCCGTGGAGCGCTGGGGCCCGATCACGAGCGACGAGGAGTGGGAGAAGGTCCGCGACCGTCCCCGCGTCACGATCGAGGACGCGGAGGCGATCCGCCGCGGGACGACGCTGGCGGCGTACGTCCTCCTGCAGTGGAACCTGTCCGATGACGCCACGGCCGCCCGACACACCGTCACGGCCGTGTCGATCGAGGCGCGCTCGTCGGAGTACGTCCACTTCCTCGAGGAGACGATCGAGGTCGGGAGGCACTTCACCGAGGCGGAGGACCGGCGGCAGGTGCCCGTCGCGGTCCTCGGGTCGGAGGTCGCCGAGGCGCTCTTCCCCGGCGAGCCCGCGCTCGGGCGCTCCGTGCGGATCGGCGGGAAGCACTTCGACGTGATCGGCGTCATGAAGTCCAGGGGCGCGATCCTCGGGCAATCGCAGGACAAGTACGCGATCGTCCCGTTCGGCACCGCCTGCCAGGCCTGGGGGCGGCCAGAGGACATCGACATCGCCGTGAAGCCGTTGTTGCCGTCGCTCCTCGACGCCTGCGCGGACGAGGCGCGCACGGTCCTGCGCCTCCATCGCCGCCTGCGCCCCCTCGAGGAGGACGGCTTCGACCTGGTGGCCGCGGCGACCTACCTCGCGATGTACCGGAAGGTGTCCCGGGCGGTGTACGGGGCCCTGATCGGCCTGGTGGCGCTCGCGCTTGTCGTTGGCGGCATTGTGATCGCCAACGTGATGCTGATGTCGGTCACGCAGCGCACCCGGGAGATCGGCATCCGGAAGGCGGTCGGCGCTCGGCGTAGCCACATCCTCGCGCAGTTCCTCATGGAGTCCGCCACGCTGTCGCTCTCGGGCGGCCTCGCGGGATTCGGCATCGGGGCGGGAATCACGTCGATCGTGGACGCCGTGACGCCGCTCTCCTTTTCGATCGAGGCCTGGTCCGTCGCGCTCGGCCTCGGAATGGTGCTCCTCGTCGGCGTGGTGGCCGGCCTGTACCCCGCCGCGCGCGCGGCGCGCCTCGACCCGATCGCGGCCCTCAGGCACGAACGTTGATGGACACCCTGGCGATGGCCCTGCGGAGCCTGCGGGCGCACGTCCTGCGCTCGGCGCTGACGCTCGTCGGCATCGTGATCGGCATCACGGCCGTGGTGGGCATGAGCGCGCTGATCCGCGGGGTCGACGAGGTGGTCATGGGCAGCATCCGGGCGCTGAACCCGGACGTGCTGTACCTCGCGAAGATGGGGATGGTCACGAGCGAGGAGGAGTTCCTGAAGAGGGTCAATCGGCCGGACATCACCGTGGAGGACGTGCGGGCGATCGAGTCGGCGTGCCCCTCGGTCGGGAGGGTAGACCTCTTCGTCGATGGGCGGGGGGTGCTCACGCGCGGAAAGGGGCGCACGCGCGACCTCGGCGTGATGGGCGTCGGCGTGAACTACCTCGAGGTGAACTCGATGACGATCCGTGCTGGGCGCTTCTTCGCCCCGGGGGAGGTCGCGATGGCGGCGCGGGTGATGGTCATGGCGAGGAACCCCGTGGAGGCCCTCTTCGGCGAGATCGACCCGATCGGCAAGGCCGTGCGGCTCTCGGGGCAGGAGTACACGGTGATCGGGACGTTCGTGCCGCAGGGGGAGGTCGGCGGGATGAACCTCGGGCAGGACAACTTCTGCGTGATCCCGTACACGACGCACCGGCGCGACCTGACGCGCTGGCGGGAGAGCGTGACGGTGGCGATGGTCCCGCGGGAGGGGATCTCGTCAGAGCGGATGACGGAGGAGGTGACGACGGCGATGCGCACTCGCCACCGGTTGCGGGCGAGCCAGGAGGACGACTTCGATCTGATCACGCAGGCGTCGGTGCTGAAGCTATGGCAGGGCCTGTCGCGGGCGATCTTCCTGGGGCTGATCGGCATCTCGTCGATCGCGCTCGTGGTGGGCGGGATCGGTGTGATGGCGATCATGACGGTGGCGGTGACGGAGCGGACGCGGGAGATCGGCGTGCGGCGGGCGGTCGGGGCGAAGAGGTGGCACATCCTCGCGCAGTTCCTCGCGGAGGCGGCGATCCTGACGGCGGCGGGGGGGGCGCTGGGCAGCGCGATCGGCGCCGGGGTCGCCTGGGGGATCGCGAAGTGGGTCGAGCTTCCCGTGGCGACGCCGTGGGACACCTTCGCGCTGGCGATCGGCACCTCGACGCTCATCGGCCTCGTCTTCGGCGTGGTCCCCGCCTGGCGGGCCGCCCGCATGGACGTCGTCGAGGCGCTGCGCTGCGAGTGAGCGGGGCGCCGCAGGCGTCGAAGTTGGAGGCCCCGGTGTCACGTTGAGATGGAGGGAGCGATGCGCAACCTGATTGCCACGATCGCTGCGGTGGCCCTGCTGTTCGGTGCGGCGGCCTGTCGGCCCCTCTTCGCCGAGGACGAAGGGACCGAGCGCGTCCGTGCGCTCATCCAGGAGCTTGGCAGCGAGGACATCAGCGCCAGGCAGGCCGCGCAGAGCCAGCTTGCGGCGATGGGGAAGGGGATCGAATCGATCCTGCGGGAGGCGGCGGGCGCCGCCACGGATTCCGAGATCAAGGCACGCCTCGCCGTCCTGCTCGAGGAGTGCGCCTGGGGGGACGCGGTGGACGGCCTGCGCATGCGCGTGGCGGCGCCGACCGAGGTCCAGGTCGGGAAGGAGTTCGTCCTCAAGGTCCTGATCCAGAACGTCTCGGACAAGGAGCGCGGCTTCTGTGACTGGGTCCCGTACGACGTGTCGCTCTACACGGTCCAGGTCGTGGACAAGTCGACCGGCGCGACCGTGCGATGGGCGGACCAGATGCGGGACTACGACAAGCACTTCGTCCGGACATGGCCGATCCCCCCTGGACAGACGCACGAGGTCTCCATCCTGCTGCACGAGGGGGCCTTCACGCCCGCCCTGGTCGCGGGGCGTGCGATCCAGGTCCGCGTTGCCTACGAGATGACGGCCGGCACACTTGGATTCGACCAGGGAGGCTGGTGCGGGTCGATGACCTCCGGGCCCGTCGAAGTCAGCCTGGCCCCGTAGCGCGGGATCGGAGCGGCCCGTTGACCCGTGGCCGCGATTGCGGCTAGAATCGGTCAAGAGGGCCAATCGCCATGGAGACTTCCACAGAACACCACTACATCGTCAGGGACGCCCAGATCCTCGGTGGGGAGCCGGTCGTCCGCGGCACGCGCACCTCTGTCCGGGCGATCGTCGAAATCTGGCGAATGGGGGTGGCCCCGGAGGAGATCCCGACGCACCTGCCCCATCTGACAGCCGCTCAGGTCTTCGATGCACTGAGCTACTTCAGCGACCACCAGGAAGAGATCCAGGGGCACATCGCACGCAATCGCGTGCCTGACGGGCAAGTCGGCGGCGGTCAGAGTTCCCAGTGACCCGCCTCTTCGCGGAACTCTACCTCGACGAGGACGTCAGCGTCCTCGTCGCATCCCTGCTGCGCGCTCGTGGCTTCCAGGCGACGACGACCCAGGAGGCTGGAAAGGTCGGCGCTACCGACCGCGAGCAGCTTGCCCACGCCGTGGATGGCCAGATGGCGTTCCTGACTCACAATCGGTCAGACTTCGAGCGGCTCGCCGAAGAGTACCGCCTGGGGGGCAAGGGACACCATGGCATCTTGATCGCCGTTCGGCGACCTCCGCATGAGATTGCGCGGCGGCTTCTCGGGATCCTCAATCGCATAACGGCCGACGAGATGGAGAACCTCCTCCTCTACTTGTAGCGGCATGTCGTCCGTCGCTTTCGCAACGCCTGCGTGCACCAGCGGTCTCGTCGATGGCTCGCGCCTCCTGGCAGAGGTCCATCTCCCCCAAGCGGGTCACTGACTGGTACGCCTCCTCGAGGAGGATCGCCGAGTCATGCGCGAGGGTCCGATCCTGTGAGCTGGTCCCTGGGACCTGCGATCTGACTCGGATCTGGCCACTGGGTATTGGGATCTCGGCAGGGAAGAGCCGTGCGACTCCAAACGCTAGCCTGACCGTCATCTACGCAAGAACCTGATGTGCCCGATTTTCTGGCGTGCGCGGGCCTCGCCGGCTACCATGTTCGCCCAAACCGGGGTCGCAGGGCAGGGCGCCACTCCTGACGACCCAGTCATGGAATGCGCTGGAGGGTGTGATGGAGAGGTTGCGGACGCAACTCGGCAGGATCACTTCTACGGCATGCCTGGCGGCTGCGCTCTGCGCCGTCCTGGCCGCCCCCGCGTCGGCGACCAACTTCGTCGTGGCGAACAACAACGACTCCGGGGCGGGGTCGCTGCGCGAGGCGATCCTCCTCGCCAATGCCGACGGGTCGCCGCCGAGCGTCATCGACCTCACGGGGCTCGCGAACACCATCACCCTCCTCTCCCCGTTGCCCGGGCTCGCTCCCTCCGGGGGCGGCTCCACGACCATCACGGGCCCCGTAGGCGGGGGCCTGACGATCAGCGGCAACAGCGCGTTTCCGGTCTTTGCCGTCGTGGGAGCGGGAAACGTCACGATCCAGGACCTGACCGTGGCGAACGGCGCGGCCGTGGGCCAGGCGGGCACCACGGTCGCCGGCGGCGGCGGCGGCGGCGGTCCCGGCCTCGGCGGAGGCCTCTATGTCGGGTCCGCGGCAGGCACCGTGACCATCGTCCGCGTCACGTTCAGCGGGAACTCGGCCACGGGCGGGGCCGGCGGTGACGGAGGCCCCAACGGCGAGCCGGGCGGGGCCGGCGGGATCAGCTCCGCCGGGCTGGGCGTCGGCGGAACTGGCGGGCTCAAGAGCGCTGACGGCGGCAATGGCGGTCCGCCCTACGGCGGCGGCGGCGGCGGCGGCAACGCCGGCGGCAGCGGCGGAGACGGCGCGTTCGGCTCCGGCGGCGGCGGCGGCGCGGGCACAGGCGCCTCGGTCGGGACCGGCGGCGCGGGCGGCCTCGGCGCGGGCGACGGAGGCAACGGCGTCGGCATCTTCGGCAACGGCGGCGGCGGCGGCGGGGCCGGGCTCGGAGGCGCCATCTACGTCGAGGGAGGGGCCACGGTCCTCCTCGTCGATGTCTCCATCCTCGCCAGCGCGGTGGCCCCCGGCGCGGGCGGAGACGGACAGGGCGGGCAGAACGGGGCCGGCGGAGAGGCGGCCGGCAGCGCCCTCTTCATGTCGAACTCGGGAGTCACCCACCAGGTCACGGGCGGCTCGGTCACCGTCAGCGGCATCATCTCCGACCAGGCGACGCTGATCGGCGGCGTCGCGGCGGCCTCCCTCACCAAGACGGGGGCCGGGAGGCTCATCCTGACGGGCGCGAACGACTACTCCGGCGGCACGCAGGTGAGCGCCGGGACGCTCGAGGGGAACACGACGAGCCTCCAGGGGAACATCACGGACTCGGGGCTGGTCGACTTCAACCAAGCCGTGCTCGGGACGTACACCGGGAACGTCACCGGCACGGGCGCGCTCCAGAAGACCGGCGTCGGGACGCTGATCCTGACCGGGGCGAACACCTACAGCGGCGGGACGACGATCAGCGCGGGCATCCTCCAGGGGAACACGACGAGCCTCCAGGGGAACATCCTGGACAGCGCGGCGCTGACGTTCAACCAGACCGCGCTGGGGACCTACGCCGGCGACGTCAGCGGCACCGGCTCCCTCACGAAGATCGGCGCGGGCACGCTGATCATGACGGGGACGAGCAGCTACACGGGCGGGACGACCGTGAGCGTGGGCCTGCTGCAGGGCGACTCGGACAGCCTGCAGGGCAACATCGTGAACAACGCCGGCGTGGTGTTCGACCAGCCCCTGGGAGGGACGTACGACGAGGTCATCAGCGGCACGGGCACCTTCCGGAAGCAGGGCGTGGGCGTCCTCACGCTGAACGCGCTCAACACCTACACGGGGACCACGACGATCGCGGCCGGCACGCTGCAGCAGGGGGTGGAGAACGCCCTGCCGACCGGGACGGCGCTGACGATCTCGGGCGGCGCGATCTTCGACATGAACGCCCTGCACGCCACGATCGGATCGCTGGCGGGCTCGGGGAACGTGATCAACAACAGCGGCGTCGGGACGCTGGTCCTGGGTGGGGACGGGTCGTCCACGACGTACTCGGGCGTCATCGCCGGGACGAGCGGAATCCAGAAGCTCGGCGGCGGCGTGCTGACGCTCTCGGGGCTGAACACCTACACCGGCGGGACCGCGATCACCGCGGGAACGCTGCGCCTCGGCGTGAGCAACGCGCTGTCCAGCTCGACGGCCGTGACGGTCGGCACGACGTTCGACATGAACGGCTTCACCGACACGATCGGATCGCTGGCGGGCGCCGGGAACGTGACGAACAACAACAACGCCGCGGGCCTCCTGACGAACGGGAATGGGACGAGCACGACGTTCTCGGGCGTGATCTCGGGCACGGGCGGTCTGACGAAGCAGGGCACGGGGACGCTGACCCTCTCGGGAGCGAACACCTACACGGGGGCCACGCTCATCAGCACCGGCACGCTGCAGCTCGGCGCGAGCAACGTGCTGCCGAACCTGACGGCCCTGACCGTCAATGGGACCTTCGACATGAACGGCTTCTCCGACACGATCGGATCGCTCGCCGGCTCCGGCAACGTGATTAACAACGATGGAGCGGGGCTCTTCACGGGCGGAAACAACGCCTCGACGACGTTCTCGGGGGGGATCTCGGGGACGGGAGGTCTGACGAAGCAGGGCACCGGGACGTTGACGCTCTCGGGCATCAACACCTACGGCGGCGGGACGACCGTGAGCGCGGGCCTGTTGCAGGGCGACTCGAACAGCCTCCAGGGCGCCATCCTGAACAACGCCGGCGTGGTGTTCGACCAGGCCCTGGCGGGTGTTTACGACGACAACATGAGCGGCACGGGGACCTTCAGGAAGCAGGGCGTGGGCGTCCTCACGCTGAGCGGGATCAACACCTACACGGGGACGACGACGATCGCGGCCGGCACGCTGCAGCAGGGGCTGGAGAACGCCCTGCCGACCACGACGGCGCTGACGATCTCGGGCGGCGCGACCTTCGACATGAACAACTTCCACGCCACGGTCGGGTCGCTGGCGGGCTCGGGAAACGTGATCAACAACAACAGCGTCGGGACGCTGGTGGTCGGGGGAGACGGGACCTCCACGACGTTCTCGGGCGTGATCGCCGGGGACAGCGGGCTGGAGAAGGTCGGCGGCGGCGTCTTCACGCTCTCGGGTCTGAACACGTACACCGGCGAGACCACGATCACGGCGGGGACGCTCAGGCTCGGCATCGACAATGCCCTGTCGGACCAGACGGCCGTGACGGTCGGCACGACGTTCGACATGAACGGCTTCACCGACACGATCGGATCGCTGGCGGGCGCCGGGAACGTGACGAACAACAACAACGCCGCGGGCCTCCTGACGAACGGGAATGGGACGAGCACGACGTTCTCGGGCGTGATCTCGGGCACGGGCGGTCTGACGAAGCAGGGCACGGGGACGCTGACCCTCTCGGGAGCGAACACCTACACGGGGGCCACGCTCATCAGCACCGGCACGCTGCAGCTCGGCGCGAGCAACGTGCTGCCGAACCTGACGGCCCTGACCGTCAATGGGACCTTCGACATGAACGGCTTCTCCGACACGATCGGATCGCTCGCCGGCGGGGGAGTCGTGGTCAACGGCGCCGCTGGCACGAGCAATCTCGTGGTCGGCGGCAACAACGCCTCGACCGGGTTTTCGGGCTCGATCCTCCTCGACATCAGCCTGACCAAGCAGGGGACGGGGACCATGACCCTCTCCGGCCTCAGCTTCTACCTCGGGCCCACGACGATCGCCGCCGGCACGCTGCGGCTCGGAGACGAGTTTCTCCTTCCGTTCGTGAGCGATCTGATCGTCACGGGCACCTTCGACATGGACACCTTCGGTGCCGAGGTTGCCTCGCTGTCCGGCGCGGGGAGCGTGATCGGCAACGACGATGAGCTGATCACGAACGGTTCGGGCGCATCGACGACGTTCTCGGGAACGATTTCGGGGACGGGCGATCTCGTGAAGATCGGCGAGGGGACGCTGACGCTCTCGGGCTTGAACACCTACACGGGCGTGACGGACATCGCCGAAGGGACGCTTCTGCTGGGCAGGAACAACGCGCTGTCGAGCATGACCGACGTCCTCGTCACGGGCACGTTCGACATGAACGGCTTCACCGACACGATCGGCTCGCTGGCCGGCCCGGGGAACGTGATCAACAACGACAACGCCGCGGGGCTCCTCGCGGGCGGGAACGGCGCCTCCACCGAATTCTCGGGCGTGATCGATGGCAGCGGCGGGCTGACGAAGCAGGGCGAGGGGACGCTGACGCTCTCGGGAATGAACACCTACACGGGGGCGACGCTCGTCTCCGAGGGCACGCTGCGGATCGGGACGGACAACGCCCTGGGGCCCATGACGGCCCTCACGGTCACCGGCGGATTCGACATGGACGGCTTCGACGACTCGATCGGATCGCTCGCGGGCTCGGGAGAGGTCTTCAACAACCAGGAGGAGGACGGATCGGCGCTGGGGGTCGGCGGCAACGGGACGAGCACCATCTTCTCGGGGACGATCACGGGAGACATCTTTCTCACCAAGATCGGGGGCGGCACCCTGACGCTGACGGGCGCGAACAACTACACCGGCGGCACGCTGGTCTCGGGCGGGACGCTGGCCGGCACCACGACGGGCCTCCAGGGACCGATCGAGAACAACGCGATCGTGAGGTTCGACCAGACGTTCCTGGGGACGTTCGCGGGCGACCTGACCGGGACCGGCTCGGTGAACAAGCTGGGCACGGGGACCGTCATCTTCACCGGCGCGAACAATTACGCGGGCGGGACGACGATCTCGGCGGGGACACTCCAGGGGAACACGACCAGCTTGCCGGGGAACTTCACGAACAACGCCTCGCTCGTCTTCGACCAGGCGGCGCTCGGGACGTATGGAGGCGTCATCAGCGGCACAGGGTCGGTGACGAAGCAGGGCGTCGGGACGCTGCAGCTCACGGGGTCCAACACCTACACCGGCACGACGACCGTCCTGGCCGGCGTGCTGCAGCTCGGGGCGAACAACGTGCTGTCGAACTCGACGAACGTCACGGTCACGGGGACGCTCGACCTCAACGGCTTCACCGACACGATCGGGGCGTTGAACGGCGCCGGCAACGTGACCAACAACAACAACGCCGCCGGCCTGCTGGTGGGAGGCAACGACGCCTCGGGGCTCTTCTCGGGCGTCCTCTCGGGGACGGGGGGCCTGACCAAGATCGGCGACGGCACGCAGACGCTGACGGGCGTGAATACCTATACGGGGCTGACGACCGTCCTGGATGGAATCCTGATCGTGAACGCGCCCGGCTCCCTCGGCGGGCCGGTTACCGTGGGGCTTAACGGGATCCTCGGCGGCACGGGGGGCATCGGAGCGACCCGGGTGGAGGGTCGCATCGCCCCCGGGAATTCGATCGGCACGCTGAACGTGAACGGCGCCTACACGCAGGCCGCCGGCTCGACGTACGAGGCGGAGCTGAACGGCGCGGGCACCTGCGACCTGATCGCTGCCACCGGGGCGGCGACGATCGAGGCCGGGACGACGCTGCAGCTCGTGGCGCAGCCGAGCGCCTTCGGCGTGGGGCAGAGGTTCACGATCCTGACCGCGGCGGGCGGCGTGGCGGGGACCTACACGACGCTTACGCACAACTTCGCGGGGTCGTTCGTGCCGACCCTGTTCTACAACCCGGCCAATCTGCAGGTCGTCCTCGCGTCCAACCTGGCCGGCACGCCTGGACTGACCGAGAACCAGCTCACGCTCGCCCGGCTCCTGGACGGCCAGAGCCTGCTCGATCCGCAGGGGGACCTGCTGACGGTCCTCAACAACCTCTCCGCACTCCCCGCGGCGCCGCTGCAGGACGCGTTGCAGCAGGTCGCCCCGGAGGAGTTCGGCAACACGGCCGCGGCGGGCATCGCCGTCGGAGGCATGTTCCAGGCCAATGCCGTGAGGCGCATGCACGACGTGCTGGGCCTGGGCGACACCTGGAGCTCGGGGGCCGCCTCACCGATGTCCCTCGACCAGATCGGGCAACTTCTGCCCCCGCAGGAGGGAGACGGCGCGCCGGGTACGGCGGGAAGCCCCCCGGGAAGCGGCCGTGAGCTTCGCTGGGGCACATGGGGCATGGGCTTCGGGGGGGCGAGCGACGTCGACGGGACGAGCGAGGCGGAGGGCTTCCGCTCCAGCACCGGCGGGGTCTCCGCCGGCCTCGACTACCGTCCGGACCCCGATGGCGTGGTCGGCCTCATGGTCGGCGGCGCCTGGACCGACGTGAGCGGCGAAGGGCTCGCCGGGGATGCGGACCTCGGGAGCTTCTCGGTGGGCCTCTACGGCGGCCATCGGTTCGACAAGCTCTACGCGAACCTGCTCCTGGCGTACACGCACCACGACGTCGACACGACGCGCGACATCCTCATCGGCGGGGTCACCCGCACGGCGGAGGGGGACCACGACGGGGACGAGTTCGACGGGAACCTCGAGGTCGGGCTGGACCTCGGGGAGGGCACGTTCCAGGCGCAGCCCTTCGTCGGCCTCTCCTACACCGGCCTGCACGAGTCCGGCTTCGAGGAGACCGGCGCGGGGGCGCTCAACCTCGACGTGGACAGCTCGACGACCGACTCTCTGCGGAGCGCGCTCGGCGTGCGGGTCGCCTGGAACCTCAAGTCGTCGGGCGGGGTGCGCTGGATCCCGCAGCTCCAGGCGCGCTGGGAGCACCAGATGCTCGACTCGGACACCGAGACGTCCGCGGCCTTCCCGGGAATGACGGGGGCCCCGTCCTTCACGGTGAGCGGGGTGGACATGAACCGCGACGCCGCCGTGATTGGGGCGGGCCTGGGCGCGCGGTTCAGCGGGAGCGTCGGCGCCTTCGTCGGGTACGAAGGGCGGTTCGGGGACCAGGAGGTCGATCACCAGGGGCAGGGCGGGATCGAGATCCGCTGGTAGTCCCTACTGAGGGGCCCGGTCCTCGGCGGTGCGGGCAGCCCGTCAGCGACGGGAGGAGAGGATCGCGTTCGCCGCGAGTCCCCCTCCGAGGATGAGGATGAACCCCAGGCCAACCTCCATCCAGTAGAGCTGCTGATCCCACGGGATCCCGCGGAGCTTGCCGGGCTCCTGCGCCGTGATGACAGGTGCCGGCTTTCGATGAAACGCATCGGCCATCAGGCCGATCCCGAAGGCCAGCGGCAAGAGTCCGCAGACGGCGGCGTGGCGGACCCTCCGCCAGGTTTCGGCATGACTTGAGCCCATGTCGCACTCCTGGGCCGCCCCACCCGCCTGCCTCCACTGATCCAGAGAATCCTCGCAGGACGAGCGCGAATCGTACACGGCGCCGAAGTGGACCGCAAGCGATCGGCCCGGGGATGTCAGAGCATCGCCCCGGCCCAGGGGTCGGTTGACCACCGTGGGCGCCTCCGATACAGTCTCCAGCCTTGAAGAGCGGCTTCAGAGTCGGCGGCAGGAGGTCTTCTCATGACAAGAGGCATGGCATCCTTCTTCGCATTGGCGCTCGCGTGCGCCCCCGTCCTCGCGGAAGAGGGGGACGACGAGGCGAGGGCCAGGATCGCGGCGCTCGAGGCGGAGATCGAGGCCCGCGGCGCAGAGTTGATGGAGCGCGATCGGCGGATCGAGGAGCTCCAGCGGATGATGCAGGGCCAGAGGGACGACCTCGAGCGCCAGGTCCAGGAACTGCGTCGGGCCGTGGACGAGGCGCACGAGCGACTGGATGGCGCCATTCGATCCGCGGACGCGGAGAGGCATGCACTCGTCGAGCGGGAGGACCAGCTCCGCCAGGAGATCCAGCGGATCGAGCAGGAGATGCGCGAGCTCTCCGTGCGGGCCGGGAGCACCGCCGAGCGGGCCGACGCGGCCGAGGCGCGGCTGAAGGAGCTCATCGAGTCGATGCGCCCCGTGGTCCTCGCCGAGCTCGCGGCCGGCGAGGTCGAGCGGCGGGCGCGCGCCATTCACTTCGTCGCGGCGACCGGCATCCAGGAGGCCGTCCCGCTCCTCCTGCCCATGGTCGACCGTCCGGACGCGCCCCCCGCGGAGCGACGCGAGGCCGTCCACGCCCTGATTGCCCTCGGGGCGCGCAGGGAGGCGGCCGAGCGCCTGCGCGCAGCGGCGGCGGACGCCGCGAGGGGCCCCGAGGAGCGCGCCGAGGCGTTCGGCGGGATGCTCGAGTGCTCGCCCCCGGAGGCCCTCCTGGGGCTTCGGCCCCTCGCCGATTCGCTGGGAGACACGGCTCGACTCACGCTCGCGGAGCGCCACATCGCGGCGGATCAGGCGCCGCCCGCGGCCGAACTGCTCATGGCGCTCTCGAAGGGGCCCGGCGAGACGGGCACGGCCGCGCGCGGTGCGCTCGCCGAGCTGCTCCAGCAAGGCGGTGAGGGCGTCGACTACGCGGCCCTCTGGGAGCGCTGCGGGGAGGGAACGGTCGAGGGGACGCGCGCCAACGCCGATGCGCTGCGCAAGTTCGGGGCCCTGCTCGTCAGCGTCGATTTCACGGACACGCCCCTTGCGGACGTCGCGGAGTTCCTCTCGGACTACACGGGCCACGGGTTCCACTGCGGGCCGGAGGCGCGGGAGGTCCGGGTGACGCTCAAGGTCGAGGATCTCGCGCTCGTCGACGTGATCGACCTCCTCGTCCGCGCGGCGGGCGTGACGACCTCATTCCGCTTCGGATCGGTGGTCTTCGCCACGCCGGGGGACGTCGAGCGCGCGTCGCAGGCTCGCTTCACGATCGACCCTCCCACGGAGGGCGATCCGGCGTGGCTCGTGGAGGCGCGCTCACGGCTCCGGACCCAGCGGCTCACGGTCGATTTCTCGGGTACGCCCCTCGGTGATGCCGTCATGTACCTCCGGGAGGTGACTGGTCTCGGCTTCGTCGTCCTTACGGAGACGTCGTCCGCCGAGATTCTCGTGAACCTGAAGATGAGCGAGGTGCCTGTGGAGAGGATCATCGCCGCGATCTGCGCGGACGCCGGGATCGCGGCCCACGTGCGCTGGGGCGCCGTGGTGATCGGATCGGCTGAGGGGCTCGATCGGCTCGGTGCGGACCGCAAACCCGCGGTCGAGGCGAGCGAGGCCGACCGTGCCGTCGAGATGAACCTCGCATCGAGGAAGCTCGACATCTGCTACAGCGAGATGGCGTTCGAGGACGGCATCCAGTTCCTCAGGGACTACGCGGGGATCGAAATCCGGTATGCGGACGGGTTCGATCCGGCCGAGGCGTCGACCCTGAACCTCGAGGTCAAGGAAGCGACGCTGGAACGGGCCCTCCACCTCCTCCTCCGTCCCATCGGCCTCACCTTCGACGTGGCGAACGGCGGCATCGAGATCCGTCCCCTCGTTCGCTAGCGCCCTGCCATGGGTTCGCCGCGGATCACGAACGGCTGGCGGCCCGCGATTCCCGTGATAAGATCCCGCCATGGCGCAATCCCTGATTCAGCTTCAGAACGTCTCCAAGCACCACGGCTCGAAGGTCATCTTCGAGGCCGCGAACTCCACGTTCCATGACGGCCAGAAGATCGGCGTGATCGGCCCGAACGGCTCCGGGAAGTCGACGCTCGCCCGCCTCATCACCGGCGAGGAGGAGCCCGACAGCGGGCGTGTCGTCCACACCCATGCCCTCCGATTGAGTTACCTCGAGCAGCAGGACCCCTTCCGCCTGGACGAGACCGCCCTGGACTTCCTCCTGCGGTACACGGAACAGGAGGAGTGGCGCTGCGGCGAGGTCGCCGGGCGGTTCCAGCTCCACCCGTCGCACCTGGACACCCGCATGGGCGTGCTGTCGGGCGGCTTCCAGACCCGCGTGAAGCTGGCGGCCATGCTCTTGCGCGATCCCAACTTCCTGATCCTCGACGAGCCCACGAACTTCCTCGACCTGAGCACCCTCATCCTGCTCGAGAACTTCCTGCGCGATTTCCGCGGCGGGTATCTCATCATCTCCCACGACCGCGAGTTCCTCCTGCGCACCTGCGAGCAAACGCTGGAGGTCGGGCGCGGCGAGCTGACCTACTATCCGGGGAACGTCGAGGCGTACCTCGCCTACAAGGACGAGCAGCTCGACCTGGCCCTCAAGAACAACAAGGTCATCGAGGCCAAGGCCCGGCAGCTCCAGACCTTCATCGACAAGCACCGCGTCCGCGCCGGCACGGCCGCGCAGGCGCAGGCGAAGATCAAGCAGCTCGACCGCCTGAATCAAGGCAAGATCTCGGTGGCCCACGCCGAACGCACGGTCCGGATGAAGCTCCCGTCGGTGGAGGCCCGCACGGGGATGGCGCTGGACTGCGATGGGCTTGCCATCGGCTATCCCGGCAAGGAGGTCGCGCGCGACATCCACTTCCACATCGACCGCGGGGAGCGGATCGCCATCCTCGGCGACAACGGCCAGGGGAAGACGACGCTGATGCGCACGCTGGCGGGCGACCTGCCGCCGCGCGAGGGGCGCGCGGCGTGGGCCGGCAACCTCCGTCTCGCGTACTATGCGCAGCACGTCTACGGCGCGCTCGATCCGAAGTACGACGTCCTCCAGCATCTCCAGAAGGTGGCAGATCGCAACGTCCCGCACCAGACGATCCTGGACCTGGCGGGGAGCTTTCTGTTCCACGGCGACGACGTCGAGAAGAAGGTCGCCGTCCTCAGCGGCGGCGAGCGGGCGCGGCTCTGCCTGATGGGGCTGCTGCTGACGCGGGCGCCGGTCCTGCTCCTGGACGAGCCGACGAACCACCTCGATTTCGAGACGGTGGAGGCGCTGGCGGAGGCGCTACAGGCCTACGAAGGGACGGTCTTCTTCATCAGCCACGACCGGACGTTCGTCAACGCCCTGGCCACGGGGATCCTGGACGTGAAGGGCGGGTCGGTGAAGCGGTACCCGGGGACGTACCAGGAGTACGTGGAGCACCTGAGCCTCGACCTGGCAGGGACGGGGGAGGAGGAAGACGAGGCGCCGGCGGAAGCGCCGAAGGCCGAGGCGCCTCGCCCCCCAAAGCAGGATCAGGCGGAGCTCAAGCGCATCCGCAGGCAGGTGCAGGCGGTCGAGTCGGAGATGGAGGCGGCGGAGCGGGAGCGCGCCGCGCTCATGGAGTCCTTCGAGCGGGAGCCCTCGAAGGATGTGCGGGAGCGGAAGCAGAGGCTGGACGAGCTGACGCGCGTGCTCGAGAAGGCCGAGGCGGCCTGGCTGGAGTTCCAGCAGCAGATCGAAGAGATGGGGGATGGAGCGCGGCCCGAACGCCCTTGAGGCCCTCGCCCTGATACCCTTCCCACACCCTCCGCCCCCCGAGCGGGCCCCAGGCCCGTTCGCGAGGGGGCGTCCGTGGGTCGCGTGCGCGACTCTGTCCTTCGTACTACCACTCGCCCCAACGATTCCTGTGCGGACGAGCGTGGTAGGACTAAGCAGGCAGCACTAAGTTTCACGGGATGCCGGAAGTAGATCCCTGGAGTCGCGCGCGTGAGCGCGCGGTGGATGACGCCCGTAAGGGCGTCCTGGGCCGCTCCTGACGCCCTTACGGGCGTCATCCACCGCGCCCTGACGGGCGCGACTCCAGATCGCGTCGAATGCGTATCCCGAAGAACTTAGTGCGAGGTACTTAGGCGTGTGAACCGGGGGGCGGGCGCCTGCCTGTCCCCCGCCCGCGTCGCGGGTTACGCCTTCAGGCGGATCGTCCGGATGACGTGCTTCGTGACGAGGACGGTGCCGTCCTCCGCCCCCAGCTCGACGTTGTAGCGGTCGAGCCTCTGGAACTTCCCGACGATTACCTTCCCGTCGATCAGTTCGACCTCGATCGTCTTCCCCGCCAGCTCCGACAGGAGATCGTGCGCAAGGAACGACTCGGCCCGGATCTGCCCGACCCAGGTCTTGAGCTCCTTGATCTCCTTCTTGAGCTTGTTGATCTCGTCCTCGACGATCTTGAACGGCGTCTGGACGCTGGGGCCCCGGGCGGACTCGGGCACGGGCATGGGTGCGTCTCCTGATCCCTGACCGCCGGAATGGTATCGGGCGGTCCTGGAATCGTCCAGCGGGAAATGGTTACTTCGCCGCCTTCGCCCGGTAGCTGACGCTCATCTTCCCCTCGAGCTCCATCCGGTTTCCCCCCTCCGACATGTCCATCTCAATCGGGCCGCTCGCCTCGAGCGACAGGAAGTGCCCCCGGTCGACGTGGAACATGGCGACGCCTGTCAGGTGATAGGTGATCCCGGGAATCTTCTCCATCTTGTCGAGCTTCACGTCCCAGTCGAGCGCGATCTTCGCCACGCGCTCCCCCTCCTTCCCGGAGACGTCCCTCAGGATCGCCTTGCCCGACACGTGCATGATCGCCGGGTTGTACCCCTCGTGGAAGATCGCGCGGCCGAGCGCCTCCGGGTCGACGTCCCACCCCTTCCCGACCGCGATCGAGTGCCTCGGCAGCAGGGCGTACACCTGGTCCACGAACACGACGTCCCCCGCGTCGTCCCCCTCGACGGGTCCCAGCTCGCTCGTGATCTGCTGGCTTGCGCCCGCCCGGACGATCGTCACGGTCCGCCCGAACAGGGCCGTGCGCTCGGAGCTCACCTTCTTTCCGCTCGGCTTGAGGACCTCCTTCAGGGAATTCGAGTAGGCCCGGGTGATCTTCGTCGCCGTCTCCGAAGACTCCAGGACCTCCTCCGCGTACTCCCGGATCTTCCGTTCGTTGTACTTTCCGCTCTGCTTTGCAATCCCGGAGGGGTCTCCGTAGGCCCCCCGGACGGTCGCCTTGACCTTGGTTTCGATCTTGCTCTCTTCCGCGACGTCGTGGCGGTCGCCCGCGATCCACTTCGCCTCGAGCTTCACCTCCTCGGCCGCAGCGATCGACAGGGTCAGGGCGAGGGCGAGCAGCGTCTTCATGCGGGTCCTCCTGGAGACGGACGATCATACACGCCGGGCGGGCCCGAGGTTACTCGGTGTGCAGGTCCCGCCAGAGTCGACGGAACCGCTGGTTCAGGTGCTCGCCGATCGTCGGGCCGTAGAAGCACATGTCCTTCTCGTAGCCGCCGCCCTTCCACCCCTCGGGGGTCACGAAGTACCCCAGGTGGTCGTTCGCGAGGCCCACGATCATCGCCTGCGAAGCCCCCGCCGCGAGGAGGTCGCGCTTGAGGTCGAGGCCGATCTCGACGCAGGCCTCCCCCGGCATGCACGCGAGCGCGAGGCCGCCGAGGTCGACGACCATGAGCGTCGTCTGGCGCGGGGCGACGATCGACTTCACGTGGAACGGCAGGTCGACGGTCCGTATCTCGGAGCGGATCTCGAGGACGTCGCGCGTCTCGATCGACGGGAGGAGGCCCTGGACGGCGTCCGCCAGCGCGGAGCCCGACTGCTCGATCCGCTCCCAGTCGTCCTGTCCGCCGGGCGCGGAGATCGTCTGGTCCCCCTCGGCGCCATTCGTGAAGAGGACCACGGCGCCGCCGCCGAGGCGCTCCTCGAGGATCCGCTGGAAGGCGCCAGGGTAGTCGGCGCTGATCTCCATGCACTCGGACCCGAGGATCGTGGGGTGGGCGGTGAAGTTGGCGAGGACGGCGCGGACGGCCCCCTTGGCATCGGTCACCTGGATCACGCTGAGCGTCGGGTCGGTGGGCCCGCCGTCCACGCGGCGGTTGTGGGAGAGCGTGGGGGCCTCGACGCGTCCCCACCCGATGCGCGCCGGGGCAAGCGCGGCATCGGCGTCGAGGACGACCTGCGAGAGACGGTCGATCATCTGCTTGTAGAGCTTCTTGTCGTACGGCCCGACGGCGATCTGCCAGAGCAGGTTCCTCGTCATCCCGCCCGGGCCGTTGTGGGTGTGCGAGGCGCACATGAGGAAGGCGTCGTCCGAAATCCCGGTCTCCTCGGAGATGCGCGCGAAGACCTTCTCGCGGATATCGCGGTTGATCCCGATGAAGTCTGCGGTGACCCAGGCGAACTTGACGCCGCCGCTCTCGATCACGAGGCACTTGGCCTTCACGGGGTCGTGGACGCCGGTCGACTTCCGGCCCTGCCTCGCGGAGTACCCGGCGAGCGGCACGGGCCACTCGGGCGACATATCGGCCGATGCGACGCCGACGCGGAGGTCCCCCTCGGCGAGGGCCATGGACGCTGCGAGCAGGAAGAGGACCAGGCGGGGCATGAGGGAGCCTCCAAGGGGAGTCCTCAGCGTAGTCGATCCTGGCGTGCCGTCAACGCTCTTCCACCGGGAGGCGCCCAGAGCGCCCGCTGAGCTTCGCATGCGCAGCCAGCGAAGGCAGGCGCGCGGAGGGTGCGCTTGCGCGAGCCGCCGCAGCGCCCTGGAATGGGATCGTTCGCTTCTCAAGGACCCCTGCATGCCGTCGCCGTTCCCCGGAAGGGAAAGAGGACCGACATGCCCGTCTTGACCCGCGGCCCGGCGCCGAATAGGCTGTGCACCGGCATGAAGCATCCTCCGCCCGGGTACCGCACGCAGTCCGAGGACACAAGCTACGAGGCCGAGCAGGTCCTCGTCGAGGCATGGCGCAGGATGCCTGCGATCGAGAAGGTGCGCCGAATCCGCGAGGACTCGATGGCCTGCGAGGATCTCGCGTACGTGGGACTTCGTCGTCGCTACCCCCACGCGGACGCGCGCGAACTGCAGTGGCGCCTGGGCGCGCTCCGTCTTGGGCGGGAGACGATGATCGCGGTCTACGGCTGGGACCCCGACACGGGGGCCCGCTGACGTGGCGAGCGAGCCGATTGTCGTGTTGCTCCGCGTCATCTCGGAGCTGGAGCGCATCGGGGTCCGTTACGCGATCGGCGGATCTGTCGCCAGCAGCGTCTTCGGCGAGCCCCGCGCCTCGGAGGATGCCGACTTGATCGCGGACCTTGGCCGGGACCAGGCAGAGCAACTCGTGACGGCCCTGGCGGGTGAGTTCTACCTCTCAGAACCGGCGATCCGGGATGCGCTGACCCGTCACTCGTCCTTCAACGTGATCCACCTGAAGACCATGCGCAAGGTGGACGTGTTCGTCGCCGGCCCTCGTCCGCTCGACCGAACCCAGATCGAGCGCCGCTGCCTCGAACGCATCGCGGAGGCGCCGGAGCGACTGGCGTACTTCGTCTCCGCAGAGGACATCATCCTCGTGAAGCTGGACTGGTACCGAAAGGGGGGATGCGTCTCCGATCGGCAGTGGAACGACGTATTGGGCGTGCTGAAGGTCCAGGGATCGCGGCTGGACTTCGGCTACATGGTCCGCACGGCCGTGCTTGCGGGAATCGAAGACCTCCTGGCGAAGGCCATTGCCTCGACGGGTCTTCCTCCACCGCTGCCCTCGGTTCAGGATTGACCGCAGGGGGGCGCCTGGGGCTGCGATTACGATCGATCGGCAGGCAGTGCGACCGGCGTGCCAGGCCCGTAGGGGATGCGCACGCGGACCGTGGTCCCGCGGCCCGGCGCACTCTCCAGAGTAATCGTCCCCCCCGCGTCGTCGACGCTCTTCTTGACGATGGCGAGTCCAAGCCCCGTCCCGTTCGGCTTCGTCGTGATGTACGGCTGGAAGACCTTCTCGCGGACCTCCTCGGGGAGCCCCGGCCCCGTGTCCCGGATGCGGAGCTCCACCCACGGCCTCGCCGTGGCCTGCTCGATGCGGCCGCCTCGCCTCCCCGTCCCTTTCGACAGCGTGACCGTCTCCCCCCGCTCTGTTTCGATGGAGAGTACCCCGCCCGCCTCCATCGCCTCGATCGCGTTCTTGATCAGGTTCGTCAGGACCCGGCGCCACTCGTCCGAGTCGAGCCAGAGCGCCGGCAGCCCCTCGGCAAGCGACAGCTTCGTCTCGATCCTCCCCTCGATCGTGCTCGAGAAGAGCTGCGCGCACCCGAGCGCCAGCTCGTTCAGGTCGGTCTCCTGGGGCCTCCGATCGGGGAGCTTCGCGAAGTACGAGAAGTCGCTCGCGATCCGCCCGAGCAGGTCGACCTGCTGGACGATCATCTCGACGCACTCCTCCAGGAGCTTCGCGAAGCCCGGCGCGCCGTCCGCGTAGGCCCTCGCAAGGTGCTGCGCCGAGAGCTTGAGCGGCGTGAGCGGATTCTTGATCTCGTGCGCGATCTGCCGAGCCATCCCGCGCCAGGCCGCCTCGCGCTCCGCCTTCGCCAGCGCCTCGCGGCCATGCTCGAGGTCCTCGAGCATCTTGTTGAACGAGTCGACGAGCGCCGCTAGCTCGCCCGTCCCCACCGCCGGGACCCGCCCGGAGAGGTCCCCCGCCGCCGCGCGCCGCGTCGCGAGCGTCATCGACTCCACCGGGGCCGCAATCCGCCTCGAGATCGCCGCGCTCCCCAACCAGACCGCCGTCACCACGAGCCCGTAGATCCCGAACACCAGCGTCACCGTGGAGTCGAACGGGCGCGGTCCGCCCGGCGACGGCGCCAGCTCCGGCACCGCGACGACTCCGTACGTCCTCCGCGTCGGCCCCCCCGCCAGCCGCTGGTACCCGATCCGGAGCTGGTAGTCGCCCACCGGCCGCGTGACGACGTGCGTCTCGCGGCCCAGGAGGAAGACCTCGCGGAAGGCCTCCTCGTCCATCCGCGTCGGGAGGAGTTCCGTCTGGAAGAGTTCTGGCCGGCTCGTCCCGACGTGCTCGCCGTCCGAATAGAGAATGACGTCGAGCCCCGCCACGCGCGCCGCCGCCCCGGCCAGCTCCTGCGCGTGCGTCTCCAGGACGTACTCGAGGCTTCCCGCGGCGCGCCCCGTCTCGCGGACTTCCCGCTCCGTCATCTCCTCTTGCCTCTGGACGCACTCGCGCGCGGCGACGTCCACGACGCGGCGGAGCGCGGCGTCCTGCTCCTCGCCCGCCTCCTCCGACCGCAGCCGCTGATGGACCACGGCGAGCGCGACGATCGGCACGAGCCCCAGAAGGACGAAGGAGGCGAAGAGCTGGACCTGGAGCCTCCCGAGGACGGAGGCGATGGGCGCGCGGCCGCGGAGCGCCCGCGCCGCGATGACGAGCGCGCCGACCGCGCCGCCGGCGAGGACGAACACGAGGAAGAACCGCAGGAACGACTGGAAGCGCTCGAAGGCCGTGGGGAGCCGGCGGGACAGCGCGTACACGAGCCGGCTCGCCCCCTCGCGCAGGACGAACATCGTCTGCCAGGTCCGGTCCTCGACCGTCTCGGTCCGCCACGACGGCCCGGACTCCAGGTCGCGCAGGACGCCGGCGGGCAGGACCGGCGGGACGGGCGCCTCCGACGACTCGCTCGCGGTGAGCCTCCCGTCGCGGTACTCGGTGAGCACGAGCCCGACGACCCCCTTCGAGGAGCCTGGCTCCACGCGCAGGAGCGACGCGCGCCCTCCCGGCGCGGCCGCGCGATACCGTGGGAGGACGGCCAGGAGGACCTCGCCCACGACGCGCCCCTCGGCGTTCCGGATCTGGGCCCGGCGGAACGGGACGTCGTGCGGGGCCACGAGCCCGTCGTTCCCCTCCTGCTGGAACGGATTGGCGCCGAGCCACTCCCGCGGCAGGCCAAAGCTGAACTCGCTGTCCGGGTCCGGGTGCTTGTCGCAGCGGACGCCGAGGTAGCAGTCCTCTCCCTTGCGGGCGAGGTCGCTCTCCTGCCAGAGCGAGAGCGCGAGCCGCGGGCTGGGCGTCCAGGTCTCCGACGAGATCCGCTCCAGCTCGGCGGGGAGCCACGGGGTCGCCGTGATCGCCTCGAGGCTCAGGTCCATCGTGGCTGCGACGCGGGCCTCGTGGGCCGGGTTGGACAGCTCCTTCCCCCTCTGGTCGAGGAGGACCCATTGGTTGCGGGCCTGGGCGCTGTCGAGCGGAGGGAAGACGAGGAGGGCGGCGCAGAGGGGCAGGAGGACCCACGCGATGCCGCGTCCCGCGACGGCGGGGCCCATCGCGGCCGGCAGGACCGCGGCGATGGCGAACGCCGCCGCGCCCGCGGAGGGGGTCGCGGCCAGTGCGGCCGCGGTCAGGAGCAGGAGCGACACCGGGAGGACGACCCTGGGAGGCAGGCCCCGCGCCCCCCAGGCGGCCCAGAGGCCCGCGAGCCGCGTCCCGGCGAGGCCCGCGGTCGCGGCGAGGAGGATCGACAGGTCGAGAGAGAGGCGGACCGGCCCGAGCAGGTCGCCGGCGCCCTCGAAGAGCGGAATCGTGCCGTCTTGGACGACGCTCGCGGCGAGGGAGGTCACGGCGTGGATGGCGTACCACGCGGCGGCCGGGAGCAGGAGAAGGCAGGCGCGCGCGGCCCGGCGGCGGCGCGCGGAGCCCGGCGGCTCCACGGGCGGGGCCAGGCCCCACGCGAGGAGGAGCGCCACGGCGCAAGCCGCCAGGGTCGAGAGCAATAGGTCGCCGGGGTTGGCTGCCCACGGCCCCGCGTACGCCACCTCGTCGACGAGCGGCGGGGGGAGGAGCGCGGAGCCGAGCCCGAAACGGTCGCACGCGACGCGGGCGGCGGCGAGGGCCGCGGCGCCAAGGAGGGCACGCGCGGGGCGCGAACCGCGCATTCGCGGGAGTTGGAAGGCGATGACGCCGAGCGAGAGCAGCAGGAGGCACGTGGTCCACAGGGCGCGCCGCCGCTCCCGGTCCGTCCGCGTCCGCTCTTCCGCGGCGCGCGCGGCCCCTTCCGTCCGGACGACGAATGGTCCCTCCGTGGCCTCTTCCGGGTCCGGCGGCCTGCCGGGCCTCGGCGCCGAGAGGCGGACCTCGACGCCCGGGACGCCGATCGCCTCCTCGAGCACGCGTCGGGGCGCGAGATACCGGTTGCGGAACGGGTATTCGACCTCGATCGTGAGGAATCCGACGACCGCGCCGAAGTCTCCGATGCGCCGCCCGCTCGCAATCCGGCCGTATGTCGGGCCCCGCTGGATGGCCGACCGTGGCGCGTCCCCGGCGAGGAGTCCCTCGTCGACCTCGAACGTCCTCCCGGCCCACGCGACCGCCTGGCCCTCCTTGTCGAGCAGGACGAGGCCGGCGTCGTCCGATCCGAACTTGGCAAGGCCAGCTTGTTGGTCGGCGAGCAGGCGGGTGAGCGCGCGAAAGGCTGCCGCGCGGGCCGCGGGCATGCCGGGGTCGGCGGCAGGGATCGAGGCGGCGGCGGAGAGCTGCGGATCGGCGACGGCCGCGTCGAGGATCGACCCGAGGGCGGCGTCGCGTCCCCGGAGCGCCTCCTCGACCCGGGCTGTCAGTTCGCGCGCGACCATGGGCGGGGCCGGCGCGGGTCCCGACGCGCGGCGCACGACCGGGACGAGACCGAGCAGGAGGACGTGCGGCAATAGGAAGAAGAGGGCTCGGCGCACCCGGGGGACCCCCGAAGGGGGCCTCCTAGCTCATCACCACCCGACGTGCCTCGTCCTCGACGTCGCAGATGCGGAACACCTCGTCGAGGCCCATACGGCGGAAGACGGCGATGACCTTCACGTTCGGGTTGAGGAGGACCAGGCGGCCGCCCTGCGCCTCGAGCTCGTCCGCGAGTCCCATCAGCGCCCCGAGCGCCCCGCTGACCACGCTCTCGACCTGGCTCATCTCGATGATGACCCGCGTGACCCCGCGCGCCCTGAGCGCCTTCATGTAGGCCTCGAAGGAGTCGACGTCGCTCACCTCGATGCGGCCGCGCACCTCGACGATGTAGACGTGTTCCTTCTCTCGGAGGGCCAGATCCATCCGTTCCTCTCGCGGCTACAGCACACCAATCCCGATGAGCGTGACGTCGTCTTCCTGCTCCCCGACCTGGAACTCCGTGCGCGCCAGCTCGAGCATGTGCAGGAGGACCTTCGCCTCCATGCGGGCGTACTTGTTCACGACCTCGATGATCCCTTCGATCCCGAACTCCGCGCCGCCCTTGCCGCGCGTCTCGATGACGCCGTCCGTGTACCAGAGCATCATATCACCCGGCAGGAGCTGCTGCTCGACCTCCTCGAGTCCGGAGGCGAACCTCGGCCCCTTGTCCATGCCGACCGCCATCCCCTTGGGCTCCAGGAGGAGGATTTGGGGGTCGCGCTTGTCGTTGTGGATGATCAGCGGGTTGTGCCCCGCGCGGGCGAACTTCAGCAGCTTCGTCTGGAGGTTCAAGACGCCGTAGGCGGTCGTGATGAACGTCTTGCGGTCGAGGTCGGGGTAGATCTCCATGTTCGACGTGACCAGCGTGTCCCAGGGCGACGAGCGCCCCTTCGCCTGCATCTGGAAGACCTTCCTCGACAGGGCCATCACGAGCGCCGCGTCGACCCCGTGCCCCGAGACGTCGCCCTGGAGGATCCCGAGCTCGTGCTCGCTCACCTTGACGAAGTCGTAGAGGTCCCCCGCGACGTGCGAGCAGGGCTTGTAGATCACCTGGAAGTCGTACCCGGGGATCTTCGGCAGGTCGGGCAGCATCATGAGCTGCTTCTTCCGCGCCTCCTCGAGGTTCTTCATGAGGTCCTGGTCCTGGCCGACCTGCGTGCGGACCGACTCGATCTGGCTCTTCAGGCTTTCGAGCAGCTCGTCGGAGATGCCGGAGCGGGCCTCGACCTCGGTCTTCGGCGCCTCCAGCCTGGCGATCTTCTCGACCTCGTTCGTCGACGCGGCGGCCTGGCGCGCCCCGGAGCAGGTCTCGATGATGTGCTCCGCGATCTGGAATGGCGCCGTCTGGTACATGAGGATGTTGCTGGAGACGTCGATCGACCGCAGGACCTGGCGGCAATGCGGGCAGACCCAGTGCCCCGAGTGGTCCTTCGTGCGCCACGCCGGGTTCGACTGCATCTGGTTCTTCACGTGCTCCACGGTGGCCTGCATCCGGTCCTGGCCCGCGATCGCCTTCGTGACCTCCTCCATCGACTTGGGCGACCCCTTCCCGTGGTCCCAGCCGTAGCAGGTCGTGACGTGGCGGTGGATCTCGTCGACGAGGAGCGGCGGGATCTTCCCGTCGTCGGCCAGCGTGATCTCCGTCTGCTTGGTGCAGTACGGGCAGTACCACTTCCGGCTCCGATCGTGCTGCTGGAAGACCGGGTCGTTCGAGATGTGGTACTTGATCTCGATGTACCACTTCTTCGCTGTCAGGGATTCGATGGTGTACGGGGCGGCCGTCTGACCGGAGAGGAACACCTTGCACTTCTCGGTCAGGTGCACGATGACGAGGTCGGGGAGGCGCTCCTCGTTCTTGAAGATCGCCCCCACCTGGCCGCACATCGGGCAGAGCCACTGCGTGCCGATGGCGACCACGCGCCACGACGCGGACTGGCTCATCTTCCCCGCGACCCACTCGCGGATCTTCGGCATGTTCCAGGACTTCATGTCCGCTCCGCCATTCCCGATCGTGTCCTGCGGGCCATTCTAGCAGGGACGGGGGCCGATGCAAGTGGGAGGCTGGCCGGAGGCGATTTCCCCTGGCAAGGCGGCGCATCAGGAGGTCTCCGACCCGCTTTTCACCTGTGGCGCGAGGAAACAGCGTGCGTCCTCGCGCGCCTCCTCGGCGCAAGTGACAGCCCCGCCGAGGTTCCCGCGCGACGCGCGATGGAGTGTGTCGCGCGCGCCCAATTTCCCCGCGAACGGCCGCGAACGCCTGAGAGTCGTGGTGCATGGAGGAGGGGCAAACCATTGCGGGGGGGGGGCATTCCGTGGAACGACCATTCGGACCCACCGGGCGCCTCTGGCGCGCCCTTTGCACCACCAAGGCCGCCCCGCCAGGGGATAGGGTCGGATGGTAGCTCGCCAGATCGATCGCCTCCTCGTCGTGGCCTTCGCGTTCATCGCGATGGCCGGCCTCGCGCTCGCCGAGGACTCCGCGCGGGATCTGCGCGACCAGGCGCTCGCCGACCTTCGCATCCTGCGCGATCAAGCGACCGACCCGCCGGTCCTCCCGCACCTGCGCAACGCCGTCACGTTCCTCGAACGGTCACTCGATCAGTTCACCGACGCCGATCACGTCCTCGACCCGCCCCAGGCCATCGACAACGTGCGGCAGGCGATTAGCTCCGTCACCGTGGCCGCGAAGGAGGCCCTCCGCGCGGACAACACGGCCCTGGCGGACGCCCTGAAGCTCGACGCGGTCAAGCTCGCCCAGGCCGCTCGCCGCCTCGCGGCGACGCTCCTCGCGGAGGTCCAGGCCCCCGAGGGGATCGTCGACACTGCGAGCATCGCGGCGAACTCCGTGAGCCTCCAGACCGCCCAGGAGGAGATCGCGCGCGGGGACGAGGAGCTTGGTCAGCAGGACGCCTCCTTCAATCGCTACAACTATGACTGGAGGCGGTACGACAATGGCGTGAATCGCTACAAGGCTGCGTTCAACGCCGCCCAGGGTGCGGACGGCTTCCGCCTGAGGCTCCTTCAGGCCTCCGACTCGCCGGACCCGTTCTCGCCGAACGGCGACGGTCGACTGGAGAACTGCACGCTGACGGCGCGCCTTCAGGTCGACTCCCCCGCGAGCGGCACGCGCGTCCGGAGCGAGTGGACGATCCTCTCGGGAGGCGTCCGTGTGCGACGCGTGACCGTGGAGCAGGACGCGCCTCAGGGGGCCGGCATCCTCGACTTCACCGCCTCGCTGACCTGGGACGGCCTCGGCGACCTTGGCGGCTTGGCGGTTGACAGAACATATGACTGGCAGCTTTCCGCGGTGCTCCTCCTGCCGGGAGGCCCGGAGAACCCTCTGTCAGGCAGTCTTTCCGGCGACGTCACGCTGGACGTCACGCCCCCCTCCTTCGGCGCCACGAGGCCCGACCCGATCGTTGCCGGGCGCCGCCCCGAGATCGGAGTCCCTTTCGCAGATGCGCTGTCGGGCGTCGACGTAGCGAGCGCCTCGATCTCAGTAGAGGGTGTCGATCGCACCTCCGCGGCGACCCGCACGGCCGACGGGATCTCGTTCACGCCGGCCGAGGCCCTGTCCGACGGCGAGGTGACCGTCGCAGTGACCGTGCGCGACCTCGCGGGGAACGAGGCCTCACGGGCGTGGACGTTCCGGGTGGTCTCCGCGGTCGGCGCGGCCGACCCCGCCGCCGGCGGGACGCTCACGGTGACCGATGCCGAGAGCCCCGCGTTTGGCGCCTCCGTCCAGGTCCCCGCCGGTGCCCTCGCGGAGCCCGCCACGATCACCATCTCCGCCCCCTCCGAGCCCTCCGCGTTCGGCGACATCGTGGCGCCGACGGGACCTGCCATCGACATCTCGTCGAGCGTCTCCGCGTTCTCGCAGGACATCCTGCTCGTGATCCCCTACGACCAGGGGATGGTCGACGCAGCCGGGATCGACGAGCGCGCCCTGGAGGTCTTCTACTACGACGGCAGCGCGTGGGTGGCGCTCCCGGTCGTCTCCAGGGACACCGAGGCCAACAGGATCACTGTCGCCGTCCGTCACCTCTCGGTGTTTCTCGTGGGGTACCGTCGCGCGAGCGCCACGCTGTCGACGCTCTTCGTGGACCCCGCGAGGCTTATGGCCGACGGGCAGGACCAGGCGGCGATCACCGTGGTCCCGCGCGACGCGGGCGGCGTCCCGCTCGGTCCGTATCGCACGGTGGAGGTCCGCTTCCGCCAGGTCGTCGGGCCGCCCCCGGGGCCACCCCCGCCCGGAGGCTCGATCTCGAGCGTCTCCAATGCGGGCGATGAGTTCTACCGCGCCACGCTGACCTCGAGTTCGACGATCGAGACCGTCACGCTTGAGGCGATCGCCGGCGGGGTGCTCCTCACGACGCCCAGGACGGTTTCCTACGAGCTTCAGGTCGCCGGGCTCGTCGTCACGGCCCCCTCCCAGGCCGCCGCGGGGGGCGCGGTCTCGCTCACGGTGCGCGCGGTGGACTCCCAGGGCGCGCTCGTCCGGTCCTACCGCGGGACCGTCCGCCTGGACAGCTCCGACCCGCAGGCCTCGTTCAACGACACCACGATCGTCCTCGGGGCCACGGACGGCGGGCAGCGGACCGTCACCGACATCGGTTTCTTCCGGTTGGCGGGGACGCAGCGCATTCAGGTCGAGGACACCTCGCGCCCCGCGATCCAGGGGGAGTCCGGGAACATCGCGGTCTCACCGGGCCCCGCCGTGGCCCTTCGCAAGGTCCTCGGGGACTTCCAGTCGGGCGACGCGGGGACCTGGCTCGTCGACCCGATCCGCGTGCAGATCGAAGACGAGTTCACGAATGCCATCCCGGGCCAGGGCCTCACCTTCCAGGCCCTGACGGGCGACGAGGCGATCTCGAGGACGTTCCAGGGGACGCCCTCGACGACGCTGACCGTCACGACGAACGCCCTCGGCGAGGCCGAGGCCTTCGTCCGCCTCGACTCGACGCCGGGCGCGAACGAGGTCCAGGTCGGAGCCTCCGGGGTGGAGAACGTCGTGTTCACCCTCTCCGGGATGGGCCTCGTGGTCCCCGACGCGATCGCGATCGCCGCCGTGACGCCCGTCGCGGTCGGGACGGAGAGCGAGGTGACGATCACGCTCACCGGCGGCGGCGTGGGCGTCCCGGGGAAGCTCGGGCAGCTCACGGTCGTCTCCGATCGCGCGCAGGACGCGTTCAGCGCGATCCTCGACAACGGCGACGGGACCTACACCACCACCGTGATGCGCAACGTCGCGGGCGTGAGCCGCATCACGGCGACGTACGACGATGGGACCACGGTCCTCGTGAGCGGCCAGGCCGTGGTCGGCTTCCAGGCCCCGAACCGCCTGACGCTGGAGGGGCCAAGCCCCGTGCCGGTGAACCAGCCCGCGAGGCTGACGATCCGCCTGTTCGTCGACCAGACGCCCGTGCCGGGCATGGCCCTCCAGCTCTCGATGGCCTCCGCGAGGGCCGAGGACTCCTTCGGGGACATCCAGGAGGAGGCTGACGGGGTCTACTCCGTCGACGTGACAAGCACGCTCGCGGGCGTGGCGGACCTCCAGGCCTTCTTCGACGACCCGGCGACGGTCCCTCCGAACGACCTATCGTCGAACGTCCTGCCGGTGGTCTTCCAGGCGGCGGCGCAAGGGCCTCCTCCCCCGTTCGTGGTCGAGAGCGACCCGGCGGACGGGGAGGGCGGGGTGCCGCTGAACAAGTTGGTCTCGGTGACGTTCGATCGTGCGATGGACACGGGAGGCCTCTCGTCGTCGGCGTTCGCGATCTTCGGGGGCCAGGAGGTGAGTTTCGGTTTCCTGGGTTGGAGGCGGGTGGCGTGGAACGCCTACAACCAGGCCAACGGAGAGACGTGGCCGGCCTGCGGGGACGTCGACGGGGACGGTCGCGACGAGATCGTGCTGGGGCTGGGGACCTACCCGGCGAACGGGGGTTGGTTGCAGATCCTCGACGACGCGAGCACGAACTACGCGAGCCTGCGGTGGCTCCGGCTGCCGTGGACGGCGTACAACAACGCGGACGGGCAGTTGAGGCCGGCGTGCGGGGACGTGGACGGGGACGGTCGGGACGAGATCGTGGTGGGGCTGGGTCCGTACCCGCAGTTCGGGGGACGCCTGCACCTCTGGGACGACGCCTCGGCGGGGTACGTGTCGCGCGGCTTCATCCGCATGCTCAACGGGCCGTACAACGCGGCGAACGGGGAGACGCGCCCGGCGTGCGGCGACATGGACGGGGACGGGCGGGACGAGATCGCGGTGGGGATGGGGACCTACCCGACGAACGGCGGGTGGGTGAATGTCCTGGATGACGCGCTGTCGGCCCCGCCGCACAAGCTGGTGGGGTGGACGAGGGTCACGTGGCCGGCCTACAACACAGCGAACGGGGAGACGCGCCCGGCGCTTGGGGACGTGGACGGGGACGGGCGGGCGGAACTCGTCGTGGGGCTGGGGCCGTATCCCGCGAACGGCGGGTGGGAGATGGTCCGAGACGACGCGGCGGCGGGGTTCACGTCGCTCAAGTGGTTCAAGGCGACCTGGTCGGCCTACAACGCCGTGAACGGCTCGACGTTCCCAGCGTGCGGGGACCTGGATGGGGACCATCGGGCGGAGGTGATCACGGGGTTCGGGACGTTCCCCTCGACCGTCGGGTTGTTGCAGATCCGGGATGGCGCGGAGACCTCCTACCGGCACCTCGGGTGGGCGAGGGTCGAGTGGCCCGCGTACGCCACGGCGGACGGGCAGACGAGGCCTGCGGCGGGGAATCTGCGCGGGGACCGGCTGGACGAGTTCATCGTGGGGCTGGGGCCGTTCCGGACGGCCGGCGGGTACGCGGAGGTGCTGAACGGCCGCGGGAACCTCGCGGGGAGGGTCTGCTTCCACGACGACGAGGAGGGGAGGACGGTGGCGAAGTTCACGCCGGACCTCCAGTTTGCGGCGAACGAGTCGTACCGGATCGAGGTGAAGGACGTCGCGGACCGCCAGGGGCGGATGATGGACCAGGTCGCCTCCACGGCTGCGAGGGACCCGTTCCTGGCGAGCTTCTCGACGGACGTCGAGGACCACTACCTGCCGGAGGTGCTGGAGACGGACCCGCCGAACGGGGCGAGGGACGTAGCGTTGAACGCGGAGTACCGGGTGCGCTTCAATGAGCGGATGGACGGTACGCAGGCGTGGCCCATATACTTGACGGAGGGCGCGACGGCGTATGTCGGTACGGTGTCGATGGAGGAAGAGGGCGCGGTGGTGGTGCTGCGTGGGCCATTCCTGGTGAACGGGACGGGGACGCCGACGTGGCTCTTGGGCCGTCGGAACATGCAGCTCGTGGTGAGCGGGGCGGTGAAGGACCTCGCGGGGAACGCGATGGTCCGGGACTACACGTCGAGCTTCCTGACGCTGGACCCGCTGGTCCGGCAGGTGACGTTGCAGTACCCGGGCAACGGTGCGCGAGTGGCGGCGGGACTGGTCATGGTCGGAGGGTGGGGCCCCGGGCCGTGGGGATACGACGTGGAGCTGTCCATTAATGAAGGGACGAGCGCGGAGCTGCGGGTCCGGACGCGGGTCGACGCTCGCGGGATTTGGATGCAGCCGGTGAACTTCCTCGCAGGGACGCACACGTTGAGGGCGAGGGGGGTCTCATCGGACGGGCAGCTCTCGGCGCCGACGCCGACGGTCACGATCACGGCGGTCTCGAATCAGCCGGCGATCGTGGTGACGGAGCCCGCGCAAGGCGCGCGCATCAACCTGCCGCGCTTCCGGATGCGGGTGGAGGCGAGGTACTCGTCGACGATCAACCTCGCCGGGATGCAGGTGTACTACGACAGCATGCTGCAGCAGATCCCGGTAGGAGGCTCCGGGCCAGGCGTTCGCCTGGAGGGGGTCTCGGGCGGGAGTACGAACGGCGTGCCGTTCTGGGAGGCGGACGTCGCTGGGTTGTCTGACGGACGCCACACGCTCATCGCGACGGTCTCGGGCGCGGGCACGGCGACGGTGGTACTGACCGTGGACAACACGTCGCCCGCCGTCACGGCCACGCTCGATGGCGTGACCGGGGCGAATCTGGTGTTGAGGACCTTCCCCTTCCGCGTGGTCTTCACGGCGGACGACCCTGGCTCGGGGCTGAACATGTCAACGCTCGAGCTGAAGGCGAACGGCGAGGACATCCACTGCGAGGTGGCGCACGGCCAGGGCCTGGACCCCGCGGGCGGTCGCCCCGAGGACCCCTCGGTGCCGCAATCCCTCCGGGCCATCTGGGCGCCGACGATCGAGGAGCTGGCGGCCCTCCTGCAGAAGACGCAGACGAACCAGGTCCGCGCCTGCATCGGCATCTTCGACCTCGTCGGCAACTGGAGCGAGGTCTGCGTGGAGTTCACGATCGACTACTCGGCCGGCGGCGATGCCGACAATCCGTATCCAGGCGTTCGAAGCCTCCCCCGGGCCATCGTGCTTCGCATCGCAGAGGGGGTCAATGCAGAGGAAGAGGGACTCGCGAGCCGCAGCACGGGGACGCCCCCTGTTGTCGAGGCTGTAGACCCAATGCGCGGCAACGCGACGGTCGAGGGAATCGCGACGACGTGGGAGGTAACCGCGGGCGGCGGGCTGCTCGTCGAACACACGACCCTTTCGACCGTAACAAACGCCGAAGGCACGGCCGGGATGCGGTTCGTGAACAGCGACGAGGAGGAGACATCGACGATTCGCGTCGGGGCGCTCGGCCGGGACGAAGTGGAGCCCGTCACGTTCAGTCGGAGTGCCCGCTTGCCTCGACTTGTGTTCGTGCAGTCTGCCCGTAACACGGCCGAACAGGAACCGCTTCTGGTGAGAGAGGCGTTCTTGCAAAAGGGCCCCTGGGTGTTCCGAGCTGTGGATCCCGGGCCGGACGGGACAGGCGAGACGCCAATCGTCGACACAGAAGTCGAGATCGCCCTGCAGCAAGTGGACCCCTCTTCCGGCGAGTGGGTCGATGTGCCCGACGCGGCCTACCTCCTGCCTTCGGCCCAGATGGCGGACGACCAGGGGTACGCGGAGTTCAATCTGGAGGGCCGTACCTCGGGTCGGTACCGGTTCGAGGGGCGGCTGACCGAGTTCCCTGGCGTTCCGCCCTACCATGAGCCCGGCGAGCAAGCCACGCTTGGGATCGCGGGGAGCCGTCAGGTTACGCTTCGTTTCGACGACAACGGCGAAGAGATGACCCTCGGGCCGGTCGGCTCGATCATCGCCACGGGGAACGGGCAGATTGGTGTGGCGGATCGCGAGCTGGTCAACCCCTTCGAACTGGACGTGGCCGGCTTCATGGCGGCGATCCAGGCCCAGTTGCCACCGGGCTGGAGCTTCGAGAGCGGCTCCGTGGGATTCCAGGTCGTCCCGGGCCCGGTGCCGCCAACATCATGGGAATCCGACCCTGCCACCCATGCGCCTATGGGGGCGCTCAGGCTGGAGGGCACGGCCGGGGGGCAGACTGCCCTCACGGTCCCATTCACGTCCACATCCCCTCGCGTGAGGGTCTTCTTCAGGCCGAACAGAACGACGACCCACGTCGTCTCGCTGCGCATTCGCGGATCCTTCCTTCCTCCTCCGCCCGGATCCCCGGCCAGGCCAGCCTCCATTCGCATCGAAAACCTCGCGGTCGGCCCGCCGGAGATGTCGGTCGTAGTGGCGGGTGCACTCGGGGAAGTCCGTGACATTGTCCCAGTGCCGGATCCGTTGACACTCGATCCCGCGAGTGTCGCCACGAATCAGCAGTTCCAAGTCGAGCTCTCCTGGCCAGTCGGTTTTTCACCCGGAAGCAGCCCACTCGTACAGATGGCCGCTCACGACCCGTGCAATACGCCCCTGATGTCGGACACCCTTAGCCCGCCGGTAGCACGCGACTTAGCGCTCGCCGTGGTCGCCGTCACCCCGCGAGCGCTACTGTATCGAACTTCGCGCGTGATTGCCCTCATTCGGCCGCGTCGATACCCCGAGTTCACGATGTCCGAGGATGGCGATTCGACGTCTTCTGGCGCAGAATTCACCGGGCCCCCACCCCCCGTACCCGTGGACCCTCTTCCTGACACGGTGGTCCGCGTGGGTAATCTGCTGGACGTTCGCCTCGAGACGTTGGCGGGAGTCCTGCACCTGCTGCAGCCGACGGGCGCAGACTTCGAGGGCCCCACCATACCGGGGGTCATTCCACAGGGACACGGCAGGCCGATTAATGGGCGATTCAACTTCTCCGCGGACACTTCACTCACGCTTCATTTCGATGCAAACAGCAAATCCGCGTCACAAGTGAGGTTCTTCACAGATCCGCTCGTCTATGGGACGTTTCACATCAACGGTGCAACCGACACTAACGAGTTCATTCTCGCTCTCAATCCCGGTGACCCGCGGACCTTCAGTGTCGCGTTCAGTCCTGCGGCCGTCGATGAGTCGACAGTGTTCCGTGAAACGAACATTAAAGCCCAACTTGACGAACGCGCCATTCGGAAGGCAGACAACTACCCAATCCGAGTAGGGCAGGACACAAAGCGGGGGCGCCTCATCTTCTTCAGGACTCCGAACAAATCTGTTACCCAGGATGTCGTTGACAACTCCGTCCGGGGTGTGGTGAACGAGATATGGGCACAGGCATCTGTAGGCCTCGCAATCGAGGAGCAGGGAGATCAGGTGGTTGCCAAACGAAACGACGTACCTAACTACATAAGTGATGGGAGCTGGGGGGTTGCCGCCAATGGGGCGGACTTTCAGACAATTGCGAATGAAGTTCATGAGGCGGATCCGGATCTGATCCCCGTCTTCTTCGTAGTAAACGTATTCGACAGGCGGGCACCCACGGTCAATGACCAGCCTCTCGGAGTCACGGCCTACGATGCTTGGATTGTTCTACGAGAGACGTCTGCTCGGAGGTTTCCAGTAGTCCTTGCGCACGAACTCGGCCACTATCTGGGAGACTTGCCGGATCTCTATTTCGTAGATCCTCTCGGCAACGAATTCGGTGATAGACTCATGTGGAGGGCCGAGCAGCGGGCTTCGAACTTGGTGAAGTCGGAAGTGAGACGATCGCGGGATAGCGATAGGCTTGAGGGCAGGTGATGCAGACCGCGCAGTCCGTTGCGGTGCAACCACATGGGAGCGGGAGCGTTGTGGACACGCGACGCGACAGGCGTGGAGCGAGGCACGGGAGTGCGGTTCATGTTGTCGTGCGGATCGTTCTGGTGGCTAGTGTCCTGGGCGTGATCGCTGGAGCAGAGCAGGCCAGTGTGACTCCGAGCAATCCTGCAGAGGCAATCCGCCAGATCGAAGACGCCTATGGTGCCTATCGGTGTGCGACGCAGGACACCATAACGCAAATGAAGTCGCGCCTCGACGCGGCTGTTCATAGGTGTGGTGTGTGGCCACTGCTTTCGCCGGCGATTTCCGGAGAAGGGCTAGGGGACACACTCACCGAGGGTGATGCGGCTCGGCTGCTTGGATTGTACCAGGTTCGCGAGGCGATACCGGCGCTAGTGGCTCGTTTCAAGTATCACATGATTGACAGGGTCGCGCCGGCCAAGGAGGAGGACATCGCGGCGCGCCAGGAGGCCGTTCCGGGGCTAGTCTTTGCGCTCGCTGCATTCAAGGACCCCGAGCTAGACGACCTCATTGAGGAGGCCGCGAGAGTCGCGAATCCAATAAGCGAGGTGCAGCGCTATGCGGAGTTCTCTCTATTTAACGATGCCACGTCATTTCCTTCGGATCGCTACGACTTGGTGGAACGCCTTATTCCATCCGCCGAGCGATGGGTGAGGAGCCTGCCAGATGCGTCGGAAGCCGAGAGAGCCCAAATTGTCCAGTCAATGCGACATCGTGTGAAGTGGATGCGCGAACAGAACTCTCGGGGTGAGCCCTCCACGGACCCGTCCAGTCGCGACAAGAGCCAGCCGCTGTCCGCCCCGATGACTGGCGGCAAGCCGGCCGATGCGGCCGTGCTGCAGTCTCGGTCGGGACAGCCAGAGTCCAGAGCCTCGCGTTCCTCCAATGATGCCGATCGCAGGAGTGTGATCTTATGGGTTGGCATCCTGGGGACTGTGGTTGTTGTCACAGTGTGTCTCACTCTGCGTCGACGAAGCAGCGAACGCCCGAAGGGGAGCTCACGCCGGTGAGCGAGTCCGCGGGGGGGCGAGCGGCGGTCCGAGTGGCGGAGCGGCGTGATCGGGCGCCCAGCGGCGAACGCCCTTCGGGCAGAAACTCCCCAAGTCGTCGATGTGGCCCCACGTCCTGGTGCCCAAGGCTCCGCGGGCGATGCACCCGCAGCACGAAGACAGAGCGTCCCCACCAGGACGCCCAGGGCGTCCGTCGG
>Ga0080064_1000955_pt1 | contig 66086 bp, 63 predicted proteins | sample Subgrocontami54m_FD_69260 | JGI IMG/M metagenome (GOLD analysis project Ga0080064, IMG submission 69260) | Subsurface groundwater microbial communities from S. Glens Falls, New York, USA - GMW46 contaminated, 5.4 m (SPADES assembly) (version 2) ... | reverse complement strand
GCCAACTAATCTTGAGATCGCGCACCTTGTCGCCGGCGACCACACGCACCTGGCGACCTGGGCGCAGCTTACTCATTTTTTGCTTGACTCAGTCGCCTGCTTCATAGACGCGGTTCTGACAGAGTCGCTGAAACCGTGAGACGTTCGGTGACGTAACAAACAGCAGCATGGAAGAAGCGAAGGCCACCCTCATCCTCGAACACGTGACAAAGAGCTTCGGCGAGTTCACAGCCGTCAGTGATCTCAGTCTGCAAGTGCGGCCCGGCCGCGTCTTCGGATTAATCGGTCCGAACGGCGCCGGCAAGACCACAACTATCCGCATGATCGTCAACATTACGGTTCCCGATTCGGGGACCATCGAGTTGTTTGGGCAGCGGATGAAAACGGCGCTGCAAGATCGTATCGGCTACCTGCCGGAAGAGCGCGGGCTATACAAGAAAATGAAAGTCGGCGAGCAGTTGCGCTTTTTTGCTGAGCTAAAAGATTTGCGCGGAGACGAAGCTAACAAGCGCATCGACGAGTGGCTTGAGAGGCTGGAACTCACGGCCTGGAAAGAGAAGCGCACGAAAGAGCTCTCGAAAGGCATGCAGCAGAAAGTGCAGTTCATTACTGCCGTCATTCACGATCCCGATCTAGTCATACTTGACGAGCCGTTTTCGGGTCTCGATCCCGTCAACGTTGATTTGATGAAAGAAACGATCCTGGAACAGAAAGCCAAAGGCAAGACAATTATTCTCTCGACCCATCAGATGGAGATTGCCGAAAAGCTCTGCGATGACGTTTGCATGATCAATCGTGCCCATAAGGTGCTGGATGGAAAGTTGCGCGACATCAGGCGTAGTTTCTCGCGGAACGCCGTGGCGCTCCAGTTTGAAGGCGGCGATGGTTTGCTTAACGATCCGGCGCTGGTGGCGAATATTCGTCAGAAGGGCGAAGACACCGAGGTGCTGCTCGTGCCGGGCGCGAGTCCTCAAACCCTGCTGAAACGTCTGGTGGAATCCGGCGTCAACGTCAGCAAGTTCGAATTGGTCGAGCCCAGCCTGCACGACATCTTTATCGAAAAGGTCAGAGAAGCCGCATGAAAAAATTCCTTGCCGTCGTCAAGCGTGAATACATCCAGCGGGTGCGCACAAAGTTTTTTGTCGTGGCGACGATTTTGGGGCCGGTGATTATGGCTTCGTTTGTTGTTGTGCCTATGTTATTGGCGAGTATACAGACAGGCGGGCCGACGCGACTTGCGGTCGTCGACGAGAGTGGAAAGGTCTACGAACGATTTCGTGAGGCCCTGAACCGTCCGCGCGGTGAAGATGAAGAAGAAACCGTGAAAGTCTCTCCTGCCCAGGCCGTGAATGCCAACCAGCAGGATCGAATGAAGCAAACGGCTCAAGCCAGGCAGCCCGGATTCACGGTCGAGCAGGTGTCACTCGATGGAAAGTCGATTGATCAAGTCAGACTTCAGCTTGGTGAGCGTGTTCGTAAGAACGAGCTTGATGGTTTCGTCCTAATTCCGAAGAACATCTTGGTGGATGGCAAAGCTGAGTTTTACGGTCGGAACACGGGCGATATTTTTACGCGAGAAACAGTTGGTGACCGGCTAGGCAATGCGGTACGCGATGAAAGGCTTGCTCAGAAGAATATCAACCAACAGGATCTGCGAGACGCAAATAAGCGCGTCACGTTGACCGCCACCAAGATAAGTGAGAAGGGCGAAGAGAAAGTTTCGGGCAGCGGGCTCGCGGGATTCTTAGTGGTTTTTGGCTTTGGCTTTCTTATCTACATGACTGTCCTATTGTACGGCCAGATGATTCTTGGAGCAGTCGTCGAAGAGAAGGAAACTCGGATTGCAGAGATTCTGTTCTCGTCCATACGGTCGTTTCCGTTGATGATGGGCAAGCTCGTGGGTGTAGCGCTTGTTGCGCTTACTCAGTTGAGCATTTGGGCTCTGGCATTTGCCACCTTAACGCTGGTGGCGGCTGGTCGCGGACTGCCGGTGGCTCTGCCGCATATTCCCGCAGTGATCTTTTTGTATCTCGTACTTTATTTTCTACTTGGCTTTTTCATCTATGCCACGATCTACGCGGTGATTGGCTCGATGGTCACCACCACACAAGAAGGCGCTCAGCTTGCGATGCCGGTTATGGCAATACTGGCAATCAGTCTCTGGTCGTCGCTTGCTGTCATTCGAAGTCCAAACTCTTCGCTGGCGTTTTGGGGCTCAATGTTTCCGTTCTCAGCGCCGATTACGATGCTCGTGCGGATCGTTACCGAAACGCCGCCGCTGTGGCAGATTCTGTTGTCGCTGGGGATCGGGATCTCTACCATTATGGGGTTGGTTTGGTTGGCGTCGCGCATCTATCGCGTCGGCATGCTGATGACTGGAAAGAAAGCGACGATTCCCGAAGTCTGGCGCTGGGTCAGGCAGGCCTGAGCATTTTCCATTTTCCATTCGACATTTTTCATTTCACATTCATGCCGATTGAGATTGAAAAGAAGTATCGTTTGGCAAAAACGCGGCGGCCCGTTATTGAGAAGCGCCTGCGTGAGCTGGGAGTATCGCCCCGCCCGGTCGAGTTTGAAGAGAATACACTCTATCGCGGCGGCAGGATCGATCTCGGAAGCTGTGCCCTGCGTTTGCGTCGGGTGGGCGCGCGCGCGATCCTGACTTTCAAACAGCGGCTTCCCACGAAGTCTTCAATCAAGCACCAACAAGAGGACGAAACTGAAGTCGGCAATGCGGAAGCCGCGCATGCGATTCTGACCGCGCTTGGCTTTCGGCCGGCGCTGGTCTATGAAAAGCGCCGCACGCGTTGGCAGATGGGCCGGGCCGAAATCGTCATCGACGAGTTGCCGTTCGGCTTGTTCATGGAGATCGAAGGGACCGAAAAAGAAATCGCGCGCGTCGAAACCCTGCTGGGTATCGAAGACCTGCCGGCAGTAATGGAAACCTATCCCACACTCACGGCCCGCCTGGGCAAGGAACGAAAAGGAATTGTTGAAGCGCGCTTCAGGAAGGGTCGTGTCAGAAGCCCGACCGTCAGGGAGGGCTAGCTAGCAGGCCCTCCCTGACGGTCGGGCTTCTGACACGGGGGACAGAGGGCGATCTCAGTAGTTGCGATCGTGCACGTCGACTCGGTGGACGGAATACACGACGCGCATGGTTCCCGGCCGTCGATCGAGTTCCGCGGGGACAAACGCCGCGTCCTGTCTCAGGGCCTTCTGGAAATCCTCGAGCATGCGACGATCGCGCGGCGCCTGCATCACGTCCGCCAGTGAGGCCGCGCCATTGCTGAACACGTCCGCCACCACCATCATGTCATCAGAGTCCTGGCGCTGGCCCTTGATGGTCGGAACAGGCGACCTTCCGAGCGATGCCAGGGCCCCACCAGGATTGAGACTCGGCGACTCGGCATTGAAAGGCGCGCGCAGCGCGGAATAACTCTCGGGCGAAATCGGTCGGTTGATGTCGTAACGGGCCAGCGACGGATCGATGGATTCGCTCGTCGTCATGGCGGCATCGAAAGCGCGCACGGCTTCGTTCAGCGCAATCAACTGCGGGCGCAAGGCCAGAAACACGCTGGCGAACAAGAGGAGTGAGGCCACCGAACTAAAGGCATACCGCGTCACGCGCGGCCACAACAATTCAGAAATCACATCCGCAAAAGTGACGTGACTGCGAACGTCGCGGGCAGCAGCTTCAGCAACTAGCGCGTGATTGATAATCGGCAAGAGGTCTGCCGGTACCGACGGCTTGGGAAGCATCGCCAGACTTTGACGAATAGATCGCAATTCCCCGAGGTGCGCGCGGCAAACCGGACACACCTCCAAGTGCTGGTAACAGCGCGCGCGCGCGTCTGGCGCTAACCCGTCGTCGCAGTAAAGCGAAAGCGATTCTTGAATGTCTTCACACGACATAAAGCATTTCCAATTGCCGATTTCCGATTGCCAATTTTGCTGACCGCGACGCCTGTCCCTGCTCTAAAACAATCGGCAATCGGCAATCGACAATTGGCAATGACTTGAATGGCTGGCCGACCCCGGCTGCTTCCCGTTTTGGAAAGCAACGCCGGCTCGAAGCCGAGGCACCGGAGAATCCATTTCCGCGGTTCGAAGCTCTTGCCTACGCGCTGTTGCTGGCCACGTTTTCAATTCGCTCCGTTCGTTGGTTGAAATCTCTTGCGCCCATTCCCAAGCCGTCACTTCGACCCATTTGGCACCGAGTTGTTGTGAAGCCGGGGCGGGCCAACCATTCGTTTTACAAAGATCCTTCGAGCTTTCGTCGCAACTCCAATCGACCGCGTGACAGCCGCGACTTTACGGTTCCGATGCTAATCTCGAGCGTCGTCGCAATTTCCTCGTAACTAAACCCTTCCACGTCGCGCAGAATCACGGCTTCCCGATACGCTGACCGCAATCCCAACAAAGCTTCTCGCAGTTGGCCCTCTCGTTCGCGCGCCAGGGTTTCTTGCTCAGGGTCAGACGCGTCTTCGTTTCGCAAGCTGGCGCTGAGCGGTTGTTCACTCGGGCCGCGTTTGTCGTCCAGCGAAACCGTGACGTCGCGTCGTCGTCGCTTCCACCAACGCCAACGATTGCGCGCCTGATTGATCGCGATGCGGTAAATCCAGGTTTTCAAGTCCGCGTCGCCGCGAAAGCGGCTGATGCTTTGAAAAGCTCGCAGGAACGTTTCCTGCGTCAGGTCGCGCGCCTCTTCCGCATCGGAGGTTAAGCGATAAAGCAGAGCGTAAACATCCGACGAGCGTTCAGCCACCAGCCGTTCAAAGGCCGCTACCTCTCCGCGTCGCAGTCTTTCAAGGAACTGATCTTCGACAGCAGAACGAACCTCTGTCGAAGCTGCCGAGGCAACCTCTTTCAAATCCGCATGCCCTCGGAGGGCGATTTGCTCTCCGTAGCTCATTAGGTGCTCCCATGGACGGAAAGCCTGAAACTGCGCGCCCGCCGACGCTTCACGGACAGACGCCCAGTTAGACACCCGGCGCTTTGGCTTTGTTCCCAACGAATCATTTCGATTTCAAAACGGGCGCTCTCCTTTTGTTTGATGACCGTCGCCACGGCTTCGGTTGCGACCCCTTCCTTGACAACGCCTGAGCCCGCCGCTAAATTCGCTGTTTCTGCAATCATACACCAAAAAGAACGCGCCGGACCGTGCGTACTTGCAAGAGGAAAATCGTTGGCTAAATACAAGAAAAAGCGCGCTCGTGAGCTGAAGCACGATCGTTTTCGCGACACCACGATGCTGCTGGCGGACCGGCTCGCTGAGCGCGTCGCCGGCCGGGGCAGGCAGATTCTCTACGGCCTGTTGGCGTTTGTGCTCATCGCCGTGGCCGTCTATGGCATCGTGCGTTGGCGTAACAAACACTCTGGGGAAGCCGAGCAGGCGCTGGGCCGCGCCATCGCGATTACCCGCGCGGAGATTTCGACTGCGCCGGCGCCCAACTCAAAGGATCCGGTTTTTGGGACTGAGCAGGAGCGCGCGCAGCGAGCCATCGACGAGTTTCAGAAGGTAGCCGCCAAATACGGCGAGCCTTATCGCTCGGAAGCGCGCTATTTCATCGCCACGAGCCTTTTGGTTACTGATCGCGCCAAGGGCATCGGCGAGTTGCAGTCGCTGGCGCAGAGCAGCGGAGAGACCGGCGTGCTGGCAAAGTTCGCGTTGGCCCAGGCAAAGGAAACTGACGGCAGCTATGACCAGGCTGCCGCGCTCTATGGCGAGATTGCCAAGCTGAATGCGGCGATCGTTACGCCCGAGTCGGCGAATTTGCGCCTGGCATCTGTCTACAATAAACAGGGCAAGAAAAAGGAAGCCGCGGATTTGCTCTTCAACATGATTGACGCGGCACGCAAAGCAAAAGACAAGGACGGAAAGCCCGCGCCGGAATCTTCGGCCTCGCGCGAAGCCGGTCAACTCCTCAAGAAAATCGATCCCGCGCGCTGGGCACAACTGGCGCCGGCGCCGGCACCCGACCTTTCGTTCTGAGATTCCAAATCGCAAACTTCAAATCTCGCGTTTTCAAATCTGTAATCTCACCTCCGGCTGCTCAAATCTGGATTCTCGAATCTGGCTCGAATCTGGAATTTAGAATCTGGAATTTGGAATCCTGTCCGCCTTAGCAACAGAACCCGCTCCCTCGTCCAAATTGCTGATTTAAGCTACACTGAGTTTGGAGGAACGTTCGTTGGGCGATACGTCGCAGAATCAAGTTTACGAAGCGTTGACCGAGGCGGCCAGCGGCCGTTTGGCTGCGCCTCGGCCCAGAAAGCTTGCGTCGGTCCGGGTGTCACCGGGTGGCTACCTCGCGGCCGCGGCGCTGCTGACGTTTGTTTCGCTGGTATTCCTCCGAACTCACAGAGACCTGGCAGCTCTGCTTCTGATCGCCGGCACGTGGACAATTACGCCGGTGCTGATGTGGACGGATCGGCTGAACTTTGACGGACGCGCGCTTTCCAGAGCAGGGATGCCGGCGTTTCTGTCACGACTGATCCGCAGGCACGTGACAAGCTTGAAGGTCGAAGACATCGAGCGAGTCGACGTGGCGACTCTGCGGACGCTACGTCGCGGCGGCAGCGTTCGCTATCGGTACCGAATCGAAATTGTCGGGCGCGAACGTTTGTTTGCGTTTGCGTCGGGAGGCCGGAGATTTCGCCAGATGGTGCAAACCTTGCTGCCGCTGCTTTCGGATCACAAACTTGACGCCCGCGCGCGCGAACTTCGCGATCATCTCATCCGTCCAAAAGACGTTCGTCTCGAGGCTGCTCGGCTTGGGATCGCTTCGGCTTCCTTGCTGGAAGAGACCGCCGAAGCCACCGGCAAGAAAATAGCCCAGCACCGCATTGCTTTGGACTCTGAAATCGTTCCCGAGGAAATCGAACGCGGACGAAAACTGCGAAAGGCAGCGAATGATCTGCGCGTTGCCGGACGATTGCGAGAATCGGCTGAAGGATTTCGCCGCGCACTGATCATTTCGCCACGCGATCCGTGGCTGATTTATGAATTCGCTCGGCTGCTAAGATCGCAAGCCAGCGCGCTGGGCGAGGCGCGGATGCTCTCGAGAGCCTGCGCTGCCCTGCGCCTGGCGACGCAGCGCGGTGCGAATGATGCTCAGCTCCTGGAGCGAATTGGCGAAAGTTTTCTTGAATACCTGGACCCGGACCGGGCGGCAAAGTCCTTTCGCCGGGCCCTGGAGATCGACGCGCACTCTTTCCGCGCTCAGCTCGGTCTGGCGGAGGTAGCGCTGAACGACGGCAAGCTGGCGCATGTCATTCATCATTACAACGATGCGTCGCGGATCGCGCCCGACAAAGCTGACGCGCGCCTGGCGCGCAGGGAAGCGGACTATTATGCGCGGCTGAACGATGACGAAAACTATCTGGCCACTGAACTGCGTCGAATGAATTGGCTGGAGCACGCGAACCGGGCCCAGTCTTTGGCGGCGCGAGTGAGCTTTGCCAGTCTGTTGATTGCCTTGATTGGCCCTTCGCTCGATCAGAGAGTGGCTGGGATCGGCTGGGCTTTGGCGACTTCTTCGATTCTTGCCTGGACCGGCGCACTGATTTCGCGAAAACTTTTGGCCAGCAGAGGCCGGCCTGTTCTCAGTGACTCATGACGTCTTCACGGCGCTGCTTCTTTCGCCCTTCCACCTTTTTTCCTGCCCGACGTAGTCTTCGGAACGATCGTACGCCCCGACTGCTCTGACACGGAAGCAACCGCCTCAGTGAGCGCCGGCGCTGGATTCAGGAATGCGTCCCAGCGATAGCGTGGCCGCTCGGCTGTTTCACCCAGCCGCTTGAACACCAGATTCGTTACCGCTTCGGTCACCCAGCCGTGATAAAACTCGCCGACCGATTGTAGCTCGGCGTCGGGCGCGGGGTTCATGAAGTCGATCGCGTACGGCACGCCGTCCTTGATCGCGAACTCGACCGTATTGATGTCGTAGCCCAGCGCCCTGCACAGCGTTCGCACGTCCTTGATCACGCGCGCCTTCAATTCCGGCGCCAAATAATCCGGATCGTAGATGTACTGTTCGCCCGACAAGTAGGGCTTGCGCGGATCGTACGACATGATCATCACTTCTTCCTGCCCGATGCAGTAGCAACGAACGAATTGATCAAAGTCGACGAACTCCTGCAGAGTCATGCACAGAGTGCCGGTCTGATCGTATTCGGTGATCAATTCTGCCCGCGTGTTGACGCGCGAAACGTTCTTCCAGCCGCCACCGTCAAACGGTTTCATGATCGCCGGCAAGCCGACGTAGTCAATGATCGCCTGCCAATCGAGCGGGAATTCGAGATTGCGCAAACTCTCGCTGACGATTCCTTTGATGTAGTCCTTTTGCGGCAGCAGCACCGTCCTGGGCACGGCGACGCCGAGTTTCCGCGCCAGCGAAAAATTGAAAAACTTGTCGTCCGCCGACCACCAGAAAGGGTTGTTGATAATGATCGCGCCTTCCAGCGCCAAACGCTTCAGCGTCGCGCGATAGAACGGCACTTCGTGCGAGATGCGATCGACTACCAGGTCGTAAGGCGGCGGCGCATCGTAACGAACGCCTCCCAGCGTGATAAAGTCGGCCGTGACTGCTCCCTGGCCACGCTCGTTAATGTTTTTGATTAGCGCTTCGGGAAAAGTGTTTTCCCGCCCAACCAGAATGCCAACTCGCTTCATGAATCTTTGTTATCCTCTCTATTGAGACAAATCGACCGTCTTCCAAGACGGTGATCCGTACTTTTATCAGTCAAGATTATTTGAACCAAGCTATCTGTCGCCGGGAGTGGTTGTCAAACTCATCAGACAACGCATCAGAATCCTGCTTCTGGTTTGCCTTATGTTACAATCCCGACCAACCCAGGCCAAAGAACAGAGGTCAGAGAACAGAGGTCAGAGGTCAAAGAGTTATGGTCGGGAAAAACTTTTCGATGTTTCGTGCGGCGACAATTCTTGCGACGGTACTCTGGTTGGTTGTCGGCAGCATTTTTGTTGGCGCGCCCGCAAGCGCGCAAGTTCCTAAGGTTGTAACGCCCGAGCAAATCGCGGAAGTCGCGATTCTGGCGGCTGGCAGCCGGCCGGTGCTGAATCAGATTCGCCGCAACGGTGTCGAGCGCGGCCGAGTGTCGCGTATCGGCAAGGACGGCCGGTCCGAGGACACGCGTTACGAACTGCGATTTGTTCGCGGCGACAAGCCCGAGAAAGACAAAGTTCGAATCGACAACAAGACACCACAGGCGGAATACTCGCTAATCTTTGGCGAGGGCAGAATTTTCGGCATCATCAATGGCTCGCCGTTTCAGCCGCGCGCCGAGGCCACCGCGGATTTTATCTCGCAGCAAGCGCACAGCATCGACGCGTTGCTGCACTACAAAGAGAACGAATCAAAGCTGGCCTCGGCCGGCAAGGACAAGCATCAGGGCATCGACGTCTATCTTCTTGACCTGACCGACAAGGCCAATCGACAAACGCGTTACTTTGTGAGCGTGAAGAGTTTTCGCGTACTTTGGCTCGAGTACGAAGATACCCCGCCCGGCGCGTCGACGCCCGTGAAATACATGAAGCGATTTTACGATTACCGTTTCGTGCAGAGCACCTGGTTGCCGTATCGAACGGTTTTGATGGAAGACGGAAAGCAAACCGTCGAAACGCGCATTCTCACCGTCACCTATGGAGTCAAGATCGAAGACTCACTGTTCCAGAATCCCGAGGCAGCGTCCAAAACTAATCCATAAAGCAGACGGCAGTAGGCAGACGGCAGTAAGCAGTGGGCAGGAAGCAGAGCCAGCTATGCTGCTGAGCCCTCCCTCACGGTCGGGCTAGTGCCCCGCGTTGAGCCGTCAAGCTCTAAACCAAATCGACATTTCGGAACTTGCTCCCCCAGACAGCGTGTTTACTGCGGGGTCGGCGCGGGCTCCGGTGTATAATTTAGCCCGCAAAATATTAGCGAAGGCACGAATGCCGGTGCTCCTGACCGCAGCGAGAATGAGAGCGAGCCCGCCTGCCCGATGAGAACGCTAAGCTCGATCGAAGATTTGGATTTCGCCGCCGCGAGGCCTGCGCCAATCATGGTTCGCCCTGCGTCGGATCATGCGCTGCTACAGGGCACACTCGCCGGCGATCACGATGCGTTCGCGGAATTGGTCGGGCGCTATCGCAACCAGATCACGAACTACATCTATCGCATGACGAACGATTATGACGGGGCCGTCGATTTGGCGCAGGAGACTTTCCTGAGAGTGTATCGCGCCGCGGGCCGCTATCAGACGACGCATGCGTTTTCGACTTATATCTACCGGATTGCGACGAACCTGGCGATCAGCGAATTGCGCAAGCGTAAACGGCGGCGGCTGGTTTCGCTTACGGGCTTGCTTACCTCGGGCGAAGGCCAGGAGCCCAGGGACTTTGACGCGCCGGACGAGCGGCCTTTGCAGGATATCAGCCTCGTCGATTCCGAAAGGCGCGCAGTGATCAAGCGCGCGATTGCTACTTTGCCGGATAAGTATCGCGCGCCGCTCGTGTTGCGCGATGTCGAAGGCAAGAGTTATGACGAGATCGCTTCGATCCTCCAGACGAGCGAAGGAACCGTGAAGTCGCGAATCAACCGGGCGCGAAATTTTCTGCGCGACAAGATGCGCAATTACCTTTAGGTGGTGTCATGATGAAATGGATGGAATGCCGCGCGACGCGGCAAGAGATTGACGAACGTGGCGAGCAACTGAGCGCACAGACTCTGCGACATGTGGCATCGTGCGCGCCGTGCCTCGCATTCCAAAACGAGCGCGCGCGGCTGCGCGAGCTTTTGACCAGCCTTGAGCCAGTTGCGGCGCCCGCGGATTTCGACTTTAGGCTGCGGGCCCGCATTGCGGCGCAGACGGAAAGCGTTGGGCCTCGATCGTTTTTTACTGGCTTTGCTCTGAGCACGCCGGCTATCGCCCTGGCCGCCGCCGTCGTTGTCGTGCTGGGCGGTTCGATCTTATGGATAGCTCAACGTGGCCCGAATCCGACACCGACGGTTGCGTCGAATACGCCGCAACAGGTCAGAGCAGGGAACTCACTGACAACCGATAACGCAGCGCCGCCGATCACGAGCGCACCCGACGTGACAACGGCAACTGTGGGCCTGAATCCTGGCCCGGACGCCCCGATTTATCTCGTGCGTGGCGGCAAGCCTAAGTTCAAAGACCGCGGATTATCTCAGCCCGGCCGGTCCAGTAGGGATTTGAGCGCAGGTTCAGCGCTGAGCATCAAGCAGGGCCAGAACCCCGGCGCTGTTTATGTGAGCGCGCCGGTGAAGCCGATGGTTTTCTCTTTACAGGAGGACAACGGCGCGACGCGAAGGATTTCTCTGCCGCCAGTGAGCTTTGGCTCGCAACGTTTGCTCGAAAGCCGCGTCGTGCCCGTGAGTTCAAAGAATGACCGAGTTTGGTAGCGATGGTAGTAAGAAAATGAAGACTACGTTTTCTCGATTGCAGCTTATTTTTATGACCGCGTTCGCGCTTGTCCTGATGGGCGCCGCAGCCTTGGCGCAGACCGCCACGACAGCGCCGCCCACGCCGATTCAATCGCCGCCATTGCCGGCGCAGGCTGTCGTTCCTCAAAAGACTCAGCCGAGGCGAAGGCCGATGCGCGTGACTTCGACTCCGCCGGCGAAGGTCACGGTGATCCCCGACCAGCGCGCGGTGGCGCCACAGGTCGTGACAATCGTGCATCGCTTAAGCGGGATCAAGATGCTGCGGTTCCTGCTGAGGCAATCGGGCGAAGCAGGCACGGTGGCGATGATCGATCCGCTTTCAATGACGAGCGACGCGCACGCCAGCATTATTGCCGGCTGGGCAATTGACGATAAGACGATTACAGCTCGCCTGCCTCAGGCGGCCGCAGAGATCGAGTTTTCTCAACATCCGTTGTTTCCGGCCGAGCTTTCGGGGGTGTTTCCGGATGCCGACCCACGGCGCGCATCCACGGCGCCGCGCCCGCAGCCCGATCTGACTGTGATCACTCGCGACGGACAAAGACTGGTTGCTCGTTATGTTGGTCTTGACGGCGTAACCGGGTTGTCGGTGCTGCAAGTGGTCGGCATGACCGCGCCGGCGACAACTGCGGTTACTCCGCTGACCGTGACGCTGGGCCAAACGATTCAAGTGTTCGCGCCGGAACGTACCTCGCCGAACGAAGCTACGCCGGGCATCATCTATGTGCGCGTCGGCGAGACTGAGGCGAGGGTCTCTGCTCTGGCGCGCCTGAGTTCCGGCAAGCTTCAGCGATTGACAGTGCGGGCTGCGAAGTTTTCTCCTGAAGTAGTTGGTGGCGTCGCTTGCGACGCGTCGGGAAATACTCTGGGCATCGTCGAAGCGATCGAGGGAAACAATGCGAGCCTGGTTCCCGCCGACGCGGCGAGGGATGCCGCGCGGCGGGTGCTCGAACGACAGGCCAGCGTGCCGAAGCCTCTGCTTGGGATTCGGGGCGAGCCGGTGGAATTCAGTCCGCGAACTTTGTTCATCGCGAACGGCTGGCGCGACGATCAATTGACCAAGTTGTTTGCAGATCAGGAGGGCATCCACCTGCTCCAGGTGATGCCCGGAACCCCGGCGGCGCGGGCCGGACTTCGTCGCGGCGACGTGATCATGAAAGTCAACAATGACACGGTAAAGAGCGCCGAAGATTTCTCCGCTTTCCTCGGAGACGTGGGCAGCGGCGAGCAGGTGAAGTTTACCGTCATGCGACCGGATGCGGTCGGCCCGTTTGCGATTTCGGTAAAGCTCGGCGCCGCTTTCGATCGGCCGTTCAATTGGCAGTTTGAGATGCCGCGCGTGAGCACCGCCCAGGTAGGTTTGGAAAGTGTGGGCATCGAAACCGTCCCGTTTTCTGCCCGGGCCGCATCGCAAATGGCCGCGAAAAGCGGCTTGCTGGTCGTTGCGATCCAGCCGCGGACCGCGGCCGCGCGCAGCGGTCTACGCGAAGGTGATTTGATCGAATCGATTGACGGGCGAGCGGTGGGGACCGGCGTTATGGCATTTGCATTCGAGTTCAGCCGCCAGCAGAAACACATCCTGTCGGTAGTGCGGAACCGCGAGAAGTCCCAGGTAGAGCTCGAGGCAAGCAACTAGAACTTCGCCGCACTCGCTAGTCTGAAAGCTTGCCTTCGAGCAGCCCTTCGCACGAAAGCGTCTGCGGGCCGTTCTCGTCGCACATCGCAAACTTCGCATTCGATCCCTGATACATCGTCACGCCGGCGTACTCACCTTTGGCGTTTAGAATGTAAAAGTTCATAGAAGTTCGGTAGCCCACGGTTGTTGAGCAGGCGCTTCTCGACGGTGTTGGCCTTGATTCGACGCAGCGCTTCCATGCCTGCGTCGCCTGTTTACACGAGTCGGCCCAGCTCAGTCAACGGTGGCCGGAAAAATCGTTGGTGATGATATCATGTCGCTCGCGGAAATTGGATTGCTGAACTGCGATTGAGGGAGAAACCAATCAACAACATGGACGAACTGAAACAACTGATTCGCGAGGTGCCCGACTTTCCAAAGCCCGGCATAAACTTTTACGACATCACGACCCTGCTGAAACACCCCGAGGGCCTGCGCAAGACCGTCGACGCCCTGGCCGCGGAGTTTGAGGGCGAAAACATCGATACAGTGGTTGGCATTGAGGCGCGTGGTTTCATTTTCGCGCCCGCCCTCGCCTATCACTTGCGGGCTGGTTTTGTGCCCGTGCGCAAGCCGAAGAAGCTGCCGGCTGAGAAAGCTTCGATCTCTTACGATCTCGAATACGGCCAGGACACGCTCGAGATTCATCGCGACGCAATCGGCGACGGTCATCGTGTCGTTATCGCGGACGACTTGCTGGCAACTGGCGGTACGGCGCGAGCGGTGGTCGATCTGGTTGAGGGTCTGGGTGGAAAAGTTGTCGGCCTGGTCTTTGTCGTGGAATTGGAATTTCTTCCGGGACGCGGGAAGCTCGCGGGTTACGATGTGCGTTCGCTAATCAAGTATCAATCCTAATCATGCAAACTCAACCTTCGCGCGCCGAGCGCACTTACGAACCTTTCCGCCCGCCGAAGCGGTTGCTGCTAGGCCCAGGGCCGAGCCCGGTCGATGAACGCGTACTTGCGGCGATGGCCGCGCCGGTGCTCGGACATCTGGATCCACTCTTTCTGCGTTGCATGGATGACGTGCAAGCGCTGCTGCGCTACGTCTTTGAAACTGAGAATCGGGTGACGATCCCGATCTCGGCGACGGGCAGCGCCGGAATGGAAGCAGCGCTCGTCAATGTAATCGAACCAGGCGACGAAGTAGTTGTTTGCATCAACGGAGTCTTTGGAACGCGGATGCGCGACATCATTGAGCGCGCGGGCGGCAACCCCGTAGTGGTCGAGGCGAAGTGGGGCGAAGCGATCGATATCGATAAGATCGAAGCCGCGCTCAAATCGTGCCAACCGCGTGCCCTCGCTCTGGTCCACGCCGAGACTTCGACCGGCGTGCTGCAAGATCTAACTGGATTGGCCGCGATGGCGCACGGCCGCGACGCCTTGTTGATAGTCGATGCCGTCACATCGCTCGCCGGTCATCCCGTCGGAGTTGATCGCAACGGCATCGATATCTGTTACTCAGGCACGCAGAAGTGCATTGGCGCACCGCCGGGTTTGTCGCCAATCACATTCAACGAACGCGCCCTCGATCGGATTCGCTCAAGGCGTTCCAAGGTTCAGAGTTGGTATCTCGACATCACCCTGGTCGAGAATTACTGGGGCGAAGATCGCACTTATCATCATACGGCGCCCATCTCGATGAACTATGCGCTGCGCGAAGCCCTGCGCCTGATTCACGAAGAAGGATTGGAAGCCCGCTGGGTGCGTCATGAACTAAATCATCGCGCGTTGGTCGCCGGCGTAGAAGCGATGGGAATGAGAATGGCTGTTGCGCCCGCGCAAAGACTCTGGAGCCTGAACGCGGTCAGCGTACCTGATGGCGTGGACGATGCGCGAGTGCGCGCGCACCTGCTCGAAGAGAACATCGAGATCGGCGGCGGTCTGGGGCCGTTGAAGGGACGCATCTGGCGCATCGGCCTGATGGGATCAGGCAGCACGCGCGAAAATGTTTTGTTGGTGCTGGATGCGCTGCGTCGCGCCCTCAATGCGGAAGGATTCTCGTGCGCATCAGGTGCGCAGGCCGCGGAAGCCGTCTATGAATTGTCGATTTCCGCCTAACGAGATCCAGATGCCCTTATCCAGCTCCCGCGCTTCGGGCCCTGGCCTTTTGCCCAGCAGTGCCCTGATTATGCACCTCGGACTCCTCCGCGTCGTTGGCAGCGTCCGCGATTTCTGGCGGACCTCCTTCTGTCAACTGCATTTTTATCAGACGTCCAACACGTGGCTTAAGCCAGAAAACCGCCAGTGCCGCGGCAGTGATATTGCACAGAACTGCGGCCCAGAATACGGGCACCCAGGAATTAGCAGCTAACATCAACCAGGCCGCGCATGGTCCAGCGAGGATTGCGCCGAGGCCTTTCGACGTGTATTGAATACCGTAATTTGTAGTTGCGTATTTGCTGCCAAAGAGATCTGCGATAGCTGCGGGAAACAGGGAATAGATGTCTCCCCACGCAAAAAACATCAGGCCCGAGACGATCACGAACCACACGGGACGAGTAATTAGTAAAGTAAGGGCGACGATAGTTACCGCTTCGATAACGAAAACGATGGCCATCGTATCGTATCGGCCGATTCGATCAGAGAGCCAGCCGAAGAAGGGTCGGGCTGAGCCATTCAGAACCTGATTCAACGTCAGGGTGACGGTAAGGACGGTGAAGCCGCCAAGCAGAACGTACTTGTCATAGCCATAGGTAACGCCGATCGGTTTCAGTTGACTCGCTAACATCAGCCCACTGGCGGTGACGAGGATCATCATCAAGTACAGCAAATAAAACGATCCACTCTGCAACATCTCTCGGGGCGTGTAATCGCGCGATGATTGTTGCACCCGGCGCTGTACGCGGGCTTTGATTGCTTCCCATCCGGCTGGGAGCCAACCTGCCGGCGGCATGCGAAGAAACTGAGCAGCCACCAGCACGACCAGCCCCTGGAGGACTCCCCAAAATATGAAGGCCGACTGGTAGCCGCTGTTTCTGATCATATAGTCGATCGGAATGTTAGTGAGCGCGGTGCCAAACCCGTATGATCCGGCCACGAGGCCGACGCACAACCCGCGCCGATCGGGAAACCATTTCATGGCGACGCCGACGGAAGCGCCGTAAACGCCACCGGCCCCAATCCCTCCGATAGCGCACGCGATGTGCAGCGCCGGGAGCGAGTGGGCCAGGCCTGCTCCCACCCACCCCGCGGCGACGAAAAACGCGGCAATCGCGACCACGATACGCGGGCCAACCCGATCAACCAGGTAGGCGTTGAGTGGAAACAAACCAGTTTGGGCGATCACGAAAAAGGTGAAAGCCCACTGCACCGCATCGAGGCTCGCATGCATGCTCCTGGTCAAGTCAGTCGTAAAGAGGGTCCAGGCGTATTGGAGGTTTGCGATGGCCATCATCGCAACCATGCAGGCGATGAGCCTGATCCAGCGCGAGGTGTCGGGGTGGGTTTCCTGGGGCACGGACATTTAAGTTTTCTCCTCAGTGAGAAAGTTCGACAAACGCCTCAGTTTGTCGTGCGCGTTTCGAAAGAGACAAACCTCAGGTTTTTCGACTAGCGCTCTGCGCCAACAATTTCACGCAGGCATAGACCGCTTTGGTGCAAGGCAGAGACACTCCCATCCTGTCGCCCAACTCTACTACGGCGCCGACGATTGCCTCCAATTCCATCGGTCGCCCGCTCTCCAAATCCTGGAGCATCGAAGTCTTATGATGCCCAACTTTCTCCGCGCCGTCGAGCCGCTGCTCGATCGAAACACCCATCTCAATGCCGAGCTTCTGGGCCACCGCTTCGGCTTCCGTCATGATCGCAGCGGCCAGCGCGCGCGTTTCCGGGCACTTCACAATGTCGATCAGCGTGGCCCGCGTGAGGGCGCTGATCGGATTGTAGGCGACGTTGCCCATCAGCTTCACCCACATGTCGTGACGAATGTCCGTGCGAATCGGACAACGCAGTCCGGCTTTGATGAAAACGTCGGCGATGCGCCGGCAGCGCTCGCTCTTCGATCTGTCAGGTTCGCCAATTGCGAAGCGGGTTCCCTCGATGTGCTCGATGATTCCCGGCTCGGTAATGATTGCTGAAGGATAGATGACACATCCGATCACGCGCGCGGAATCGATGCAACGGTTGATGACTCCACTTGGATCGACTGATTCGAGTTGCGTTCCTTCCCACTCGCCGCCGTGTTGATAGAAGTACCACCACGGAATCCCGTTCTGCGCGCTGACTACAGACGTGTTCGCGCCGATGAGCGGCGCAAGACGCGGCGCCATGGCCGTCAGGCTGTGCGCTTTGAGCGTCAGCAGCACTACATCGACCGCGCCGACTGTTGCCGGGTCATCGGTGGCTGAGACGCGCGCGTCAAAGCTTCCCAGCGACCCGCGCACGCGCACGCCGTGCTCCTGCATCGCGCGCAGATGCGGGCCGCGCGCAATCAGCGTGACGTCTTCACCTGCCTTCGCTAGCATTGCGCCGGCGAACGCGCCGATAGCGCCTGCGCCGACTACGGCAAATTTCATGTTGAATCTCTGCGTTTAGTGTCAGAAGCCCGCGCGTAAGCAAGGGCAATATTCCCAAGCTGGCCCTCCCTCACGGTAGGGCTTCTGACACCTCACCCCACCCCTGATCAATTGGCTTGCGTCATTGTCGCCGCCACATTCCGCCGTTGAATTTTGCCGGTTGCCGTGCGCGGAATCGCCTCGACGATGTAAATCGTTTTCGGACATTTGAAATCTGAAAGGGACGAACGACAATGCGCGGTCAGCTCGGCTGCGGTCGCCGAGCCTTTGAGCACCACCGCCGCGGCAACCTCTTCGCCATAAACCCGATCCGCGATGCCAAAGCAAACCGCTTCGGCCACCGCCGGATGGGTGAGAAGCGCTTCATCAATCTCACGCGGTGAAATCTTTTCGCCGCCGCGATTGATCAACTCTTTAATGCGACCCACCAGCGTCAGGTAACCCTCGCTGTCTAAGTAGCCCTGATCGCCAGTGCGGAACCAGCCATTGGAAAACGATTCCGCATTCGCTTCAGCGTTGCCTTCATAGCCGCCGAACACGTTCGCCCCTTTGATCGACACTTCGCCGGTTTCGCCCTGCGGCAGGACCTGGCCGGCTTTGTCGAGAATCGCTATCTCCACCGCGGTGCCGCAGCCGACTGAGCCCGCTTTGCGCGCGCCCGGCGGCAGAGGATTCGACGCCATCTGATGCGCGGCCTCGGTCATGCCGTAGGCTTCGAGGATCGGCACGCCGAATCGGTCTTCAAGATCGGCCATCGTCTGCGGCGCCAGCGCGGCGCTGCATGAGCGTATGAAGCGAAGCTGTTCCGATCCCGACGGTCGCGTGCCTCTAGCTCTCGAAAGCAACACTTGATGAATCGTCGGGACCGCGGAATACCAGGTCACGCGATGTTCGCGCACCGTCGGCCAGAAAGAAAGCGGATTGAATTTCGGCGGCACGACGACGGTTCCACCGGTGGAGAGCGTTGCCAAAGTCGAAGCCACTAGACCGTGAACGTGGAACAGCGGCATCACGCACAACGAAACGTCTGCGGACGTCAGCTGATAAGTTTCGGCCACGTTGCGCGCCGACGTCATCAGGTTCGCGTGCGAGAGCGGAACGCGTTTAGGCCTGCTGGTTGTTCCGCTCGTGTGCAGGATCAGCGCAGTATCGTCCGCGTTCGGATAATCAACAGCGCGCCCAGCGCCGGCATTTCGTTCTGACGAAAACTGAACTCGGCCATCACTGTCCAGCACGGCTTCGATGATCAGCACGTCATTGCCGGTCGCGGCGCGCGCTTCATCGGCGCCATTTGACGGGAGAATTAAAGCCCGTGCGCCCGTGTCTTCCAGATAGAATTTGAATTCATCGCGAGTGTAAGCGGGATTCAATGGCGCCGCAGTGCCCACAGTCGAAGCCGCCAGAAACGACGCGATCACTTCGAGTCCGTTCGGCAAAGCCATCGCGATTCGATCGCCTCGGCCCAGACCGAGTTGGCTTAACTTCGCGCCGAGAGCATCTACCTGCTGCCGCAATTGATCGTAGGTGACGACCGGCCCATTTCCTGAGACGGCGATGGCGTCGTGTGTTGGGTCACCGTGCGCGAGCAGGTCGAGGATCATAAGCTTGTCAGTAGTTAGTCGTCAGCTGTCAGTCGTTAGTTGATTGAACTAGTGTACCTGGTACTTCTGAGCTTTGTTCTTTGCCTGCTTACCGTTGTCGACCCTCTTCAGCGGATCCCAGGAAGCAAGTACAAAGCACAAAGTACCAAGTTCAAAGTTCAAAGTACAACTGACCACTGACAATTAACAACTGACGTTGTACTATTGCCTTCGTGTGCTCCCGTAGCTCAGTTGCATAGAGCGCTCGCCTCCTAAGCGAGAGGTCGCGCGTTGGAATCGCGCCGGGGGCACCATCACACGGCGAAAATGAGACTTCAGAGTTTCAGCCCGCTGGAATCGGAGAAAGATTCTTATCTTGATTGTCCTTGTTGAGTTGGCCTAACTGCCACATCAGCAAACAGGCGGTAAAGAAGTTCATTCATCCTGGCTTCGTCGGTTCTACTCATCCATTTTCCAATCATGAAGAGTCCCACCAGAAACGCGATGGCCAGCAACGGTATCAGGAATAGTACGACTGGCACCGCGATAGCTTGCGGACCCGGCTGGCTTGTTTGGGAAAGGAGCAGGAGAGCAATGACGCCGAACGATCCAGAGACGAGCGTGACGAACAGCACAAATACGATCGCGAAAATCAAAAAGAAAGTATTCTTCGCCGCGATTTGGACATTGATCGTGCTGCCGTAGCCATTTGGCTGGACATTACCAAAGCAAGCGGGCGCGAAATTGTTCCTCGACCAGCGCCGGCGGTTCCGGAACTGAAATGCAAGACCGTTGATTGTGCCGAAGAAGTCTTTGCCTCCGAAAGGCACGGCGAGACCCAGCCCCGGTTTGTCGATCGCCGATGCGAGGCGTCTGACAACTTCCTCGGGCGGAATGCTCACGAATATTTGGAATTGCTTCACCGATTTCGCTCGCCTCCCAAACTGACCGCAAATTCGCACGCCTCAGTCAGGACGACTCAGAGACCACCACGATAACTTTCCGAACTAGAATGGCAGAGCCTCCTCAAGATTGGAAGTGGTCTTGGGGAAATCCGAACGGGCGAGGTATTGTAGTGAGCCGTTCGACCACATGATTGCCTTTCCGTCGCCCCAGGTCAGGCGCTGTCCCACCGTCGTCCCGCTTTTGGTCTTTGACTCAAGGGAAAGGTTATGTTTGCTTGCAAACGCCTGCATCGCGGCTTTAGCTTCCTGTGCCGAAGCAAAGTTGGCGACCTGGAGTTGTACCGGCACGGAGATCGAACCGGCTTGCATCGTATAGTTTGCCTTGACGGCCTCTTGCGCGCCATCGAGGTCGTCGCTTTGTGATGAATCCAATTTGAAGTTAATCAGACCCACACTCGGTTGGTTCGGTAGCAAGTTCACTTCTCCTCGCTCACCGCGCACAATGTAGGTCAAGTGACTACCCGGGCAGCTCTGACCTTGCGCGCTTTGCAAACCCGCGGCGATCAGAAGAACGCCAGTAAGAATTACGAGCAAGGCCTCGGATGTTAGACTGCGCATTTTCATTTCAACCTCGCTTCCTCAACAAAAATCTGCAGCGGCAAAAATCACGACAGCTCGCATAGCCGAAAGGCAAAAGATTCAATAAGTCTTGATGTAGCCCAAGACAAAATGCAGCGCTCTCTTTTTCAGAGCAACGGCTCCGCCATTCGATCTGTTTCCGCCTTCCGAAATGCTCGTATTGAATTCTACTGTGTGCAGCCCGTCTGCTTCGGCGCTATCGACCATGCCGACGTGATTGGGATGGCCATCACTTTTCCAATCATAGAAGACGAGCCAACCCGGTTGTGGCGTGTTCCCGGCAGTCGGTAACCACTTGCCACGCGTCTTGGCATCATTGACCATCTCTATGCACGCCGGATGCGGCTTGAAATAGAACTTGTTTATGTCAGGCAGCACACGTCGAAAGGCGTCGAGCGGTTGATTAGGATCGAAACTTTGCTTTGGATCGGTTTCACAGTAAGCCTGACACGCGCTGAACGAGAGACCTGAAGCACAGTAGGGAATGAATTCGCCGTTGGCGTATCTCAGAGGAAGATCAAACAGCTTCAGCATTTTCGCGACCTGTTCAGGTTGATTTGCGCGAGTCACGCCAACGTATGTTTTTGCTGTCGCAAGAGTCGCAAGTGCGATTGTACGATCGTCTTTATGATCCCCTCTGGTTCGTCGCAGCTTCGGCAAAAGTTTCTCGATAGACGCCCTGTTGACGTCAAGCACTTCCGGCGGAGCATCCGGGTCACCCGATTCCGCCTCCATGATCTGCCCTGCACCCTGCTGTTGGGGAATGCCGTTTGTCACAGTCAGAGCGCTTCGCGGGAAAGACCGATTGACCAATCCAACTGCACCACACAACAGACCTGCTTTAACAAAACGTCTTCGTTCCATTGGCTATCTCCTTATGCGCCGGAATGAACCGGCGGGTATTGAATTACGACCACATTCGTCCTGCTATCTCCAGTCACCGAGAACCATAAACGCCGACCAGAAATAGGGATGAGCAAACTTCGGGTCGCGCATGACCGCGAGTTGCGCGCGACGCAGCGCTTCGGCTTTCGGTTGACCAGCGGCAAGTTCTTTGTAGAAGTTGGTCATCGTATCGCGCGTTGATTCATCATCAACTTCCCATAGCGAAGCTACTACCGCGGGCGCTCCGGCCTTGGCGAAAGCCCGTGACAGGCTGCTGTAAGTCGCCCCAGGATCAAATCCGCCGATGTTTGTATTACAGGCAGAAAGCACGGCGAGTTTTGTGCCTGCGAAGGATAGCCCGTAGGTGTCTTCGACCATATTTCGAACCGTCAATCGCTCGGGTTCTCCGGCCAACACGAGATAACTCTCTTTCGGATCGGAATTATTTATCGCACCATGCGTGGCGAAGTGAATGTATTGAAAGCTCGCGGCAGCCTGTTTGACATGCGCGAGGGTCGCCTCAGTCCTCGTATAGATACTCGCAGCAGGAAACAGTTTACGAAGCGCCTCCATCTCCTCGGTTGCGGAGTCGAGATCACCCCTCGGATTGCCGAGCGCGAGGAGGCTTGGCTGCGCCGTTTTTCCGAAGTTGCTACTACTCTTGAAGCTGGTCACGACGTTGAGCAGATCGGCTGATGAGAAATACGCGAAACGCTTCTTCTCGATGAGAAATTCGAGGTCGCCATCCGGCTTCGCACGCCCCAGCGCATGAATCGGCAGGTAGTAAAGCTCTCCGGCCGGAACAATCAACAAGGAGTCCGCCCTATCAATGTCGGTCTGCACCGGGGCGATCAGCGCGCCATACAACTTGAGGGTCGTCTCTTTAATCGGGGCGACATACTTTTTAAACTCCTCGGTTCCATCGTCCTTCCAAAACCCGCCACGGGTCGAGCGTTCAATGATAGTAGTCACACCGCCAAGAGGATCGCCCATTGATTCGATGACCTGGCGATACTGTGCGATGAGCTTGGCAAGATCGGCGCGACCGATTGGCGAACTGCGTACCGTCGGCGCTCGATCTGATCTCATCACGAAAATGTAGAGCTCTTTTTCAGTCGGGAAATATTCCAGCAGGACTGTCTTCTCAGGAAGCCGCCCGCGAACTTCGACGAGGTTCGTCGGATTGACGGCGACCAGACTTGCATAGAAAGGGTTGGCGCGTTTGACCTGTTCGATTGCCTCAAGGTAGTTCTTCTGCGCGTCAGCCAGTTTCGCGCGCGTATCGTTGAGTTTCGCTGCCTCGCGTTTTTCCGGAGGCGCCGCCAACTCGCCGGCCAGCGTCGTCTCAGCCACGCGCACCGACTCGCCCAGATTGCGAACGCGATTAAGAAGAGCGTCCAGCGCCGGATTCCGGGCGTTAACATTTGCCCCTGCGAGCGCATCTACGAGCGCTTTGGATTTTGCGCGTTCAAGATAGCGAAGGGCATCTGCTGTGCGCCCGCGCTTGATGAGTAATTTAATCAGCCGGTCATAGAGTTCACGATTGCCGCGACTCGAATTGAAGACATCCGGGCTGACATCTTTTGAGAGCGAAGTGGTCAACAGTTCGATCAGCCGAACGGCCTCTTCATATGTGGCAAGTGCCTCGTCGTCGCGTCCTTGTTTTTCCAGCGTCAGACCAAGAGAGCTGAGTGTGTAGGCGACATGCGGTCTCAAGCCGAGGTCGCGCCACACGACAAGAGATTCCCGCAGGTGTTGCTCAGAGGCTTTGAGCGCATCGCCTCCCGCTTCGCTCTCGGCACGTCCCAACGCGCGCAGTAGTCCCGCAACCTGCGGGCGATAACCAAGGGTGCGCGCAATCTTCAAAGCGTCTTCGGCCAATTGTCGAGCTTCAGCGATCCGGTTTTGGTCGAGCCGCAGAGAACTCTGCTGCGCCAGGACGGCCGCGATTCCGAAGCCGTCCTGATTTCGTTGATAGACTGTGAGCGCCGTCGCCAGCGAAGCCTCGGCTGCCGCGTAGTTGCCGCGCTCGCGCTCGACACTCCCGAGGGCGCTGTACAAACCGGAAACTGGAAAGGCGCCGCCCAGAACATTTGTATAAAGAGCGATGGCCTCTTCGTAAGCTTTGGCTGCGGCGTTCAGTTCGCCTTCCGCCGCGAGCAGACCGGCGTGCCTGACGGCGACTTCTGCGCGAATTGCCTTTGCGAAGAGTTCCGCATAATGAAGACGCTCTTTCTCGTCGACGCTTATGGCTGTGGCCGCAGACTCTCGATGGGCGACAACGTCAGTGCTCTTGATCTGCGAAGCGAGTTTATTGATGGCCTCGCCGGATTTGTCTTCACGCTCGCCTATCCACCGCAAAAGCTCAGTTTCATCTTCAGCGCCGATGGCGTAGAGCCGCGAGATGTCCTGGACGACGGCCCTCTGCTCCTGATCCGCTTCGCGATAGTTGCCTTTCCTTTGAAGAATATCTGCAATGTTGAGACGAGCATCGAGCGCGCTTCGTTCAAGGTCAAGACGATCCTGAACATTCATTCTCGCTCGCGCGCGCCGGGTCTCCGGGTTTGATTCCGCATTGAGATCAAATGGCGCGAGCGACTTGCCCGGCTTCGTCAGTTCGATCACTTCACGATAGCGCGCTTCCGCCTCGCGCCAATCATTAGCATCGTCGGCGATCGAGGCCAGTAGAAAGATCGTTCCGTGAATGTACTTACGGCGCGGATCAACAAGGCGGAATTGAAGCCCTTCTTCGGCGGCCGCACGCGCCTGCACGAGATCGCCCGCCTTGCGGTGCGCTTCGGCAACCGCTTCCAGCGCCGTCGCTATCGTCTCAGGATCTTTTCGGGCGCGGGCGAGGCTCAATCGGCGCTCCGCGATTTCAGCCCGTGTTGAGAGATCGTTACGTTCGCTCGCCAGCGAGTCGAGAATGTCGAGCTGCGCATCAATTACCGATTGAAACGTCCCGATGAAGAGACTGCGATCCTTCTCGCTCAACTTCGTATCGGCACGCTTGTCTCTTATGAGAGCTTCTATTTTGGCAATCTGCTCTTCAATCTGTAACCTCTCGACTTGATAGTTCTCCTGGCGGATGCGGTCGGCGCGGGCATACCACTCGCCGGCTTCCGCGTGTTGACCCAACGCCGCATGGGCGCCGCCCAACTCTATTTCAAGATTGGCGAGTTGCTTCGCCAGCGCCAAACGTGCGTCCGCATTGCTAGCTGCATCGACTGCCTTCTGTTGTTCTGCAACACGCGTGCTGAGGGCAGCGAGCGTGCGCGCCTTATCATTATCGTTGCCACTCTGCGCCAGCGCCGCCAGCCCTGAGTTGGCGATCAGCGCCGATGCGACAAGCGCGTAGAAGAGTTGGCGTAGCGAGTTCATTTTTTCTGTGGCGTCCCTGATCTATGACGCAGCTTCAGACGGACAAATCGTCCAATCAACTTCGGATCTGTCTTGTCGAGTGTTATCCGGCCCCGTGTTTATCCAATCCAACCGATAACGAGCCAGTAGCGCCGCTCGTTGTAGATGGAGGGCAACTGCCATGCTCTGTAGAAACTGGCCCAGTCATTGCGAAACGCTGTGTAGTCCCAGTTGGTGAGATAGACGTATCTGGCATCGTAAGCGAAAGCCACTGCCCAGTGTCCCCAGTATTGGCTGCCCGGAACATTCGTGACCTGTGTCATGTCCAGTAAGAGAATGCACGGATAACCACCAGCTACCCAGGTTTTGAGGGCTTTCGTGATCGCTTCATCTCCCACCGTACCGCCGCCACCGGCCCAGCATTTCATTCCGTAGCCTTGAACTGCCTGGACCAACCTGTTGGACGTTGTGCCCCCATTATCACCCTGGACGTCGGGCGGGTAGGTGGCGTAAACGCGCTCGGTCACGGCATCACCGCTCAGGCCCGCCGGAACCAGATTGAATCTGGTGAGCAACGTCGCAACGGCCGCCTGTGCGCAACTGTCTCTTTGATGAGTCGGAGTATTCGTATATTGGAAGATCGCGCGACCATAAGCTCCGCCCGGCTTGTCATACCATGATGCGCTGCGTGTGCGGCGTACCTTAGGCATCCCATCTTTCGTAACCGGCCGCGCAAAGTTTTCCGGCGTTGCAAACACGGTGGGGTTCATCTCGTGGAGTTTCTCCAGAGAATTCTGATATGGAAGAATTTCGCGGTAGGGTAGTCCCTGCTCGGGCAGAAGAGGCTTGTTGATCTTGTCCTGCGCCGGCTGTCCCTGTGCGTTGGCGTTGAATGAACTTCCCAACCCCGTCCCCACACCGCTCAATCCAACTCCGAGCGCAATCCCAGCACTGCCGAGTAGCCGAAGCATTTCGCGTCGCTCCATGGTTCCCCAGATGCTTGTGACAAGCTCATTATCGGAATCGTTCATAGCCTTTTCCTTTCCCTGTTCAGGGCCGCTGCTACAACGGTCTTGCCGTAACGGACCGCCGGATAATCTTAGCGATCAGGGGTGCGCCAATGGTGAAGCCGAAAGCGCCAGTGACGCATCGTCCGATCCTCTTAGAGACTACTTCTTCCTGATGATGAGTACGCTCTTGCCAAGCCGAAAGCGACCCAATCTATTCTCTAACGAAATAGAGTCATGGAGTTCTCATTGTTCATGACCATTCTCAGCCGTCACGCGCAGAACCATCAACCACAACCATTGGAGTCTTTGTATCTCAAGTGCATTAGCTGTTCACTGCTTTCCAGGAACAGGTCCCGGCTCGTGCGTGATGACACGCGAAAGTCACCCCAAGTCGCCCCGTCGTCGCCGGTCATTACTAAACGGCTACCCGAAACCTTATAGGTTCCGCCCTCGGCTGAGCCGCCGTTATGGCCGTAGTTCCAGGTACCATTCCTGGCGAAGACTATGCAGCCCATAATTACGCTGGACGGCTCTTCTGTTTCGCCCCTGGTGGTCTGGGATATCACCAACCAGCCCCCGGTAAGACCAGAAAGATCCCCCGTCGTTTGATTCGGTCTTTCGGTATTGCTCCTGGTCGTGGGATCGTCTTGATCCTGACGAGCGTTAGTCGAACTGGTCCGGCTGTTATTGTTTTGCCCGCACGAGAATGCGGCGCCAAACATCAAGACGAATACTAAAGCGAGATTGACTAATGCAGCGTGGCTTCGCATGTGTTCTCCTCTTACGTTTGGGGTTTCCATGGTCAGCGGTGCGCCAAAGGTGAAGTTGAAATTGCAATGACGCACCCTCCAGGTTTATTGGATCACGATCGTAGCCTTTGGCAACCTGCCTGAGCCGGTCGATTGAAGGCCATACCCTCTCGAAGGATTAAAGCTGAGCGACCCAAGGCGGGCGATGCTTCCGCCGGCAGTGCCCACAACACGGCCAATGTTGGAGGAGTTATCGATGACTATCCCTACGACGTCGCCGTTCCTGGTCGCGAGCACGCTACTGCCAACCCGCAGATTTCCGCCGCCCGCGGCAATGACGTTGCCACCGCCCGCCGCTATAACGCGGGCGATGCCAGCGCCATCCTGTCCGAGTAGGCTGTTGCTCACGAGCTGTTGAGATGTAACTTTTCCGTTTTGAAGCATCACAACAGAAGTAGTGCCACCGACTCGACCGTCCGACAAGATCTTAAACTCGTAGCCATTGTTATGGAGATAGCGGTAAGTTGGATTCACAGCACTGTACAACTGGTCATAGTTGCTCCAGGAACCCCCATACAAATTGGGGTCGCATTCTCCCGCGTTACCGACGCCTTGGGGTTGGCTCGTGCTAGCGTTAACCGACCATATGGCGATCGTAATCCACGGGTCTTTGCAAGGGCCCTGAGTTCTGGCCTGAGCAACTTGCTGCGCGCTGGGTTGAGCATTCGCGGTCGCTGAAGACAACGACAGCAGAACGCCCGCCGCTAAACTCAAGAAAAGCATTGTTCTGAACTTTCTCATGATGATTCTCCTTTTCGAATCTGACTGAATTACTCTGCCGGCCATCAGCACAGAGCGTTTGAAATTCTTGACGGCTGCGGAGCGACTCGCTCCCTTCGGCCACGTCCAAATTGTCCGACAAACTTCAGTTTGTCGCTGGTCCCTACAAAGGCTCTCCCGGCAAGTCACGACAAACTGAAGTTTGTCGGACAGCGCAGCGCGAAGCTAGCAACCCGCCGCGTGCTGATACTTCAGACGGAGCACATACTTCCCATCGTCCAGCGTCATCTCATTTCCATTCCGGTTGATTTGAAAATTACCAAAGAGCGAACCGTCTTCCATTTTCATGAGTAATCGGCCACCTTGCTGTTGATACGTGCCGGCTTCACGGGCGCCACCGTAATGCAGCATTCCCCACTTGCCATCACGGCAGAACTCAACGTCCGGACCGGGTGCGCCGCTCTTCTTCTCAGTTTCGCCTTTCGTGGTCATCGACGTCATATTCCAATAAGTCCCGGCCAAAGTCGCCGGAGCAGAACCGGACGTCGCATCACCAGCCGGCGCTTGCGCAACTTGAGTGGTCGCCGGAGCCGGCGTCGCATTGCGATTAGCGGGCGCGATGGTCGTTGTCTGCGTAGTATCGGGCGTCGGTTGGTTGGGCGCTCCCGTTTGCGCGACAACTGGATTCAGCGTGGCCGCCACTTTCGTCAGTTTGTCATTCGCCTTATTGAGTCCGTTGTTCAGTTTACTGAGGAAGCCTTTCTTCTGCCCGGGTTGAGCGGGCGCAGATTGAGCGACCGTCGTTTGCGGATCGGGCGCGACAATGTTCGCTGGTCCTGCGGGCGCAACCGGCTGCGGAGTCGTTGTAGTCGGTTGATCGGTGGCAGGAGGCTGGGTTGTTCCGGCCTGTTGCGCCAGCGTCGAATTGACCTTGTTAAGTTTATCGTTGACCTTGCTCAGGAAGCCTTTCTTCTTTGGCGCTTGAGCAGATCCATTTGAGCTGTTCGCCGGTGACTGAGCCGCCTGACCATTTGTATCAGCAGAAGTATTCTGTTGTTGATTCACTTGCGCGTTGCTCTGCGATGCGCCGCCGTGATAGTTGGAGCGCACCGCCACGATCAGATCGTCAGTCGCGCCGGCATCGTGCAACTCTCTTTCGTCAGCTGGAGTAGGCTGAAAGTCCACGCCCTTCTGTCCGATGATCTGAATCAGCTCTTGCTGAGTTGAATCATTCAGGGTTAGAAGTTTCAGTAGTCTCTTTTTGCTGAGCGGCTCGATGGTAGATTGAGCTTGCCCATCAGTCGCCTTCGCTGGCTGTGTTCCCTGTGCAAGAGCGCTCGATGCGACCGTTGCTGTGCAAACAATCACGAAAATAATCGTAAGAACGTTTCTTAATTTCATAGACCCTCCCGAACTGAGCTAACTATCGGTTATTGACCTCTGACTTAACCTGGATCATTTTCTTCTCGCCATCCTTGATGGTTTGCCCCAGGCCGCAGTACCACTTATCAACGGCAACGTAGCAGGTGAAAACAGCTTCCTCGTTTGCATACAGTTGGTTGTAGGTGTGATAAAAGCTCTTCTGGTTCCACTTCACGCGAACGGGAAAGACCATCGTGTTTGCTGCGGCGCCCGCCCCCATATCGTCATTCCGATTCCAACGGTGCGGAGCGCCGGGAGCGAACTCGATGATGTCGAACTTTGTGGCTCCGTCCATTCCCGGCTCGGACGGTTTTTCATAGAGGCAACGGATAATTTTCTTTGCCAACTCGGCAGGCGGAGGCAGGCCATTACGCGCCGTTCCCTGTTTGAGGTCTTTACAATCGAGCAATTCGCGATCAGCCAGGACCGTGCCGTTTTCATCTACGCGCAGTTTGTCGGTTTCGATTTGTGGCGCCGATCCGCCACCACCTGGACGTAGCCAGCCGATGGTTTGCCCGATCATGGGATAATTCGGAGGCACTTCGGCGAGGCGCTGCGATATGGTGTAAACCGCCGGAAGTTTTCCCGGAAGTGGATCGAGCTGAATTACATACGATGTCTGACTTACCGATGCGTTCAACACTGTGGTCTTGGTCTGAAGGATCGTTGCCTTCTTCCAGACCGCTTTATCCGGGTTTGAAGTCTCCAGTGTGTCAAACTCGACGCGCTCGCCTTCTTTGTATTTGAACTCGCCTTCTTTGTATTTGGACTGGGCTTGAGCGCTGACTGATGTCGCCAGCAGAGCGATCCCCAGCGAGGCAATGGTTAACAATGCTCCATAGTTCTTTTTCATCTCGATTCTCCTCATTGCAGGTGAAACTTGTTGGGCTGCCGCGTGTGATGGAAACAACATCAGTCCCCAGGCGCATTCATCTGACCTGACATCTTCTTAACGACGACGGATTTTACCTTTGGCATTAGACGCTCATACGGCGCGTACCCTTCAAGCCGGATGGGCTCGCCAACTTCCGTGTGCTCTTGCTGGAGTAGATTCGGGAAACGGGTTCTATTGATGACTACACCGTCCTCATCGAACCACGTCATTTCCATGTTCAGCGGCGCCTTGTACACTTTCTTCTTGACCACTAGATAGATTTTCGGCAGCGTCGGCGCAAAGTCGTACTCATATTTGACGACCTCGTACCACTCCTCAATCCCTGAAAAATCCGGCTTCGGATAGTCATCTGCGGCGGGCAGATTGAAATTGGTTGCGAACAGGCCATTCGGTTTCGTGAAACTGAAACTCCACCGCGCGGTGTTCAAACCGAAAGTTTCGTTCGCGGTTACTGGGGAAGGACTGTTCAGCGCGAAATGCTTGTTTCGCTCCTGCGCGAAAGCCGAAGTCCCGACTCCGACCATGATGATCGCTGCCAGCAGCAACCAACAGCTTTGATTGGATTGTCTTTTCATCTGTTTTCTCCTTTGGATCAAGTTAATGCCTGCATCCTGGTTTATTCTGCCTCTACCTATAAGGGCGTAATTCCGCACCGAATCTTGCCAAGTGTCATTAGCCCAGAATTGAAACTGATTGGAATTGCGAGTAGGCTCTAGCCATTCAAGTGGGCCCGACAAACAGGTATATTCACATTCCCGGCTGTTAACTCGGTTGAGGCTGCACCGGCACCCGCGGCAGTTTTCGAATCCGATCTGAGAAGTAAACTTTGGCTGATACCCCCCAAACAGGCGTGACCCAACTGCTCTTGCAGGCAAGCGCCGGAGATCAAAAAGCAGTCGATGCGCTGTTTGAGAAGGTTTACGGCGAGCTGCGCGGCCTCGCGAAAAACTATCTCCAGGACGAGCGGCCGGACCATACCTTGCAGGCAACGGCGCTGGTGCACGAAGCCTATCTGCGGCTGGTCGGGTCGGAGCAAATCGAATGGCAGAACCGGGCGCAGTTTTTCAGCATCGCCGCGCAGGTGATGCGCCACATTCTGGTCGACCATGCACGGCGGCACGCGGCTGGAAAGCGAGGCAGCGGCGAGCGCAAGCTTTCGCTCGATGAAGCCGTAAGCTTTGCCGAAGAGCGTGATGTGAATCTGGTTGCACTTGATGATGCACTGAAGACTCTCGCGAGCCTCGATGAAGAGCAAAGCCGCATTGTTGAGTTAAGATTTTTTGGTGGACTTTCGATCAAAGAGATTGCTTCGGTGCTCGACATTTCCGAAACAACGGTGAGCCGCAAATGGAACACGGCAAAACTGTGGCTGCACGATCAGATCGTGATGAAGGAATAGCGTTGACTTTGCGTCTTTGCGCCTTTGCGTGAGATTCAGTGTGACCAAGAATGGGATTTCGCGCGTCGTGAACGGTCTGTGAGATTGGTTTTCACGCAAAGGCGCAAAGACGCAAAGTCATGAAATGAAAGCTGAGTTATGAATCCTGAACGACATCAACGCGTAATGCAGATTCTGGGTGAAGCAATCGAGCGCGAGCCCGAGTCACGCGATGGTTGGGTGGACACGGTCTGCGCGGGCGATGAAGCACTGCGCGCAGAGGTTGCGCGTCTGTTGGCTCGGCAAAAACCCGCTGCCCAGTTCCTGGAAGAGTCACCTCTCGCCGCTGCCGCTGAGTCCAATGTTCGGTCGATGATTGGCGAGCGAGTTGGCCTTTACAAAATCATCAGCGAGATCGGCCGTGGCGGCATGGGCGCCGTTTATCTTGCCGAGCGCGACGATCAGGAGTTCGTGAAGCGGGTCGCGATCAAATTGATCAAGCGCGGCATGGACACTGATTTTGTCGTGCAGCGTTTTCGCAACGAGCGTCAGATACTCGCCAATCTGGATCATCCGAACATTGCGCGGCTACTCGACGGCGGCACGACGGCAACTGACCTGCCTTATTTCATCATGGAGTATGTCGAAGGCGAGCCGATTATTACGCATGCGAATGCGAACCAGCTCACGACCACTGAGCGGCTCAAGCTCTTTCGCACGGTTTGCTCGGCGGTTCAATACGCGCACCAGAACCTGGTCATTCATCGCGACCTCAAGCCGTCGAACATTTTGGTGACGAAAGAGGGCGAGCCAAAGCTCCTGGATTTTGGTATCGCCAAGCTCTTGCAAGCAGACGGTGAACCGGAAACCGAGTTGACGGCCACTGCCGTGCGCGTGATGACGCCCGAGTACGCCAGCCCTGAGCAAATAAAAGGCGAGCGGATTACCACTTCGAGTGACGTCTATTCTCTCGGGGTGCTGCTTTACGAATTGCTCACCGGCCAACGTCCTTATCGGGTCAAGAGTCGCCAACCGGAAGAGATCGCCAAAGCCATCTGCGAACAGGAGCCGGAGAGACCCAGCGCAGCGGTTCGCATGACGGCGTTTAGAGTACCAACTTCAGTTGGGTCTTCGGGCCGGGACAAAAGCCCAACTGAAGTTGGTACTCTAAACACCCGCAACCTCAAGTTACTTCGCGGTGATCTCGACAACATTGTCTTGAAAGCTCTGCGCAAAGAACCGCAACGTCGCTATGCGTCAGCCGACCAATTCTCCGAAGACATTCGCCGCCATCTCGAAGGTCTGCCTGTCACTGCGCGCAAAGACACTTTCTCCTATCGCACGTCCAAGTTCATTCAGCGAAACAAAATTGGTGTGGCGGCGGCAGCGATCATTCTGCTCGTCCTGCTTGGCGGAATCACCGCGACCACGTGGCAAGCACGCGTTGCGCGCGCCCAGAGGGCTCGGGCCGAACGCCGCTTTAATGATGTTCGTAAGCTCGCGGATATTTACATGTTTGAGTTCTATGACTCGATCAAGGACTTGCCAGGTTCATTAGCCGCTCGGCAGCTAGTAATTAAGAGGGCTCTGGAGTATCTCGACAGTTTGGCCCGCGAAGTTGGCGATGACCGTACGCTGCAAGCCGAACTCGCGCTCGCATATCAAAAAGTTGGCTCAATCACCTTCGACGTGGAGCAGATGGTCGAGAGCCGCCACCGCGCTCTTTTGATAAACGAGGCGTTGATGAAGGCTGATCCTGGCAACGATGTCTATCGCAAGCAGTTGTCCGACGGTTATGACCAGATGGGCGATGCTATGAAAATAGCCGGTAATACGACACGAGCGCTCGAATACGCCAGGCAGTCTCTCGAGGTTATCAATACTCTGCCTCTCGAGCATGCAGCTTCCGACTATCGCGCCTTGGTGGCCGACCGTTACCTCTCACTCGGTCTTGCCCAGGCCGAGAGTGGCGATGTCACGCACGCAATAGAGAGCGATTGCCAAGCTGTTGAGATTCAAAAGACGATCGTCACAAACGAACCTGCTAACAAGGAAGTCCTCCGCGATCTTTCAGGCATGTACGGTCACCTTAGCTACGCTCTTGAGGAAAACGGCGACTATGCAAAGGCTCTTGAATACACTCGGAAGGACATGAACATCGCGCGCGCGATGCTCGAATCCGATCCTTCCAATGTTCGTTATCGACGTGACATCTGGGCCAGCTATCTTAGGGATGGTAGGCTGCGGGCTGAAACCGGCGATCTATCCGGTGCTCGGCAAAGTCTGAGGTGGTCGCTGGAGTACATCCAGAAGTTGTCTGCTGCTGATCCGCAAGACAAAGGTCATCGCCTGTGGCTTGCGGTCACCCACCTCACTTTGGGGAATGTCCTGGCGAATTCGAACAAAGTAAATGAGGCGCTGAAAACTTATTCGAAAGCCCTGGCGATCGCCGAGCCGCTGGTGGCAGTTGATTCCAAATGGTGGGAAGCTCGCAGATACCTGACGAATATGTACACAAGCACCGGTCGCTTGCAGGGCCACACTGAGCTTGCGATCGACTACTTTCGAAAAGCCATTCGGTTGGCTGAGGAATCGTGTAGTGCGGATCCACAGAACGCGCGGATGCGACGTGGTCTGGCTGAGACTTACTCAGGCATGGCAACTGTCTACAGCTCAATGCCCGCCAAGAGCGCGCCCAGTAAGAACATCAAATCCCTGGGCGAGGCGCGCTCTTGGTATCAGAAAAGCCTCGACATTTATCAGGACATGAAAAACAAAGGCACGCTCAACGGCGCCGTCGCAAGTAAGCCAGACGAAGTCGCGAGAGATATCGCCAAGTGCGATGACGCCTTGAAGAAACTCGGCTCGCGCTAGATGCTTGCAGTCGAATCCAGCGGAGCTGTCTGCTTTCGCCCGCCCCAGAAAAAGAACAAAGCCGAAACCAAAAGGCCCAGCGGCACTACCAGCAACGCGCTGGTGAGATGCTCGCGGACCGGATCTAATCCGATCGCGCTGGCCAGAGAGCCGATTAGGCGGGCCTTACCGGCCGCGAGCGAGTCTGAAAGCACGCCCACCCCCAGACGCGAAATCAGATCGCCGCAGGCGTGTATGACCACGATGTTCAGCGCCATGGCCGTGGCGCGAATTGCGGGAGGCACGCTGTTCACCAGGATCGCATGAAAAGGCGCGTTGTTGATGAAGAGAAAAAATACAGTGAAGAAAATTGCCGGGATGAAAAGATATGCCTGGTGAGTGACGAGCGCCAGAATCGCAGGGACAACGCCGAGCAAGCTGCTGGCCGCGCAAACCATGAAGTAACCATTGCGTCTCTTCGCTGCAACTCGATCGGCAATCCAGCCACCGCCGAAAGTTCCTGCTGCTCCGGCTGCCAGCGTAGTAACGCCCAACACAACATTCGCGCCGATCGCGCTCATGTGTTTTTCTTCCTGCAAGAGGGAACTGGCCCAGGTGGCAAAGGCGCCCAGCACGAAAGACAGCGCCGTGTAGCCGCCGGTCGACAGGAGCCAGTTACGCGTGCTGAGAATTCGCCAGCACGTTCGCAGCCACGGCTCTTTCTTTAACTCAGACTCGCTGGCCGCTTCGGCGTGCGCGATTAACGTCGGCCCCGACTCGCGATCGCTCTGGCCGCGCTCAGGTTCGTTCAACCGCCACACGATCACCGCGGTAATCAAGCCCGGCAAGCCGACGACCACGAACGCCATGCGCCAGCCAAAAAAGTAAGCCAGCACTCCGCCGATTGCATAGCCAAGCGCGAAGCCCATCGGGATCGCCGCCTGGAAAACACCCAGTGCAGTCGCCCGTCGCTGGACCGGAAAATAATCTGCGATCAGCGTTGGTGTGATTGTCGAGTAAGATGATTCGCCGACTCCGACCAGCGCCCGAACGGCGCAAAGTGCCAGCGCGACTCCGGACAAGGCTACTGTGTAATGGAGAATCGGCAAGCGAAACTGCAACGCCGCAGGAAGCCATGGCGACTTATCCGTTAAGGCCGTCAAGCCCGTGGCCAAACTCCAGACGGCGGCCGCGGCGGCCATCAGCTTTGTGCGCGAATAACGATCGCCAAGGCGCCCGAACACCAGAGCGAGCACCACGTAAGACAACAACAGCGCATCTTCCAGAAATCCGATCTCGGTTTGCGAAAGACCCAGCTCCTTTCGCATTGCCGGAGCGACCGCGGGCAGCACTTGTCGATCGATGTAGTTCAGGAAATTGACCAGCGTGAGAACCGTGAGCGCGTAGTAGGAATACCGGGGAACGTGGATTCCCGCCGCGGATTTCCCAGCCGGCTCAGGATTGGCTGCGGGCGATGCTGCTGAGTTCTCCATCAGTTTCGGTTCCTTTCGTCAAGACATCGACAATCGCCGGCGTGATGTCCGTCAGGCTGCGGATTCGCGGCGCGATGCGCTCGCGACGCCTGCCCCAGACGATCGTGGGCACAGGATTGAGCGTGTGATTGCGCAGCGAAAGATCCTCGATGTTGCCGTGATCGCTGGTGAGGATCACGGTGGAGCGCTCCAGATCAAGCTTCGCGAGCAGCGAACGAATGAAGCGCGCGAGCATTGGCAGCACTCGCCGCGCGGCTTCCCGATCCCGCGCATGGCCGATCTTGTCGGTGATGAAATACTCGTAAAGCGTAAACTGATTCGCGGCAGCAATCCCGGCCAGCACTTCGCCGGCTTCTTCGGGAGAGCGCAAATCAACTTTCTCGCCGCGCTCAATCAGCATCTCGTTCGTGAAGTCGTGATAGACGGCTGCGCCGGCTCGCAAGTCTTCGACCTGATTGAAGCGCACGCCCGCGGCTTCCACGGCTGCGGTGGTCGCTGAAATCCAACGCGGCCGGCTCTCGAAGAACGTGCGCGTGTAGGTGTTAGCGAAGGTGATCGGATTCACTCCCGCGCGTTTGAGCTGAACGAACAGCGAATGCTCGCGAATGATATCGAGTAACGCTTGATTGGGAAAGCCCTGCTTGTGATAGCCAACCGTCGCGGGCGCATTGACGCCGGTCAGAATCGCCGTCTGGCCGGAAGCGCTTTGCGGCCGGCCTTCAACGCCGAGACACGCATCAGTTGGCGCCAGCACCCCGCCAAAAGGGATTCTGGGTTTCTCGTCCTGAAAGATCGCCAGAGGATCGGCGTCGGGTAAATCGTCAAAAGGATTGTGCGGCCCGCGCGTGCCGATTCCCAAACCATCGATGAAGAAGAGAAGCACGGACATGAGCGCGATGAATAACATCTGGAACGCGCAGAACGCAAGTTTATGAGGGGAGGGCGCAATGGGTCAGTTTAGAGTTCAAGCTTTAGCTTGCGGCTGCAATGAGCAACCTAAAGGTTGAACTCTGAACGCGAACTGACCCACGACCAGCCAAGGGCGCAGTCAAAGCCTTTCAGTTGGCACAACAACTCTGCACTCTACATTTCTGCGCCGCCGCATTCAGGCGCGGATGAATTGAGTGGAGCCGGGCACGGCTCTTGCGACGCGCGGTGTGTGAAGAAGTCGATATCATGCTCACCTTCGCCCAACTCGCACAGACTCGCTGCACTGGTCTTGCTTGGCTGTCTCCTGCTTTCCCCAACGAACGTCCTCGCCTTTGAAACGGATCAGTATGATCTGCCGCCGGTGCCGCTCGCTGACATCGGCGACGAAGTGTCCGAGCACGTCGAACGAAAGCTGCACCAGGCCGTCGACAAGATAGATGCTGAGATTTCAATTCGGCAGAGATGCGTCAGCGGATACGCTGATGGCGGCCCGGAACGCGGTTGTGATTCTCTCAGGGCCGAAATCTCGAAGCTCGCATATTTGCGCACGGACGCTGCGATGGTGGACGCGGCCTTCGAAGAACTCGGGGCCGGCGTGCCGCCCTTCACCAGCATGGGCACGTGGATGGACACGCATCATTTCCGCGGACAGCCGGCGCGCTATCGCACCAGTTATGTGAAATCGATATTTGTGCTGTTTCCTCCGATTGCGTTGACGATTAGCCCGACTGTGAACATGTATGGTTCAGAGTTTGGCACCGACAAGATCGCGCATCTCTTTCAGCAGGGCTACACCTACTACAAGATTTACCATCGCGCGCTCGCCGAAGGCGTCACGCCCGAGGAAGCGACGGCGAAAGCTGTGCGCTGGGGCCAGAAATCAGAACGCACTTTCTTCGGGACGCTGGTCGCCGGCGTTTATTCAAACGGCGATCTGGCGGCGAATTATGTCGGGTTGAAATTTTACGAAGGGCTCACGCAGACCATCAATCTCGGAGATAGTACACACCCCGCCGTGCTGCTCTTGAAAGATGGCCTCTGGACATTCAATGACGGCGCGAGCCTGGGGGACGTTTTGCTCAAGCCGTTCATCTCTGATCATCTGAACGAAGCGCTGAACCCATCAATCTTCACAAAGAATCTGGGACTGCGTTGGTACATTCGCCGAACCGTAAGAAAGCGAAGTTGTGCACAGTGGTTTGAACGATATCCTGAGCTTTCGAAATCCGGATTGGACGAAGAGTCGAGATCGTTAAGGCTTTGGCAGGGCGAGGACTATGGATTTACAGACAGCGAGCACTTCGTCACCATCGCCAACACGTGTTTCGAAGAAGAAGAAGTGGCCCGGGCGTCCCGCCCGTGAATCACGAAGAAGAGGTGGCACGGGCGTCCCGCCCGTGAATCACGAAGAAGAGGTGGCACGGGCGTCCCGCCCGTGAATCACGAAGAAGAGGTGGCACGGGCGTCCCGCCCGTGAATCACGCGCAAGATGCGCGTGCCACCCTAATCACTTCTCACTAAACTTGCTCATCAATCCCCGCGCTCGATACGAATTCAGTTTGTTGTGCAGCGTCTTGAGACTGATCTTGAGCAGTTCGGCTGCTTTTGTCTTGTTGTTTCCGGTCTTTTCGAGCGTGCGCAGAATCATTTGCCGCTCCATCTCTTCCAGTGGCGTGCCCACCGGAAAGGTTGCCGTATCTTCAGCGCGCAGGCGCTCGCGATGATCGAAAGGATAGGGCGCGAAGTGATGCCGCTCGAGCTGTTCGCCGGACGAGATAACTACCGCGCGCTCGATCACGTTGCGCAATTCGCGCACGTTACCGGGCCATGAATGAAAGCGCAGCGCATCCAACGCGGCGGGACTGAGAAAGCGCGCCGGCCGGTTGTGCTTTGCCGCCAGATGAGTTACCAGGTGCTGGGCCAGCAGCGGCAGGTCTTCCAATCGCTCAGACAAAAGCGGCATGTGGATTGTGATCACGTTCAGGCGATAGAGCAAATCTTCGCGCAGCGTGGCGCCGCGGACCGCGTCGTGCGGATCTTTGTTGGTGGCCGCCAGGATGCGCACGTCAACCGGAATCTCTTTGCCACTGCCCAGACGATGCAAGACTCGCTCTTCGATCACGCGCAAAAGTTTTGCTTGCAGCAACGAAGGCATCTCGCCGATTTCGTCGAGCAACAACGTGCCGGTGTTAGCAAGCTCAAAGCATCCATGCCGTCGCGACACTGCGCCGGTGAACGCGCCCTTTTCGTGACCGAACAATTCAGACTCCATCAGCGTATCGGGAATCGCCGAGCAGTTGATGGCCATGAACGGAGCATTTCGGCGCGGACTCAGGTTGTGAATCGTGCGCGCCACGAGTTCTTTGCCCGTCCCGGACTCGCCCGTAATCAGCACCGACGCTGATGACGACGCCACCTGTTCGACGAGCGCGTAAACCTTTTGCATCGATTCGGAGCTTCCGACCAACTCGCCAAAGACGCCGCGATCGCGCAACTCGCGGCGCAGCAGTTCGTTCTCGCGTCGCGCCTCGGCCAACTCGATCGCGCGGTCCAGCACGACGCGAAGCTTTTCGATGTCAACCGGCTTATCGAAATAGTGGTACGCGCCTTCTTCCTGAATCGCGCGCAGAGCGGTCTCAACCGAGCCGTTACTGGCCGCGACGATTATGGGCGTGTGCGGGTAACTCGCGCGCAGCTCTCTTAATGACGCAAAAGATGCGCGGCCGGAAGCGGACACGTCGGTGATAATCACGGATGGAGAGGAACTTTCGGCGACTTCGAGTCCGGCCGCGCTGGTCGATGCCGTGATGACTTCATATCCGGCGCGCTTGAGTTGGTCGTGCAGGGCCTCGGAATATTCGCGGTCGCCATCGATGATGAGAACGGGAGCCTTCATCAAATTCAGTTTAGCATACGGGGATTGGTCGCTGGCTGACGTTCTTTGGCAGTGCGGTGATTTGTCGACCGGGTACAGAAGCGCTCGCGGTCGCGAGCTGTGACGCGATTCGGGGCCATAGCCCGACCGTGAGGGAGGGCTCTGTTACAGAACCCAGAGCGGTAGCGACGGGATGCGGCCACTCAAGTTGTGTTTATGATCCGGTCGCTACCGCTCCCGGTTCTGTAACGCCCTCCCTAACGGTCGCGTTACTGCCCCGTGCCGCCAAGATGCGCGGTGAGCGCAGATACCAGCGCCGCCACTCCAGGCTCAGTCGGAACAGTGTGCTCCCGTAGACCAAACTCGGCGGCGGTCCGCGCGACGTTGTCGTCGACACAAGCGACCGCGACTTCTTTGAGCAGCCGCGACAGATCGTTTGTGTCGAGCAACTGCGAAAAGGACAGCACATTTGAAGGGCTAGTGAACGCGACGCAATCGATCCCGCCGCCGTCGAGCAGCACGCCTAGCTGAACCAATTCTGAATTGTGCGAACCGGCGGTGCGGTAGGCCGAAACGACATCGACGCGCGCGCCGGCATCTTCGATCGCTTGCCGCAAGTAATCGCGCGAGACGACGGCGCCCGGAAGCAGGAAGTTGAGACCGCGAAGTGAGTCTCGCCCGCCGTTGAATGTTTCGAGCGCAGCCATCACGCCATCAGTTGCAAATGTTTCGGGAACCAGATCGACATGAACGTGCGACTCCTCCAGTTGTTGTCGGGTTGCAGCGTTGATGGCACAGACGCGTAGCACATCCAGCTCGCTAATTTCATTACCGGGGTTTTGAAGGCGGCGAAGGAAGAAGCCAGCCGCGTTAGTGTTCGCGAACACTAACCAGTCATAGCCGAACAGATTCTGGATGGCTTCGTCGAGGGCGCGGTAATCGTCTGGCTCGATAATCTCGATTTGCGGCCAAGCGAGAACGCGCGCGCCGTGACGCGTGAGTTCAGTCGCCAGTTCGCCGTTGCCGGAAGGGGCGACCAGGATAGTTCGACCCAAGAGAGGTTGATTGATTGGGACAGGTTCCATCGTAAAGGAACGAGTTTACATTCTGCCAAGCGGACAAAAGCACCGTTAGGTGCGAAATATTTATAGTTATCGAATGGAAGTCTGAAGCTCCGTTAGGAGCGGCATCGGAACATTTCGCTCCTACGGAGCTGAATTCAAATAACAGGCCTCGGGTTTCTATAGATATCGCGCTCCTAACGGAGCGCAAGCCCAAGAAGCTAACGAATCGCCCGGCGCTAAGAGAACCCGCTGAGCTGACAAAACCAATCTCCGTCACTTGTTCGCTCGATGTCGCCGCACGCGCCAGATAATGACGCCAACCACGATCGCGGCGATTAGCAGAATTGTTCCGCTGCGGCCCACCCACTTGATTAGCAGCGGAAGGCTTGCGCCAAATAGATAGCCGAGCGTGGTGATTACGACCGACCAGAGAATCGCACCCGCCATGTTGTAGAGGACAAACACACGCCAAGGCATCTTTCGCGACGCCCCAGCGAGCAGCGCGGCGAACACTCGCAGGCCGGTGATGAAGCGCGCCACCAGGATCGTCTTGTTGCCATGGCTCTCGAAATAGTTCTCCATGTGTTCGAGGCGCTTTGGCGTCAGGAAGAAGAAGCGGCCTACGCGCAAAAGGAAGCCGCGGCCGTAGTGATGGCCGATGGCGAAGCCGATGTTGTCGCCGACAACTGCGCCGCTGGCTGCGATAATCATTACGAGCGCAATATTGAATTCACCAGTCGAAGCGTAATATCCGGCGATCAGCAGAATCGTTTCACCGGGCACGGGCACGCCGGCATTCTCGAGCATCACGCCAAAAAACACCGCCCAGTACCCATAGACGAGCATGTAGTGCTCGATCAACTGAAGCGAGTTGTGCAGGAAATCCATGCGCGCTCAACTTTATCTCATTAACACCTTGCTTCAGCAAGGTGAGTGAGGGTGAAATCGAAATTGCGAAACCGTTTCTACGGTTTGGTTAGAAACCCGTGGAAACGGCTAAGCGCTGTGTAGGTTTCCTGCGTTACCTCGCTGAAGCGAGGTGTTAATGAGACGAGACATAGCAAGTGATTTGCAAGCTTGGAGGAATCCAATCCGGAGCGCGATGGCAGTTATCGGAAGATTTCTGTCAAGACTACGCGCAAAGACATCGCGATTCGCGCGCGGCCAGGTCATCGCGCGCGCATGGCGAGCAATTGAGCATCGTGTCAGAACCGGGAGCGGTAGCGACCGGATCACAGATTCAACTTGAGCTTACGATCCGGTCGCTACCGCTCCCGGTTCTGACACTCCAAACTTGTTCGTCCTCATTCACCCGTGCTAGCTTTGCTCTTCAAAAACCGTTCGGAGCGAAGCAGGATGCCCAGTCGAGACGAAGCGTGGGAGTTGTTGTGCGAATACACCAAGGGCGACAGCCTGCGCAAGCACGCGCTGGCGGTCGAGACGGCCATGCGCGCGTGCGCGAAGCGTTACGGCGCCGCCGATGCCGATGTAGACGAATGGGGACTGGTTGGCTTGCTGCATGATTTCGATTACGAGATGTTTCCGGCGGCCGATCAGCATCCGTTCACCGGCGCGAACATTCTATGCGGCCGCGGCTACTCCGAGCGCTTTATCAAAGCGATCATGGGCCATGCGACTTACACCGGTGTGCCGCGCGACACCGACATGGCGAAAGCTCTGTTCGCGACCGACGAGCTGTGCGGATTTCTGGTGGCCTGCGCGCTGGTGCGTCCATCGCGAAGTCTCGATGACATGGAAGTTAAGTCAGTGAAGAAGAAACTGAAGGACAAACATTTCGCTCGCTCAGTTAATCGCGAAGACATTCATCAGGGAGTTGAGGAACTCGGCGTCGAACTCGACGAGCATATTCGATTCGTGATCGACGCGTTGAAGCCGGTGCAGAAAGAGATTGGGTTGGGGCCGAAGGAAGAGCCGGGAGTGACAAGCGTTTAGAGTACCAACTTTAGTTGGGTCCTTCGTAACGCTAAAGCCCAACTAAAGTTGGTACTCTAAACGCGTGTCATCTATCGTGCTTCTCGAACTTCTTGAGTCTGTGGGTGGGAGAAACGCGAGACAACAATGCCAGAAGCAATCAGATACGAAGCGGCGGTTAGGAGTAAAACGAACACCATCGTGATTGCGGCCTGTAACTTCCTTCGCTTCGCCGTGTGTCGATAAACAAAGACGCCGGCATAGGCCGTCACGCCGAGAGGAATGCCAAGGCTGCAAAGCAACAGCCAGTCGTTCTGCGCCAGGACTCTTGCTGAACCGAAGACCGCGATGGTAACCGCGGACCAAAGGCCGAGGGCGAGGAGATCCGCGACTAGGGATACTAAGACAAGCAGTTTCCAGCGCATTGAAACCTAACGTTATTGGGCGTTAACCTTTTTCGGAAGTGTTGCCAAGAATACCACAGGGAATAATCACCACCGAATGCTAACGCGAAGCGCGCTGATTTACCTCTCACGCCAGGAAGGCCTCAAGGATTTTGCCACGCGCTTTAGTCTTTTCAAGAAACTCACGACCCGATTTATTGCCGGCGAAAACATCGATGAAGCAGTGGCCGCTATCAAGGATGTGAACGCCCGAGGCTGCACGGCGACGTTCGATCACCTGAACGAATCTGTTAGCAGCACCGCGGAAACCGAAGCCGAAGTGAGCGAGTACCAGGACGTGCTCGCGCGCATCGACGAGAGCGGCATCGATTCAAACGTTTCGATCAAACTGACACAGTTCGGACTGGAGATCGATCCGGATCTGGCTTATCGCAACGCGCGGCGCGTGGTTACGGACGCGGTCCGCCGCGGAAACTTTGTGCGCGTAGACATGGAAGGCTCAAACGTCACGCAATCCACCATCGACTGCTTCAAGCGCCTGCGAGACGAGTTTGACTTGAACGATGTGGGCGTCGCCCTGCAGTCGTATCTGTATCGCACGATGGACGACGCCCGCGCTCTTTTGAAAATCCCGGCGCGCATACGGATTTGCAAAGGCGCTTACCACGAGCCGCCCGACATCGCATATCCGAACAAAAAAGACGTCGATGATAATTATGTCCGGGTGATGCAGTTGCTTCTGTCGAGCGGCGGCTATCATGGAATCGCGACGCACGATCCTAAAATGATCGACGCCACTGTCGAATTCGCGCAACGCGAAAGCATCGGCAAAGATGCATTCGAGTTTCAGATGCTGTACGGGATTCGGCGCGATTTGCAGGAACAGCTCGCGCGCGACGGTTATCGCATGCGCGTGTATGTGCCTTACGGCAAACACTGGTATCCTTACTTCATGCGACGCCTGGCTGAGCGGCCGGCGAATATTTGGTTTGTGATGAAGAACATGTTCAAGTGAGAGTCCGACAAACTTCAGTTTGTCGCCATGTTTTGAAGCGGACAAGCCCGGCGCAGCTCGCTTCTGAGTCGTGAGTCGACAAACTGAAGTTTGTCGGACAACGGGTGAAAATGGCAAACTACCTCTGGATATTCTGGACGATCCTCGGCGCGATTCTGATCATCGCTGAGGTTTTCACGACGGGCTTTGTGCTGCTCTGGTTCGGCATTGGCGCGCTGGCGGCGGCGCTGGCCGGCCTGCTTGGCATTCACAGCATCCCTTTGCAGTTCCTGATCTTCGCCATAGTCTCTATCGCGTTGACCACAGCCTCGCGCACGATCTTCGTTAACTACTTCTCCCGCGAAAAGAGTGGCGGCGATCTCAAGACCGGCATGGATTCTTTGCCTGGAAAGGTCGGCACGGTTGTATCGTCCAGCCGTGGCGCGATGAACGAAGGCGCGGTGAAAGTGTTTGGATCAACGTGGACCGCGTACCCGACGGACGGCGAAGAGCCTCTGGAAGCTGGCGATCGCGTCGAGGTCGAGCGCGTGGCTGGCGCGTCGATTTATGTTCGGCGCGTAGATCGTGAACCCGATTGGCGGGGAAAAGAATTGGGGCCGTAGCCGGCTTCAGATCTCGATCGTTGGGATCTTCGTGGGATCCTGTGTATCGGCTTCTGTTTCGTCGAGCGTCTTGTCTTCTTCGAGCGGAGGCAACTCGACAGTGATTCGATCCTCACTGGCCTCGCGCAGTTCTTCACCGGTGAATCGCGCCAGCACTACAGTGATGTTGTCCTCGCCGCCGCGCTCATTTGCGGCGGCCACCAGCGCCTTGCACGCTGCCGCCAGGTCAGAAATTGAATCCGAGACAATCTGACGAATCTCTTCGTTGCGAAGCTTTCCTGACAGTCCGTCGCTGCAAAGCAGCAGCATGTCGCCCTGACGAATCTGTATGCGCGCGGTTGCCGGCGTGAGTTCCGTCTGCGCGCCCAGCGCTTGCAGGATCACGTTGCGGAACATATGCGTCTCGGCTTCTTCTTCGCTGATCTGGCCAACATCGACGAGTTGTTGCACGAGCGACTGATCTTTCGTGGCCAGCCGAATCTGCGCTCCGCGCATCACGTACGCGCGGCTGTCGCCGACCTGTACGAGGTCGAGCTTGTCGCCCTTGATCGCTGCTCCGGTCAGCGTCGCGCCCATGCCGCTGCACCGGCTGTCTTCCAAACTCTTGTAATGAATGTTGCGGTTCGCCTGCAGGGTTGCGTGCTTCAGGCAATCCACCAGGGAAGAGTCAGGATCGCATTGCGGACCCTCGGCGTTGTTCCCCATCAAGACGTCCTGCACGGCTTCGATCGCCATCTTGCTGGCCACATCGCCGGCCAGGGCGCCGCCCATACCATCAGAAACGACAAGTACCAGGCCCTTTTCGCCAAGCGTAAATTGGCGCATTTCCTCGGGAGACGCGTCCCCATCCAGCCGGTTCCACATGCGTGGCGCGGCCAGATCGAGCAGCAGATAGTTGTCTTCGTTGCCGCGACGAACGCGCCCAACGTCTGACATTGCATGTAGCTCAACGAGCATAGTTGAGGTCAGTAAGTAAGGGTCTAGATAGCAAATCAATAAGGACGTCAGAATTCTATCTTGTCATTCGTCACTTGTCACTTGTCGCGGCGCTTAGGGCCTGATCGAGATCGGCAATGATGTCGTCTGTGTCTTCGATGCCCACAGAGATTCGCACCAGTCCGTCCGTGATTCCCAGCCGTTCACGAACCTCGGGCGCAACCGACGCGTGCGTCATCGTGGCGGGGTGACAGACTAAAGTTTCGACGCCGCCGAGGCTTTCGGCCAGCGTGCAAAGCTTCACTGACTCAAGCACCGCGCGCGCGTTTGCGAGCGTGCCGACGTCGAATGAAACCATGCTGCCGAATCCCTTCTGCTGGAGCTTCGCGAGTTCGTGCTGCTTGTGCGAGCGCGAGCCGGGATAGTAAATCTTTTTCACCTTCGGGTGATCTTCCAGAAACGCCGCGACCGCGCGTCCAGACTTGTCGTGCTGTTCCATGCGCAGCGCCAGGGTTTTCGTGCCGCGCAAAACCAGCCACGAATCGAACGGCGAAAGGATCGCGCCCGCGCCGTTCTGCACGAACTGAATCCAGCTCGCATCGTCTTCGTTGTTCAGCAGCACCGCGCCGCCCACTCCATCCGAATGGCCGTTCAGAAACTTGGTCGTCGAGTGCACGACGATGTCCACGCCGAATTCCAAAGGCCTTTGCAGGTAAGGCGACATGAACGTGTTGTCGCAAACTACGCGCGCGCCCGCAGCGTGGGCCACCTCGGAAACTGCTTTCAGGTCCGTAACGATCATCACGGGATTGGTCGGCGTTTCGACAAAGACCATGCGCGTGTTGTCTTTTATGGCGGCCTCGACGTTGTGGACATCGGAGGTGTCAACAAAGCTGAACTCGATGCCATAGTTAGAAAGGATGCGATTGAACAGACGGAAGGTGCCGCCGTAGGTGTTGTCCGAAACGATGACGTGCTCGCCGCCTTTGATTAGCCGCAGCGTCGCGTCAATCGCCGCCATGCCTGACGCGAACGCATAGCCAAACTGCGCGCCTTCCAGCGCGGCCAGGTTGCGCTCCAGCGCCAGACGCGTCGGGTTCGACGTGCGCGCGTACTCGAAGCCCTTGTTCTTGCCCAAACCCTCCTGCGCATAGGTCGAGGTTTGGTAGATGGGAACAGTGACGGCGCCGGTGGCCGAATCCGGCTCCTGGCCGGCATGAATTGCGTCGGTGGCAAAACCCATAATAGGAATCAAAAGTTCGAATGCCAGAAATCGAGGAATAGAATTGCGAAAGTCGGATAGTAACTGCGCGCGATTTTAGTGTCAAACGAACGCGGGCGCTGATAGTGTCTCAATCTCAGTTCTTCTCTACGCGGTCTTTGCGGCCTTTGCGTCTCTGCGGTGAGTCTTTCGCAGCCAGGATTCACCTCAGAGGCGCGGCGAACGCAAGAGTTAACGAAGACAGCAAATCCAAACCAAGACATTACCGAGACGCTGAATAGGGTTTTCGTCCCGGGCCGGATCGAGTATCATCGGGGCGATTTGGGATCAAGACCTGTCCATTGTCCTGGAGGAACCGCGAGTGGCTGACGAAGATCGACCCGACGACATTTCCACGGAAGAACGCCGGCATTTCGATCGTTCGCGACTAATCGTCGACGTGCATTTCGACGGCGCGGACTCGACCGGGGTAGCCAGCACTAAAGACATGAGCCTCGGCGGGCTTTACATGAGTACGCAGGCGGCGATTCCCGTTGGCGCGACCCTGGCCCTGCGCCTGCCGCTGGGCAGCGAGCACGTTGTGGTGAAAGCCGAGGTGGTTTACAGCAATCCCGGCCACGGCGTCGGCGTAAAGTTTAATGAGTTGTCGGAACCGGCACGCGCGTTGATGGTGCGCGAGCTGCCAGAGCCTTGAGTTCAGAGTTCAGCCTTTAGGCTGCCTGTCTCAAAAAGACAAGCTGAAGCTTGAACTCTTAACTAGGGCCGCAAAGTTTAATTATGTTCGATCAATTCACACTCGGCATTGAAGAAGAGTTTCAGATCGTCGATCCGAAGACCCGGGAGCTGCGTTCGCACGTCTCCCAATTCCTGGAAGAAGGCAAGATGATTCTCGGCGAGCAGATCAAGCCCGAGATGATTCAGTCGATGATCGAGGTCGGCACCGGCGTCTGCAAAAACATTCAGGAAGCGCGCACAGATATTACGCGGTTGCGCAGCATCATCTCCACCCTGGCGGCCAAGAGCGGCCTGGTGATTGTCGCCGCCTCGACGCATCCGATTTCGCGCTGGCAGGACCAGAAGATTTTCGATGACGAAAGATATGAGCTGCTGGTCGAAGAGCTGCAAAACGTGGCTCGTTCACTCTTGATCTTTGGCCTCCACGTGCACGTTGGAGTTGCCGATCCAGAGCGGCGGATTCACATCATGAATGCCGCGCGCTACTTTCTGCCCCACGTGCTGGCGCTGTCCACTTCGTCGCCGTTTTGGATGGGCCAGAATACCGGGCTTAAGTCGTATCGCACTGAGGTCTTCAAAAAGTTTCCGCGCACGGATATTCCCGATCACTTCGACTCATACAGCGGATTCCAACGATACATAGACTTGCTGGTTAACACGAACTGCATTAACGACGGCAAGAAAATCTGGTGGGATTTGCGGCCGCACCCGTTCTTTCCGACGCTGGAGTTTCGCATTTGCGACATCCCCACGCGGGTCGACGACACGGTCGCGATTGCCGCGTTGTTTCAGGCTATCGTGGCCCGGCTCACCGCGTTGATCGATAAGAACCTGGGCTTTCGTCTGTACCGGCGCATGCTGATTCAGGAGAACAAGTGGCGCGCGGTGCGTTGGGGGCTCGACGGCATGATGATCGATTTCGGCAAGCAGAAAGAAGTGCCGACGCGCGATCTGGTGCGCGAGCTTTTGGATTTTGTTGATCCCGTGCTGGACGAACTCGGTTCGCGCAAGGAGGTCGAGCACATCCACACAATTCTCGAGCGCCGCACTTCAGCAGACGAGCAGCTGCGCGTTTACAAGGAAACCAACGACCTCAACGCCGTAGTCGATCGCTTGATTGAATTGACGATGGAAAACGTCCCGCGCGATGCAGACCTCAGCGTCGGCAAATTCGCCACCTCGCCATCGACGATCGCGAAGTAGAGAGTCATAGTACTATTCGAGGTCTGCCCCTTAGTAAACAAGTCCCTGATTGATCGTAGGCTCGCTAACCAACTAGCCCGCCATAAAGGTATGAAAGGATCGCCCTGGACATTTGGTTGCCGATCCAGTCTGCGCACCGCAGTAGGTGCGGTACTCTTTCCAAAACTCAAGATCAATCTTGCGGCTTTGCCGCTCTCCAGTGCGGTAAGGCTCCGCCTTACCGGGAGCGACCTTCTTATTAATTCCGTTTGAGGCTGCGCCTCAAACGGCGGAGACGGAGGCACAGCCTCAAAATTCAAGGTTGTCAATGTTCCGGTAAGGCGGAGCCTTACCGCACTGGAGAGCGGCGCAGCCGCGATACCTCTACTTCCGCCACCGAATCTTATCAACATCAACCCGCAGCGGCTCATCTTCCAGCGGTCTCCTATTCCAAATGCGAGCGCTTGAAAACCGATAATCCTCAGCCCTCTCTACCAACCCAAGCTTCACCGGGTTTTGATGTGTGTAGTGCACTCGCTGCATAAGCATCCCCTCGCTCGTAAGCAAGCGAACATTCGGATGATGATCCCAAAGGGAATAACGGTGGCCGCGGCGGTACTCTTCGTGACGGAGCTTTTCGAGCGAAGCCGTGTGGCCTTCCGTTTTCAGAAAATCGATTACGCGTCGGGAAGTGATGCCGTTGATAAAACGCTGAATCACGGAGGCCTTCTTCTCACCATCAGTGATAACATGAAAATGATCCGGCATGATGACGTAAGCAAGAATGAGGAAGCCACCGGATTTCCTCGCTTCATTTAGCGCGGCACAGGTGATCAATTTCAAAGTGTCGAGACGAAAGACGGGCAGACGATCCTTTGCTACGGAGGTCAGGTAATAAGCGGGGGAGTTTGGGGAGATGAAGTCCATATTTTGGGCGGCGGAGCCGCGGAACAATCTTGGGTCATTCCTGGTAAGGCGGAGCCTTACCACACTGGAGAGCGGCAGAGCCGCGGCTTACAGCACGCATCTACCATTCTTCCTTCCCAACCGGCTCGCCAAGACCTTCTTCCGTCGGTTGGTAGTCGGCAGGCATCCGAGAAACCAATTCGGCCAGATCGACTTTCTTACCGCTTTTCTCGTCGTAATATTCCGGCACATGAACCTTGGCTTCTTGCCCCGTTCCTTCGAGCCATCCGTCAAGAAGCTCTAGCAACTCTTGCTTCTCATCAAGTGAGAGATGCTTCACACGTTCGACTACTTGGGCGAAGGTTGTGCTCATATCATTGCCATCTGACGGCGACGCATGATGAGTCTTGTCAGATCGTTCTGCGAATGTTGGGCGCTTTGTCTTTAGAAACCCGAATCAGAGAACGCAGAGCCTCATTGACTGCGTCCGCATTAGGAAACGCTTCTGCAACGTCAGGCTCAAGTCGAACTACGTCACCGAAGCTCTTTCGTTCGGGACCGAGCTTCCTGACTCGCAGAGCCCTCAGATCATATTCGGGCCTGAGTTCGTCGACTATTTCTGTTTCACTCTTCTTCATAACTTCACGTTTTCTTTCGCCAATCTCTCCGCCAGATAATACTGCCACAACATCCTCGCGGCAACGGAACGATAAGGACGCCAACTTTCGGCGATCTGCGCCAGCTCAGTAAACGAAGGACGCGGGTTGATCTTGCGAAGTTTGCCGACCGCGGTTGCCAGGGCGACATCACCATCGGGCCAAATGTCCGGACGGCGCAGGGCCATCAGCAGATAAATGTTCGCCGTCCAGGGTCCGACACCTTTGATGTTCAGCAGCGTTGCATGAGCGTCTTCATCGTTCATCCTAACAATCTTATCAAGATGACCGTTCGTGAACGCATGCGCCACTTGCAAACAGTAGTGCGCCTTCTGCCGCGTCACGCCAAGCGAACGCAAGTAGGCTTCGCCCGCTTCAATGAACCCTGTGGCGGTAAACGGTTCGATGTTTGATTTAAGCCGCTCGAACATCGCGCGCGCTGAGACCAGCGAAACCTGCTGCTCAAGAACTATGCGGAGCAGCGTGGAAAATCCCGGGCGGCGCGCCCACATCGGCGGTGGGCCATGAATCTCGTAAATGGAAGCTAGATGACGATCGCGCGCGGCTAAACTTTTAGCGGCTGCTGCGAGAGTCTCGCTTGTGAGACGGCGCGATTGCACTGAAGAGTTTACGATCTCTCTGTGCAACCTCTGTGGTAAACGATCTTTCTTCACCACAGAGGCACAGAGGACCACAGAGATCACACAGAGGAAACACTACCGACGTTCGAGGGCCAGCCGCAGGAAGTTCTCAAACAGAATCCGACCATCGCGCGATTCGTTTTGGTGTTCCCAGCGCGTGCGGCTGTGGTTCCAGTCTTCAAAAGACTTTTCGAGATGAAACTGCACCGAATAGATCAACTGATCGCCGGAGCGCTTGACCATCATCTGGTTCTTGCAAAGGTATGAAGTCGCGAGGAGCTTGAAGTCTTCAGGCAGGCGATCGAGTTGGAGACCGTGGTTTTGCCAGACGCGCAGGATGCGGGCTTCTTTGGTGTAGTCCTGCCACAGACGCGATTGCGGATTATCGATGCCTGCGAAGATCGGATCGGCCGGATCGATGATGCGCACAAAACGGTACTGATATTCATGCGGGCGGTTCTCGCGCTGCTCGTGCTGCTCAAGCCGGCCGAGGGTGACGACACGCGCGCCGAAACTCAAGCCGATCAATTGATGCCCGCCGCAGATGCCCAGCACCGGCGTCGGAGTGGCGCGAATGAAGCCGGCAAAGTCATCGAGTAACGCCGGCTTGTAATAATCAAAGTCGCGCAGCGTGCCGCTCAGCACGATTGCGTCGGGACGAAAATCGACGACCGCTTCGGCGAGCAGGCTGACATGAACGATGCGCGTGACGGGCTGCTTTACCAGCCGCTCGACATTGCTGACGATGTTCTGCATCGCCAGCGAAGCGATCTGGCGCTCGCGCTTAAGATGGTTCAGAGCTTCCTTGCCCCACTCTTCACGCGCTACCTGCGACAGGTCACCATCATCGCGCAAAAGATTATCGACGATCAGCACTCGAGCTTGCTCGATGCTCTTTTCGATCGGCTCGTAGTTACAGTAGGTTCGCTGGTTGAATGGGAAGGGAAGTGGCTCGGCCATCTCGGCAGATTGAGCGTCGTTTGGGTTAGCCTCTTGAATTTCCACGGTCATATCTAACTTGTTTTGTCTCGCTTCGTGATCGGTTTGAATTCAGGCCTGCGCTTGCCTGCGCCACCTTCCGCGATCTCGTCTCGTACTTTACCAATTAACAGTCTGCGAAGGCGAGCGCGGAAAGCTGAACTCCGTCCGTCCGCCGCGCTGTCGGCGAGCAGCAACATGCGATGCCAGGAACTTTCCAGCTCATCAGCCGCGTGCGACACCTTCGTGATGTCGTACGGAATCGCGACCGATGTGCAGCCGATGCGGGCAAAGACAGACAAGTAGCGCGCCGTCGCGAAATCGGGACAGAGTAGGCGGTGCCGACCAACTTTCAATTCGGTGCCGAGCAGGGTGTGCTGAATTTCAGGCGCCGCGGTTTTCGAGATCGGCGGGAATTCGTAAGCGCGAGTGCGCATCCTCAGAAGGCGCTCGCAATAGATTCGCGGGAGCCACGCGTCGCCGAGTTGAGTTGCGATTTGTTCCAGGTAGGCGGTGGCTGAAGTCATTTCAGGATGGTGCTCGCGTAGATTCCACCGTGGTTTCAACGCATGCGGAGCGAAATCGTCGGCTTGGCGCTTAGCGCACTCATGATCCGGCCCGGGAAGATCCCAAGATAGAAAACTCCGGCGATCGTAATCACGAGCACTAACACCGCGCTGGCCGGCACGCGCGGCGCCGCCCATGGCGTCAGGCGCTCGCGGAAGAACATCACAATGATCAGCCGCAGGTAGTAGTAGGCTGACACGGCCGCATTCAGGACGCCAATTACGACCAGCCAAAGGTAACCCTGTCGGAGCGCCGCGCTGAAGACCACCAATTTTCCCATGAAGCCCGCGGTCAGCGGCATGCCCAGAAGGCTCAGCAAGAACAGCGAAAGCGAGAACGCGAGCACGGGCGAAATGAAGCCGATGCCGTTGTAGTCCTCGACTTCCGTGCGGCGATCGCCGCTGCGGGCAATCAACGTGACGACGGCGAATGCGCCCATGTTCATCAGCGCGTAGGTGAGCAAGTAGAAAGCGACGGCGCTTAACGCGGCACTTCTGGCTTCGGCGTCCGCGGCCGCGCCGGCGGCAACAAACCCTACCAGCGCGTAACCCGCATGCGCGATTGATGAATAGGCGAGCATGCGCTTGACGTTATTCTGCGCAATCGCGACGACGTTGCCGATGGTCATTGTTAGCGCAGCCATAATCGCCAGCGCTCCGAGCCAACTCTTATGCGCATAGCCGGCCGTACTCGCAGCGGCGGCGACAAAAGGAAAGCCGAAAAGAAACACGCGCATGAACGAAGCAAAGCCGGCTGCTTTCGGGCCGGCAGCCATGAAGGCCGTGACCGGCGTGGGCGCGCCTTCATAAACGTCCGGCGTCCACACATGAAAGGGCGCGGTGGCGATCTTGAAACCAAAACCAACGATGAGCATCGCCGCGCCGGCGAACACGAGCGGTGGGTAAAGCGATTGATTCAGGCGTCCTGCGATCAGCGCAATGTTCGTCGTGCCGGGCAGCGTCTCAGTCGCAGTCCCACCGTAAATCAAGGCGATCCCGTACAAGAGAAACGCCGAAGCAAACGAACCGAGAATGAAATACTTGAGCGAAGATTCGTTGGAGCGCACGTCCGTGCGACGAAATCCGGCCATGACATAAGTCGCGATCGAAAGAATTTCGAGGCCGAGAAAAACAATGACCAGGTCGCCCGCCGAGGCCATCAGCATCATGCCGCAAGTGGCGAACAGCAGCAGGGCGTGAAACTCTCCGGCCGGCAGCTCTTCGACTTCGATCCAAACCATCGCGATCAGAATGGTCAGGATCGAAACGATGAGAAATATCAAAGTAAAACTCAAACGCAGCTGGTCCAGAACGATCATGCCGTTGAATGCGTCGTGCGGCGCAGACGAAGCAGTACCCAGCCAGACCGAGGCAACCCCGGCCGCCACCAGCGCTGTGATCGACAATGCCCCGGTGACCCAACGCTGCCCGCGACGTCCAAAGGCGTCGACGAGCATGATCACCACGCCCGCGATGCCGACGATCATCTCTGGCGCGATGAGCGTCAGATTGATATCAGGATTAGCTGCTTGAAATGCCATGGGTGAATTACTGATCCGACTCAGCCCGCGTGGCCAACAATTTATTAAGCCGTGCCCGGATGTCCGCTTTGTAAGCGTCTGCCGGCGAACGCATGCCAAACTGCACCGGCGCGTCCACTTTGCCGTCTTTGCCAAGCAGAACGATCATCGGCAAGCGCACGCGCGCCGAAAACTGCAAAAAGACCATCTTGTCGGTGTCGCGCAAAACCGGAAAGCTTACCTTCAGCTCCTTCGCATAGCGCTTCAACGCGCTGTTCGTAATTTCCTCAGGTCTCTCGACGCTGACCCAGAAAAACTTTACCGGCCGGGCGCGATATTCGTTTAAGAGTTCTTCCAGCGCGCGCAATTCAGTGCTGCATGGCGTGCACCAGGTGGCCCCGAACGAAACGAGCACGACGTTGCCGCGCAGGTCGGCCAGGTCATAGACGCGCCCGTCGAGGCCCTGCAACTTCATCGTGGGCTCGGCGGGAATTGGCTTAACCTGGCCCGCAGCTGGACTGAGCGTGACGCAAAGAATCGCGAGCGCGAATAGCGCGATGAATAATGGTCGATAGGTCAATGGCATGTTCATTCCGGTAAACCGTTAACGAGCTGTCTGTTGCTTAACTTTCGTGGCAATTTCAAACGAGCCGCCCGACTGCGGAGCGGCAATTCGTTGTCTTGCGGCTTCGATGCTCGCGCGCGAGCGGTTCAGAAATGGTTGCGGGTAGACGCCCATGAAGAGCATCAACGCGAGCAGCGGCAGCAGCAGTCCAACTTCGCGCGCATTTAAGTCCGAGAGCTTGGCGTTCGCGTCGCTCGTCTTCGTGCCAAACACCAGGCGCTGCAGCATCCAAAGCATGTACACGGCCGCCCAAATCACTCCGGTGCCCGCCAGCATCGTGACAATCCAGGCGTGGCGAACCGCGACGGAGGTCCAGGTGCCGAGCATGATCAGAAACTCGCCGACAAAACCGTTCAGAAACGGCAAGCCGATTGATGAAAGCGACGCAATTACGAACAGCGCAGAGAACCACGGCATCGGTCGAGCGAGCCCGCCAAAGTCGGAGATCTGTCGCGTGTGCCGCCGTTCATAGATCATGCCGACAAACAGAAACAGCGCGCCGGTCGAAACGCCATGATTGAGCATTTGATACAGCGCGCCCTGCATGCCTTGTTCAGTAAACGAAAATAATCCGAGCACGACGAAGCCCATGTGACTGACGGACGAATACGCTACCAGCCGCTTGACGTCCGGCTGCACCATCGCGACCAGCGCGCCGTAAATAATTCCGATCACCGCAAGCGTGATCATGATCGGCGCGAACTGTTTCGAAGCATTCGGGAATAATCCAAAGTTGAATCGCAGCAATCCGTAGGTGCCCATCTTCAAAAGCACGCCGGCGAGAATGACTGAGCCTGCGGTGGGCGCTTCGGTGTGGGCGTCCGGCAGCCACGTATGCAGCGGCCATAGCGGCACCTTGATACAAAACGCAAGAGCGAAGGCGAGGAACAACCAGAATTCCGCGCGCGGCGCGATCTGCATTACGCCGCTTCGCGTGGCCTCAGTGAGCACGGCGTAGTCAAACGTTCCAATCCCGGTGGCGCGCTGATGAATGGAATAGAGGGCGATGATGCCGACCAGCATCAAAAGCGATCCAACTGCGGTGTAGATGAAAAACTTGACTGCGGCATAGACGCGTCGCTCGCCGCCCCAGATCCCGATAAGAAAGAACATCGGCACCAGCGACGCTTCGAAGAAAAGATAGAAGAGCAGCAGGTCGAGCGAGACGAAAACACCGATCATCGCCGACTCCAGCAGCAACATCAGAACGTAATAGGTCAGTTGCCGCTTTGCGATGGCCGTCCAACTGGAAAGAATCGCGATCGGCATCAGAAGCGTCGTCAACAAAACCAGCCAAAGGCTGATGCCGTCAACTCCGACGTGATAATGCGCGCCGATCGACGCAATCCATGGATAGTTTTCTTCCAAACGGAACGCCGCGACACCCCCACCCGCGCCCTGGATCAGTAACAACGACGCGAGAAATGAAAGCGTCGTGAAGCCAAGCGCAATCCACCGATGATGCGATTCGCGCGCGCCGGGCGTGAAACTGTACGCCACCGTCGTAGCCGCGCCGATCACCGGCAGAAGGATCAGGATTGTAAGCAAGTGGTTCTGCATTAAGTTGTACGACAAACTTCAGTTTGTCGAAATCAGCGGCTCCTAATTGCCACACAGCGACAAACTGAAGTTTGTCGTACTATCTCACCAAAAACCTCAACACATGCGCCCCGTTGTACGCAAAGTAGCCGATAATAATCAGCGCGCCCGCCAAAATGATTGCCGCATAAGCGCGAACAAAGCCGATCTGCATGTAACGAATCGTCTTTCCAAAATCAATCACGGCGCGACCCAGGTCGTGAATCAAGCCATCAATCACTCCGACATCGAAAAGCTTCCACAAACCCACGCGCGAGCCCACATGAATTGGATTGATAATCGCCGCGTCGTAAATTTCGTCAACGTAGTATTTGTTTTCCAAAAGCCGCGGCATTTGCCGCAGCGGCTGGCTCTGAAACATCAACCAACCGATGCCGATTCCCAGCAACGCGATCGCCACTGAGATCAGAGCGAACAGACGTTCCTGCGAAATTTCTGCCGCGCTCGGAATGGCCTCACCACCATTCGATTCCTGCGTAGGCGCAAAAGCCGGCTTGCCGTCAACCGGCTGCGGCGGCGGCGAGAGCCAACGCAATTGATTCGCCGCTTCGGCTGAGTTCGACGTTGTGTTCGGGACGGCGCTAATTGCCGGTTCCAGGGTCTGCTCGAAATAATTTTCGGGATGACCGCCGGTCAGTGAACTGATTGCATATGGAACGCCAACCAGTCCGCCAACCGTCGACAGTACCGCGAGCACGATTAGCGGAATCGTCATCGACAAAGGCGATTCGTGCGGCGTGTGGCGCAAGTTGTTAACTTGCGCGTGCCCTTGGGCGTGGTTCTCGTCACGCAAATTATCAATTTGCGCTACATGAAAGCGCTCTTTGCCCCAGAACGTCATGACCATCAAGCGAGTCATGTAAACGGCCGTCAGCAGCGCTGTCACCGCTCCGATAAACCAGAGGGCTTTGCCGAAACCCGGCGGCATGCCCGATCCGCTCGCGCTCCACGTCTTCCACAGAATTTCATCTTTCGAAAAGAAACCCGCGAAGATCGGCACGCCGCAAATCGCCAGCCATCCCGCGCACATCGTCAACCAGGTGACCGGCATGTACTTGCGCAGGCCGCCCATTCGCCGCATGTCCTGCTCGTGATGCATGCCGTTAATGACGGAACCCGAGCCGAGAAAGAGCTGCGCTTTGAAGAACGCGTGCGTCATCACGTGAAAGATTGCCGCCACGAACGCGCCCATGCCGCAGGCCAGGAACATGTAACCAAGTTGCGAGATGGTCGAGTAAGCCAGAACCTTCTTGATATCGTTTTGCGCAATTCCGATCGTGGCCGCAAACAAGGCCGTCGCCGCGCCGGTGATCGCCACGATGAACATGGCCGTCGGCGCGTGGGTGTAAATCGCCGAGCAACGCACCACCATGTACACGCCCGCGGTCACCATGGTCGCGGCGTGAATCAACGCAGATACCGGAGTGGGCCCGGCCATCGCGTCAGGCAGCCACACGAACAGAGGAATCTGTGCGCTCTTGCCGATTGCGCCAATGAAAAGCAGAACCGCGATCGAAGTGATCCCGCCGGCAAAGATCGCGTGCCAGCCAAAGCCATCGATCGGCATGGTCGCGATGGTCTGAAGCGCGCTCTTCACTCCCAGGCTGGATTTGTCGAAAAAGCTGATCGATCCGGTGGTGAAAAAGATCAGCATCAATCCCAGAATGAATCCCCAGTCACCGACGCGATTCGCGATAAATGCTTTCTTGGCGGCGGGAGCGGCCTCTTCTTTGTCGAGATAGAAACCGATCAGCAGGTAAGAGCACAGCCCTACGCCTTCCCACCCGACAAACATCAACAGAAAATTATCGGCCAGCACCAGCGTCAGCATCGCGAACATGAACAGATTCAGATAAGCGAAAAAGCGATAGTAACCGCCGTCGCCGCGCATGTAGCCCGTTGCGAAGATGTGAATCAGGAGTCCAACGAACGTAACGAAAAGCGCGTAGATCCCGCTCAGGCGATCCATGGCCAGCCCAAAGTCGGCGCGAAAGCTTCCGACCTGAATCCACGTCCAGAGGTGATCCATGATCGGCGTGGTGTCATTGGGCTCGCCAATATGAAGCGCGCCGTTTGATTTGAACGCAAGATAAAAGGCGATGAGCGTTGAGACGCCCACCGACGCGCAGGCGACTAAACCAATGAATCGTTCGTTGCGCAGACGACGACCGACGAGCCAGTTGATAACGGCGCCGGCGAGCGGAGCGAAGATAATGTAACGCAACATCGTGAAAGCTACAGTTTCAAAACACTCGAATCGTCAACATCCAACGATTCACGATTGCGAAAGATGGAAATGATTATTCCCAAGCCGACGGCGGCTTCGGCGGCGGCCACTGTCATCACGATAAAGACGAACAACTGCCCTGAGACATCGCGGAAGAAACTGGAGAACGCGACGAAGGTCAGGTTCACGGCGTTGAGCATCAGCTCAATGCACATAAACATCGAGATCACGTTGCGCTTGACCAATACACCCACCACGCCGATCGTGAACAGCACGGCCGAAAGCGCCAGATACCATGAAAGCTGTGGAGCCATATTCATTGCCGATTGTTGGTCCCCTTCTCGCCCCCATCTACCCGAGGCCGTATCAAACCACCTCGACGTGCCAGGCTCATGGCGCCCACGATCGCCATCAGCAAAAGAATTGATGTGATCTCAAATGGCAGCAGGTAACTCGTGAACAGGCCAGTGCCAATCGACGACGTCAGGCCGACGTTGGAAATGCTGTGCGTGGGCGTCAATGGCGCCTGCTGGACAAAGAAAATTATGAAGGCAGCTTCAGCGAAGAGAATCGCCGCCAGGCCCACCGCGATCGGAACCAGCGAGCGCAGGCGTCTCGGCTGTCGTTCCGGCTGGTCCACGTTAAGCAGCATGATCACAAACACAACCAGCACCATAATTGCGCCCGCGTAAACGATGACTTGCACCGCGGCGATGAACGGCGCCGACAGCGTGACATACAAACAGGCGAGGGAAATGAAGACGCCAATCAGCGAGATGGCGCTGTACAGCGGATTGCGCTGTGCGACCATCGAGATCGCGCAACCGATCGCCATCCCGGCGAACAAGATAAAAAGAAGAGCAAGCATAAGTTTCGTTCGGAGTTCCGCGTTTACGCGGTGATGACTCAAAAAAGCTTCCGCCTGAAGGCGGAACTCCGAACGGCTATCCTCCCCAGCCCGTCGTTGTCTTTAGAAACTTGCTCACGTAATCAAACAAGGGTGACCATTGCAGCGTCGCCGTCAGAACGATGTTGATGATCGCGAGCGGCACTAGAAACTTCCAGCCAAAGCTCATTAACTGATCGAAGCGAAAGCGCGGCAGCGTGCCGCGCAGCCAGATGTAAAGGAAAAGAAACAGAATCACTTTGCCGAAAAAGTAGAACACGCCCAGCCACGGCAACTCGTGCACGAGCGGCCCGTTCCAACCGCCGAGGAACAGCGTCGTTGCCAGCATCGAAACCGTAAACATGTTGACGTATTCAGCGAGGAAGAACAACGCGAACTTCATCGCGCTATATTCGGTGTGAAAGCCGGCGACGAGTTCGGTTTCGGCTTCCGGCAGATCGAACGGCACGCGGTTCGTCTCAGCGATTGCTGCGATCAGGTAAATCAGAAAGCCGAGCGGCTGCACCCAGATCAGGTTCCAGCCAGTGATGCCGAGATGCCCGGCCTGCTGTTCGACGATGCTGTAAAGATCAAGCGTACCTGACTGCAGAATTACCCCAATCAAGGCGAGACCAAGTGCCAGCTCGTAAGAAATCATCTGCGCGGATGAACGCAGTCCGCCCATCAAGCTGTATTTGTTGTTCGACGACCAACCGGCGAGCGCGATGCCATAGACGCCGACGGACGTAACCCCGAGAACGTAAAGCAGCGCTACATCGAATCGGGCAATGACCAGATGAATCGTCCCGAGCCACGGTAGATGGATCTCCGGCCCGAAGGGATAAACCACGATCGTCATCAACGCGGCGGTCGTAGCGATTACTGGCGCGAGAAAGTAAACAAAGCGCGTCGATTTATCGGGGACGATGTCTTCCTTAAGGATGAACTTGAGCAGATCGGCGAACGGTTGGAGGAAGCCACCATAGCCGACGCGATTTGGTCCTAAACGCCCCTGGATGAATCCCAATACGCGACGCTCAGCCAAAACCGTGTACGCGACCATCGTCATCACGACGGTGAAGGCGACGAGAATACCGATCAGCAAAAAGACGACTTGTTTCAGATCTTCCATACTAACTTCAGCCACAAAGACACAGAGTCACAGAGAGATAGCAAGAACGAGCCACGGATGAACGCGGATAGACACAGATCGAAACTGCTTAGGCCTTATCCGTGAAAATCTGTGTTTATCTGTGGCCAATGCTTTTTCTTTCTCTGCGTCTCTCCGGCCTCTGTGGCAATTCCAACTTACGCAACCGCCGGCGCGCGCTTCAGTCCTTCATCGATCGTGATCTGATAGAGCGGCGAAATCGCAAACGTCTCGGGCTTCGGATTGCCGGCGGCCAGCAGATGAAACTGCGGCACCTTGTCCGTCAACGTTCCCAGCTTGAACAGCTCGTGTCCGACCGGGGGCGTGCTGCCAAATTTCTCACCGTCGTCGCTAAGTCCTTCGACTGCGCGGGTGATAGCCGCGATCTCATTTGAAAGATCGTGCTTTGGCGCAATCGCGTGCTTCACAGAAACGGGTTGGCTTTCGTCCTTCAAAAGCGGATAGCGCAGGTCGGCATATGCCGCAACGCGCCCAGCGATTTCGCGGAAGACAGCGCTGGCCGACGCTTCGAATCCAAAATCAACTCCGAGTTCTTTCGCAAGCTGCGCCGTGATCAGCCAATCTGGTCTCGCTTGATGCACCGGATCGATCGATTTGCGCACGCGTTGGACAAACCCATCGTTGTTCGTGAACGTGCCGTCAACTTCAGCGAACGAAGCCGCGGGCAAGACAACGTCGGCAAATGCTGTCGTGTCCGTTTCGAACAGTTCCTGCACCACCAGAAAATCAAGTTTGCCCAGCGCGTCTCGCTGATCACCCGGGAGAAAACTCCCCGCCACATACATCGCGTGAATCGATTCGCCTGCGGCATTGAGCAACTCATTCGCGCTCTTGCCGTTCATCCCCATGTCGTGCGCGCCTACGCTGTTATTGAAGAGAGGCAGCGGATGCAGCAGCACGCGACGCCCTTCGCCCGAAAAGACATAAGGAAGCTGAGCCATGACCGTCTGTGCTGATGCGCTTAACTCGCCGCCGAACATTACGACGACATCGCCCTCGGTTTCGATAATGGCTCGACGAACAGAGTCGAGTTCGGCGGCGTCAACGCCCATCTTTCGCGCGGCCAGAGAATCGTAGCCGGCATCCACCAGCGCGAGCGCGGCTGCGTCTTCCGTTCCGGGTCGGATGTGAATGAACTGGGCCGCCTGCTCGCGCAAACGAATCGGCCGCGCATTGATGAGAATGAACTTCGCGCCACCATTGCGTACTGCTTGACGAATCTGTTTTCCGGTCAGCGGCTGCAACTCTTCAGGCTCGCCTCCGATCAAAACGATCGTCTTCGCGTGGCGAATGTCGTGATGTGTAGCCAGCGGGCCGCCAAGATTTTCGAAGAACGGTTTCAAGCTGAACGCGTCCGCAACTGCATAGTTCTCCGTTCCGACGACTTCGGTCGCGAACTTTCGCAGACAATACAGCGCCTCGTTCGTGAGGCGCGGGCTGCCGACCACAGCCAAGGAATTGTTTCCGTGGGTTGTGACCACAGCATCGAGTTTCTGCGCAGTGAAGCGAATTGCTTCGTCCCAGGTTGCGGGAATCAGTCGGCCGCCTTTCTTGTAACGAATCAGCGGCGTGCGGATTCGCTTTTCGTGATTGACGAATGGGTGGCCAAAGCGGCCCTTGATGCAGAGGAACTCGCCGTTCAGTCCGTTGACGTAGCGGTCGCGCGCGACGATGCGCATGAGTTCGCCGCTGCGCGAACCGAGCGACATCTGGCAGCCATCAGAACAATACGTGCAGGTCGACACGGTTTGCGTCAGTTCCCACGGCCGGGCCTGATGACGATAGGTTCCGTCGAGCAGAGTTCCAGTGGGGCAGACCTCGATGCAGTTGCCGCACTGCGAACAATTCAGCCAGTCACCGTAGGTGCCGATGACCGTGTTCGCGCCACGATTGCCGGCTTCGATAGCGTCTTCACCCATCCATTCGTCGCAGACGCGCGTGCAACGCTTGCAGAGGATGCAGCGCTGCGGATCGTTTGCGACCATCGGGGAAAGATATTTCTCCGGATGGTAGTTTTTCTTTTCGGTAAAACGTTCTTCGAGATTCCCCCAGTCGAAAGCCATCTCCTGCAATTCGCACTCGCCGCCGCGATCGCAGACCGGGCAATCGAGTGGGTGATTAGCAAGCAGGAACTCCACCATGGACCGTTGGGCTTTCTCAATCTCTTCGCTCTGCGTCGTGACCACCATGCCGTCGGTGCAAATGATCGTGCAGGAGGTTTGCAGCTTCGGCATCTTCTCAATGCGGACCAGGCACATGCGACACGATGCCTGTAAAGCCAGGTCGGCGTAGTAGCAAAACGACGGGATGTCGAAACTGTTTTCGCGGCACACGTCGATCAGGCGCGCGCCCTTGGGCACCTGAAAGTCTTTGGCGTTGATGGTGACTTTGATTAGTTCAGTTGACATCAGATCGTTTACCACAGAGGACACAGAGAAAACATTGAGAGAGAAAGAAAAAAGGACTTAGCTGATTTGAATGTTCTTCCTCTGTGCCCTCTGTGGTTAATTGTTTTTCGATAAATGTTTCTCAAAATCTTCCGGAAATCTCTTTACCGCCGACTGAATCGGCCAGGCCGCAGCGTCCCCGAGCGGGCAAAACGATTTGCCTTCGATGTTGTCGCACAGATCCAATAACAGCTTTGCGTCTTCCGGACGGCCGCCGCCACCTTCGATGCGCTTGAAAATCTTCACCAGCCAGTCGGTGCCTTCACGGCAGGGCGTACACCAGCCGCACGATTCATGTTTGTAGAACTCTGTCAGGTTCTTGGTCGATTCAAATATGTCGACCGTCTCATCCATGACAATGAAGCCGCCGGAGCCAACCATCGAACCGCCCGCCACCAGACCTTCGTAATCCATGCGCACATCTTTACCGATGATTTGATCTGCACGCATGATGTAGACGGACGAGCCGCCGGGGATCACGGCCTTCAACTGCTTGCCGTTAGCAATGCCGCCGCAGTCTTCCATGATGAACTTTTCCATGTCGTCATAGCCCATCGGCAATTCATAAACGCCGGGCTGATTGACGTGGCCTGAGACTGCCCAAAGCTTTGTGCCACCGCTCTTCTCAGTGCCGAGTTTCTGATAGGCCTCGCCGCCCATCTTGATGACGTCGGGCACGGCGGTCAGCGTTTCGACGTTGTTGACGACCGTCGGCGAAGCGTACAGACCGGAGATAGCAGGGAAGGGAGGCTTCATGCGTGGATGACCGCGCATGCCTTCCAGCGAACTCAACAGCGCTGTTTCTTCGCCGCAGATGTAAGCGCCGGCGCCGGTGTGGGTGTAAATCTCGCAGGAGAAATCACTTCCCAGGATTTGGTCTCCGATTAGCCCGGCGGCGCGTGCTTCCGCCAGGGCGACGTCCATGATGTCGATCAGGTACTTGTATTCGCCGCGCGTGTAGATGTAATTGACTTTAGCGTTGAGCGCGTAAGCCGCGATCAGGATACCTTCGATCAGCATGTGCGGATCGCGCTCCATCAAGTACCGATCCTTGAACGTGCCCGGCTCGGATTCATCAGCGTTGCAGACGACGTATTTCTCTTTCGGCGAATCCTTCGGCACGAAACTCCATTTCATTCCGGTCGGGAAACCCGCGCCTCCACGTCCGCGTAAGGCGGACTTCTTCACCTCAGAAATCACATCGTCTGGCGCCATCGAATCAAGAACCTTCTTGATCGCCTCGTACCCACCGTTGCGTCGATACACGTCGAGCGTCCGCGAGTTCTCGAGATGAACTCGCCTGAGCTGAAGTGGTTCACATCCGATGGCGCCAATAAACATGAGTTAGTTAATCGTGAACACGTATTACGTTAATGAATCCAGAATCTGATCGACTTTATCCAGTGTCAGGTTCTCGTGATAATCGAAATTGATCTGAAACATCGGCGCGGTGCCGCACGAACCGAGGCACTCGACCAGAGACAGAGTGAATCTTCCGTCGGCGGTAGTCTCACCCGGCTTGATTCCCAGTTTCCGGTAAACATGTTCGGTGATCTTTCCTTCGCCAAGCAGCTTGCACGAAAGGGTTTTGCATATCTGGATGTGATATTTGCCGACGGGCTTCGTGTAGATCATCGAATAGAACGTCGCCACCTCCCAGATGTCGGTGATGCGCAGGTTCAGACGCTTCGCCAGATAAGAAACTCCCGGCGGATCCAGATAGCCGCGTTCGCGCTGTACGATGAACATCAAAGGCAGAATCGCCGAACGCATCACCGGATACTTGGCCAGATGGCGATCAATTTCCGCCTCGATCTCAGGCGAGAAGGTCGCGATCTCATCCGGCATCTGCACCGGTTGGGATAAGCGAGCGATTTGTGTTAGCTGCTGGCTCATTGTCTGTCCGACAAACTTTAGTTTGTCGTTAGTTCTAGCGATACTATTAAGCGACAAACTGAAGTTTGTCGGACATCACTCAACGATCTATTTCTCCGAGCACAATATCCAGCGATCCGATAATCGCGACGATGTCCGCGATCATCGCGCCGTGCGACATGTGCGGCAGCGCCGAAAGATTCACAAAACTTGGACCGCGAAAATGCACCCGCGCAGGCTTTGGTCCGCCGGTGGACTTTATGTAAACGCCAAGTTCGCCTTTCGAACCTTCGATCGGGAGGTAGACTTCACCAGCCGGAACATCAAATCCTTCGGCGATGATCAGGAAGTGATGAATTAGGGCATCCATGTGCGTCTTCATCGCTTCGCGATCGGGAAGCACGACTTTCGGCGCATCGGCCTTCACCGGGCCTGGCTTCAGACGCGACAGCGCCTGCTCGACGATCTTTTGCGACTCTTTCATCTCGCGCATGCGGACCAGATAACGCGCCCAGACGTCGCCGTCCGCTTCGGTCACGATCTCGAAATCATATTTTTCGTAGCTCGTGTAGGGATTAGCCCGCCGAATGTCGAGCGCGACGCCGCTGCCGCGCAAGCTGGGCCCCGACAATCCCCAGTCAATCGCGTCTTCGCTTGAGATAAAGCCGACGCCCTGCGTGCGCTTTTGGAAAATTCGGTTTCCGGTAATCAGCTTCTTGAAATCGTCGAGCGCTTTTGGAAAGCCATCCAGAAACTGTTTGACTCGCCGCTCGAACCCTGACGGCAAGTCCATCATCAAACCGCCGATGCGAAAGTAAGAAGGCGTCAGCCGCCCGCCCGACGCAGCTTCGATCAGATTCAGAATCTTTTCCCGCTCACGGAAGGTATAGAAGAAAACCGTCATGGCGCCGAGATCAAGCGCGTGCGTGCCGAGCCAAACCAGATGCGAAGCGATGCGCTGCAGTTCGCACATCAGGACGCGGATTGTTTGCGCGCGTTCCGGGATTTCGATTTGCAGAAGCTTTTCGACCGCCAACACATAAGCCAGGTTGTTGCCCAGCGGATTCAGGTAATCCATGCGGTCAGTGATGACGATGCCTTGCTGATATTTCTTGTACTCGAACAGCTTCTCCATGCCGGTGTGGAGATAGCCGATGTCGGGAATCGCCCGGACCACCATCTCGCCGTCGAGCACGAGTTCAAGTCGCAGCACGCCATGCGTGGAAGGGTGCTGCGGCCCCATCGAGATCGTCATCTGTGTGTCGAGCGGACGATCGACGACCTCGAATTGCGGCGGAAGATTTACGGCGGTGCTCATCTTTTCTGTGGCACAGACTTCAGTCGGTGTTTTCTTGCTCCCTCTCCCTCTGGGAGAGGGTTGGGGAGAGGGCTTGTCGGCTCACGCTTCGCGGCCGCCCCTCCCCCCCCCCCCCCCCCCCCCGCCCGGCGACCCGAGCCCTCCGCTAACGACAGTTCCCGCACTC
>Ga0080064_1000954_pt1 | contig 66155 bp, 61 predicted proteins | sample Subgrocontami54m_FD_69260 | JGI IMG/M metagenome (GOLD analysis project Ga0080064, IMG submission 69260) | Subsurface groundwater microbial communities from S. Glens Falls, New York, USA - GMW46 contaminated, 5.4 m (SPADES assembly) (version 2) ... | reverse complement strand
CGGCCAGCAACCGGGCCGCCTCGGCCAGCGCGTCGATCGTGGTTTCCGTGCCGCCGGGCAGGAACCGGCTTCGCCCGCCGACCCGGACCGTGACCCCGCCAAGACCGGCCACGGTCGCGGTCCGCCGATCGAGATCGAGGATCAGCGCGGTGTGACTGTCGACCCCGAGGATGAACGTGCCGTCGGGCAGATCGCGTTCCAGGACCCGCAGCCGGCGATCGCCGACGTAACAGAACCGGGTGTCGTGGTTGCCGCCCTCGGCGTTGTCGTAGTGGGGGACGACGGCCGCCCGGAGGCCGGTTGCGCCACCGAGCAGGTCGAGCCCCGGCAGCCAGGTCGGCGGCGCACCGACCTTGTAGATCTCGTAGACGGGGATGGTGAGGACGCCGATCGTGAGCGCGGCGGCACTGGCCATCGTGACCGCCCCACCGCCGGCGAGCTTGGACGCCAGCGCACCCGGGATCGGTCCATCGGCCCAGTGGCGGAGGGCGTAGCTCGGGCTGCCCGGTCCGGCCAGGACGTAGCGAGCCGCCCCGATCCTGGCCAGCGCCTCGGCGGCCTCAGCTTGGGATCCGTCGGAGGAGCGCCATGACGCGACCTCCATCGGCCGACCGATGCGGTCACGAAAGTAGGCGACGATCCGCTCGCTCAGGTCGTCGGCGTTCTCCTGGAACCCGTACGGCGTGTCGATCAGGGTGGCCGGAACGGAGGCCCGCCCACCGAGACGTTCGAACAGGCCGCGGTGGACCTTGGCCATCGTCGGGGCGGTCTCGCCGGAACCCATGATGGTCAGGAGACGCGGACCGCTCACCGGGGCGGGCCGTTGGTCGGACGAGGATTGGGCACAGCTCGTGATTCGCCGGCGGCCGGCGATCGGATGGCCCCGCGCTCGATCGGCATCGTCCGATGGTACGTCCCGCCCGCGGCAGCTCCAAACGCAGCCTGCCGTCGGCCGCGCGGGCGTCGCTCAGCGCAGGGCGTATCGATCCGTCGCCCGATCCATCAACGCCCGGTCATGCGTCGCCGCAACGATCGTCCGCGGCCCGGCCAGATCGGCCAGGAGCTCGCCGATCCGGGCGGCGTTGGCCCGGTCGAGGGTGGCCGTGGGTTCGTCGAGCAGGATGAGCTCGGGTTCGGTGGCCAGGGCGCGGGCGATCGACACCCGGGTTCGCTCTCCGGCCGACAGGGTCGATGGTCGGCGGTCGGCCAGACCCTCGAGTCCGACGGCGACGAGCGCCGCCAGAGCCAGGTTCCGTCGTTCCGACTCGACTCGACCGTGGATCGCCAGGGCCAGCTCGACGTTCTCGAGCGCGGTCAGGAACGGCGTCAGGCCGCGACCCTGGTCGACGACCCCCAGCCGGGCGGCTCGGAACCTCGCGCGGGCCTCGCGGTCGAGCTCGGCCATCGGCTGCTCGAGCGTCTCGACGACGCCGCTGGTCGGGTCGTCGAGGCCGGCCACGAGCCGCAGGATCGTCGACTTTCCGGCCCCGGATGGACCGGTCACGACGTGAAACCCGCCCCTGGTCAGATGGAACGACACGTCGAGAATGGCGCGGACGGCCGTCGACGAGCCGCCGTAGATCCGGCTGACGCCCTCGAGTTGAACAGCCCGACGGGCGTGTCCGTCCTCCGGCCGCCCGGTCGGCCCATCGACCTCGACCAGGGCCACCGGCGAGGCGTCGGCCGGTGTCCCGACCGTCGCACCGGCCCGGAGCGGCGGCGCCTGCCAGCCCAGGCGATCCTCGAGCTGGGTGATTCCACCGGCGCGCCGTTCGGCGATCGCACGTCCGTCGCGCAGGTGGACGGTCCGGTCGGCGATCGCCTCGACCGCCGCATCGTGGGTGACGACCACAGCGGTCGTCCCCGTCTCCGCGACGAGCTCGCGCAACAGGACGAGCAGGCGTTCGGCGGTTTCGGCGTCGAGCTCGCCGGTCGGCTCGTCGGCCAGGATCAGACGCGGCTGGGCGATCAACGCCACGGCCACGGCGACCCGCTGCTGCTCGCCACCGGACAGCTCACCGGGCAGGGCTCCGTCCCGATCGCCCAGCCCGACACGCTCGAGCAGGGTCGCCGCGCGTCGGCGCCGCTCGGCACTGCCGACACCGCGCACGGCGAGCGGCAGCGCGACGCTGTCCCGGATCGGCAGGTACGGCGACAGCGACAAGCGGTAGTGCTGCTCGACCATCGCGATCGAGCCGCGGGCGTGACGGCGGATCGCCCGGCCGGATGCCGTGGTCAGGTCGAGACCCAGGACGCTCAGCCGCCCACCGGTCGGACGCTCGATCCCGGCCAGCAAGCGGAGCAGGGTGGTCTTGCCCGAACCGCTTGGACCGACGATCGCAGCGAGCTCGCCAGGTTCAACCGTCAGGTCGAGCCCACGGAGGGCCGACACCGGTCCCGCCGGATCGCGATGAATGGCGATCAACCCCTCGGCGGCGATCGCCGGGCCGGCCGCGACCTCGACGGTCATCGCGGTCGTCCGACGGGCGCCGTCGACGCCCAGCGGCCACGCCGCGACAGGACGGCGGCGACCCCGATCGCCAGCGCCGGCGGAGCGACCGCGATCCCGGCCAGGGTCGGCCAACTGAACACGATCTGTAGCTCGGGGACGGGGACGGTGGCGCCCGCGGCAAGCGAAAGGGCCGAGGTGGTCAAGGCGGTCAGGGCCACGCCAACCGCCAGTCCGGCGAGGATCCCCCCGATGGCCAGCAACCCGGTCCGCGCTTGGAGCAGGGATCGGATCGTCGACGCGGGGACGCCCTGGGCCTCGAGATCGGCCAGCTCGCCGCGCTCGTCACGGAGGTCGGCGCCGACGCCGAGGACGAGTCCCAGCCCGGCCAGGGCCAGACCCGCGATCGCCGCCGCCAGGAGCGCGGCGACCAGGCCGGCGGCGAAAGGATCGGACGTTCGATCCGCCTCGGTCGCCGCCCGGTCGCGGACCGTGGCCGCCCGGAACGGTGCCCGTCCGAGGTCGCCAACCACCCTGGCGGTCGTGGCCGCGTCGGCGGTTCGAATCCACATCTCGTCCGGGTGGCCCGCTCCGGGCAGGACGCCATTGATCGCCAGCAGGAGCGCCGCGTAGGGGACGACAACGAACCGGTCGCCAGCACCCACGACGGTCGGGAACCGCTCCGCCACCGCCGCCACCCGGACCCGGATGACCGATCGACCGAGCGGCAGGGCAAGGGTCCCATCGGGTTCTGCCTCCGCCGCCAGATCCTTGCTGACGAGGGCCGGGAGGGCCAGCCCATCGGTCGGCAGCGGGGCCCGGATCACGTTCTGGACCGTCCCACCGACCTCCGCGTCGACGGGGGTGCCATCGGCGATCAGCCCGTCGAGACCGGTGAAGGTCAAGGTCGACCGCCCAAGGCTGCCCGGATGGGCCGGTCCGGCCACGAGCAGGCTGTCCGAGACCCGCAGCGCGACGACCGCCCCACCGGCCACGCCCGCCGGCAAACTCTTCTCGATGTGCGTCGGTCCGGCCAGGACCGTGCCCAGGAAGACGTCCGCAAAGTCGCCATCCGGCGTGGCGATCACGGCGTGGAGGTCGACCGAGTCGCCGCTCAGGGCGATGTCGAAGACGAGCGTCGGTGGCCCGGCGGCGAGGGGGTGACCGGGCATCGAGAAGTCGCCACGCGTGGTCAGCGCTTCGGCCAGCTGGGTCGGCGTCCGGTCCGAGAAGTCGGATCGCCAGCCGAGGACCCGGGGCAGGACGGTGGGGTCGATCCCGATCAGGGTTACGTCGCCGCCCGGGGCCACGCCCACGGTTCGATGAAGGACCGGCCAGGCCTCGACGCCCGGACCCAGTCCGGCATAGCGATGGGTCGGGACGACGGTCCCGGCCAGGATCAGGCCGGTTCCACCTTCGGCCACCCGGAGGTCGGCGCCGGTCTCGAAGGCCGCCTGATCGACGATTCCCCGGCGGACCGTGTCGCCATAGGCGACGGCAAAGACCAGGGCGCCGAGGCTCAGCCCGAGCAGGGTCAGGGTGGCCGCCGGTCGAGCCGATTCGCGGGCCAGCGACAGGACCGCCAGCCGGATCGACAGGCGCATCCCGGCCGACCGTCGGGCAAGCCCCCGGAGTCCGATCGGGACGATCGCCAGGCAGAGCCCCACGATCCCGAAGGCCAGCGCCGCCGGGAGCAGGATGAGCACCGGACCGCCGAGCGCACCACGGACCAGCTGGTCCGTCAGCCCCTCACCGGCGAGAAGCTGCCAGCCGAGGATCAGCCCGATCCCGACCAGGCCCGGGAGCAGGCCGACAAGAAGACCGCGACTCGCGGTCACGAAGATCCCGGCCAGGACTCCGAGGGCTGCGACCACGGCGATGGCAGCCCCGGCGGCAAGGGTCGCCGGGCTCAGGACCGACGCCCCGAGCAGTCCCGCGACCGAGGACGCCGAGCCCGCCGCGAGCAACCCGACGATCACCGCCGCGGCCACCAGCCCCAGGACCGCTGCGGCCGCAACCGGGGCGAGGATCTCGAGGCCCACGAAGACCGCCTGGCGGAGCGGGCTGCTTCCGGCCCGTCGGATCCGGCGCAGCTCGAGGGCGACGTCCGCCCGGACGACGACCCCGGCAAAGACCGCAAAGGCGATCAGGACGGCCACGGCCAGCGCGCCGATCAGCTCGAGCCGCCCGCTGGCGGTCTGTCCAAGGGCCAGCTCGGTGGCGATCGTGCTGGTCGGCGTGCTGACCCCGAAGTCGAAGGTCGTCGCGACGAGCTGGCGCTCCATGGCCCCGACCGCGGCGGTTGTCGCGTCAACCGTCCAGGGATGGATTGCCGTGGGCCTCAGGGGCGCGGTCCAGCGGTAGGAGCGGCCGACGCTCGACAGCTCGGGCACGAGGACGGCGGTCCGTGTCCCCTCGACGAGCAGAAACGCGGGAGGCGGGTCGGGAGCCGTATCGAACGGGTCGAGCCCCAGGGTCTCGTCCGCCCGCAGATCGGGCCGACCCACGGCGAGCGAGCTGGTCAGCGTGCCCCGACCGACGATCCGCAGCTCGAGCCCGGCGATCGTCACCGCATCGGGCAGAGCGTCGGCGGCCGCTCCGCGGCTGATCAGCAGGGCCTCGCACGGGCTGGCCGTGCACCCCGACGGGAGGCGGCCGCTGCCAACCTTCGTCCACCGGGCGAGGTCGTTCGCCGCGAGGATCTGGATGTCGGGCGCCTCGAGGTGGTGGATGTCGCGCGCCCGGTTGAACAGCACCCCGGCGATGGCCGGGTCGATCCGGTCGCCCATTCCGGCCAGCCCCGCCTGGGCAGCAGATTCGAAGGCAGCCGCGTCACGGTCCGATGGCGAGAACACCGAGACCTGGACCGCCCGGTCGGCCGGATCCAATCGACCGAGGGCCCGGGCGAGGGCGAGGTCGGTGGCCTGGACCGACAGTCCGGACAGGATCCCGACCAGCGCGACCGCGGCCACGACGGCGCCGCCGATCGACAGCCACTGGCCGGGTCGCCGACGGAGGCGTGCCGCGACGAGGCCGGCAATCCCGTCGACGATCATCGCCGGATGATACCTGCGGCCATCGCGTCCGCGGCCAGCCCCACCGCCGCGCCGTTCGGCCGGTCAGCCATCGCGCGGAACCGATCCGGCTGCGCTACCGTCGATACGACATGCGCTACCTGATGGCGGCCTTCTTGGCGGTTCTCCTGGTCGTGACTGGCTGTTCGGGGGTCGCCGCGCCCTCCGCGACCGGCGGCGGGTCGACCCTGACCGTCTCCGGCAGCGTCCATGCCGGCCCGATCTGTCCGGTCGAACGACCCGGCGACTCTGGCTGCGCACCGCGCCCGGTCGACGGGGCGATCATCGTGATCGAGCGGGCCGCGGGTGGTGAGGTGACCCGAGTGACCAGCGCCGCGGACGGCTCGTTCAGTGTCCACCTCGCGCCCGGCGACTACCGTCTCGTCCCCCAGCCGGTGACCAACCTCCTGGGCACTGCCCCGGCGCTCAGCGTCACCGTCGGAGCGACCGGCATCACCGAGCCCACGACGATCGACATCCGCTACGACACCGGCATCCGCTAGCCTTAGCGGGATGACCGCTTCGGATCGCCTCCAGGTCGCCCTCGTCCAGCTCGACGCCGGGTCCGACGCGGCCGACAACGTCGCGTCAGCGGCCCACCTCGCGGACGTCGCGGCCGCCGCGGGTGCGCGCTTCGTGGCGCTCCCGGAATACCTCCAGTTCCGCGGCTCGGACGACGGCTACCGGGCGTCGGCTCGACCGATCCCTGGCCCATGGACCGACGCATTCGCCAGCGTCGCACGCAGCCGGGCGGCCTGGATCCTCGTCGGGTCGCTGGCGGAGACGTCGGGCGACCCGATGCGCCCCTACAACACGAGCGTTCTGATCGCCCCGGACGGCTCGATCGCGACGACCTACCGCAAGATCCACCTGTTCGACGTGACCGTCGAGGACGGTCCGGTCGATCGCGAGTCGGATCGGGTCAGCCCGGGCGATCGTGCCGTCGTCGCCGAGGTGGACGGGATCCGGGTCGGGCTGTCGATCTGCTACGACCTGCGCTTTCCCGACCTCTACCGAGCCCTGGCCCTCGCCGGCGCCGAGGTGTTGACCGTTCCGGCCAACTTCACCGAACGGACCGGACGCGACCACTGGGAGGTCCTCCTCCGCGCTCGGGCGATCGAGAACGGGGCCTACGTCCTCGCCCCCTCGCAGATCGGGGGACCGCCCGGCCAGCCGGCGTTCGGGCGATCGATGATCGTCGATCCGTGGGGCACGGTGGTGGCCCAGGCGCCGGACCGAGTCGGTGTCATCAGCGCCGAGCTGGACCTCGCCCGGGTCCGTTCGATCCGCCGCCAGATCCCCGCCCTGGCCAATCGCCGGCCGGAAGCAACCGAGCGGGTCGAGCTCCGCTCGGCCCAGGACGCCTCGACCCGCAGATAAGCGAACGGCCGGGCGACGCTCTGGGCGCCACCCGGCCGTAGGTCGGTCCCCGAGGACCCGGGGGCGGATCGGGGGCTGGGGTCCCTCTCCGCGCCGCGATGGTACGCCCACTCGGGCCGCCAGCCAAGGGGTCCAGTCTCGCCGAGTCGGGACCGATCCGAGCCGGTGTCGGGTCAGTTCACCAGTCCCAGGTAGTAGAGCGAGTCATCCTCGCTTGGCGGCTGGCTGGCATCCGCCGGGACGGTCGGATAGGCGTAGGTCCCGACGAAGGTGGCGCGCAGATCTTCCGACTCGGGTTGGTCGATGCTCCGGATCACGAAGGCGGCGACCGCCTTGATCCGGTACGAGGGCGGGTTCGGCGCGCTTGATCCGGCGTCGTAGATCGGGATGAGGACCGTCGCCCCGCTGGACACCCAGGACTGGAGGCAACCGCGGACGCGGCTCCAGTCCGAGTCGCTTGGCGCCCGACGAACGGTGGTGCTGCCGAGCCGGAACGCGCCGTTGTCTGGCGCACACACGCTGTCGGCCACCGCGCCGCGACTCGATCGGCTCCAGTTTACCCAGGCGAACCCGCCGGGGGCGATCTTGTCGCGGGTCAGGTCGTAGACCTGGCCGGGGCGGAAGGGGATATTGGGATCGGGCTCGTGGAGCGCGATCGGCAGGAGCTGGCTCGGCGGTGCGCTGGCCGGTCGCGCGGTCAACGCGGTCGCCGTCGTATCGACCCGCCACGACGCCTGGCCGACCAGGCCGAGGAAGTAGGTCCGTGGCCGCCGAGTGACCTCGAGGCGGACCCCGAGCACGGCCGAACCGGCCACGAACGTGCCGTCACCCGCGGTCAACGGTCCGAGGACGGCCCCGCCGCGCCCGACGACGCTGGCCGTCCAGGTGCAGGTGGTGGATCCGCCGCCGGCGCAGCCGCCGAGCTTCAGGCGGCGGTCGATCGCCGCATACACGTCGCTGAGCCTTGCCGGGGTCGTACCGAGCCAGGCATCCGCGATGACCTTGGTTCCGGCCAGCGCGCCCAGGTCGGCGTCGTTCTGGCCATCCCGCCGGCTGAGGAAGGCGAGACCCCCGTCGACGACCAGCCCGACGGTCAGGGCGATCGCCAGCATGGCCAACCCGAACATGACCACGATCTGCCCGGGTGGCTCGCGACGGGTCACTGGCTGACGGTCACTTCGGCGTATCCCTCGAGTCGGGTCGCTCCGATGAACTGGCCGATGATCGGGGTCAGGATCTGGAAGTCGGCCTTGAGGTCGACGCTGAGCAGGTCGTTCGATCGGCAATCCGCCACCGGCGCCACCGCAAGTCCGCTGGCCCGCATGCGCCGACAGGTGATGACCACGTCGCTGGTGTCGGTCTGGACGCCGGCCAGGCGGGCCACCGTCTCGCGCTCGATGCAGCTCTCGCGGCTGCCCGCGCAGGTTGCCGACCACGACGCGACCGACCCGTAACGGGCCCCTTCGCGGGCGGCCTGGTTGAGCGCGTTGGCCGTGTACACGTAGCGCCCGATGTCGATCAGGCCGAACAGGAGGAGCAGGAAGATCGGGAAGACCAGGGCGAACTCGACCAGCGACTGGCCGCTGAGCTCCGGTTGCCGGGTGGGGTCGCTCATTTCGGGCTGACGGTCACGCTGGTCCCTGGCGATCGGCAGTCGAACGGGTCGCGGTTCTGGTCCTTGACGTCCTTGCCGTCCTGCCCGGTCGGGGAGAACGATCCAATGAAGCCGGCCGCAACCCACTGGGCCCGCGCCTCGCCGACGGTCCGGGTGTCTCCGCGGTCGTCTTCGACGAGGTTGGGGACGACGAGGTTGGGTGCGCTGCAGGTGTCGACCCTGACCGTGGTGTCGACCGTCTGATCGGCCGTCTCATTCGACCCGAACGTGGCGCTGTTCCGGTAGGTCGCCCGAGCCGTGAATGTCCGCGCGTAGAAGCACTCGTAGAGCTCGCCTGGATCGAGCGTCTTTGGCACCTTCGGACAGTCTGCGGTCCTCGGCAGTGGGCCAAACGAATCGTCGATCGTCAGGCCGGTTGCGGGTCGGCCACCGACATTCTTGACCCACACCCGGTACCACACCGTCGGGTCGAGATCCGAGCTTCGGTTGACCGTCAGGCTCGAGTCGGACCCGAACGGCTTGACCTGACGGTAGACGCTGACGTCCTTGCCAACCAGGAACTCGGCCGGGTCGGCAATGACGTCGATCGTGGCCACGTCCTGGACCGAGGAGATCCCGTTCGCGCCGACGGTCACGGTGTTGCTGACGCCGGTCTTGACCTTCTTGTAGGTGACGTCGTACCTGCAGATGTACTGCCCGCCGGGTGCCAGGTTCGTCTTCCGCCCCGGGCAATCGGAGTCGGGGGCCGGCCAGCCGCCGGGCTGGTCGTCGTAGGTCAGGCCGGTCAACGATGTCGCCCCGGTGTTGCGGACGACGATCTTGTACTTGACCGCCTCGCCGACCGGGAACTCGAGCGCGCTGCCCAGCCCGGTCTTGGGGTCGACCTCGGGAGTCTGGACGTACTCGTCGCGGGTCGGATCCCAGACCGTCTTGACGACGCTCAGGCCGGGATACGGATCGACGGCGGCGTTGAGGACCGTCGAGGTGGCTTCCGCGTGCAGGATGAGCCGACCGTCGAGGACGCTCCCCAGGAGCGGCGTGATCAGGTGGAACTCGTAGTCGATCCCGACCTGGTAGGTGTCCCCCGCGACGCACGTGCTCAGTGAGCCACGGGCGGCACCGCCCGGCGACGACCGGCAGACGATCGCCGGGGCGAGCGGCCGACCTTTCGCGTCGCGGAGGTCGCCCGCCTCGTTGCGGACTCGCCAGTCGACGTTGAGCGGGTCCCGGCAGTCCGCCGGGCCTGCGCACATCGGGCTGGTCGCGCCGAACAGGGCGCCTTCCTTGCTCGCATTGGTGATCGCCACGTAGGCGTAGAACAGGCGACCGAGGTCGATCGCGCCGGCGATCAGGAGCAGGAAGATCGGCATGATCAGGGCCAGCTCGACGAGTGCCTGCCCGCGATGTTGCGCGATCGGGCGACGGTGGCGAATCGGACGCCACCTCAACACAGACATACGATGCGGATCCCCAGCTCGACTCGCGGGGTCCGGCGCCCCGGCGAGGGTCGCCATGGTCGCGGATGCACCTTACACGCCACCTTTCCGCACCAAACCCCAGTCCATCGCAGCGGACCGGTCCCGACCTCCCCTGGTACTTCCGTCGCATGGTCGACGGGTCTGCCGAGCGACCATCCTCGACCCATGAACAAGCGCCTCGCGGCCGGGATCCTGTGGCTGTTCGCCGGCTGGTATCTCGGCAACCTGATCGCGTTCCAGTTCGCGCTGCCGACGATGTTCGGCCCGACCCTCGGCCTGTTCGCCACGTTGGCGGTGGCGGGCGACCCGTTCGGCCTCATCTGGAAGCGCGCCGCACGGGCGACCGAGCTGGCGCGCAGCGCCAACGCGTCGGCTCCGACAGCGGTCCCGTCGAGCCGTCCCTTCGCGAACGACTGACCGGGGTCAGGTCTCGAGCGGGGGCTCGGCCGGCAGCTCGACCGTGAAGGCCGCCCCGCGGCCTTCCTGCTCCGGTTCGATGGTCAGTTCGCCGTTCATCGATCGGACCAGTTCGCGCGACACGTACAGGCCGAGTCCACTGCCGTCCTCGGCCGACTGCTCGCCGACCCGGCTGAACCGGCTGAACAGCCGCTCGCGATCGGCCGCCGGGATACCCGGGCCGCCGTCGGCGATGGTCAGCCGCAGCCGGGCCTCCGACTCGCGGACGGACAGGGATACCGAGACGGGCTCATGCCGGCCGTACTTGACCGCGTTGTCGAGCAGCGCCCAGAGGACCTGATCGAGCTGGTCCGCGTCGGCCATCGCCAGCCAGCCGCTCGCCCGGTCGTCGATCGCGAACGCGACATCCTCCATCCCGAGTGCCTCCCAGGCGCGTCGGACCCGCGGCGCCAGCGATAGGACCTCGACCTCCGGCCGGAGCGTTCCCGCCTCGAGCCGGCTGACCGTCAGGAGCTGGCGGACCATCCGGCTCAGCCGCTCGACCTGCTCGACGATGATCCCGAGGCGCCGATCCGGTCGCTCGGCGGCCATCCGGTCGGCGTAGGCGCGGATCGAGGTCAGGGGCGTCTGGAGGTTGTGGCTGACGCCACGCAGGAAGTCGTCCTTGGCCGCGTCGAGCTCGATCAGGCGGGCGTTCTGGGCGGCCACCCGCTCGAACAGCTGGGCGTTGCGGACGGCGACGCCGATCTCGCTGGCAAACAGCTCGAGCAGGTCCTGGTCGGCACGCTCCCAGCCACGGGTCGCGGGTAGATGCCCGACGAGCACGCCGAGGCGCTCCTCACCGGTGCGCAGGATCGCCCGAACCGGGAGCGGTTCCCCGGGCACCCGCTCCTCGATCGGGACGGAACCGGGGTCGACCAGGAGGATCCGGGCGTCGATCATCCCGAACGCGGACCGGGCGTCCTGCGCGGCGCGCCCGACCAGCCAATCCACCCCATCGCGGGGTGATGCGGCGACGAGTGCGGCGAGGATCCGCCCGAGCTCGCGGTTGCGTCGCTCGAGCTCGGCTGCCAGCCGGTTGTGGCTGTCCGCCAGGCGGGCAAGCTCATCGTCGCCGGTGACCCTGATCGGGGTGCTCAGGTCTCCGGTCGACACCCGGTCCACGGCCGCCGCGATGGCCCGCAGCGGCGCGGTCAGATCCGAGGCCAGGGCGAATGCGACGAGAACCGCCAGGAGCGCGGCGAAGGCGATCGTCAGGACCAGGATCCGGGGGACCGTCGAGCCCGGATCCGGGGCGAACCGCTGGGCCGCCACGACCACCAGCCCGAACGACGCCAGCGGCAGGACGGCGGCCGCGATCAGGGCGATGGTCAGGCGGGTCCGGAACGAGATGCCGCCATCGACCGGTTCGGGCCGGGCGTCGGCCGGCTGGCTGGTCGGTTCGGCGTCGGCGGTCGGTCGCGGGTCGGCGTCGGCGGTCGGTCGGGGGTCCGGCTCGGACGTCGCGGCTGGGTCGGTCTCGGTCGACCGAAGGGTCGCGTCCGAGGCGTCCGCGGTCACCGGCTCAGGGCTCCGCCGCCGGGGCCAGGTCCGGCTCGCCAAGCTCGCCCGGTGCGCCGGTGTCCTCGAAGGACATGAGTCGATAGCCCACCCCGCGGACGGTCAGCAGATGAATCGGCCGGTTGGGGTCGACCTCCAGCTTGGTCCGCAGCCGACGCATCGTGACCCACACGTACGACGGATCGGCGTCCTCGGTCTCGGCCCAGCCGCGAGCCAGGAGCGTCTCGGTGGTGACCACCTGGCCGAGGTTTGCGACGAGGGCATACAGCAGACGCGATTCGGTCGGGGTCAGCTGGACGGCCTGACCCGACACGAGCGCCTGGCGGCGATGGAGCTCGAGCACCAGGTGGGGGCCAAGGACCAGGCTCCGACGCGGGACCCGGTCGCCCAGCCTGCGCAGGACCCGATTGACCCGCGCCCGGAGTTCCGGATAGTGGTATGGCTTGGTGATGTAGTCCTCGGCGATCTCGTCGAGCACGTCCGCCTTGCTGTCGCCGGCATCGATCGCCGACAGGACGATGATCGGCAGGTCCGCTCGTCCCTTGATCTCACGGGCCAACGACAGGCCGTCGAGGCGCGGCATCATCATGTCGATGATCAACAGGTCCGGCCAGCCGGTGGCCAGGCGACGGAGCGCCTCCTGTCCGTCGCGCGCGGTGGCGACATCGAAACCGTCCGCGGTCAGTCGCTCGGACAGGACGACCAGCAGGTTCGGGTCATCGTCCACGAGCAGGATCCGCGGGGAGATCGAACCGTGTGGCCCGCCCGGATCGTGTTTGAGCATGGCCCGAGTATAGGCAGCCCCGTTCCGGTCCCGGCTCAGGGTGCCTTCGGATCGACGTACCGGCAGCGAACCCGGACCGGACAACCGGCGCAGGCCGGCCGCTGGGCGTGGCAGGTCCGGCGCCCGTGGGTGATCAGGTTGACGTGCGCTTCGTACATCTGGTCCGGCTCGAGCAGGCCAAGGTAGATCTCGTGGGCGTCGTCGGCTGATGCCTTGGTGCCGATCAGCCCGATCCGCCGGCTGACCCGCTCGACGTGCCGATCGACCGGCATCAGCGGCGCGCCGAAACAGAACAGCAGCAGGACCGAGGCCGTCTTGCGCCCGATCCCATCGATCCGGGTCAGCCAGTCGCGCGCATCGAGCGCCGACAGGTCGCCCAGGAACTCGAGCGAGTGGTCGCCGCGTTCCGCCCGGATCGTCCGCAGGGCCCCCTGGATCCGGGGCGCCTTCTGGTTGGCCAGTCCACCCGGCCGGATCGTGTCGACCAGCTCATTGAGGGGCGACTGCTCGACGGCCAACCAGTCCGGCGCCCGGCCATCCGGCAGACCATCGCCGCCCCACCCGGCGGAGGCGAAATGGACCGATAGCGGACCGTCACCCGGATAGTGCGCCCGAAGTGCCTCGAACGCGCGTTCGGCATTCACATCGGCGCTGTTCTGGGTGAGGATCGTCAGGACCAGCTCGCTGGTCGGATCGAGCCGGCGCTCCCAGACCGGTCGACCGTACACCCCGGCGAGACCCTCGAGAACGTAGGGCACGAGGCCGGGCCGGGTGCGTTCGAGCCGGCGCACCCAGGTCCGGATCGGGTCCGGCTTGCGCCGGCGCCTGGTCGGCCGTGCCTTCGTCATCCTCACCCGTCCGCGGCCGTCGAGCCGAGCGTGCGCGCCAGGCGTTCACCGCAGGCGATGAGCGGGGCCGACCCGGCCGCCAGCGCCTTCTCGAGCGGGATCGGCGTCGGGTGGACGGGGACGACCCGGACACCGAGCGGAGCGAGGGCCTCGACGCCCGCCGGTTCCACCCCGCCGCCGACGGCGATACAGCGCACCCCGGCCGCCTGCGCCCGCCGAGCGACCCCGAGCGCCGTCTTGCCGAACGCCGTCTGGGCGTCGATCCGGCCCTCACCGGTGACCACGATGTCGGCCCCGGCCAGCTTGGCATCGAGCCCGGTCTCCTCGGCCACGAGATCGACCCCGGGGACGAGCTCGAGCGACCGGAACCGGCCGCGCAGACAGAGCAGTCCGAAGCCAACCCCGCCGGCCGCCCCGGCCCCGGGTGTGTCTCGCTCACGCCGGCCGGTCGCAGCCTCGAGCGCGTCCGCCCAGGCCTCCAGCGCCGTCTCGAGAAACGCCGCGTCGGCCGGGGTGACCCCCTTTTGGGGGCCAAAGGTGGCCGTCGCGCCGATCGGCCCGAGGAGCGGGTTAGTGACGTCGCAGGCGATCCGAAGGTCGACCTCCGCGAGCCGCGGGTCGAGCCCCGCCAGATCCACTCGAACCACCGTGGGCAGAAGGCGTGGGATGGTCGCCGTGGACTTCACGACCTGCGTGTTCCCAGCGGTGTTGAGCGGCCTGGCTCCGAGCGCCTGGAGCAGACCCGATCCGCCATCGTTGGTGGCACTGCCGCCGATCCCCAGGGTGATCCGGCGGACCCCGGCGTCGAGCACGGCGCTGACGAGCTGTCCGGTTCCGAACGTCGTCAGGACCAGCGGATTCCGGTTCTCCGGCGGCACGAGCGACAGACCCGACGCCCGGGCCATCTCGATCACCGCTCGGCGACCATCGTCGGATCGGAGCCACTCGGCCTGGATCGTCCGGAAGTCGGGGTCCTGGACCTCGGCCGACTCGACGACCCAACCACCGGCCGCTGCGATCGCCGCAAGGGTCCCCTCGCCGCCGTCTGCCAGCGGCGCGAGCAGCAACTCGTCGTGCGGGCGGCCACGTGCCCAACCCTCGGCCAACGCCCGGGCAACCTCGACCGACGACAGCGTGCCCTTGAACGAATCCGGGGCGAACACCACGATGAGTCGCCGCCCCGGGTCCGGGCCCGCCCTCATCGAAGGTCGGTTCGCCATCTCAGCGGGTATTGGGATCGAGGCTGTGCCTCGCCGCCGCCTGTCGCTCGACGTACTCGGGGATCCGGATCATCGGTGGACGCTCGTGGTCGGCCAGCTCGATCACCTCGAGGCCGAGCCGGCCTCGACCCGACCGGGGCAGCTTCATCGTCGAGCCGAGCTCGGCGAACAACCGGGCCTTGCGCCGTTCCTCGAGCCGCTTCATGACCGCCTGGAGGATGACGAACGACATCCGCGACAGGCCCTCGAGCTCCTGGTTGCGGTGGACCCGCCGCTCGAGGTCCACCTGGCCCAGACCCTCGATCCCGACTTTCTCGGCGATGTCGATCAGGTGCCCGATCTCGACCGCATACCCGGTGAAGAACGGGATCGTCTCCAGCAGCGACCGACGCCCGGCATACTCGCCGGCCAGGGGCTGGATGAAGCCCGACAGCTCGGGGTAGAACAGGTTGACCAGGGGCCGCGCGACGAGCTCGGTGACCCGGCCGCCGCCGCCTTCCTTGAGCACGCCGCCCTCGACGATCGGGCGCTGGTAGTAGCCCTTGACGTACTGCAGGCGGGGCTCGGCGAGGAGCGGCCCGAGCGTCCCGTAGACCATCCGGGGATGCCAGTTGCGGACGTCCGTGTCGGCCCACACGACGATGTCCCCGGTGGTCTCGTAGAGCGACTTCCAGAGCGCCTCGCCCTTGCCCTTGAACGAGCCGTAGCGGGGCAGCACCGCCGGGTGCTCGACGACCCGGGCACCCTCGGCCTCGGCGATCTCGCGGGTGCGGTCGGTCGAGGCCGAGTCGATGACCAGGATCTCATCGAGGAGCGGAACTCGGCCCATCATCTCGCGGATCGCCCGGCGGACGATCGGCCCGATCGTCTCCTCCTCGTTGAGCGTCGGCAGGACGAGACTGACCGTCACGCCCTGGCTCTCCTTGAGGTTGGCCAGGCGGCGCAGATCGGCGAACTCGGCGTGGTGGAAGTTCGACTCGCCGAACCAGCGCTCGACCCGGGCCGGGATCGCCCGGGCCTCCTCGGCCGCGCGATCCGCGGCGGCCAGCGTCTCGGCCTTCTCGGCCAGCTGTTCGAAGGTCGTCCGTCCGATCGGTTCGCGGGTCTTGACCACGACGACCGTCGGCTTGGCCCGGGTCGCGATCGCCTCGGGGATCGCTCCGAACAGCGAAGTGTCGCCGCTGCCCTGGGTGGCCGAGGCGCCCATCACCACCAGGTCGGCCCGTTCGGCCTCGCGCAGGATCGCGTTGCGGACGTTGCTCGCCTCGCGCAGGAGCGGCTCGGCACGACCCTTGATGTGGGACTTGATGAACGCCGCCAGGGCGCGCTCCGCCTGGGCCCGGACCGCCAGGGTGATCCCGGGCGGCACGAGATGGAGAACGACCACCTCGGCGCCGTGGGCCCGTGCCAGGGCGTCGGCGAAGGTCAGGGCCAGCTCGGCGTGCGGTCCGCCTCGAACCGGGACGAGGATCCTGCGGATCTCGCGCGAGCCGCGCTGCTTGACCACGGCAATGTCACAGGGCGACTCGCGGACGACCGCGTCGATCGTCGGGCTGAAGACCAGGCTGCCACCGTTCCCGGCCGGGATGCCCCGCCTGGCGCGGCCGCCGACACCGCCGCCGGGTCCGGGCGGCCCACCGGATGCCGGGCTGGCCAGGGCCTGCTTGCCACCCCAGCCGAAGATGATCAGATCGGCCTCCTGCTCGGCGGCAGTCTCGACGATGCCCTCGGCCGCGTGTCGGCCGATCCGGACCAGGGGGTGGATGGTCGTCCCGGCCGGGGCATAGTCGAGCACCCGCTGGAGGAGGCGCCGGGCGTGACGGGCTCGGGTCGCGCCCTCCGACAGCGGCATCCCCTCGGGCACCTCGACGATCCCCAGGGCGTCCAGCTGGCCGGACCGAGGGTCGAGCAGGGCGGCACCGATCCGGACCAGCTCCTCGGCCGTGCCCGGGTTGGCGACGGGGATCAGGATCCGGGCGGGCAGCGGGGCACGGGTCACGATCTGGCGGTCCCGGCCGGCGGGGTCCCAGCGTGCGATTTGGTCCAGCGCTCGATCAGGTAGGGCTTGAGCAGCTCGAACTCGCGGGCCTGGCGTTCGACGCGCTCCTCGGCCTCGTCGGTGGTGATCCGCCGGTTCTCGATCACGAAGCTGCCGACCCGCCCGAAGTAGATCGGGACGAGCGCGGCAACGTTGCGCTCGATCGTCCCGGGGTCACCCGCGCTGGTCACGATGAGGTCGTAGATCAGCCGCGCCCAGACATCGTCCGGAAAATGGAAGGCCGCCAGCGCGTCGGCCATCCGCTCGGTCGACGGGGCGGGCCCCGGGTCCGCCTCGCCCGCCCGGTCGGCGGCCTCGGTCAATTCACCGGCGTCGCGGGCCAGCTCCATGACCGTGGCGTAGGTCGCCGGGGCGAGCATCTCGGCCCAGGTCGCGGCCATGGCCAGCGATCCCGAATGGAACTCGGTCAGCAGGCGCATCGTGTTGACCTCGAGCGGCGGTGGGTCCGCCAGGCGCTCGAAGCCATAGGCCGGCACGTCGTGCGAGCCGTGGATCGGCAACCAGCGGTCGGCGTTCCGGACGGCCAGCCGGAGGATCGTCCCGACGACCTGGCGGAACATCGGCCCCAGGTCGGAGCCGGGATCCTTGGGATCGTGGACCTTGGCCCCCAGGCGGGCTTGGCAGACGGCAAATCCGGCGGTCAGCGCGGACGTCGTCATCCAGATGTCGATCCCGAACTTCGAGGTGTCCCCGTCCCAGTCGTCGAGGGTCAGGTAGTGCCGGACGAGATCGCCAGACACCCCGAAATCACCCCCGATCGGCTGGCGGATCCGATGCCCGTAGAGGGCCCGGGTGAGCGGATAGGTGACCGTGTTGGTGATCGTCCCGTCGTACTTGTAACGGCTGTACAGCGGCGCGACGAAGTCGTAGCCGCCCTTGAGGATCGGTCCGGCCAGCAGCTCGATCCACTCCGGCACGATCGAGCGAAGATCCGAGTCGACGACGACCAGTGCCTTGACCTCGAGGGCAGCGGCCATCTCGAAGATCGTCCGCAGCGCGGCGCCCTTGCCACCGATCCCATCGACCTCCGGATAGGTCAGGGCGACCCGCTCGAGTCGGTTGGTCGGCCGGACGAGCAGGATCCGCTCGACGTAGTCGGGAGCCTCGGTCTCGGCCACCACTCGCTGCGTCCCGTCGGGCGAGCCAGCGTCGGCGTTGACCAGGACCGGGCGGAGATCGGGGAAGTACTGGACCAGCCCTGCCTGGGCGGCCCGGACGACGTGTCCGATCGTCGCCGCGTTCCGAAAGCTGGGGATCCCGACCATGATGTCCGCGCGGCCGAGCCGGTCGATCTGGTCGCGGATCGCCGGGCTCAGGACGGTCTGAGGCACCCGTTCACCGTACCACCCACCGGAACGTGGCGTCAGCGCGGCGGAATGGCCGCCGTCGCCCAGGCCGGATTGGCCTCCCCCGGGAGATAGCGGCTGTTGGCCGCCTTGTAGGCAACCTGGAGGAAGCCGAGGCTGCGCCAGGTGCCGAGCCACAGGGCGAGCGGGGGTCGGACGAAGACCGTCCGACGGACGAGTTCACCCTCGTCGAGGACGCCTTCCAGGATCCGCTTTCGCTCGAGCAGCGGGACGTCGAGAAGCGATTCGCCATCGACCGCCAGGACGTCGGTCGCCACGAATGCCAGCGGCCCCGACGCGACCTCGGCCGCGCGGGCCGAGGCGGGCGCCGGGCGTCGTCGCCGGACCATCGAACCAATGAAGAACTGGGTCCCGACCTCGGCCATCGTCGGTCCGACCGGCTCGGGGACCGGCGGGCTCCCCGGGGTCCGGGTGAGCACCCCGTCGAGGACCAGGACCGACGCCCGATTCGCGGCGGTCAGCGCCGCGGCGATCTCGGGCGCGTCCTCGACCGGCTCGCCCCACTCGTCGATGATCGTCGGCGGTTGTCCGTCGCCGATCCGGACGATCACCGGGAGGCCGATCCAGAGCGGCTCGATGAGCGGATCCTCGATCTTCTTGACGTTGAGTCGACCGAACCTCTGGAGGCGCCAGTCGGTCGCGCCAGGCGGCATCCGGGAGGTCGTCGGAGCCTGCGTTTCCATGGCCCGAAGGGTACACCGAGCCACCTATGATCCAGCCGTGACGTCCCCGGCGGTCCCGCCGATCGACCCGACGAACCTGCGGCCGCGAGCCCAGGCGTCCTGGGCGCTGTACGACTTCGCCAACACGATCTTCAGCTTCGCGATCGTATCCGGGGCGATTGGCCTGTGGCTGACCGACGACAGCCGGTTCGGGGCCGGGCCCGGCCAGCTCATGCTGAGCGTCGCCGTCGCTCTCAGCGTCGGGCTCAACGCGCTCGTCTCGCCGATCCTCGGGGCGCTCAGTGACCGGGGCGGTCGACGGCTGCCGTTCCTGCTCTTCTTCACGGCCCTGTGCGTCCTGCCCTGCGCGATCGTCGGGTCGTCCTCGCCGCTGATCGGGGTGGCCCTGTTCGTCGTCGCCAACTTCGCCTACCAGGCGGCCCTGATCTACTACGACGCCACGCTCAGGACGGTCAGCCGACCCGAGTCGCGCGGCCGCCTGTCCGGGATCGGGACCGCAGTCGGCTACCTGGGCACGATCGTGGTCGGGCTGCTGATCTTCCTGTTCGACACCCCGGTCGAGGCCCGCTTTCTGCTGGCCGGTGTCCTGTACGCGCTGTTCGCGATCCCGATCTTCGTGTTCGTCAAGGAGGAGCGGGCCGGCGGCGCAGAGCGGGTGACGGTCGGCGATGTCGCCGGCTCCTGGTCGCAGCTCCGCCATTCGATCGCTCACGCCGGCGAGGTACCCGGGTTGCGCCGGTTCCTCGTCGGGCGGTTCTTCTACTCGGACGCGGTCAACACCGTGATCGTCGTGATGAGCGTGGTCGCGGTCGAGGCGGTCGGGCTGACCGTCCGCGAAGCGAACCTGGTCCTGCTCGGGCTGACCGTGGTGGCGATCGCGATGAGCATCGTCTGGGGCTGGTCGGTCGACCGGATCGGGCCGCGGCTGACGCTCCGGATCGTGCTCGGCTCGTGGGCTGTCGGGCTGGTCATCGGCGCGATCTCGCTCAGTCTGTCCGGGTCGACCCGGATCGCCGTATTCATGGTTGCCGGGGCGATCCTGGGGAGCGGGCTCGGCGGCGTCCAGGTCGCCGACCGGGTGTTCATGGTCCGGCTGGCGCCACCCGAGCGGCTGGGCGAGTTCTTCGGGCTGTACGGTCTGGTCGGCAAGGCCAGCCAGGTGATCGGCCAACTCCTGTACGGGGCGATCGTCTTCTTCCTCCTCGACGCGTTCCATGTCGGCGCCTACCAGTTGGCCGTCGTCAGCCTGCTCGGGACGATGATCGTCGGGCTGTGGTTGGTCTGGCCGGTCAGCGACCGCTGGGCGGGCTCGGGCGAGATCGTCGCGCCGCCCGAACGCCTGGCGCCAGCCGCCGCGCCGCTCGAGCCGCGGACCTGAATCGCGGTCAGTAGCCGGCGGTCAGACCGAAGTCGATCGAGATCGCGGCGCCGGTGATCGCGGTCGCCCGCTCGGAGCACAGGAAGGCGACGAGCTCGGCCACTTCGTCCGGGCGGATGAACCGCGGCGGCCGCTGGGGGTAGGCCTTGAGCAGCTCGGCCAGGTAGGCCGCCGGGTCGCCGGCTCCAAAGGTGCGGGCCTGGTAGGCGATCATCGGCGAGTCGACGTCACCGGGGCAGACCGCGTTGACCCGGACGCCACGCTCGGCGAGCTCGACGGCCAGGGCCTTGGACAGGACGGTCACGCCGCCTTTGCTGGCCGAGTAGATCGCGGCGCCCTTGTTGCCCCACAGCCCGGCGTCGGACGACAGGTTGACGATGCAGCCGCCGGTCGCCACGAGGGCCGGGATCGCCCGGCTGCACATGAAGAAGGTGCCCTTGAGATTGACGTCGACGACGCGGTCCCAGTCAGTCTCGGCCATCGCGTCGCTCGGGCCCTCGATCCACACCCCGGCCGAGTTGACGAGCACATCGAGCCGTCCGCCCCAGGCCAGCGCCTCGGCCACCGTCCGCTCGCAGTCGGCCACCGAACGGACGTCGGCGACGATCGCACAGGTCGTCGCGGGGTCGCCAAGCTCGGCGACGGCCCGCCCGAGCCCGTCCTCATCGACATCGGCCAGGGCGATCCGGAGTCCGTCGGCGGCCAGCCGGGTCGCGGTTGCCCGGCCGATCCCGCTGGCCCCTCCCGTGATCAGGGCGACCCGCCGGTCGGGCATCAGTACCACGCCTCCGATGGCCCTTTGAACTCCTGGATCGTGTTCCCGCCGTCGATGACCAGGCCATGGCCGGTGATGTAGCTGGCGGCGTCGGAGGCGAGGAAGGCGATCGCCTCGGCCACCTCACGTGGCGTACCCGAGCGACCGAGTGGCGTGTTCTCGCCGCCGATCCGCTCCTCGGGGAGCTGCGATCCGCTGGCGATCCAGCCGGGCAGGACGGCGTTGACGGTCACACCTTTTGGCCCGAGCTCGATCGCCAGGCTGCGCATCAGGCCGGTGATCCCGGCCTTGGCCGCGCCGTAGGCCGCCGAACCGGGGTTCCCGACCAGCGGGCCGGTGACCGACGATACGAACACGATCCGGCCGTGCCCGCTCACGATCAACTGCGGCAGCGCCGCCCGGGTCACCGCAAACGCGGTGCCAAGGTTCCGGGCGATGACCCGATCCCATTCGTCGCGGTCGATCGTGCTCAGCTCGTTCGATTCCTCGGGCGTCCCGACGGCCACCATCCCGGCGTTGTTGACCAGGATGTCGAGCCGCCCGTGGGCGGCCAGGACCTCGGCCATCAATCGTTCCGGCGTGTCGACTGCCATCAGATCGCCGACGTGGCCGGTGGCCGTCCCGCCCGCCGCCCGGAGCTCGGCGGCGCGGTCGTGGATCCGGGCGGTGGTCGATGCGATCGCGACGTGCGCACCGCCGTCCGCCAGGAGGAAGGCGGTGGCGAAGCCGATCCCGTCGGCGCTGCCGGCCCCGGTGACCAGCGCGACTCGACCATCGAAGCGACCCACCTCAGCCTCCATCCGGGTAGCCGGCGCGGTATCGGCGGCGCCACGCCCAGGCCGAACCGATCATCTCGGCGAGCGAGCCGCGTCGGGGCGTCCAGCCGAGGACATCGCGGGCGCGCCCATTGGCGGCCACCAGGATCGGCGGGTCGCCGGCTCGGCGGGGTCCCTCCGCGATCGGGATCGGTTGGCCGACCACGCGCTCCGCCGCGACCACGACCTCGCGGACGCTGAACCCGGTGGCACTGCCCAGGTTGATCGCCAGCGCCCGGCCGTGGGTCGGATCGCCGGGGGCGTCGAGATCGTCGGTCCGGGGGTCGGTCGGTGCGGTCGCCTCGATCGCCGCGAGGTGCCCGTCGGCCAGATCCTCGACGTGGATGTAGTCGCGGACGTTCGTCCCGTCGGGGGTCGGGTAGTCGGTCCCGAAGATCGTCACTGGCCGCCGGGCCTCGACCGCGGCCAGGACATTCGGGATGAGATGCGTCTCGGGGTCGTGGCTCTCGCCGTTGCGCTCCGACGCCCCGGCCACGTTGAAGTAGCGCAGGGCGACGCTGCGCAGCCCGTAGGCCAGCCCGTACCAGTACAGGGCACCCTCGAAGGTCCGTTTGGTCTCGCCGTACGGGTTGATCGGAACGAGCGGCGCATCTTCTTGGATCGGGGTCGTCTCGGGGCTCCCGTAGACAGCGGCCGTCGAGGAGAAGACGACCCGCCGGACGCCGACCGCTCGAGCGGCCTCGAGGAGGGCGATCCCGCCGGTCACGTTGTCGCGGTAGTACCTGGCCGGATCGGCGATCGACTCACCGACCAGCGAGCGAGCCGCGCAATGGAGGATCGCCTCGATCCGGTCGCCAGCCAGAAGGGCGGTCAGCGCGGCCTGGTCGGTGTAGGTCCCGACCACCAGGCGGGCCCCCGCGGCGGCCGCCCGATGACCGGTCGACAGGTCGTCGAGGACGGTGACGTGGTGGCCCGCGGCCAGCAGTCGCTCGACGCTGACCGCGCCGACGTAGCCCGCTCCGCCGGTGACCAGGACCCTCATCCACGCCCTCCGCTCGTCGCTCCAGACCCGTTCGCCCGAGTGTAGCGAGCGCGTCGGGTCAGGCGTCCTCGGCGAGCTGCGTCTGGGCGAGCAGCAGCAGGGTCGGGCGGTCGTTGAGCGCCGGATCCTCGATGACGGCGTCGAGCAGACGCGCGAGGACCGCGCCGAGGCGCGGACCCGGGGACGCTCCCAACTCGGCGATCAGGTCGTCGCCATCGACGGCAAGCGCGCCCCGGTCGAGCGCCACGTCCGCATCCAGCTGGTCCGCGACCCGTCTGCGGAGCTCCACAAGCCCACCCGCGTCGGCCGCCAGCCCGCTGCCGAGGTTGTCGGCCCGACGCAACTCGAACAACTCATCGAGAGCGGGTCGCCCGATCTTGGCGATGAACCGGCGGATGGCCGAATCCCCCCAGCTCGGTTGGTAGACGAACATATGCTGCCGGACGAGGTGGGTGACCCGTTCGACCGTCGCCCGCGGGACGTGGAGCCGGTCGAGCAGCTCGCCGGCCTCGGTCGCCCCGACCGTCTCGTGGCCGATGAACCGGCCATCGGCGAACGTCGATGGCTTGCCGATGTCATGGACGAGGGCCGCCAGCCGGACGATCGGACGGTCGGCGGGGGCGGCGTCGACCGAGCGCAGGGTGTGATCCCAGAGGTCCTCATCGGCGACCTTGTTCTGGGGGATCCCTCGCTGCGCCGCGAGCTCGGCCGAGATCCCGGCCAGGAGGCCCGTCGACTCGAGCGTCCCGAGGCCGATCGACGGGGTTGGGGCGGCGAGCAGCTTGGTCAGCTCCGCCGCGATCCGCGCACCGGACAGGTGTCGGACGAGATCCGCCCGGTTGGCGATCGCGGCCAGAGTCGTCGGTGCGATCGAGAAGCCGAGCGTCGCCGACAACCGGACCGCCCGGATCATCCGGAGGGCGTCCTCGTCGAACCGCGCGCCCGGGTCGCCCACCGCCCGCAGGACTCGTCCTTCCAGGTCGGCGATCCCGTGGTGCGGATCCAGCAATCCCGGCAGTTCGCCGGACCGCCCGCCCCAGGCCATCGCATTGACCGTGAAATCGCGTCGGGCGAGGTCCTCTCCGATGTCGGTCCCGAACTCCACCCGGTCCGGCCGTCGATGGTCGGCGTAGTCGTGGTCGGTCCGGAAGGTCGTGATCTCGAACGGTCGATCGAGGTGCTGGACGGCGACCGTCCCAAAGCGGTTTTCGTACATTGCGCCGGGGAACAGCTCCACGATCCGTTCCGGTCGGGCGTCGGTGGCGAGGTCCCAGTCGGCCACGTCACGGCCGAGCATCCGATCGCGCAGCGAGCCACCGACCAGATAGGCGGCGTGGCCGCCGGCCCCGAGGATCGCGATGAGGTCGAGCACCTCGCCGGGGATCGGCCCGACCGATGCCGAGCGAAGGCGATCGTCGTCCGTCAGTTTCGCCCCAAGAAGAGGTAGTCCCGCCAGGCCTCGTTGCGCGCGTCGACCAGGTACGGCGTGAACAGCGAGTAGAGGTCGCTGCGGGGCTCGAACGGAGCGCGGACCAGCCGGAGCCGAGCCTCATCGAGCAGCTTGCCGCCCTTGCGGTGGTTGCAGGGCTTGCAGGCCGCCACCAGGTTCTCCCAGGTGTGCCCGCCGCCGCGATGCCGAGGGACGACGTGATCGAGGGTCAGGTCGCTCGACTGGCGGCCGCAGTACTGGCACCGGTGACCGTCGCGACTGAAGATCTCGCGCCGGGTCAGCTTGACCCGCGGCCGCGGGCGCCGGACCTGGTGCTGGATCCGGATGACCGACGGGGCGCGGTAGACCGTCCGCGGCGTCCGGATCATCTGGTGGTCGTACTCGACCACTTCGGCCTTCTCCCCGAACACGAGGCGAAAGGCGCGCGGCAGATCGCAGATGTTGAGCGGCTCGTAATTCTGGTTCAGGACGAGAACGACACCGTCCATGGCCCACGCATGCTAGCAGGATGCCGAACGCGCGCCGCGCGCCCACGACGGTCGCGGCGCCGACCCGATCAGCCGACGGCGGGGGCGGCCTCCCGGCCGGTCGACGCGCCACTCAGCGGATCCCAGCCACCCGCCTGACCGACCTTGCTGGCGAGCGGTCGCCCGAGCGCGGCGGCGACGTAGCGAGCGGCCTCGAGGACCTTGGTCAGGTCGACGCCGTGGCTCCAGCCGGAGGCATCGAGGAGGTAGACCAGGTCCTCGGTCGCCAGGTTGCCCGCCGCTCCAGGCGCGTACGGGCAGCCACCCGTCCCACCGGTCGAGGCGTCAAAGCAGCGGACCCCGGCCGCGAGGCCGGCGACGACGTTGGCCAGGGCGGTCCCGCGGGTGTCGTGAAAGTGGAACGCCAGCCGATCGAGATGGAGACCGGCCTCGGTTGCCCGGCCGGTCAGCTCGGCGACCTGGTCTGGAACGCCGACTCCGATCGTGTCGCCAAAGCAGATCTCGTCGGCGCCGATCTCGACCAGCTCGAGGGCCACCGCGACGGCGCGAGCGGCATCGACTCGGCCGCTGTACGGGCAGCCAAAGGCGGTCGACACGTAGGCCCGCCGCCACCAGCCGAGATCGCCGGCCCGTTCGAGGACGGGCGCGAAGGCATCGATCGAGTCCTCGACCGACAGGCCGATGTTGCGCTCGGTGAAGGCGTCGGTCGTGGCGGTGAACACCGCAACTGCCTCGGCGCCGGCCGCCTCCGCCCGGGCAAGGCCACGAACATTCGGGACGAGGACGGGATAGCGGACCCCGGTGGCGTCGGGCAGCAGCGGGAGGAGGGCGTCGGCGTCCGCCAGCTGGGGGATCGCCCGGGGGCTGACGAAGCTGGTCGCCTCGATCTCGCGCAGGCCGGCCGCGACGAGAAGCTCGACGAAACGGACCTTGGCCTCGGTCGCGATCGGGGTCGCTTCGTTCTGGAGGCCATCGCGCGGCCCGACCTCGTAGATCCGGACGCGCCGGTCCGATCCGTCGGGTTGGGTCGCGGTCATCGCTCGGCTCAGCCCGCTGACGTCGCGCGGGAGGGTTGTTCGATCTCGGCGATCCGGACTTCGATCGCGGCGATCTCCTGGCAGGCGGTGCGCCAGGCCTCGCCGCCGAGGGGCGCAGCGGCGCGTCGCCGTCGGGCGGCCATGTGAAGCTCGATCAACTCGGGGCGGCTGCGTGGCAGGCGATTGGTCACTGGGGCGCTCCTTCTGTGGCCGGAGGGTACCGCGCCGCGGCCCTGCGGTCACCCCAATGGACCGATCTCCGCAATCCGTTGGCCCCGCCGAGCCTGATCGCCGACGGCGACCGCCATCTCACGAACGATCCCCGGCCCCGGTGCCGCGACCACGTGCTCCATCTTCATCGCCTCGATCGTCACCAGGGGATCGCCGGTTGCAACGATCGCCCCCGGCTCGACATGGACCGCGATCACCGAGCCTGGCATCGGGGCGAGGATGTCGCCTACCGTGCCGTGGTGGTCGGTCGCGGCTCGGGCGGCCCGGTCGACATCGGGCGGCGGCGCGATCCAGAACAGGACGCTCCTGCCGGCGACGTCGACGTGGACGCCGCCATCGACTGCTGGCGCCGTCCGGGGACCCAACCCGGCCTCGGGCCGACCAACGGCGACCGAGCGCTCGTGGCCGTCGTCGGTCGTCAGCTGGAGCCGGCGACCCGCGTTGAGCCGCCAACCGCCGGTCCACGGATCGGCGGACACCTCCGCGCTGCCATCGAGAACCCACGCCGCGGCGTTCCAGGCGTCGGTCGGCGGCTCGATCGGCGGTGGCGCCTCGCCCGGCCAGATCCGCTCCAGCGTATCGATCCGGGCGTTCCCTCCGACGACCTCGGGACGCCGGACGAGCCAGCGCAGGAATCGGAGGTTCGTGGTCAGGCCGAGGACGGCGGTCTCGTCCAGGGCGGTGGTCAGTCGGGTGAGCGCTTCCTGGCGATCGCGACCCGCGACGACGATCTTGGCCAGCATGGGGTCGAACCGGGCGTCGACCTCGGTTCCGGGAGCGACGGCCGTATCGACCCTGACCGGGCCGTCTCGCTCGGTCGGCCAGTCGACCGCCTCGATCCGCCCCGTGGCGGGCAGAAAACCGGCCTCCGGATCCTCGGCATACAGGCGGACCTCGATGGCGTGGATCCCCCGGGCCAGCGTCCGATCGACCGCGGCCTGGTCGATCCCCAACGGCTCGCCGGCGGCGATCCGGAGCTGGTCGGCGACCAGATCGCGGCCGGTGACCATCTCGGTGACCGGGTGCTCGACCTGCAACCGAGCGTTCAGCTCGAGGAACGAGATCCCGCCGGCATCGTCGAGGAGGAACTCGCACGTCCCGGCGCTGACGTAGCCGACGGCGCCGGCCAGGGCCAGAGCGTACGAACCGAGCCGCGACCGGAGCGTCTCGGTCACCGCCGGCGATGGCGTCTCCTCGAGCACCTTCTGGTGGCGGCGCTGAAGCGAGCAGTCCCGTTCGCCCAGATGGACGCTCCGGCCGTGGGTGTCGAACAGGATCTGGATCTCGACGTGGCGGGGGCCCTCGAGATAGCGCTCGAGGATGAGCCGCTCATCGCCAAATGCGAGGCCGGCCTCGCGTCGCCCAGCGGCCAGCGCCCCTTCGAGCGACGCCAGCTCGCGGACGACGTGGATGCCCTTGCCACCGCCGCCGGCGGCGGGCTTGACGATCACGGGCCATCCGATCCGCTGCGCGGCGTCGATCAGGCTTCGGTTCGACTGGTCGGCGTCGTCGTAGCCCGGGAGGACGGGAATGCCCAGGCTGACCGCCAGGCGTCGAGCGGCCGACTTGTCGCCGACGGCCCGGATGGCTGAAGCGGGGGGACCGATCCAGCGCAACCCGGCGTCGACGACCCGTTCCGCGAAGTCGGCAGACTCGGCCAGGAACCCGTATCCGGGATGGATGCTGTCCGCGCCGCCGGATCGGGCGGCAGCGACGATGGCCTCGGCATCGAGCAGGTCGACCTCGGGTCGGCCGTCTTCACCGGGCACGACAACGGCGATCCCGAGTCGGCTGGCCGTCCGGCGGATCCGGGCCGCGATCTCGCCGCGGTTGGCGACGAACACGGTCTCGATCGCGTTCGATCGGTTGAACGCGCCAATCGCGTCAGACGCGACACGCCAGCGGCCGCCGACCCGTCGAGCCGGCAGCTTGCCGTCCGCGATCCAGCGCTGAACCGTCCGCTTCGAGGTACCGAGGCGGGCAGCTACGTCGCTTGGGCTGAGCTCGTCGGGTGCGGACATGGCGCGATTGTCGCGTTCAGAAGCGCTGGGCGCAAGCGCCCCGGCTCAGGTCGGATCGTCGGGCGCCCAGGCCGGTCGGCGTTTCTCGTCGAAGGCGCGGAAGCCCTCCTGGGCTTCGGCGGTCTGACGCTGACCGGCGATGACCCGGGCGGTGTGCCACTTCGACGATCCGTGGGGCAGACCGCGGACCTCGCGCACGATCGCCTTGGCGGCCCGGGCCGCGGTTGGCCCGGCGGCGAGCAGATCGCCGATCGCCGTCTCGACCGCTGGATCGAGCGCTTCGTCGCCCTCGACGATCTCGTGGACCAGGCCGATCCGCTGGGCTCGAACGGCATCGAATCGGCGGCCGCCGGGAAAAAGCGCACGGGCATGCGTCTCGCCGATCTTGGCGATGACGAACGGGGCGATGACCGCCGGCAGGATCCCGAGACGTGTCTCCGTGAACCCGAACCTGGTTCCACTCTCGGCGATGACCAGATCGCTCACTGCGCACAGGCCCATCCCGCCACCGAGCGCCGCTCCGTGGACCCGGGCGATCACCGGGACCGGGCAGGTGTCGATCGCGTCGAACATCTCGGCCATGGCCATCGCGTCCTGCTCGTTGGCCTCGGTGTCGAGGGTGACCGCCGCGCGCATCCAGGCGACGTCGGCGCCGGCACAGAAGGTCGGCCCGTCGCCAGCCAGGACCACGGCCCGGAGTGCGGTCGGGGCTTCGCGGGCCAGCGCGGCGAACGCCGCACGGAGCTCGGCGATCAGCGACGCGTCGAACGCGTTGTGGCGTTCCGGTCGGGCCAGGGTGACCCGAACCACGACGTCGCCCGGCCCGGTTCGCTCGATCCGCAGGGAGTCCGTCACCGCGCCATGCTACCCGTCAGCCCCGTCAGCGGATCAATCCAGAAGGCGAACCTCATCACCGAGGCGTATCCCGCCCGGCTGGGCCACGTCGGCGAGGACGCCGAAGTCGCTGTACTTGCCGTCGCGCAGACCGCGATAGGCGATCAGGGTCCGCAACGTGTCCAGATCCCGCACGCCCGTGTCGGGGTCCTGGGTGGTGATGGCGCAGCGTGCGTCGGGCTGGGTGATGACGAGCACGGCCTGGCCGATCGCGACCCGCCGACCGATCCAGGTGTCCTCTTCGTGCGGTTTGGCGCCGGCGAGCTCGATCAGCATCCGGAACCGACGGGCGTCCACGGACTCGGCGCCGATGTGCCTGGCCAGCTCGGCCAGCGAACCGTCGGAGACCAAACTCGTCGGATTGCCGCTCCGAGTGCCCGCCGGGCGATCGCATCGGATCAGCCGGATCGGGCGGCCGCAGAACGCTGACAGCGCCTTGGCCCACGGTCCGACCACGACATGTCCCACCCCGGTCCGGCCGTGGATCGGCGTCTCGATCGGGTCGGCCAGTCCGACCTCGTCCTCGAGGATCCGACCGTCCGGGAAGGTCAGCCGGAGGGTCGTCGCATCCCGATCGGTATGCGCCCGGATCTGGACCAGCTCGCCCACGATCAGCCGGTCGATCAGCCGGTCCGTGTCGTCGACCAGGTAGAAGCGCCGATCCTCGACCACCCCGACCTCGGTGACGAAGACCTCATCCGGGTGCTCGAGGCCGAGGCTGCGGACGGGAGCGATCGACAGACGGCTGACCTTCACCATCGCTCGATGCTACAGGGATGCCGGGGCGCTACATCCGGAAGACGCCAAAGCGTGTCTCGGGGATCGGTGCATGGAGGGCGGCCGAGATGCCCAGGGCCAGGACCCGTCGGGTGTCGAGCGGATCGATCACCCCGTCGTCCCACAATCTGGCGGTGGCGAAGTAGGGGTTGCCCTCGGTTTCGTAGCGCTCGAGGATCGGCGTCTCGAACGCGTCGCGCTCGGCATCGTCGGCAAAGCCGCCGCGGACGGTCGACAGGACGCGAGCCGCCTGTGGGCCGCCCATGACGCTGATCCGGGCGTTCGGCCAGGACCACAGGAAGCGGGGTCCATAGGCCCGCCCGGCCATCGCATAGTTTCCGGCGCCAAACGAGCCACCCACGATCACGGTGAACTTGGGAACCTCGGCGCAGGCCACCGCGGTCACCATCTTGGCCCCGTCCTTGGCGATCCCCCCCGCCTCGTACTCGCGCCCGACCATGAACCCGGTGATGTTCTGGAGGAAGACCAGCGGGATCCGTCGCTGGGCGCACAGCTCGACAAAGTGGGCGCCCTTGAGGGCCGACGCGGAGAACAGGATCCCGTCGTTGGCCACGATCCCGATCGGATAGCCCTCGAGGTGGGCGAAGCCGGTCACCAGCGTCTCGCCGTAGAGCGGCTTGAACTCGTGGAAGCGACTGCCATCGACGAGCCGGGCGATCACCTCGCGGATCTCGAGCGGCCGGCGCGGATCGCCCGGGATGGCGGCGTAGAGGTGGCCCTGGCCCAGGCGAGCGTCACCACCCGGGGCCACCGCCGGCGGCTCCGGAGCGGATAGATCCCAGGGCGGTTCCGGCGTCTTGCGGTTGAGGTTGGCCACGATCGATCGCCCCAGCGCCAGGGCGTGCTCATCGTCGAGCGCCTCGTGGTCCGCCACCCCGCTGATCCGGGCGTGGACGCTCGAGCCGCCGAGATCCTCTGCGCTGACGTCCTCGCCGGTGGCGGCCTTCACCAGCGGTGGTCCACCGAGGAAGATCGTGCCGGTCCCCCGGACGATCACGGTCTCGTCGCTCATCGCCGGGACGTACGCGCCGCCGGCGGTCGATGAGCCCATCACCAGGGCGATCTGGGGGATCGCGGCCGCGGACAGGCGGGCCTGGTTGTAGAAGATCCGGCCGAAGTGCTCGCGATCGGGGAAGACCTCCGCCTGGAGCGGCAGGTAGGCGCCGCCGCTGTCGACCAGGTAGACGCACGGGAGCCGGTTCTCGAGGGCGATCTCCTGGGCCCGGAGGTGCTTCTTCACCGTTATCGGGAAGTACGTCCCGCCCTTGACCGTCGCGTCGTTGGCCACGATCACACAGGTCGTCCCCTCGATCCGGGCGATGCCGGTCACGATGCCGGCGCTCGGCGCCTCGTCGTCGTACATGCCTCCGGCGGCCAGGGGGCTCAGCTCGAGGAAGGCGCTGGCCGGGTCGATCAGGCGTTCGATCCGTTCGCGAACGGGGAGCTTGCCGCGCTCCCGATGGCGGGCGATCGAGGCCTCGTCACCACCGGCCCCGCGGCCGGCGACCCCCTCCTGGCGCGCCCGCAGATCGGCGACGAGGGTCTCCATCGAGGCCACGTTCGAGCGGGAGTCCGCGCTGGCGGGATCGAGCCGGCTGCGCAGGACGGACATGGCCGGATGATAGCGGTCCGCCCTTGACGTCCGGCTCGGCGATGCTGATGATTAAAACGTCATCACTGTTGGGAGGAGTGGTCGTGTCGATGGCCGGTCGGATGCTCCGTCATGCTCGCCGTCGGGCTGGGCTCACCCAGCGCCAGCTCGCGACGAAGGTCGGGATACCCCAGGAAACGATCGCCCGGATCGAATCTGGCAAGGCGGATCCGCGGGTCGGGACGCTGGACCGCCTGCTCGAAGGCTGCGGCTTTGGCCTCGAGCATCTACCGCGCCTCGGGATCGGCGTCGACCGGACGCAGATTCGAGCATCGCTCGGCGCGACTGCCGCGGAGCGGCTCCAGGCAGCGGCGGCCAACGACAGCGTGTACATCGAGTTCCGTCGCTCGATCCGTCGGGTCGCGGAATGACCGAAGTCACAAGGTTTCGTCCCGACCTGCTGCTCAAGGCTCTGTCCGACGGGGGCGTTCGCTTCGTCATCGTCGGCGGGATGGCCGCCCAGGTTCATGGGTCGCCGTCCCTGACCGGGGACCTCGATATCTGCCACTCGCTGGATCGGGACAACCTGGATCGATTGGCTGCGGTCCTCGGAGACTTGGCGGCCATTCGACGCGGCTTGCCAGATGGCGTGCTGGCCCCGCTCGATGCACGGGCCCTGCGGGCCGCAGATGTACTGACCCTGACCACCACGAATGGCGATCTCGACCTGCTCGCGCATCCCGAGCCCCGATTGGACAACGATGTGCTCATGCGAACGGCGATCGCGACCGAGATCCTCGGCGTCAAGGTCCTGGTGGCCAGCCTCGAAGACCTCATCGCAATGAAACGCGCCGCAGGTCGTCCGAAGGACTTGATCGAGCTGGAGATTCTAGGCGCCCTTCGCGAGGAGATCGATCGACGAGACTGACGGTGACGCGGACTGGTGGATCAGCCTCGCGCCCGGCCGAAGCGCACGGCCAGGCCCGCGGAGGCCGCCGTGCAGGCCAGCACGATCGCGAGTCCCGTCGTCGAGAGGACCCCGCTCGAGCAGCCGGACGCAACGACATCGCCGGTCCCGACGGGGATCTCGACCCCACTGGCATCGCTTGCGGTCGCCTCCCGTTCGGTGACCGTTCCGTCGACGGACCGCTCCCAGCAGATCGCCGTCGTGGTCGCAAACAGGCCGACCAGGCCGGCGATCAGAAGACCCGTCACTGCCACGGCAACGATCGGCTGGTCTCGCCGCCGGCCGATCTGGCCCAGCCGGTCGGGGTCGCGCAACCCGGCGTATGCGAACAGGAGAGCCGGGATGAGCAGGATCATGGTCACGCCGGAGAACGCCAGCACAGCCATCGGCAGATAGGCCAACCCGGCCCCGACGAGGACCTCGCGACGGCGGTTCGCCGCCCCGATCGCGCCGACGATCGCCGGTCCAGCGAACATGACCGTCAACCCCGCGGTGGAGACGACGCTCGAGCCCTCGCCGGCGCCGGAACCGTTGGCCGATCGGATCAGGAGGATCCCGAGGGTAGCGGCCAGACCGATCCCCGCTCCGACCCAGCCAAGGTCGACCGGTCGGAGGTGACCCCGCCGATTCGTCTCGACGGGCCGATCAGCCGAAGACATCCGCGAGCGCCTCGTCGATCGACGGGTGGCCGAACCGGTGGCCTGCCGCTAGCGCTCGGCTGGGCACCACCCGGCGCGATCCGAGCACGAGCGTGGCCTGGTCTCGCAGGGCGAGTCGGATCGCCCAGGCCGGAGCTGGCAACCAGCTCGGTCGGCGAAGGGTCCTTCCGAGCGCAGCGGCCAGCTCCGCCTGGCGACATGGAGCCGGGGCCGCGGCATTGATCGGGCCGACGATCGTGGCGTCGGTCATGGCCACGCGATAGATCGCCACGAGGTCGTCGATGTGGACCCAGCTGAACCATTGGCGACCCGAGCCGAGACGCCCCCCGACGAAGAGTCGGAAGGGCAGCGCCAGCAGGCGCAGGACCGGGGCGTCCGGCGCCAGGACGAACGCGGTTCGGACGGTGGCGACACGAACGCCCAGCGGCTCGGCGGCCGCCGCGGCCGACTCCCAACGAAGGCACACGTCGGCCAGGAAGTCGTGGCTCGGTTCGGTCGACTCGTCGGCCGGCTCGGCATCCCGTCCGGTGTAGACATCCGTGCCCGAAGCACTGACGAGCACCCCCGGGCGACGCTCCGGCGGAAGGGCCGCGATCGCCCCGACCAGGGCCCCAGTCGCAGCGAGTCGGCTGCCGAGAATCGCTCGTTTTCGGCCCGGCGTCCACGGGCGCGGACCGAGCGAGACGCCGGCCAGGTTCACCACCGTATCGGCGCCGGCAAGGACGGACGAGAGCCCGTCATCGGCGGTGGCGGTCCAGGCCACGGCTGTGACCCCCGCCGGAAGGCGCGCCGCTGTCCGGGCCGGTGTGCGGCTCAGGATCTCGACCGCCCACCCATCGCGGACGAGCGATTCAGCCAGGTGGCGCCCGATCATCCCCGAGCCGCCCGCGATGACCGCCCTCATCGGGCGGGTCCCTGGACACGGCAGCAGCGGAGGTCGGCTTGCCCGAAACCTCCTGGCGGCGGCAGGCCACAACAGATGACCTCGACGGAAAACGGCCTGGTCGGCAGCAGGTCGATCGGCGGATCGTCGGCGAATGGCATCGGCGTCACCACCCCTTCAGCGAGGAACCGGACCTGGCGGCTACCCATCGGACCGCGTCGCCAGCATGATCCCTTCGGGCCCCAGCGCGACGATCGGCCGGTCGACAAGTCGCAGTTCGTCCAGACTGGTCGTGGAGTCGGTCATCGCCGTGACCTCCGTGCTACGATTACGTAGCAAGTAATACGCGCAGAACGCGCTACTGTCAAGGTGCAAGTTATGGCGGTCGAACTTCAGACCAACGCGACGGGCAGCACGCCGGCGTCCCGGCAGCGAGCCGAGGTCATCCGGGTGGCCTTTGCCGATGCCTGGGGCTCGATGGGCGCCTCGTGGGGCGTCGCGCCGGCCATTGCCCGCGTCCACGCCTACCTGATGTCGCGCGCTGCGCCGCTGACCGAGCGGGAGGTGCGCGAGGCGCTCGGGTTGTCGCACCGGGCGGCCAGCCTGGCGCTCGACGCGGCGGTCGGTTGGGGGGTCGTGGAGAAGGTCCCGGAGCCACGTCGGGTCGGTCGCCGCGGCCCAGCCGGGACCGCCTACGTCGCGGTTGGCGACCACTTCCGCTGGTTCTCGCGGGTGATCGCCCATCGCAAGGCGCTCGAGGGGGACCCGATCGTGGCCGTCCTCGAGACGACGCTGCGCGACGCTGACGAGGCCGCCCGGGCGCATCCCGACGATCCCGAGCTGGGCACCTTGCGCGACTGGCTGGGGACCTTCCTCGGGTTCGTCCGGCTGTTCGATCGAGCGATCGGCCTGGTGCCGATCGTCGAGCCGTCCGAGCTCGAGCGGATCCTGGGCCTCCTGGCCAAGGTCCCCGACGATACCCTGCTGCGCCTGATCCGCCTGCTCGGCGAGCTGCCCGACGAAGATGTCCTGTCGCTGGTCAACGGCCTGAGCCGGCTGTCGCCGGCGCGCGCGCGCCGGGCCACGAAGCTGATGTCAGGGGTCGTCCGGACGGTCGGCCGCTGACCGTCGAGTCGTCTCGCCCGATGGCCCGCCCGTCGCCGGACACCGGAGGGCGGTCCATCCGGGGTCGTCCACTCGGATATCGGCCAGCTCCGTGCGATAATCGGAGCGCCCGAGGCGATCCGAGCGGCTCGAACGGGCAACGACCCCGGGGTCGGCCAGCCGGCCGACCTCTCGCGAAGACCAGAGGATCGATCAGATCATGACCGTCGAGACCTCCACCTGGGCGACCAAGAAGGGCCTCGCCCAGATGCTCAAGGGCGGCGTCATCATGGACGTCGTCACGCCCGAACACGCCAAGATCGCCCAGGATGCCGGCGCGGTCGCGGTGATGGCCCTGGAGCGCGTCCCGGCCGATATCCGGAAGGCCGGCGGGGTCGCCCGGATGAGCGATCCGGAGATGATCCTGGGGATCATGGACGCCGTGACGATCCCGGTCATGGCCAAGGCCCGGATCGGTCACTTTGTCGAGGCCCAGGTCCTGGAGGCGCTCGGAGTCGACTACATCGACGAGTCCGAGGTCCTGACCCCGGCCGACGAGACCAACCACATCGACAAGCACGCCTTCAAGGTCCCGTTCGTGTGTGGCTGCCGCGATCTGGGCGAGGCGCTTCGCCGGATCAACGAAGGCGCCGCGATGATCCGGACCAAGGGCGAGGCCGGGACCGGCAACATCGTCGAGGCGGTCCGCCAGCTGCGGGCCGTGCTCAGCCAGATCCGTCGGCTGGAGGGCATGCGCGAGGACGAGCTGTTCGTCGCGGCCAAGGAACTCCAGGCGCCCTATGACCTGGTCAAGCACGTCGCCGAGGCCGGCAGGTTGCCGGTGGTCAACTTCGTCGCCGGCGGGATCAGCACCCCATCGGACGCGGCGCTGGTGATGCAGCTGGGCTCCGAGGGCGTGTTCGTCGGGTCGGGCATCTTCAAGAGCGAGGATCCCGCCCGGATGGCCAATGCGATCGTCCAGGCCACCACGTTCTTCGACGACCCGAAGAAGATCGCCGAGGTGTCCAAGGGTCTGGGCGCGCCCATGCGCGGGATCGGGCTCGAGGAGATCCCCGAGCAGGAGCGTCTCGCGGTCCGCGGCTGGTAGGCGCCGCCACGAACCCGGCCGTCACCCGATGAGGATCGGGGTCCTCGCCCTGCAAGGGGCGTTCCGCGAGCATCTGGACACGCTCCGCGCGATCGGCGTGGACGGCGTCCGTGTCCGCGAGCCTGCCGATCTCGACGACGTGTCAGGCCTGATCCTGCCCGGTGGCGAGAGCACGACGATGCGTCAGCTGATCGAGCGCTGGGGCCTCCACCAGCCGATCCTCGACCTCGCCGGACGGGGTTCCCCGCTGTTCGGGACGTGCGCCGGGATGATCATCCTGGCCCGCGAGATCGCCGGCGGCGAGGAACCGATCCTGCCACTCCTCGATGTGACCGTCGAACGAAATGCCTTCGGACGTCAGCTCGACTCCTTCGAGGCGGACCTGGCCGTGCCGGTTCTCGGCGACCGACCGGTCCACGGGGTCTTCATCCGGGCCCCGATCGTCGAGCGGACGGGTCCCGATGTCGACGTCCTGGCCCGCCTCGACGACGGCCGAATCGTGGCCGTCCGAGAGCGCAACGTGATCGCCACGGCATTCCATCCCGAGCTTGCCGGCGAGACCCGTTTTCATCGCCTGATGGCGACGATGGCCGCCGAGCACGACGATCCCGGCGAGGGTTCCGGCCGCCGGCCGCATCCGACCCGGCGCAGCGTGCGGCAGGACCGATGAGCGGCCGAAGCGGCAAGGTTCGGGTCGCTCGGCTGACGGACCTCGCCGCCCTTGGCGAACTGTCCCGCCTGTGCCAGCAGGAGGCCGCCGAGACGCGATCGCTGGGGCTCCCGGTCAGCGGGCCGCGGATCGGGGTATTCAGCCTGTTCCGGCTCCCGCTTGGCGCCTTCCGGCCCCACGACCTGATGTACGTCTACGAGGAGGAGGACGGGCTGTCCGGGCTGGTCCGGGTCGAGCGCGAGAACCAGCGCGACGAGTGGACGATCGTCGAGCTCGATGCGATCGGGCTGACCGATTCGGGCGACATTCGGTACCGCCTGCTCCAGCACATCCTGCGCGACGGCTCCAAGCGCGGCGCCATCCGCTTCCACGTCGCCTGCGCCGATGCGGCCGGGAACGTCGAGCTGTTCATGCAGGCCGGGTTCGCACGCTACGGTCAGGAGCTCCTGTTGTACCGGCCGCCGGGCGCCGCGCTGCCCGAGCCGTGGACCGACGAGCGCGCCGCCGAGCAGGGCATCCGACCCGCGGCCCAGATCGACGCGATCGCCCTGTCCCGGCTGTACGCCGCGGTCACCCCGCAACCGGTCCAGCGCCTGGAGGACTATCGGATCGGCGACTGGGAGCGCCAGGCCGGTGGCTGGCGGGTGCCCCGATCGAGCCTCGCCCCGATCCTCCGCTTTGCCGACGTCGAGGCGTTCGTCCGGGAGGCGCCAAACGGCGGTCCGGACGGGACGCGGCTCGACGCACTCCTTCAGGTCGGGGTCGCCAAGGAGGATCAGCCCCACTATCTCAAGATCATGGCTCGGCCCGACGCGGACACGACGGCGCTGGTGGAGTACGGTCTCGGCGTGATCTCCACCCGGGCCCGGACCGGCGGCCGCCACGACCATGGGGTCATCGCTCCGGTCCGGACGTACGAGGCGCCGATCGACCGGCGGCTCGAGGAGGCCGGGTTCGGGGTCGAATCGACCGTGACCCTGCTGCTCAAGGAGACCGTCGTACGGGTGGCCGAGCCGGCCCTCGTCCCGGCCGTCCGCTGATGGATCCATCCCGTCACCTGGGGAGGAACCGTTGACCCCAACACCCAAGCGACCCGAGCGCGAAACGATGGACGACCTCGACCTGCTCCTGGCGGCCCTCCCGCCGGAGGTGGTCGCGGCCGTTCACGCCCTGCCCGCGAGCGACGACCTGATCGAGGTGGTCCTGGACCTCGGGCGTCGTCCCGAGGCGCGCTTCCCGGACAGCGAGGAGACCCTCCTCGAGCGCGAGATCGACGAGGCGGACCTGGCCTACGTCGTCGATCACATCGGCACCTTCGGCGACGACAACCGGGCCGGCATCGAGCGGACCCTGCACCGGATCAGTGCCATCCGCAACCGGAGCGGCAAGATCGTCGGGCTGACCTGCCGGATCGGCCGGGCGGTGTACGGCACGATCGAGATCATCGACGACTTCGTCGAGTCCGGGAAATCGATCCTGATCATGGGCCGACCGGGGATCGGCAAGACGACGATGCTCCGCGAAGCCGCCCGAGTCCTGGCCGATGACATGGGCAAGCGGGTGGTCGTGGTCGACACCTCGAACGAGATTGCCGGCGACGGCGACATCCCCCACCCGGCAATCGGCAAGGCCCGCCGGATGCAGGTCCGGACCCCGTCGCTCCAGCACGAGGTGATGATCGAGGCCGTCGAGAACCACATGCCCCAGGTCATCGTCATCGACGAGATCGGGACCGAACTCGAAGCCCAGGCCGCCCGAACGATTGCCGAGCGAGGCGTCCAGCTCATCGGCACCGCCCACGGCAACAACCTCGACAACCTGATGCTCAACCCGACCCTGTCCGACCTCATCGGCGGGATCCAGAGCGTGACGCTCGGCGACGAGGAGGCGCGCCGTCGGCGGACCCAGAAGAGCGTCCTCGAGCGCAAGGCGCCGCCGACCTTTGACGTGATCATCGAGATCCAGGATCGCGAACGGGTGATGGTCCACAGCGATGTCGCCGATACGGTCGACGCGATGCTCCGCGGCGATCCGGTGGCGCCCGAGCTCCGCTGGCGCGACGAGGAAGGCGTTCACCGCTCGCAGGCGCGGCCACGTCCCTCCCCGCGCGAGCAGCTCGGCGCAGAGCGCTTCGCCGGGTTGGTCGGGAACGGCTCGCCGTGGCGGATGGAGCCGGGCTGGCGGGGCGACGGCGGATATCGCGGCGGCGGGTATAGGGATGCCGGGCCGGGCGGCGCGGGGTCCGGCGGCGGTCCAGGGTACCGGCCCGGATATCGGCCCGGCGCGAGCGGCGGCTGGCGACAGACCCGGGGAGGCACGGCGCGGGAGACCGGCCCGCGCGGCCGGATAGCCGACCCCGGGGCTCCCGACGGCGCTCCGGGGATGATGCCGGGAGAGCGATTCGCGGTTCCACCGCCGGGGACGGGTCGCGGCCGGCCGGGCCCTGTGGTCGTCGACCCGCCGTTCGTCTCCGGGGAGATCGCCGATCGCGGCCCGCTCGAGCGAGGCGTCCCGCCGGCCCCAGAGCCGCGAGCTCGCGATGCCCGCGAGTTGCAGCGCCAGCAGGCATGGCGGGAGCAGGCCGCGCGGGCGATCGAGCAGGTCCACGCCGACGACGGGACCGCCCCGATCAATGGCGAGGATCTGGACGACGATGACGACGCGCTGGCCGATGTGGCCCGCGAACGGGCTGCCACCGAGGACGGCGATGGCGAAGTTCTCCGGGTGGAGGGAGCCGGAGTCCTCCCGACGCTCCGGGTGCTGCCGCACGGGGTCAGCCGGAAGCGCCTCGAGCAGGCCATCCGCGAGCTGCAGCTGCCGGTCGTCATCGCCCGCGAGGTCGACGAGGCGGATGTCGTGATGACGCTGCGTAGCGAATACCGCCAGAAGACCCCGATGCTCCGCGAAGCGGAGGAGCGGGCGATGCCGATCTACGTCCTCAAGACCAACACGATCCCCCAGATGGAGGCGAGCCTGACCTCGATCTTCTCGCTCGAGGTCGATCCGCGCGAAGCTGCCCTGCGCGAGACCGAGCAGGCGATCGGGCTCGTCCAGCGCGCCGCCGAGGCGGTCGAGCTCAGCCCCCAGAACGCCTACATCCGACGGCTCCAACACCAGATGGCCGAGCGGGCCAACCTGGTCTCGCGCTCGCGCGGCCGGGAGCCCTACCGCCGGGTCCGACTCTATCCAGACGCGGCTCGGACGACCTGGCGATGACCCGGGCCACGGGCGAAGCGAGCCGGGCCGACAACGAGCTCTGCGTCATCCAGGCGTGATCGCCGGGCACCGGGTCGGCCGAGATGGATCACGACTGACGGTGCTCTACGACCGCGATTGCGGGATCTGCGGACTGACCGCGCGGACCCTGCGCCGATGGGATCGCGACGGCCGCTTCGATATCGTCCCACTCCAGGCGGCCACCAGGAGCGACGATCCGCGTCTGGCGGCCGTGGCCAGGTCGTACCTGCTGGCGGACGAGCTCCACGTCGTCGACCCCGCCGGCCGGGTCGCCGCCGGCGGGGACGCGGCGCTGGCGATCGTCGACGCCCTGCCCGGTGGCTGGCTGCTCCGACCCTGGGCCGCGCTGGCCGCCTTCCGGGCGCTGGTCGACGTCGGCTATCAGTGGGTTGCCAGCCACCGCACCGCGATCGGACGATGGCTTGGTCTGGAGCTCGCCTGCGAGCGCGACCCGGACCGCGGCTGAGTCAGCGGTCGGATGCCCGCGGGTCTTCGATCCACCAGTCCGCGGGCGGCTCGACTGGCTCACCGGTGACAAGGTCGACCTTGAGCCCGGCATCCTGGCGAAGGCGCCGACCACAGCCTCGATAGCAGGCGTTCGACGACGCCGGGTTGAGCGAGTGGCAGGTGACGCAGAACCAGGCCGACCCGAACGGCTCCGGCCGTCGGCGCACGATCCCCTTGGCCAGCCGGGAGCCGAGGTCCGAGACGGAGGTCATCACGTCGTCGGCCACGTTCTGCAGGAAACGGTTGGCCGCCAGGGCCACGATCACGCCAAGGATGGCCAGACCGGCGGCCTGCCACAGGTTCAGGCGGGCCAGGTAGTCGGTCAAGTCGCCGGTGGGCATGGTGGACTTGTACGTTGGCCCGCGTCCGGCTGCCGGTCAAGACCCGATCCGAGACTGGGTCCTAGTGCTCGGTGCCCCCGGTAAACGTCCAGGCGGCGATCCGGACCGCGGGGACGACCGCCCCACCGAGGAATCCGCGCAGGCAGCGCCGCTCCCGCCCGATCGCCTCGATCCCGGCCAGCGCATCGAGATAGCTCTGGGTATAGCGCAGGTTCTTGACCGGACCGACGATCCGGCCGCCCTCGACGAGGAAGGTTCCGTCGCGGGTCATCCCGGTCACGATCGCCAGCTTGGGGTGGACCGGGTTGGTGTAGTGGAAGCGGGTCACCAGGAGGCCACGGTCGAGCCCGCCGATCAGCTCGTCGCGTGAGGACGTACCGGCGCCGAGGAGCATGTTGAGCGGAAACGGTCCGTACGGGTTCGGCGCCGGGAGGCCGTGGCCGGTCGAGCGGACGCCGTCGTGGGCGGCCGTCTGGGCGTCGTAGACCACCTCGCGGCAGACACCCTGCTCGATGAGCGAGACCCGTCGCTTGGCGACCCCTTCGTAGTCGAACGCCATCGGCAGCCCGAGCGGATCCGCTCCGTCGTCCCAGATGTCGACGAGCTCGCTGCCGACCTGCCGGCCGGGTTCGGCGAACGAGCGGCCCTCCTGGACCGCCAGGGCGCTGAAGCCGAGGTAGCCGAGCATGTCGAGCAGGTCGACGACGGCATATTCCTCGAGCACGACCGGGTAGTCGCCGGGCTCGACCGACACCGCGTTGGCGGTCGCGCGCGCCTTGTCCGAGGCTTCCCGACCGAGGCCCGCGGCGTCGATCGTGGTCGCGTCGACCGACGCCTGCTCGGCGTAGCCGGAGCCACCGTCCGGCCCCATCGAGACCGTGATCAGCTGCGAGGTCGTGCGTTCGCCCGCCGCTCGAATGCCCAGGCTGTTGGCGACCGCCAGCGCCTCGGTCGTGGTCGCGAACGAGCCGTAGGCGACGACCCCGGCCGCGTCGGCGGCGGCGATCACCGCCCGAGCGCCCTCGGCCCGCAGTTCGGGGGTCGCGTCGGCCGTGCCCGCGGCAAAGGCCAGCGGCAGATCCGGGATCGGGCCTTTGGGTTCGGGCAGCGAGACGAAGGTGTCGTTCTCCTCGACATTGCGGGCGATCCGCCCCGCCGCCTCGGCCACCGCGCGCAGGCCCTCCGCATCGAGCCGTCCCGTGGATGCCACGCCGACCCGCTTGCCGATGACGAAGCGGAGGTTGAGATGAGCGTTCGTCTCGGCGACGTTCTGGTGGATCTCGCTGTTCGCGAACCGGGTGAGGGCCGAATCCTCAGCGGTGATCAGGGCCTCCGCCTGGGTCGCGCCCTCGGCCGTGGCCAGGGCGATCGCCCGCTCGGCGACGGCCAGCCAGCCGTCGCCATCGTGGCGCTGGGTCATCGGGCCGCGCCTGCCGCTACCACTTGCCGACCCCGATCTGGACGTTCCGGAAGCGCGCCCCGCTGACCGCGTGTCCGACGTGGCCACCCTGACCGGGTTCACCCTTGCCGCAGTTCGGGGTGCCCAGCATCCGGAAGCTCCGCTCGTCGCCGACGGCATCGCACGACCGCCAGAACTCGTAGGTGATCCCGGTGTAGGTCGGGTTCTTGTACAACCGGCCCAGCTTGCCGCCCTTGATCTCGCGGGCGACCTCGGTGGCGAACTGGAAGTTCAGCCGTCGGTCGTCGATCGACCAGCTCCGGTTGGAGCTGAGGTAGAGCCCCTCGTCGGTGTCCTGGACGATCTCGTCGAGACTCATCCCCGGCTTCGGGAGCAGGTTGACGTTGGTCATCCGGATGAGCGGGATCCGGTTCCAGCCATCGGCCCGCATCGCCCCGCCCGAGCGACGCCCGATCCGGGGCGCCGTCTCGCGACTGGACAGATAGCCGACGAAGATCCCGGCCTTGACCAGCGGCACGGCCTGGGCCGCCACGCCCTCGTCGTCCCAGCCGAAGGTGCCCATCCCGCCTGGCGCGGTGGCGTCGGCGACGATGTCGATCAGATCCGACCCGTAGCGGAACCCCTGATCGAGCTTGTCGGTCGTGAGGAAGCTCGTCCCGGCGTACGAGGCCTCGGTTCCGAACACGCGATCGAGCTCGGTCGGGTGGCCACAGCTCTCATGAACCTGGAGGTACAGCTGGCTCGGATCGAGGACCACGGTGAACCGGCCGCTCGGGCACTGGGGCGCGGACAGCAGCTCGACGGCCTCTTCGGCCAGGGCTTCGGCATGGCCGGCCAGGTCCAGCGCCCGGATGTTCTCGTAGCCACCCGCGCTCCACCCGCCGCCCGCGTCCGGGTAGCTCCGGCGCTGGTGCTCGTCGCCCTCGATCGCATTCGCCTCGACCGCGGCGCCCACGTGGGTGATCTCCTGCTCGGTGTAGCTCCCGTCGGACGCGGCAAACGTCTTCCACTCGCGCTGGGCGCCATAGCTCGACTCGGTATAGGCCACCCCGCGGACGCGAGTTGCCGCCCGATCCGCCTCGAGCAGGTCGCCGATCTTGCGCTCGAGTGGGATGGCGAATGGATCCTCGACGAGCGGCGTGGCATACGTCCCGTGGGCGGCCGGTCGATCGTCGAGGACGACCGGCCGGCGGAGTGCGGTGGCGCTGGCTCGGGCGATCCGGACCGCCTGGGCCGCGACGCGATCGAGCTCGTCGGTCTCGAGATGGAGCGAGCTGGCGAAGCCCCATGCGCCGTCGACCAGGACCCGGATCCCGAAGCCCTCGGTCTCTCCGCTGGCGACCCCTTCGACCCGCCCCGTCTTGATCGCGATCGACTCCTCGAGACGCCGCACGATCCGGACATCCGCGTAGGTCGCACCGCGAACGGTAGCGGTCGAGAGCGCTCGATCGGTCAGGTCACGCATGGGGCGGCCAGCGTAGCGCACGCCGACGCGAGATGCGCTCAGCTCAGAGCGTCGGCGCAACACCAACGGCCTGGGTGGTCAGGTAGATCCCCAGGGCGAACACGACCAGCCCGGCCATCAGCGGTGCGTACCCGGCAACCCGGCCGAGGCTCGAGCGCGATGGCAGGCGATCCAGCCGCTCGCGGGCCAGCACGAGCCCCAGCCCGACCCCACCGAGGACGACCGCCATCCCGAGCCCAAACGCGACGACCAGGACCAGGCCATAGACGGCCCGTCCGGTGGCGATCGTGGCCAGCAGGATGATCAGGGCATTGGTCGAGGGGATGATCCCGCCGGCCAGACCGAGCACGAAGAGGTTCCGCCAGGTCAGGTTGCCCGCTGTCGTCGGGAGGTGGCTGTGGCGGATCCCGCCGTGGCTGTGCAGCCCGTCCGGCTCGGCAGCTCCATCGTCGTGGCTGTGGGCGTGGTCGTCACCGGCCGGGTGGTCGTGGTCGTGCTCGTGGTTCGCTGTCGCCAACGCCGCGGCGGCGCGGCGGATCCGAATCTGGCTGGTCAGCAGCCAGCCACCGATCCCCAGCACGAGCAACCCCGACGCGATCGGTGCGATCCGATTGAACGTCTCTGGCGGGAGCGCCCCACGGAAGGCAATCACGATCGCGGCCAGGACGACGATCCCCAGGGTGTGCGAGACCGTCACGCTCAGGCCCAGGGCGATCGCGTGGATCGGTGTCCCCCGGGTTCCGACCAGATAGGCACCCATCAGCGTCTTGCCGTGCCCGGGGGTGAGGGCATGCCCGGCCCCCAGGGCCATCGCCGCGAGGATCGATCCGAGCAGGACGAGCGGAGTCAGATCCTGGGTCTGGAGTAGCCCGGTGATGTCCCCGCCCACGCCACCCGGAACGGAGGCGGCGCCACCGGTTGCCGAGGTTGCCGGAACCGCCGGCGATGCCACGTCCCCGGGCGCTGCGGCTGCCGGCGAGGGCACACCACCTGCCGGCGTCGAGGCGTACAACGCCGGGGCGCCTGGCAGCGGCGAGGCGTCGGGTGGGCCGAACGGAGACAAGGTCGGCCCGCCCGGCGAGACCTCGACCGTCGCCGAGACTCGGTCGAGCGGCTGGGCGATCAGATCCTGGGGATATGAGCGCAGCCGTTGCGAGACGCTGGCACTCGGCAGATCCCCGGCGACGGTTGCGCCGCTGGCCTGGACGGTGATCTCGCGCCAGCCGATCCGCTCGCGATGCGAGTCGTCGCTGAATTCAATCGTGGTTCGGGCGGTCGGTGGGGTCGGCAGAGCCGCCGTGAAGATGCACACGAGGCGCATCGTCTGAAGGCCTGCCGCCCCGGGCGGAAACTCCAACCCGGCTTCGACGGGAAGCAACGGCAAGGGGCCGCCGGCGGCGGTGAGCCGGAGTGACCCGGCGAGGATCGGGCAGGCGGCGACCCGCTCGGCCTCGATCTCCGCGTCGGACACGGAGCCGTCACCGTCGGTATCGATCCGGAGCTTCTCCTGAAAGGTCGGGATCTCGGCCTGGTCGATGACGACGTCCAGGACGACCCGTTCCGGCTCGATCCGGATCCCGGCGTAGTGGTTGATCGTGAAGTTGCCAAGTGGATGGGCAAAGGCAACGGTCGGCACGACGAAACTGGCGACCACGGCGAGGGCGAACCCAAGCCCAGCCCGGCGGACGATTGTCCGGTCCGGCCGGGTCGGCGATCGACCGTCGTCCGTCATCGCGGCATCGTACGCGGCCCTCGCCGCGATCCCCGGCGGCGGGCGCCAGGCGCGCGTCGCTCGGCCATGTTCCCCTCCTGCGTGGTCCACGGGACGCCGGGTCCCGGGGGTCGGCCCGTCGACGGTGGCGGTCCGGACACCAGCCAGTACGTCCTCGCTCGGGCGATGGATGAATCGGGCCGGGTCGGTACACTCCTGCCGTGAGGGAACGCGAGGTGCCCGCCCGGCGCGGCTGGTTCGTTACCATCGAGGGGCCCGACGGCGCCGGCAAGACGCTCGTCGCCGTCCGCCTCCGGAGCGCGCTGGAGGCCCAGGGTCGCGAGGTCGTGGCCACCCGTGAGCCCGGTGGCACGGCCGTCGGGGAGCAGGTTCGCCACATCGTCCTCGATCATGCCCCCGGTGATGCCCCGCTCGACCCCCGCACCGACGCGCTGTTGTTCAGTGCCGGTCGCGCCCAACTGGTGAACGAGGTCATCCGTCCCGCTCTCGCCCGCGGGGCGCTCGTCCTCGGGGCACGGCACGCCGATTCCACGCTGGCCTACCAGGGCTACGGGGGCGGCCTGTCGCCGGCGTTCCTGCGGGTGCTCCAGGATTTCGCGACCGGTGGCCTGCGCCCGGATCTGACCGTCCTGCTCGACGTGCCGGTCGAGATTGGGCTCGCTCGCAAGCAGGCCGACGAGCAGACCCGGTTCGAGGCGATCTTCGATGTCGCCTACCACGAGCGTGTCCGGAGCGGCTACCTCGCCCTGGCGGCCGAGGAGCCCGAGCGCTTTCGGGTGATCGATGCGACCGAGCCGATCGAGTCGGTCGTCGCTGCCGCGCTGGCCGCCATCGTGGCGCGGATCGGCACCGGAACTGAACCGGAACCGGCCACCGTGCGCATGGATCGATGAACACGCCGGCTCGTCCAGTTCCGGGTCGGCTTGCCAGTGCCGCCGACGATGCCGATCGAGCAGCCCTCGAACGAGTCGCCGCGGGCGACCATGGAGCGATCGAAATCCTGTATGAGCGATACAAGTCGATGACCTACGCGCTGGCCCTGCGCATCACCGGTGACTCCGCGCTGGCGGAGGACGTCGTCCAGGAAGCCTTCGTTGGCGCCTGGCGTAACGCCGCGCGCTACGAGCAGGGCCGGGGCAGTGTCAAGACGTGGCTGTTGTCGATCGTCCACCATCGGGCAATCGATGCCACCCGACGGCGTCGCCCGACGACCGTGCTGCCCGAGGCCGAGGGGCCGACGCCCGCGCCCCTGATCGTGTCCGATGTCTGGCCCGAGGTCGCCGGCCGGCTCGATCGGGAGGCCGTCCTGGCCGCGCTCAGCACGCTCAGCGATGTCCAGCGCGAGGCCCTCGAGCTTGGCTACTTTGGCGGGCTGACCCAGCAGGAGATCGCGACCCGCACCGACACGCCGCTGGGGACGGTCAAGAGCCGGATGCGGCTGGGCCTGTTGGCGCTCCGTCGCGCGCTCGAGACGGACGGACCGATGAGCGATCGGACGGCCTCGGCATGACCGGATCTCGATCGATGCCGCCGCTGAGCTGCGATGACGTTCGCGAGCTGGCGGCCGGCTTTGTCCTCGGCGCTCTGGAGAACGACGAGATGGCCGCCGTTCGCGACCATCTCTCGACCTGCTCCGATCTGCACGCCGAGCTCGCGGAGTTGGGTGGAGCGGTGCCCTACCTGGCCGACTCGCTGGAGCCGGTCGAACCGTCGGCGAACCTGAAGGGCCGGATCCTCGACGCGATCGCGGCCGAGGCCGGCAGCATCGAGGATGCCCGGGCCCGTACGTCTGCCCCGACCGCGCTCCCGGCCACGACCGAGCCGGTCCGACCGGCCGCGCCGATCGTCTCGCTGGATGCGGAACGGGTCCGCAGGCGGTCTCCGCTGACCTGGCTGGCGGCCGCGGCCGCGGTCCTCGTGATCGTCGCCCTGGGTGCCTGGAACGTGTCGATCCGACGCGACCTCGACGGAGCCCAGGCGTATGCCGCGTCGGTCGATCGGGTCCTCGCCCTGGCCGGTGCGCCCGGTGGGCGGGCGGCGATCCTCGGGGCGGCCCAGCCCGGTGGCCCGTCGGGGCTGGCCGCGGTCGGGCCCGATGGCCGCGTCGAGGTCGCCGTCCGCGGTCTCGCCCCGACGAGCGGGACGCAGGTCTACGAAGCGTGGGTGATCTTCCCCGACCGGGATCCGATCGCCATCGGGTCGTTCACCCCGAATGCCAACGGGTTCGGCACGTTGACCGTATCCGGGGCACCGGTCGGAGCGACGGTCACCGTGGCGCTCACCCGGGAGCCGACGGCCGGTCGGACCGCTCCGACGCCGCCGGTACTGAGCAGCGGCGTCGCCGCCGGATCCGGCTAGACCGGCAGGTCAGCCCTCGGTCGCGGGCTGGGACGGGGCGGCCAGCCCACCGCGACCGGCCGCACGAGCCGTCGCCAGTGCCGCCTCGGCGGCGGCTCGCAGATCCTCGGCATTCGCGCCGTCGGTCGGGAAGCGGGCAACGCCCGCGGACACGCTGATCGGCCGACCCGTTCCGACCGGCAGGGCCGCGATCCCGTCCAGGACGCGTTGGGCGACGGTGATCCCGGCCGCGCCGGGCGCGACGAGGACGAACTCATCGCCGCCGATCCGGGCGACCGTGTCGACCAGGCGGACGGACTCGGCCAGGACGGCGGCCACGGCCCGAAGCACGTCGTCGCCAGCGCCGTGACCCGCCGCCTCGTTGGTGGCCGTCAGGTCGTCGACGTCGAAGACCGCCAGCGACACCTCGCCTCCCTGGCGTCCGGCCCGGGCGAGCTCGAGCTCGAGGATCCGGGCGAACGTCCGCTCGTTGGCCAGTCCGGTGAGGGGGTCGGTATGGGCCAGCCGCTCGAACCATTCGGAGCGCTCCGCGACCATCGAACCGATCCTCGCCCGATCGACCGCAACCGCGATCAGCGCCGAGATGGCGCCGAGCACGCCGCGCTCGTCCTCGCTGGGCTCGCCGTCGCCGGCCCGGGCCAGGGTCAGGACGCCGACCAGCTGCTCGATCCCGGCCCGGGACACGACCAGCGGCAGATGGACCAGGCCGTCGCCCATCCGGGCAACCCGATCGGCCGCCGTGGCCGCCACCGGACCGTCGGGGCCGCCGACCGTCGTCTCGAAGTCGGCTCGGGCAGCAGCCTCCGGCCCGATCGCGACCGCCAGCTGGAGTTCGGCCCGGTCGGGATCCTGGAGGGTGACCGCAGCGAACGGCGCGTCCAGCGCCGCCGCTCCGATCTCGAGCAATCGGGCGACGGTCGTGTCGAGGTCGTCACTCGTCGCCAGCGTCGCGGCAGCCTGGGCGAGGAGATCGGCGAGGCGGTCCATGACGGGGGCGGTCCTCCGGTATGAGCGAGCGGTGCCGCTGAATCCTACGCTGCCCGGGGTTCGTGCGGGCGCCGGGACTCACCCTATACTCGGGCCGATGAAACTGGTCGTGGCGATCGTCCACAACGAGGACGCCGGGGCGCTGGTCGATGCCCTGCTCGAGCGTGAGCACCGGGCGACCCGCCTCCATTCATCGGGCGGGTTCCTGAAGCAATCCAACGCCACGATCGTGGTCGGCGTCGAGGACGACAGGGTCGACGAGATCGTGGCGATCGTCCGGGACAACTGCACCGCCCGGACCCAGATCGTCAACCCGATGCCGCCGATCATGGAACCGGGCGAGTTCTTCATGCCCTACCCGCTCGAGGTCGAAGTTGGCGGGGCGACCGTGTTCGTCCTCCCCGTCGACCGTGTCGAACGGCTCTAGCGTGACGGTCGGTACCGCCTGGACGCGACCGTCGATGGGTCCGACCTGGGTCGATGCGCTCGATGACGGCGCACCGGACATCGTCGCGGCCTGGCGCGGGATCGATGCGGGGCGGCTGATCTCGGTCCGGCGCGAGGTCCGGCGACGCTCCGGGGCCGGCACGGCCGAACGGACGGCGGCTCAGCTCGCGACGATCGCCGGCGCCCTCGCCGCCATCGTCGAACGGCTCCCGGAGGCGGCTCTGACGCTTCCCGGTGGCGAAGGGGACTGGACCGTCGCCCAGTGCGTCGGGCACGCCAGCGAGTCGCGGGCCGGTCTGTGTCTGGCCGCTTCGCTCGCCGCAGGCGGTCGCTGGCCAGCCGCGGCGGGCCCGGTCGTCCAGGGGATCCCCGGTGCGGCGGACGCCGACCGAGCCACCCTGCTGCGCAAGATCGGCCAGAGCCAGCGGATCGTCGGGCGTGCGGCGCGGACGGTTGCCGGCCACGAAGAGGATCCCTGCCCGCTCGACCATCCCCAGGTCGGCCGCCTCCGTTGCGGGGAGTGGCTGACCTTCGCCGGAGTCCACGACTTGATGCATCTCGAGCAGCTCCACCGGCTGGTCGACGGATGAACCCGTTGCGACCCGATCTCGTCGACTGCTGGATCTACCGGGTCACGATGAGCTCACGCGACATCGCCAAGCCGGAGATCCTGCTCCTCCGGCGGGCGCCCGGTCGGATCCTGCCCGGTCTGTGGCAATGCGTGTCCGGCTCGCTCGAGGACGGCGAGCGGGTGACCCAGGGGGCCCTGCGTGAGCTGCGCGAGGAGACCGGGATCGACCACGACGCGATCGACGGTTTCTTCGACCTCGACCTGGTCAACCAGTTCCACGAGCCCTCGCTCGACGGGATCGTCACCTCGGCGGTCTTCGCCGTCCGGATCAAGGGACACCGCGAACCGACCCTGTCGCCCGAGCACGACGGGGCGCGCTGGCTTCCGATCGACGACGCGTACGGCGAAGTGATCTGGCCCGGCTATCGCACCGCGATCGAGCGGATCCGCGACGATCTGAGCGATCCCGACCGGGCGGCCTGGTTCGAGTTGACCCTCGACGGCCAGCGACGCCCGCGCGACGGCTGATTGGCGCAGTCACCGGGCGACCCGCCGCCGACCGTCCCGCTGGTAGACTCGCCCTCACGAGCAGCCCACCGTGAGGCGGCACAGGAGGGCCACGAGATCGACGGACCCGGGACCACCCACATCTCGGATCGCGGCGCCGCCCAGCGGCGCGTGTTCCACTCCAAGGTCGACACGATCCGGCCGACCTATGGATTCGAGGACGTCTCGCTGGCGCCGGGCACCGACACGATCGAACCCGCCGACGTCCACCTGGCCCAGACGTTCGCCGGGATCGAGCTCGCGGTCCCCATCCTCGCCTCGGCGATGGACGCGGTGGTGGACCCCCGGTTCGCCGGGGAGCTGGCTCGCCTGGGCGGCCTGGCCGTCCTCAATCTCGAAGGGGTCCAGACCCGCTACGACGATCCCGATGCGGTGCTGGCCCGGATCGCGGCCGCCCCCGACGACGAAGTCCGCCTGCTCCTCAGCGAGGCCTACAGCCAGCCGATCCGCGAAGACCTGATCGCGACCCGACTGGCCGCCATCCACGCGGCGGGTTCCAAGGCGGCCGTGGCGGCCACCCCGGCCGCGGCCCGCCGGTTCGGCCCGTTCTGTGCCGAGCACGGCGCCGACCTGTTCCTCGTCCAGAGCCAGGTATCGAGCGCCCGTCACCTGGCAACCGGCTACGATCCGCTGTCGCTCGAGGACTTCACCCGGTTCATGCCGATCCCGGTCGCGGTCGGCAACACGACCAACGCCGAGGCCGCCTTCGCATTGATGGAGCAGGGTGCGGCGGCCGTGTTCGTCGGGGTCGGGCCGGGTGCGGCCTGCACCACCCGCGAAGTCCTCGGGATCGGCGTTCCCCAGGTGACGGCGATCAGCGATGTCGCTGCGGCCCGCGATGCCTACCTGGCCGAGACGGGTCGCTACGTGCCCGTCGTCGCCGATGGCGGGATGCGTCGCGGGGGCGAGCTGGCCAAGGCGATCGCCGCCGGCGCCGATGCCCTGATGCTCGGGTCGCCGCTGGCCCGCGCCGAGGAGGCGCCCGGCCACGGCACGAACTGGGGGATGGCCGCCCCATCGCCGACCCTCCCGCGCGGGACGCGGATCAAGGTCGGCACGGTCGGCACGCTGGAGCGAATCCTGTTCGGGCCGGCCCACGTGACCGATGGCAGCGAGAACCTCGTCGGCGCGCTGCGTCAGTCGATGGCGGCACTCGGGGCACGGACGATCCGCGAGATGCAGGCGGTCGAGATGGTCTACGCCCCGTCGGTCCAGACCGAAGGCAAGTCCTGGCAGAAGGCCCGCTGACCGAACCGGCCGGCGGACCCGCGGTCAGCCTCTACGAGGCGGCCGGCGGAATGCCGTTCTTCGAACGCCTCGTCGGTCGGTTCTACGACGGGGTCGCCGGAGATCCGGATCTCCGCCCGATCTACCCCGAGTTGGACGATCGGCTGCCCGACGCTCGCCATCGGCTGACCCTGTTCCTGGCCCAGTACTGGGGCGGCCCGACGACCTACGACCAGGAGCGCGGGCACCCCCGTCTGCGGATGCGCCATGCCCCGTTCGCGATCGGACCGGCCGAACGCGACGCATGGCTCCGGCACATGGGCGAGGCCGTCCGCCAGGTCGATCCGCCGCCGCCCGTGGCCGCCAGGCTCGTCGCCTACTTCGAGATGGCCGCCGAGGCGATGCGCAACCGCGAGTAGCTCATGGACCGTGGCCGGCGGACCGTCCGGCGAGACCCGCAGGCCGCGCGTCTGCACGGCGCGACGATCGCCCGTTCCGGCCACCTGCCCTGCTAGGCTGCCGAGGTGCGTCCCGTCCGCGGCTCCCGTCTCGATCCAGTTCGCCGAATCGCCGGGCTGATCGTCTTTGTGGCTGCGATCGCCGCGGCATGTGGGACGGCTCCCAGCTTCACCCTCCTGCCCGCGCCATCGACGGCGGTCTCGCCATCCGGCTCGGTCGTTCCCGCCGCCAGCGCGTCGGTCGCTCCGTCCGCCTCGCCGGTCGCCTCCGGCTCGCCCGCTCCGCCGGCCTCGCCGGGTGCCAACGTGGCCGGCTGGTCGTACGTCAAGTCGGTGCCCTGTCCCGACGAGAGCAAGTTCACCTGCGTGACCCTGTCGGTGCCGCGTGACCACGCCGCACCGACCGGGCCGAAATGGGACCTGGTCTACGCGGTTCGCAAGGCGTCCGGGGTCAAGCTCGGCACGTTCGTCACGATCACCGGCGGTCCGGGGACCAGCGGGTTGGCGTCCGCGGACAGCTATACCGACGCCTTCGACCCGAGCATCCCGGAGCACTACGACATCGTGTTCCTCGATCAGCGCGGCGTCGGCCAGTCGCACAAGGTCGACTGCCCCGAGGCCACCTCGGTCTACTACGCCGACACTGCCGATGCGGCGGATCCGGCCCAGCGAGCGGCCGTCGGCCAGGCCGCTGCGACCTACGTCAAGGACTGCCTGACCGAGGCCAAGGCGGACGTCGCCGACCTACCCTTCTATGCGACCACCAACGCGATCGAGGACCTCGAGGCCTTCCTCCAGTACCTCGGCCCGGACAAGGTCGACCTGTACGGCGAGAGCTATGGGACGCAGTACGTCCAGATCTACGCCGCGGCCCACCCGGAGCGGATCAAGGCCCTGTTCATCGATGGGCCAGTCGACCTGGTCCCCAACGGGATCGACTACTACATCGAGGGCGCCCGGGCGTTCGAGGACGTCCTGGTATCGACCGCGGCGACCTGTCAGACCTCGGCCGCCTGCCGGGCCGACACGGCCGGCGGCGACGCCCTCAAGGCCTACGACGCGCTGGCCGAGAAGCTGGCCGCGGGACCGATCACCTTCCACTTCCCGACGGCCAAGGGCACCTTCGTCGATCGCCAACTCACGAGCACCGACCTCGTAAACGCGGCCTCGGGCTATGCCTACTCGCCGCTCGACCGGGCCCAGTTCCTGCGCGACCTGACCGCCGCCTCACAGGGCAGCTACGTGCCCCTGGCCCGAGCCGCCTACGACAGCATCGCGATGAATCCCGAGACGCTCCAGGCGGACCCCGACCCGACCTACAGCGACGCGATGTACTACTCGACCGAATGCCAGGACTACGGCTTCTACCTCGGCGCCGGGGACACCGATGCGCGGCTCAAGGCCTGGCTGGACGCCGGCGAGAAGGCCGGGATCAACAGGCTCCGCCTGGGGGCCACGTTCTACGGCGACCTGCCCTGCATCTACTGGCCGACCCTGCCAAAGACGGACCCTCGCCCGAAGGCGATCGTCGACCCGGCCTATCCAACGTTCATCCTGACCGCGACCCAGGATCCAGCGACCCCGATCCAGAACGCGATGCGCCTGTTCGGCCGGCTCAAGGATTCCTACCTCTTCGAGGCGCTCGGTGGAGCGCACGTGATCTTCGGCCGCGGCGACGCCTGCCCGGACAAGCCGATCACCGACTACCTCGTCTCGGGGATCTTGCCGGCGACGCGAGTGACACCGTGCCCGAATGTGGTGGCCGACGAGTACGTTCCGAACGCCCGCCCGCGGGCCAACCAGTACCGCGACGCGCTGGCCCTGATGAGCTCGATGGAAACCCAGATCAGCGCGACCGACGACTACAACTACCGCGTCGACGCCGACCCGATCACCATGGGCTGCTACCTCGGCGGCACCCTGACCTACACCCCGGTCGCCAACGGGACCAAGCTCGCCGTGGCCGGTTGTGCCTTCACGGCCGGCGCTCCGATGACCGGCCTCGGTCTGATCGACACGGACGCGGGGACGTTCCGCCTGGCGATCACCCTTGGTTCGGGCTCGAGCCTGACCTATTTCGACGATGCGAATGGGCTGACCTCGGTCAAGGGCACGTATCGCGGGCGGCCGGTCAACCTCCGGCGCTGACCGCCGGCGACGGCAACGCTTCCGCTGGCACCGCTGCCGAACGCCCGTCCGGGTAGACTTGCACCACCACGGGCGAGCATCGGGAGGGCGGGGATTGGGCGACGCGGAGACCATCGAGCAGACCGACCGAGCCACCCAGCCCGACACGGCGACACCGTCCTCGGGGCGCAATCCCTCCGGTCCAGACCGGACGCCGGCCCGGGCGGCCGAGCCCGACCTCCACGAATCACCGCCAAAGCCCCGGCGCGGCAAGACCGTCCACGGCGAGGCGGCCAACGCCGGCCACCGCGTCCTGGCCCCCGATGACGCCGAAGTCGAGGCCTACCTCGAGACGGCCCTCCATGCGCCCGGCCCGGACCGTTCGCCGGAGGATCGACCCGGCGCCGGCCGAGGCGTTCGAGCCACGACCGAGCCGGACACGATCATCGTGCTCGACTTCGGGAGCCAGTTCGCCCAGCTGATCGCGCGCCGCGTCCGCGAGCTCAACGTCTACTCGGAGCTGCTGCCCCACGACACCCCGTGGGCGGAGATCGAACGTCGCCGACCGGTCGCGATCATCCTGTCCGGCGGTCCGAACTCGGTCTACGACCGCGACGCGCCGCGTCCCGATCCGATGGTCTGGAGCGGTCGGGTCCCCGTCCTCGGGATCTGTTATGGCGCCCACCTGATGGCCCGCGAGCTGGGCGGCGACGTGCTCCCGGCGACCAAGCGCGAGTACGGCCCGGCCACGGTGTCCTTTACGGCCGACGATGGCCTGTTCGCCGGCCTGGACCGCGAGCAGCCGGTCTGGATGAGCCACGGAGACTCGATCACCCGCTTGCCGGAAGGCTTCCACTCGACGGCCCAGACCGACTCGACGCCCTTCGCCGGCCTGGTCGACCCGGTCCGCAATCTGTATGGGATCCAGTTCCATCCCGAGGTCGCCCATACCCCTCGCGGTCGCGAAGTGCTCCGGAACTTCGTGCTCGGGATCGCCAAGGCCCGTCCGACCTGGACGCCGGCCAACTTCATCGACACCACGGTTGCCGACATCCGGGCCCGAGTGGACGCCCACGCACGCGAGGTCGGCTCGGATGGGTTGGTCATCTGCGCGCTCAGCGGTGGGGTCGATTCGGCCGTCGCCGCGGCACTGGTCCACCGGGCGGTCGGCGATCGGCTGACCTGCATCTACGTCGACCATGGCCTGATGCGCAAGCGCGAGTCCGAGCTGCTCCGCGTCACCTTCGAGCAGAACCTCGGGATGCGCCTCGTGATGGTCGATGCGCGCGAGCGTTTCGTGGCCCGGCTGGCCGGGGTGATCGACCCGGAGCAGAAACGCAAGATCATCGGCGACGAGTTCATCCGGGTCTTCGAGGAAGAGTCGATCAAGCTCGGCCGGATCGACTTCCTGACCCAGGGCACGCTCTATCCGGACGTCATCGAGAGCGCGACCTCGGAGACCAAGGCCGCCCAGAAGATCAAGACCCACCACAACGTCGGCGGTCTGCCGGCCGATCTCCGGTTCAAGTTGATCGAACCGCTCCGCTACCTGTTCAAGGACGAGGTCCGGGCGGTCGGGGTCGAGCTCGGACTGCCCGAGGCGATGGTCCATCGCCAACCGTTCCCCGGCCCGGGCCTGGCGATCCGGATCATCGGCGAGGTCACCGCGGAGCGACTCGAGACGTTGCGCGACGCGGACTGGATCGTGATCGACGAGATCAAGGCGGCCGGCCTGTATCGCAGCGTCTGGCAATCGTTCGCGATCCTGACCCCGGTCCGCTCGGTCGGGGTGATGGGCGATGGACGAACCTACGCCAACGTGGTCGCGATCCGCGCGGTCACCTCGGACGACGGGATGACCGCCGACTGGGCGAAGCTGCCGTACGAGGTCCTGGCCAAGATCTCGTCCCGGATCGTCAACGAAGTCCCGGGGGTCAACCGAGTCGTCTACGACATCAGCTCGAAGCCGCCAGCGACCATCGAATGGGAGTGACCCGCACGCTGGGCGAGCGCGGCGCCTAGGACCTTCGGGTGATCCGATCGTCCGGAAGAGGCGTTACAGTTCGATCGATGGCCGATCCCACCCTGCCCGACGCCGCCTCCGAACCCGTCCGGCCGCGCTGTCCGTGGTGCTCCGCGGAGCTGCCGGATGCGAACGCCCGGACCTGTCCCTCGTGCAACGCGAACCTCATCGGCGAGGGCGATGCCCAGGTGCCCGGGGTGAACGCGATCGATCTCGAGAAGCTCGCCTTCCGACGTTCGGTCACGCCAAAGCGGAGCCGGATCATGTCGTGGATCAGCGGTGACCTCGACTACGAGGATGCGACCGAGCCGGTCGTCCATGCGGGTTCGGTTGAGCTGCCGCCGCCCGATGTTCGCCGCGAGATGAAGCGTCTCGAGACCGCCGCGATGATCGCCGATCTGTCGGCCGAAGCCGGGGCACTGGCGACCGAGGAAGCCGTGGCCCAGGGGACAGATCCGGTCGCCGCGATCGCCGCGATCCATGCCGAGCTCGACGCCGCGACGAGGGCCCGACCCTCGGCGACACTCGACGGGCCGATCGACCTACCGGCCGTCGAAGCCGGGGACCTCCCGAGCGGCGACGCGCCGACCGCGGCCCCGACCCCGACGGCGGCCCGACCGCGGGCCCCGCGGATTCCCAGGCGGAAGCCCGCCCCACCCGCCTGACCCGCGGCGCCGGTGCACGTCGGCTGCCGCCGCGGCGTTCTATCCTCGGGCGATGCCCGCCCGTCTGAGTCCACCCGGTCCATCGTTCCTCCGCGAGCACGAGCTGCGCGTCGGCGAGCGGCACCTCCGGGCGGGGATGAGCCGACCGACCACCCTCGACGATGGCTGGTGGATCGCGATCCTGTGGGTCGCCGACGACGATGGCGTGGTCGCCTTCCGGGATGTCGCTCCGCTCGCCGGGCCACCGCCCGACCCGCCCCTGGCGCGGCTCGGCCCGGCACTCTCGGGGGCACTTTCGGGGTTCATCCTGGAGGATGACGGACGGCTTTCGATCCGACTCGCCCAGGTGGCGCCGCCCGACGATCCGCTCCAGCCGTGGCGCTCTCCGCTGGCGATCCGGGCCGCCTTCCGCTGGGAGCCGATGCGGGCGGCCGCAATGCGCCCGAACGACCTGGCGGACACCGTGCTGGCCGCCTTCCGTCGGGCGGTGGAGGGTCTCAGCCGGCCGTGAGCCGACGTCCGGAGAGGAGCGGCGCTCGCCCGAGACCGGCGCGAGGGCACCGGTCCGAGGGCATCGGGCCCGGGCAGGGTAGACTCGTTGGAACGTGAAGAATCTGTTCGACGAGTTCATGGAAGAGCTCCGCCGTCGCCAGCAGGCTATGGCCGCCGGCGAAGACCTCGAGAAGGCGAACCGCCAGGGCGCTCAGTCCGCGCCCGATGATGGGTCCGAGGATCACCTGAACGACGCTGCGGATGATGCCTCTGACGGCGACACCGAGCCTGCGCCCGACGCCGAGCTGGACGACACCTCCGAGGCGGCCGAGCCCGGCGACGCCGAACCCGAGCCGACGTACCAGCGGCCCGAGCCGGTGGGAGGCGCCTCAGGCCGCGGCGGCGGTCGGGGATCCGGTGGTTCCGGCAACCGCCGCAAGACCCGGGCCGGTGGTCCGGACGACGGTTCCCGACGCGTCCGCGACCGGATCCGCGGGATCGGGATCGGTCTGGTCATCCTGTTCGTCGTCGCGGTGATCACCCTGGCCGGCTTCGTCCTCGATCTGATCACCGACGCGATGTGGTTCAAGAGCGTCGGCTACGACCCGGTCTTCTTCACCCGCCTGGGGGTCCAGGCGGCGCTCTTCGTCGGGGTGCTCGTCGTGGTCCTGGTCTTCCTCGGCTTCGACCTGTGGCTGGCCGGCCGCCTCGCGCCACCGCCGGATGCCGAGCGAACCGGTGGGGCCGGCGGGTTCGCCGCCCGGCTCGCCGAGGCGTTCGGCGTCGACACCACGGGCAATCGACCGCGACCGGGTGGCCGAGTCGAGTTCTCGGGCGCCGGGTTCGGGCCGCGGGGCGGAATCCGGACCGTCAGCTTCGAACCCGAGGACATGCCCGACCTCGTCCCGGTCGCGCGCTGGGGCCTCTTCGCCCTGGCCGCGATCGTGGCCCTGGCAACCGCCGCATCGGCTTCCGGGCAGTGGGAGACGGTCCTCCTGTGGCTGAACCAGGTGCCCTTCGCCGTAGCCGGTGCGCCGGCTGTGGTCGATCCGATCTTCGGTCGCGACGTGAGCTACTACCTGTTCCAGCTGCCGTTCCTGCAGGGCGTTCAGGCGATGGTCAGCGGGCTGCTCGTCGCCGCGATGGTCCTCGCCATCGGCCGCTATCTCGTCGCCGGAGCGCGAGGTGGCCTGGCGTTCACGACCCAGATGCGGGTACACCTGGCCGTGCTCGGGGGCCTCTACCTGTTGACCGTGGCCGCCGGCTATCAGCTCGACAAGCTGGCCCTCGTCTATAGCTCCCAGGGCGTCGCCACCGGCGTGAGCTACACCGACCAGGCCGCCCGGTTCGTCGCCTTCGACGTGCTGACGGCGGTGTCGGCCTTTGCTGGCGCGTTCCTGGTCATCGGGGCCTTCACCCGGGCGCTCTGGCCGCTGGCCGCGGTCGTGCTCGTCTGGCTCAGCGCGTCGATCATCCTGGGGACCGTCTACCCCAGCCTGGTCGAGCGCTTCCAGGTCATCCCGGATCAGCTCAATCGCGAGACGCCCTACATCGCCAACAACATCAATATGACCCGGATCGCGTTCGATCTGAACCGCTGGCAGGCGATCGATTACTCGGGCGAGGCGCCACTGACCCAGGCCGCCGTCGACAAGGAATCGGTGACCTTCCAGAACGCCCGGCTGTGGGACTACCGCCCGCTCAAGGACACCCTCGACCAGCTCCAGACGGTCCGCCAGTACTACGACTTCACCGATGTCGACACGGACCGCTACTCGCTCCAGGGGACGACCCGCCAGGTGATGCTCTCGGCGCGTGAGCTGGCTCCCGAAAAGAACCCGGGTGGCTCGAGCTGGGTCAACCAGCGGATCACCTTCACCCACGGGATCGGGATCGCGATGGTGCCGGTCAACGCGGCCACGGACAGCGGTCTGCCGGAGCTCATCGTCCGCGACCTGCCGCCCGTCTCGAGCGCCGGCGCACCGACGATCGTGCAGCCGAAGATCTACTTCGGCGAGCGTCCCAGCGACTGGATCATCACCGGTGCCCGTCAGAACGAATTCGACTTCCCGGTCGGCTCGACCGTCGCCGGGACCACCGAGTCGGACCAGACCACGCGCTGGAGCGGGAACACCGGGATCCACCTCGACACGACCCTGTCGCGCCTGGTCTTCGCCCTCCGCTTCCGCGACCTCAACCTGCTGATCAGCGACCAGGTGACCTCGGACAGCCAGATCCTGTTCCATCGCTCGATCAAGGATCGGCTGGGCGAGATCGCGCCGTTCCTGCGCTACGACAAGGACCCCTACCTGGTCGTGACCAGCGACGGGCGGCTGGTCTACATCCAGGATGCCTACACGACCAGCGACCGCTTCCCTAACGCCCAGGCGTTCGACCCGACCGACCTCAAGAAGAGCGGTCTTGGCGCCGACCCGCTGAACTACATCCGGAACAGCGTCAAGATCGTGATGGACGCCTACACCGGTCAGATGACCTTCTACGTCGCCGACCCGACCGACCCGATCATCCGGACCTACGAGCGGATCTTCCCGACCCTGTTCAGCGCGATCGACCAGATGCCGGCCGACCTGCGGGCCCACTTGCGGGTGCCCGAAGAGCTGTTCAACGTCCAGACCCGGACCTATGCCCGCTATCACGTCTCGAACCCGTCGGCGTTCTACACCAACGAGGACCTCTGGACCGTCCCGGCGCCGACGAACAGCAGCCAGAGCCTGCCCAACGAGGCGTACTACGTCGTGATGCGGATGCCCGGCGTCGAGAACCCCGAGTTCCTCCTCCTCCAGCCGATGGTCCCGAGCACCCGCCCGAACATGATCGCCTGGGTCGCCGCCCGGATGGACGGACCGGACTACGGCGCCGTCCGGGTCTATCGATTCCCCCAGAACACCTCGGTCCTCGGCCCGAACCAGATCGAGGCCAAGATCGATGCGGACCCGGTGATCAGCGCCCAGACCACGCTCTGGGACCAGTCCGGGAGCAAGGTCATCCGGGGCAACCTCATCGTGGTCCCGATCCAGGACGCCCTGATCTATCTCCAGCCGGTTTACCTCCAGTCGGCCAACAGCGCCTTCCCGGAGTTCCAGCGGATCGTCGTGGCGACCTCCCAGAAGATCGTCTGGGGTCGGACCCTGAGCGAGGCGCTTGGCCTCCTGCTGGCCGGTGGCAATGGCCCGACGCCCAGCCCCGGCCCGACGCCCAGCCCCGGTCCGACCGCGAGCCCTGGCCCGACCCCCAGCCTGGGCCCGGGGCCGACCCCTCCGGCCGGCAACGTGGCCGCCCTGATCGCCTACGCCAACGAGCACTTCGACAAGGCCCAGGCGGCGCTCCGGGCGGGCGACTTCGCGGCCTACGGCGAAGAGATGACCAAGGTCCAGCAGGCGCTCCAGGAGCTCGACCGGCTGGTCAAGGTGAGCCCGGCGCCGTGACCGGCGGTCGGTGACCGCAGGGTTCCTGGTCCGCGCCGCGCGTCTCGCGATCGGCTCGCCGGGGCGTTGGCCGATCGGTCTGGCCGGCTTTCTGGCCCGTGGCGGGATCGTCCCGTTCGCCCTGCCGATCGTCGTGCTGCCAAGCGTCGTCGGCCTGACCACCTTCATCGGGCCGACCTCGATCAGCGCGGCCGGGATCGCCCCGCGGTTCAGCGCGATCGCCGCCGCGGCGGTGGTCATCGTGGCCGGGTGGGTCGTCCTCGGAACCCTGGCCGGCGTGGCGGCCGATCGCGCGCTCGTCCTGGCGGCGCTGCCCGAAGGCGACGGTCGCCGAGAGTCGGAGCCGGGTCTTGCCCGCCTCCTGGCGGTCCGGCTGATCAGCCTGGCTCCGTTCGGGGTCGCGCTGGCGGTCGCCGGTGTGCGCCTCGGTCAGGTCGCCTACCAGGAGCTGATCCTGCCCTCGGATGCGGTTCGGCCGGTCGTCGTGCGGGTCCTGGCCGATGCGCCAGAGGCCGTGGCCCTCCTCCTGCTCGGCTGGTTGGCGAGCGAATCGATCGGCGCCATCGCGATCCGACGACTCGTCCTGGGCGAGCGATCGATCGCTCGCGCCCTGGCCGGCGCGGCGTGGTGGCCGGTCCGCCATCCCATCCGCTGGTTGGCCCTGACCGTGGTCCCGACGCTGGGCAGCCTCGTCGTCGTGGGGCCGGTCCTGATCGTCGCCGCGGCGCTCTGGTCGGCCGACCGCGCCGTCCTGTTTGGCCCAGCCGATCCGAGCGCGATTCTCGGCCAGACGGCCGCGTTCGTGGCCATCTGGTCGGCCGGTCTGGCCCTCGCCGGGATCGCCGCGGTATGGCGCAGCACCGCCTGGAGTCTGGCCACCACGGAGGACCATCGGGGGGGTGGTCCGCTGACCGTCGCGGGTGGCACCCTGTAGGTCGCTCAACGTCGGAACGATCCGACGCAGCCCTCAGGAGGTCTTGGATGGCGGCGACCCTGGTCGTCTGCCCCGAGTGCGGCAGTCCAGTCGCTCCGGGACGGTTGTCGTGTCAGTCTTGCGGAACGCTCCTCGCCTCTGTGGTCGGCTCGATGCGGCCGCCACTCTGGGCGTCGACCGGACGTCCCCTGCCCGAGGTGGACGAGGATCGTCCCCTGGCGTCGACCCGCCGGTCGGAAATGCCGGCTCCGGCGTCGCCCGACGATCCTGCCTTCGACGGGGCGGTACCTGAAGGCGCGGTCGGTGGACCGGATGATTCCCCACCGAAGCCCGCCAAGCGCGGTCCTCGCCTGCCCCGGCCGAAGGTTCCCACCCCGAGCGGCCCGAAACCGCCCCCGGCCAAGGCGCGCTACGTGCGTCAGCCGCCCCCGGACCTGTCGCTCCCGGGGTTCGACGGCATCGGGCCGGCCTTTGACCCGGTCCCAGACCGCGCCCCGCCGATCCTCCACGATTGGGTCGACCAGGTCGCGCCGGCCGCGGCCGGATCGGACGCTCCGACGGCAGCCCCGACCAGGTCACGCTCGGCCAAGGCGGGCAGGACCGCCGAGGTCGCCAGCGGACCGGTCGCCGGCTCCTATCTCGCCCCATCGGCCACCTACTCCGCCCCGGTCGCCGGACGTGACCGGGTCGCCCCGTGGCAGGCCGGTGCGGCCATCGGAGGGGTCAGCGCCGCCTGGCCGCCAGCGTTGTATCCGGAGACCGCTCAGGCCGAGCCGGCCGGGAATGGCCGCCATGGGGCAGGGCGGTTCGGCCACTCTGCCCCGGCCGCGGCCTCATCGGCCGCCAGCCATCCGGCCGCGACGCGCAGCCTGTCCGACTGGCTGATCATCGGAGGCGCGATCCTGGCGATCGTCAGCTTCCTGCTGCCGTGGGCCACCGACGGCCTGATCTCGGATCGCAGGGTCGATTCGACCAACGCTGGTTACCTGGCGAATTGGGGCCTGGCCAATCCCGGCCATCTCCTGCTGATCGCGCTCGCCGGCGCGGTACTGATCCTCCATCTCGTGGCCAACCGAGTGCCGGCCTGGTTCCGATCGAGCGTCCTGCCCCTGCTGGTCGGCGGGATCCTGGGTGGGCTCGCCTTCGCCTACTACGCTCGCCCCGCCGGTGGCGGTGCCGGGGTGGCGGTCCTGCTCGCGGGAGCCGTGGTGCTCGTCGTGGGGGGCGTCCTGGCCGGTCGCCCAGCCCGCAACGCCGAGGGCACGTCGTCCGTCTAGATCGCGCTGCCACCCCTGCTACACTGCGCCGGTCGCACCGGCCGTGCCCGCCTGGTGGACGCTGACGGACCTCGGCGTTGGAGGGTCGCACCATTCCGGACCAGATCATCGGGCAGATCGGATCGTCGATCAGCGGGTTCTTTGGCAACCCGGCCGTCCAGCTCGCCCTTCGCGCGGCAGCCGTCTACATCGTCGGACTCTGGCTGGCTTCGGCCTATTGGGCGTTCCGCGACCTCCAGGGCCGAACGGACAACCCCGTCGCGCCGTATCTCGCGGCGAGCCTGGTCATCCTGTTCACGCCGGTCTTCTTCGTCCTGGCTGTGGTCGTCTACCGGATCGTCCGTCCGCATGAGCGGATCGGTGACGTCAACGAGCGGGCGCTCGCCGAGGAGGCCCTGCTCAACGAAGTCGAATCCGTGCCCCACTGCCCGGGCTGTCATCGGCGGATCAGCGATGAATGGCTGATCTGTCCGTCCTGCCGGACCCGGCTCAACCGCGTCTGTCCCAACTGCAGTCGGCTGGTCGGGCTTGACTGGTCGCTGTGCGCCTGGTGTGGCAAGGATTTCGAGCGACGGGAGGTCGCGGCGGCCTTCTCCGCCCCACGTCCCGCGGTGTTCGTCCAACCGTCTGAGCCGCCGGCCATCGCGGCATCCGTTCCGACGTCGATGCCGCAGGCCGCGATCGCCCCCGTCCAACCGGCCGCGACCGATCGTCCGACGCGCAAGCCCGGCCTCCGAGCGGCCGCCACGGGCAAGGCACCCGGTCCCCTCCCGGAGCGTTGACGGACCCCGCGGACCCGGAGCCTCCGGTCGGCGGGCCGACACCACCGCCGGACGTCCCGGCCCGGCCCGGGATGCGCACGTTTTCGCTCGAGTTTCGGAAGGCCCCTGGCCTCTATCTCGCTGGCTGGCTGGCGACCGTTCTCGGCGGGCCGCTGCTCGGCGTCGCGTTCGTGTCACGGGTCGGCGGGTTCGGCGGGCTCGTCCTGACCCTGAGTGGGTCGGTCCTCCTGGGGCTGGGCCTGATCGCGGCGGCCGGGTCGCAGGCGATCGAACGGCGCGACCGGGCGGACCTCGCCTACCGCGGCCCGTCGCCGTTCCTTGTCTTCGGGGCCAGCGTGCCCCTGGCGATCCTGGTCACGATCCCGCTCATCCTGGCCCAGCTGGATCTCGACTCGCCGGTCGCGACGGTCCTTTCGGTGATCGCCACCGGCGCCGTCTGGATCGGGCTCATCGGGTTGACCGTCGTCGGGACCGGCGGCCTGCGCTGGAGCGAGGTCCTGGTGGGATGGATCGGCGCGCCGAGGGGCCGGGTGGCGAGCGACCTCGCCTTCGGCGCGCTGGCGGCGCTGCCCGTCGTGGTCGTGACCGAGATCGTCGGTGCGCTGCTGATCGCGCTCATCGGGGTGACGCCGGAGGGCCCGATCACCGTCCCCCACGACGGCCTCGGGCTCGTCCTCGTCCTCATCGCCGCCGCGGTCATTGCGCCGGTCACCGAGGAAGCCTTCTATCGCGGCTTTGCGACGACCGCCTGGGCCCGGGCGATCGGTCCGCGGGCCGCGATCGTCCGGGGCGCACTGTTCTTCGCCTTCGCCCACATCCTGACCACCGGCGGTACGGAATTCGAGCAAGCCGCCCGGATCGCCCTGGTTGCGTTCCTGGCCCGAATCCCGGTCGCCCTGGCGCTCGGTTGGATCTTCCTCGAGCGACGATCGATCGCCGCCTCGATCGGTCTCCATGCGGCCTTCAACGGGCTGCTGGTCGTGCTCACCGTGGTGAGCGTCGCGCCGCGCTGACCCGGGCTTGTCCACAAAGCCAAGGTGAAGGCCGGGATGAGCCGCCGGTGAGGGTCGCTCGATAGGCTGCGCAGCGTTCCCGGGTCTGGATGGCGGGGGAAATCGGCGGGCTCTCGTCGTCCGGGCTCGGGAACGCCCAGCCCGCCCGGTTCGAGGTCAGACGATGGTCGAGCGCGTGGTCGCTACCGGGACGAGCGTCGGGCCCGACCGGCGCACCCGAGCCATCCGCGAACTCCCGGCCGCCGAGCGGCCGCGCGAGCGGCTCGCCCAGCGCGGCCCGGGTGGACTGACCAGCGCGGAGCTGATCGCGCTGATCTGGGGTTCGGGCTCGCGCGGGGTGAGCGCGGTCGACCTGGCCGAGGAGGCTCTCGCCCGGCATGACGGACTGACCGGGTTGGCGCGGGCGAGCGACCTGGAGCTCGAAGCGATCCCCGGCGTGGGGGTCGCCAAAGCGGCCCAGCTGGCCGCGTCGTTCGAGCTCGGTCGACGGCTGCTGGCCGATTGGCCGTCCGGACGCTGGACGATCCGCTCACCGGTCGATGTGGCCGAGCGGCTGATCCTCCAGATGGGTCGGCTCGAGCGCGAGGAGTTGCGGATCGTGCTCCTCAACACGAAGAACGTCGTCCTCCGGGTCGCCACGGTCTACCAGGGCAATGTGTCGTCGAGCCTCGTTCGCGTCGGCGAGCTGTTCCGGGACGCCGTCCGGCTCAATGCCAGTGGCCTGATCCTCGTCCACAACCACCCCAGCGGTGACCCGACGCCGAGCCCCGACGACCTCCACCTCACGGCCGAAGCGCTGGCCGCCGGGCGCCTCCTCGACATCGACCTGCTCGACCACCTGGTCATCGGGCACGACGTCTACATCTCGCTCCGCGACCGGGGTGTCGTGTTCGACCGGCCGGGCCGGCGAGCGGCCGTCTGATCCTGGGGCCTCGGCAGGTCCGGCGCGATCGTGGATCGCTCGGCCGGGATCGATCATAGCGCCGGGTATACTGCACGGGCTTCCCCGCCGGACGACTGCCCAACCCGCCTTCCGACCGGCGGACGGCCGCGTCGCGGCCACCACGAAGGACTCGCCTCGCACGATGTTCGACCGGATCCTCGGCTACTTCTCCCGCGACATCGGGATCGATCTCGGGACCGCCAACACGCTGGTCCACGTTCGAAACCGCGGGATCGTCATGAGCGAGCCGAGCGTGGTGGCGATCGAGGCCCGGACCAAGAAGGTCCTGGCCATCGGTGCCGAGGCCAAGCGGATGGTCGGCCGGACCCC